>Ga0209638_1000080_pt1 | contig 61010 bp, 81 predicted proteins | sample BarGraNGADG00211_FD_184490 | JGI IMG/M metagenome (GOLD analysis project Ga0209638, IMG submission 184490) | Arctic peat soil microbial communities from Barrow, Alaska - Barrow Graham LP Ref core NGADG0002-211 (SPAdes) (version 2) | ecosystem: Environmental > Terrestrial > Soil > Wetlands > Peat... | reverse complement strand
CCTGCTTCTTTTGTAAGCAGTGCTGAAATTCGCCATGTAGCGAGGGCAAGAATTAGGTAAGTCACGCAGCTATCGCTCCTACAATGACGGAAGGATCATGGGGGGAGCCGGCGCCGGCTACACCCTTGATGCGATACATGGGCTTGCTTTCGCCGTCCAGAAGACCAATGAACTCGTAGGCATCCTGCAGGAACACGGTCTTTTCCTTGTGAACACCGTTGTTACCAAATCGATAGTTGACGCCAGGATCTACGCGGGAGCGCAGAGAGAATGTCTCGGCGATCGGACCCATGTATTCCAGTAGGACCATCTGGGTGGGATCGGCGCCATCCGGGATAGGGGCGACCGCAGAGAAATTGCCCGATGACGACATCTGGCTAACCGGTTTCCCCGTTGGTTTTTTAGGTCCACCACAACCACAGCCCATTTTTACACCTTCTTTCCTGTACTTTGCCCATTTTTTATCAAGATAAGCCTTGATATCATCAATTCTAGCATAGTCCTTCTCTCTTTTTGTCGACGTTTGTAAACGGTAAACAAAGAGAGGTTCGGGGATATTGTAAGCACAGTAACCGAGTGAATGCACGGCAATCTGGTAATCCCAGTCTTCCATGCCGGGTATTTCAATATCGAAACCGCCCTGCAGGTCTTTCACCGCAAAAGCTACTTCTCGCGGGACAAGGATAGAAGATCCCGGGTAACTCATGTGGAAAGGAACTTCCTCGTAAGTAGGATCTTTGTAGGTATAAACTTTCTTTACCTTCCCGTCGTCCTGGATCAAGTCTGAGTAGATGATGCAATTCTTATTCTTCTCGGCGTATGCAACCGTGCGCTCGAGGAACCATGGCAGCCAGTAATCATCGGCATCCATCCAGACGATGCACACCCCGCGGGCGTGCGAGAAACCGACATTCCTGGCGGCAGCGGTGCCCTGATTGCCCTCCATGTTGATAACCTTAGCCCATGGAGCGCCCGGTATGTACTTCGGCCAGTCCTTGCCAGTATCGTTCACCACAAGGCATTCCCAGTCCGGGTAGGTCTGGGCTTGCACAGAATCAAGGGCATCGATAAGCCACGCATCGTGCCCGGGTCCGCACGTGATGATCACGCTGACCACGGGATAGGCAAAGTCGTGGACGTACCAGAACTTGCCTTCAGGAGACGTACCTTGAGCTCCGAATGGAACGATCGCTGCGTTGGGGTGCATGCCAGAGAATTTGCGTAGCGCCTCTACGCCCTTCCTGTAATCCACAGCACCTAGACTCCATGGGAACCAAGCGGTCCAATCGGGTTCTTTACCAAGCGTGTCCCACTCGACCTGCCCCTTGCTACCAGTACGCTGGCGATGATAGTAGGTGATGGCTTCTGTGACTTTCTTCGCCCTGAAACCAAGCGATGTAACTCGGCACCAGAATTCGGCGTCCTCTTGGCGCGTGTTTCTGACCCTGTAGCCACCAGAACGTTGCAAGACTTCCCGGCGCATCATGACACAAGATGGGATCTGGTTGAGATGTGCCATCTGCTCGATCCAGGAGTAATTGAGTGGCGGCCAATCGGCGCGCTTTGGAGAACCCTGCACCTGCTGCACAGTCCCATTCTCTTCGACCATGCAGAGATGACCGTAAGCGATGTGGATGAGTGGGTCATTATCCAACCCCTCCGCCTCTAACGCCAGAGCGTTCTGAGCCAGCCAGTCGTCGGCGTCTAGGTGGCGAATGTACCTGCCGTGTGATTTCGAGAAGCCGAAGTTCCTTGCGCCCGGCAACCCCAAGTTCTCTGGTGTCGCAATATATTTGAAGCGCTTGTCATACTTCGTATAGGTTTTCACAATTGCCTTGGTAGTCGATGATTGCGCATCGTCTATTACCAAACACTCGAAATCTGTTAATGACTGGCCGACCACTGAATCAAGACAGGCCGGCAGGTACTTGTCGAGATTGTACGCCGTTATCAAAACGCTCACTTTTGGGCGAGTCACTACATAGAACTCATCGTAGACATCCTGGAAGAGATCGGCATACTGTTTTATCCTCGGTTCCCACTTCCAACGGAAGCGAGCATCGTCGGCAGCATTGATAGAGAGGCGCTGGCGTTCGTCCAATGTTTTCTGGATCGCCCAAGCGAGTTCTGCATAATTACCTGGCATGGCGAGATAACCGGTTTCGCCTTGTGTAATAATTTCTGAAGACCCTCCCCAACCCCAGCCACAGACAGGCACCCCACTTGCCATAGCTTCGAGGGTTTGGATCCCGAAAGTCTCCCGGGCGGTTCCCAAGTAGGCGCCGGCGTTGGCGATGACGGACTTCATCTTCTCGTAAGACATCGTTCCGATTACTTTTACATTCTTTGTCTCGCGTCCGATGGTGGTAAGAAATTGGACGTTGGGAAGGAGTTCTGCCACTTTCTGCATGTCGTTTGGATCACTCACGTAGTCCGCACGCGCTTTCGCCCAGAGCACATAGCCGGCGTTCTCTTTCAAAGGAGTGAAATCTTCCGCATCCACCCCGTGGTAGATCACTTCTGGGTAGAACAGTCCGCCGCGTCTTATGGCATTTGCCACCCATTCAGAGGGCGCTGTGTGCGCGACAGCCATCGACATTGCCTTGACGAGCTCACCATTTACTTCCTGCATTCCTTCGCCCCAAGGCTGACGGGACCACATCATGCCGTGGCTGGTGTTGACTATCGGTATACCCTTCATCCAAGTCTGCATGCCACCGTGGTTCTGGATGATATCTGCGTCCTCAATCCTGGCGACAGACTCCACGCCGAATTTGGCGAGATGTTTGTTTTCAGCCTCTACAACTCTCCTGATTCCACCATTATCTGCGTGGTCTGGGGAGTTTTTGTAATTTGGGGAGATGAACACCTTGATGGTCATTTCTGTGCCTTCCACCATTCGACTGTCTTTTCGAGACCTTCCTTCATTCCAACTATTGGCATCCATTGCAGAAATTCTGCGGCAGCAGTAATACTCAGTACAACTTTCTTGCGAGGATCGTCTTTCTCGTCGTGCGGCCATTGATAATCGGTTTCATAAATATTGTTCAGATGGACTCCGATGACGTTCACCGAGCGACCAAAACCGGTGGCGATATTGAAAACACCACCGTTGTTATCCATATAATTAATGCCGGCTACGCACGCCTGGGCAACATCGTCAACGTAAATGAAATCTCTTAGTTGTTCTCCGTCACCGTGAATGAAGAACTCGTCGCCCTTCTCGAAGTGGCGGATCATACGTGGGATGACCTGGTTCTGACCCAAAGGAATCTGGCGCGGTCCGTAGACATTGCCGAAACGCAATACCACGCTGGCATCGCCCGGCATCAAATTGCGCACATAAGACTCGGCTGCCAGCTTAGAAATGCCGTATGGATTTTCTGGGATACGTGGCCATTCTTCGGTGAGGGGAAGGTCGGACGGGTGGTTCCAATAGACTGCCGATGTGGAGGAAAATACCAATCGCTTCACGCCAATCTTTTGAGACGCCCGCAAGACGTTCAAAGTTCCCATGACGTTCACGTAGCCGTCCCGGATCGGGTTGTCGATCGAGTCACAGATGGACGGCTGGGCAGCCAGGTGAATGACTGTATCTGGTTCGAAATCCACAAACTCAGCCACCAGATCGTACCAATTGCCGACGTTTATCTCGCAGAAATTGACCTTGGCGGGTAAATTATCACGCCGACCAGACGAGAGATCATCCAGGCATAAGACCTCGTGGCCCTCCTTCAAGAGCAGATCGACTACGTGGCTTCCGACAAATCCGGCAGCGCCCGTCACAAGTACCTTCATGGCATCTTCCTTTCGTTAATCATTTTACGAACCTTGGTTACAGACCATCCAGTTTCTCTGTGGTGGTAGTAGAGAGGTATCATTCCTTTAGCCGTGATGTGTTCATCCGCATAATCGTCGCCGATAATGCGGATGTCTGGCTTGATGTCGAGGAGAAGCAAGACCAGATCATTCTCGGTCTCGTAGTACCGAACCTCGTCCACATAAAGGATGGACATCAGGATCTCAAGGCGTTCCTCGCGCGTGAAGATGGGATGAAACTTAGTCTTCGGGCGCTCAATGGACGGGTCATCCTGCAATGCGACGATCAGATAGTCGCAGACCTTCTTGGCGTCCTTGAACATGCGTATGTAGCCCGGGTGGATGATATCGAACGAGCCAGCAACGATGCCCCTTTTAAGCATATTGAAACCTCTGCCGGCAGACACTGAAGCCCATGGCTTTCAACCGTTTTTCCATGAGAGTGGCCGCGAAGACGTTGGAGGAGTGGATGAGGATATTTGGCTTGCGTTTCTCTTTGGGCCATGCTGTCTTTTCGAGATAGCGCACGATCTCCATCCCGCTGTACTTGCTGTCGGGATCCATGAACTCCTGACCCGACAGGTCGTGATCGAGAGACCAGGCGTGCCACTCCTCATTCGCCATCAGGCGCAGGCACTCGGTTACGTTTGTTACGATCGTGACAGCGAACATAGGGGAGTAGAGTTCGATGGCAGCGTGTATGCGCTTGCTTCTGTCGTCCAGGAAAAGTAATTTGGGCTTAACGGCAACCATAGATAACCTTTGATCCTTCCTCTTCGATCTCAAAGAATATACGGCGCATTCCAACGGTTAGTTCAATTGCGGCATGGTATTTGGGCTCGGCGAACAAAAGCAAAAAACCGCCTCCTCCGGCGCCACAAATTTTGCCGCCAGTCGCACCTGCCTCCATGGCTTTCTCGTAAACATCGTCTATCCATACATCGGAGATCCCGGGAGCCAGCTTCTTCTTCAATGCCCAATTCTCATTCAGGAATGGCCCCACTGCCTCTATGTTGCCATCACGCAACTCGCGGGCGAGATCAAGAGCTAAATCACGCATGTCCAACGCCGCAAATTCAGCGGTGCCGTCCTGGGAGATGTTTATAGCCTGCTGGTGGAGTATCTTCGACGCCCTGCGAGTCTTGCCGGTCCAGAAGAGCAGGAAATAATCCTGTAACTCCAATATGTCCCCGTTTGTTATGAGCGGTTCGGCGCAAACACTGCCGTCTTTGTGGAATTGGAATAAGTGCAGGCCACCGTAGGCTGCGGCATAAAAGTCCTGTTTTCCAGCGCCGTGCCCACAACCCAGTTCGGCTAGGTAAGCCATCTCGGCCAAGTTGCCGGTTCCGGGAATATGGTGGAGTGCATTGAGCAGGCCGACAGCGAACGAACTGGACGAACCCAGGCCCGTACCCTCGCCCGGTATATCGGAGACCGATGTGATCTCGAGTCCGGCCATCCCTTGCAGGCATGCACGTGCGATGTCGTGCTTCAACTGCGACGCCTTGCGCACGTTCTCAGTCTTCGAGTAGGAAAGCCGGATCTGTGTGTCAAATTTCTGATTAACCGTTACATATACATATTTGGATATCGCAAAACTTACACAAGCACCGCCGTGGCGCTCGTAAAATTGGGGGAGGTCAGTACCTCCGCCGCAGAGGGAAATTCTTAAAGGAGTCCGGGTGATTATCATATTACGTGGAGAAGCAAATTAAATTATCCCATAGATAATCTAAGCTGGAATTACAGTTGCTGAACAAGAGGGCTAGGTTCATCGTGGCCTCACGGTTATATCCGATTCCACGAAGAATCATTTCGTTATGCCAGTACGATGCGGGCCGGCACGCGACGTGTCCAGCGCCGACTTGACCTGGGCGTGCTGCCGAAAATATGACATAGTGCCCAGAACCTTTTTTTAGATTTTTTACTATGGTGTCGCATAGCGTTGCGTGCGCAGACTCATGAATATGCTCTGCTACTTCCACGCACCACACAATGTCTACTGGTTCGGGGGCCTGCCAATAATCAACCAAGTTCATGTGAACGAAGCCCTCGCCCCAATCCGGTTCAACCAATTGGTCCAGTCCATAAGACCGAACTCCTAGTTTTTGAGCCAATCTCACCATTACGCCGGTACCACAACCAACGTCCAAAAAGGATTCTGGTATTCCTAAATAAGCAAAAAGAACCAAAAGATGGCGAATGTTGTTTTTGTCCATTTCCTCCAAACCATCCATCCAGACCTCGGACGACCTGCCGTCATAAGTTTCAGACATCTTCCCGTCCTTTCATCAATCTCTGCAATGCCGTTTCGCCCATGTGGGTTCTTGCCCAAGCCTTGGCAAAGTTTACGCCGCAACTGCGCAGGATCCTCTTGAGTTTGTTCTTGGCATAGGAGTTGGACTTATAGAACGCGTAGCGCTCTTTCTTGTGGGCGGATGTCGACATATTCTTCCCGCCCTTGCGTGTTTGTGAACTCTGCTTTTCAGGCATTACCAAGTCCTCGCATTTCCAATATGATTGAATATGCCCCACGCCGGCTGGTCGCACGGCCGCCAGATGTTGGGGCCATCCTTCATCCTGTGGAACTTCGCGTCATAATACACTTCGATATCTCCAGGCGAAACGTCGATGGCAAATAGTCCATAATACTCGGTGAAGCGCAGGTGTCTGATATGCGGGTTGCCCGAGTAACAGAAGGGCCGCGAGCGCAGGTATTGAAAGTAGTGAGTGCCACGATCCACAACGACCTGCAGGATGTTATCAGTGGTCAGCCCACTGCATCGTATTATACCCACATCTTGGCGATCTTGGAGTGTCCACATGAAGGGTCTGATATCCATATCCTGTTTCAGCACCCAGTCGTCCTCGAGGAGCATGATGTAGTCGGAGACTGAGTGGCAAAACCTGAGCGCCTTGTTCCACCCGATCCCACAGAAGGGACTGTTGGGCATAGAGCGCTCGTTGTGATAGCCGGCGATCTGGTACCCGCCGTCCGTGATCGTGCGGAAGATGACATCCATGTGTTCTTTCGGGGATCCATCATCGGCCACGTAGAATGATACGAGTTCCTTTGGATAGTCGAGGTGATCGACGATGCCCTGCACGGTCCTGACAGCCATTTCGGTGCGCATGTAGGTCAGCAGGGCTATGCAGAGCTTGGGAGCAGGATAGGAAGCGTTGCCGCCCTGACTTTTGCAGTCCAGCATGAGTTCCCAGGGTTCAGTCATAGCAATAGCGGTTGGACTTTCGCCAGCCGGCGATTGGTCATATCGATGTAACTCGGATTGAGTTCGCAGCCGACATAATTTCTGCCGTGCTTGATTGAGACTGCGCCGGTGGTTCCGGAGCCGCTGAAGGGGTCAAGAACAGTTTGGGGGACAGGAACTAACGGTCCTTCGGGATTGTGGATGTCGATATCGTCAACGCAGTCACATTGAGGCTGCCAACCGGTGGTTCGTGAGGGGTGTTCGTCTTTCCAATCCTGATATTTCTGCCCCATTCCCATGCCAGTTTTGTTTACAGATACCTTCCCATCTTGTGGCTTATTTGTATTCGTGAATACATCAATAGGCGGTTCTCCTGCCTTCTCTACCACTCTCTTCCATGCCTTCCCGCACTTCGGGCATTCGCCCTTCTCGGACGTGCCAGCAAGTATGCAGGGTTCTATCAGGTCGGGGGGAAACGTGGCGAAATGCGCTTCTCGGTATGGCTTAGTGGTGACAGTCCAGACATCGCGCTTGTTGCGAATACGGACGCCTTCGGAGTTCTTATTCCAACGAGCGTGGCCGTTCTGGGCGAATGATTGCGGTTGCCCATTCGGCATAACGCCATCGTAAGATTTGATTGCGCCCTTGAATTGTTCGTCCTTGCGCCCATCGTAATTGGCGGGTTCCGCTATCGCCTCCGCATCGTAGTAATACCGCGCCGACTTGGTAAGCAGGAAGATATACTCATGCGACTTGGTACATCTGTCTGTAACGGATTCCGGCATTGGATTAGGCTTCGCCCAGATGATGTCAGAGCGTAACCACCAGCCATCGGCGCGCAGGGCAAAGGCGACCATCCAAGGAATGCCGATAAGGTCTTTGGGCTTGAGTGCCGATATATGCCTACCGGGATATTTGGGTTGTCCCTCCTTCAATCCTCCGGGAGCATAGTCCCCGCCAGCACCACCACTCCCGTTGTAGGAATCTCCCAAATTCAGCCAAAATGTGCCATCGTCTTTCAGCACTCGCTTTACTTCTTGGAACACGGCGACCAGTTTGGCGACATAGGCTTCCGGCGTTTCTTCCAAACCAATCTGGCTGTCCTTGCGGACTGCTCCACACATCTTGCATGTGTTTTTATAAACACCACCCCGACCTAGTGGAAGTGTACGATCGGTCCTATCACCACCATCTGGGGCTTGGGGATTGTGATCACACTCCGGATCCCCGCCTTCCCATTTTGCAGTTCCATAGTCCCGGAGGCCATAAAAAGGAGGCGAAGTAACACAGCATTGAACAGAACAATCGGGCAAAGTTTTCAACGTTTCCAAGCAATCGCCTACGAGCAGTTGTACCGATCCGTTGTTATCCATTGGCGAGTAGGTCGAGCAGTTCTTGCTTGGTGAGTTCGGGGGCGGTGTCGCTGATCAACGGGAGATAAGGGGCGTCGTTTTGCTTGGTAGTGGTAGGGCGCAAATCCCTGGCTTCTCCCAGTTTGCCATAACATCGCTCGCAGTACCAAATCTCTTCGAAGGTCAGTAGAGATTCGTGAACCTTTTCGCCTGGGCGGAGAGGGATGATTACAGCCGGGTGCTTTTTCCACTCTTCCTCGTTTTCCCAGAGGGTGTACTCAGCCAACTTTCCAATGGACAGAGCCGGCAGGAGCGGGATGAAGATGTGGCCCGAGGGAAGTTCAAGGGCATCGAGAGCGTACTGAACAGCTTGGCTGGGTGATAGCCAGAACCTCGTCATAGCAGGACTGGTTATCTTGATCGGCTGATTGTTTGCAACACACTTTCGCCAAGTTTCTATCACAGATCCATTGCTCTCTAGGACGTTTCCATACCGGACTAAGTGGTATTGGGTTTTGAGACCCAGGCGCGAATATTCAGCGAATATCTTTTCCATGAGCATTTTGGTTGCGCCATAACAATTCGCTGGGTGCGCTGCCTTATCTGTGGAGATCCCCAAAACATGCGGGGTGTCCAGTTGCATGGCAGCTTGGCAGACATTCATGGAACCAGTTACGTTGACCTCAAACGTGTCTGCACAGTTGAATTCGCTCTCTGGGATATGTTTTTTGGCTGCCAAGTGAAGAACGTAGTCTTTTCCCACCATTGCATTCATTAGGGTTGCGTAATCTCTTACGTCCCCTACGATCGACTGAACCTCGGGGTAATCTTGTTTTATCTTGTGGTGCTTTAGAACATCCCCAGAGTAAATCGTAATTCTGCAATTCCACTTTTCTTTGATGGCCCGATTGATGATTGCCCTGCCCAGCGTGCCACTTCCGCCAGTCAATAAAACTTCACCAGTTGGTATCATAACGCCTCCAGATCATTCTGATAACCGAATTCGCCGAAATACTTAAGCGAGGCCAGATTGTAGGCTTCGGCCGCTTCCTTCAGGGTACCGAATATACCGATATGAATTTTCTTGTAATCCTTTCGGATAGTTGCCCTAAATCTCCCCGTCGTTTTTACCAAGTCGACACCCTTCACGCCCAACTTGTTATTTGACTTTGGTCCATCATTTGCTATGTTCTGGCTATGAGTACAAAGACGCAAGTTTTCGTGTCTACAATCAAATGTATTCTCGTTGTGAATATGATCTACCTCGTCTCCTTCTTTTGCCCCCATAACGAATCTGTGCAATAGAACTTGTTTTCCGTTTATCCAAGCCCCAGCATATCTTCCAAAGTTTACATTCCATCTATATGGGGAGATAATCGCAAAATCGCAATCATCAATGATTGCTACTTCATTTGATCCATTCAATGAGATTTGTACCATGCTTCGCTCTGTCCTTATTGCTTCCTTGAAGGGCATAATGTGGCCCACGAGGGGAGGGGAAGCGGCCTTCTTTTCTGGTCGATCAAACCAAATACCTCATGGGTCACATTATACACTCAAAGGAAGAAAAAGACAATATAAAAAAGGGAGGGGATTTCTCCCCTCCCAGTCTATTGAGAGGAACGTCACGAATTGAATCCAGGTCCACTCAGATTCCATTCTGAATACGGAGAAGGAGCGGGTCGGCCGGAAGGTACTCCCCCGTTTACAAAGTAGTTCTGGCTAGGAAGCGGGTCATCGAGATGCTGCAATGGAGCATAAAAGATGTTGGTGAGTCTACCAGCCAACTGCGGAGTACGCAGGATTAGCCGTGGCTCAACCTTGGAGATGAGCTCTATACACCAATTATCCGGAGCCTTCAGCCCCCACAAGAACACGCCACCGTCGGACCAGAAGAACGTGCCGGCATGTGCGTCGCCAACTGCGGGCAGTACGTCATTCCGGTAGTCGTAGTGTTCCCAGTAGAGCGTTCGAATGGTTCCACCGCGAGCGCTGAACGGCACGATGTAGATGTCGGAGCCGAAGCTGCCGGCCGCAATGTTGCCGTTGGAGGTCGAGTTGTCCTCAGCGATGCAGTTATCGATGATAACCGGCACCTGGACGCCATCGATGTACAGGAATGAACCTGTGCGCATCTCGGTCTTCATGCGGAACATGGCTTCCGTACTGAACGAACCCTCTGAACCCGACAAACCAGTAGCCGGGGTAACGGAAGCACAGCGGTAAGTCAAGTAGCGGCATGGCCAGATCTCGGTCAGAGCATAGAAGAGCTCGTCGCGCATGACCAATCGGAGATCCACGGGACCTAAACCTTGGCTGTTCGCCTTGGCCCTCAGGATCCGCATCATGGTCGTGAGTACACGCACGATGTCAGGATCGGTCGTCCGGTCAACAAGGCCATTGAAGTCCTTGATGTCCGAGCGCAGGCTTGGGCATGCAGCACCGGTCAGGGCGTCGATCTTGGTTGTACCGATCAGCAAGTCGAGGCCGGGGAATTCTTTGTAGCCACCACCAGCCGAGTTGTTGGCCGGGTTGCCCGTATAGACCTGCGGGCAGAACCAGCGCTGATAAGCCACGCCGACTTCCACCAGGCGCATGACCATTTCGCGCCCGGCAAAGATGGCGGATTGGTTCTGCAGACCGAAGAAGCCTTGCATGAGCCCACCCATCTGCTCAACCAATGGACCATTCACGACGTTTAGATCGTGAAATTCGCCACGGTTCTGGCGCTGTCCGATATGGTTGATCTCAGCCTGGCGGGTCTTGAACTCTTTGCGTCCAAACACGGTGGTCTGGATGCAGGTTTTGAAGTTCGCGGCAGCCACGGGATCATCACAGACGCCGTTCTTTTCCTGTTGATCACTGCGCAGGAAGCCAGTGATGTAGGGGAACAGCGGATTGAGATCGTTGGAGGACGCGATCGGGATCATCTCGCCCAAGGACCCGGTAATCTGGGTATGGGTCGATATGATATCGCGCTCGAGACCCTTCACACCGAAGAGTCCACCAGGACCATAGATGTACGGTCCGACTGGTGCGCCCACGGTCTGGGCCTTTCGAATATTCTCAGGCTGCATGTACTTCCCGATGACTTCGGCAAAAGCCTTCATCAATTTCTCGGGATCCTGAGTCGCATCGACTTCTTTCAATTTAGGTAACATACTTCACCTCCTACTTGGATTCAATGACAGGCGCGGTCTGGGTAATATTGGACAGCCAATATTCCTCGGGAACGCCCGGTAAACTCTTTTTGAGATCGCCGTCTTTCTTGTCGTCCTTCAGAACGGTCTCTGTGGACTGCGAAGCCCGGTTCTTTTGCGACCATGAGAAGCGAGCGGCTGGCGGGGTCAGAACCTCTGCCAACTTCTCTTCCTGGGTGCCCTGCAGGGACTTGACGAGTTCCTCAAGAACGGGCACTTTATCCATGGCAGCCTGAGCGGATTTCACAAAGGCTTCCAGCCCAGGAACGTCCATTTCCTTCATCACCTGCGCCACAAGCTCTTCAGCCGTGGGGGCGTTGATAATGGTGGTGACGACTGTGGGAACAGGAGTGGGTTCAGGAACAGGAAGGGGTTCCGGTTCTGGTTTGGGAGCAGGCTTGGGATCATTAGAATCGATGACCTTCTCTTTGCTTTCCACACCGGCAGCATGAAGAGCCTCTTTCTTCATGCCAGTCTTTTCGATAAAGGCTTTCGCCTTCTCTTCGCTGCCCATGATCGATGTCAAATATTCTAACTTGTTATCCATACCGACCTCCTTAACCAGAGTTTCAAAATCAGTGAAAGGATTGGCCGCATTTGCAAGCGGCAAATCAGAAACTTCGTACATGCGGTACTTCGTAATGACGCGCGGATCCTTGGCATCTCTGCCAAAAACGAACGAGCCGTGCGACATCCCGAGGTCTTGTTTGCTTTGCGCCTTCAGTAATCCCGCTGCTTCCTGCTCATTAAGTATACCACTGGCTATCAGGAAGCCATTCTCATACATCATGAAATCCACGGGTGCCTCGCGGGCAGTCCCCGGAGTGTGCCAAGATACAGACACAGGCGAAAGATCTTTGTTCTTCTCCCACCACTCCACATATTCCTTGTGAGCGTCTTCCGAGATGATGTCACCATCCCAATCGACGAAGTTGTTGGAAACCCATCCCACCCAGCGCCAGTCGTTCTTGGCGTCTTTCTGGACAAGGATGGCATTCCGTTCTTTAGCCGTGCTCGAACCGATCCCCATTTTCTTGGCGGCAGCATGGATCTTGGGAAGCGCAGATCGAGCATCGGATGCAGCAGATCCTCCACGCTTCATCATCTGGGCAGCACGTGCAAGCGCATTACGCACATGAGCCTTGTCGCTGAGGTTATCTATTCCGCCAGAACCTAAAACACGTTTGGCGACATCTTCCACATATTCGAATGCCGACATGGAGCGTCGGTCGTGGGCAATTATGGCTTCGAGCTCAAGCAGGTCGAGGTCTTTCTGCTCATTCTTGATCTCGGTCGTTACCCGGGCCGCAAATTCATCCGCCACCAGTTTCATGGCATCGGCTTTCTCGGTAGGATCGAGATCTGGACTGTGAAGGATGTTGCCAACCAAATCCCGGGTCTGCCAAGTGACTTCCATAACGGCATCAGCTTGTTCTTCGGAAGCCTTCATTTCATCGAGTTCAGCAAAAGAAGTCGGACCTGGTTCGACTTGATATGAATCCATGGGCATCATGCCCATATCCTTTTCAACCGGAGACTCTTCCGCCGTTTCTAAAACGTCCAGTTCCTCTTCATCTTCAAGATCGGAGAGTTCCTGGGCTTTTTCGATTTTTCTCTGGGCCACCCTGGCCTTCAGTTCCTTGCGGTGTTGTTTCTTCTGGTCAGCATTCATAAGAGTCCTCCATATAATTGTAACATGAAAGATAAGGTCTTCTCATTTTGTCAAGGGTGAACGGAAGAAATAGCGTCCTGCATTTCTTGCTGGAAGATCGGATCGTACTGCTCGCCGATCACTTCGTCGAACGCACGCGCTTCGAAGCCTGGATGATGTACCTGAAGTGCCGTTGCATAGGGTCCGTAGCGAGCGAAGGCACGGGAACCTATGATACGCGGACGCGTGGACGATCGGTATCCGGTCTGAAAGCGTAGAAATCCCGGCTGGCGCGGTACCATGTGCGCCGGCGATCCCATATTCACCAATTTATATTGTTCAGCATTGATGCCAATGGGATAAACCTGCATGGCAATTCGGTCGTTGGTGATCTCTTGGTGCATCTCGAAATCTGGGGGATTATTCCAGCCAGTTACGGTTTGCTCAAATAAATGCCTGATCCCGGGGCCTGTGTCCCTTTGTTGCGCGCGAATAATTGCGTTCCTAACATCCCTCGCGTTGAGTATTTCATCTGGAACAGTGATTTTGATCGATATCCTAATGGGCATTATCCACGCCCATTAAATATCTTTTTTAGGAAACTTTCTTTTCTCAATCCTGCGCCGGCATTAGGTTCAGGCGGTCCACCACCGGTGCGGGTCTGGTTATCAGGATTGGTACCACCCGTACCGCCGATCGGTTGCTTGGTTGGATTCAACTGATCCAGACCATAATCTTCGGGAATACCTGTCAGTTCCTTCGCGGTGTATATTCCACGCTGAATCCCAATGTTTCTGGCCGCCAGAGGAGAAAGAAAGAAGTTTCGAATTGCCAATGCCATTTCTTCCTGGAAAGCCTTGCGGATAAGTTGCTGGTCCATTGAGCGTTGTTCGTCCCGATCTTCGAAGATCATCTCGTAGCCACGGGGGAGTACGCCGTAATTTTTGAAAGCCTCGGCGATCTTCATGAACATCGCCGCTCCCTTGCCCGATGACTTCCGGTTCAAGGTCTGGGACTGATTACTGGATCCTATGCCGCCACCGGGGAGTGGGGCGAATTCCTGGTAATCTGTACCTAAGCAGGATGCCAAGCCTGTGATGTACCACTTCATGTCTTGGTCAAAGTCGAAACCCTCGGGTAGCCCAGCCAAGTCGATCGTGGCCGTAGAGACCGGTTTCTCTGGGTCAAGACTCGCGAGGATGACTGGATCGATATAGCGTTGCTGCCCAGCATTATCCGCCTCTTCCTTGGTGCGCTTCTTTGCGTCTTCCAAGTCCATGCGAGATACGCCAGAAACGACGTGGATGGCCTTGAAGTGCCGGCCACTTATCTTCTCGTCTTTGAACATCAGGATGCTGCGCATGATCTGGGCGAGCCTGAGCACGCGCGTAACTCCACAGTACCCGACCGAGTTCATCTTCTCGATAGGAGATGGGAATTCAGAGAATGGGATAACCTGATACCACGCCAGTTTATGAACGCCACTGTTCCTATCGGTATAGATGACCGGATATTCGGGATTGCCGGTCCGCTGACATTGATTCGAATCCAGATGGGCGATGCCCAATACTGGCGCGAGTTCGTTGGTGAACCTGCTATTCGCATCAATACCCGGGTCTCTGATGAGTTCGATAAATGCTCCGTTGTCCTGGGTGTAGAGATCAAGGGAGAACTTCTGTACGAATCCTGTCCACCCGAACATGTCGCCCGAGATGGCAGCCTTCAGCATATCAGTAAGCAGTGTTTCGACTTTATCCGAGCCACCCCTGATCTCCCACTCATAGGCGGCGTTTCTAAACGTGATATCGGCCAGGGCTCCAGCGAGGTACGATTCTGTCGGCCAGAAGTCACGAAGTTGGCGATCCCTGACTGCTGGCGATCGTCCCCATGGCGTAATAGAATCTGCCACCGAGGATATGATCCAGGTGTAGATCATATTTCCGCCGGTCATCGCACTTACATCGGGCGCGACTTGAACGCTCCGGGCAAGAGCATCGCCGGGGAATTGGCTTTCGGGTGTTAGAGCAGGTGTTCTACCAGGAGGCATGTTTAACCTTTCGTGCCTTTCCAAAAAAAGTGGCCGACGATAACGCCGGTAGGCTTGCCTTCCACATCAATTTCCTGAAGCTGCTTCACGACACCGGTCCGCTTCTCAATCGCAGCGCGGACACCAACCGGGAGATTGAATACCAGCTTGGCAATCTTCGACAGCGGCGGGATCTCGGTGAGTAGCTTTGTACCGGGAGAGCATTCTTCCACACACACAAAGCCGGCCCTGTACTTCACCATTTCCTTGCCAGTCTGCCCACACTTCAGGCAATGGATATCATTGTGCCTAGTCGCGTGCGCGGTCAATATGTTTTGAACCGCCGTGACCCGCAAGGTCGTCCCGCATTGGCTCTGTACTCCCGGCAAGATCACGTGTGTTGGGTTGCAGAATGGGCATTGGACCAGTACACCCTTCTTGGTCGCTTCCACCTTGGGGGGCAACTCTCTCGTCTTTACATCGCTTCTCTTCGGTTTGTATTTCATCGCTTCCTTTTCCCTTTCTGATGAAATGTTCCATTTATTTACACCGTGTTTAACCAAGCCACGCCGCCTTGTGGCCTATTGTCCGGCCCAACTCCGGCGTAGTATAGATATAATCTACCGGCCACCTCAAGCAGTACCAGGTCGCCGACATAAGATTCGTCAAATCTTCCAGCGATACCACTCGGTGACAAGATTAATCCCGGCCGTTTTTCCCAATACACCCCATCGGGGGATGTGGCATATCCAAATATTTGAGTGATTGGTGTATCAGTTACATAGATGGAATAAACCATTTCGTAAACGCCGTTTTTGTTTTGTATGACCCAAGGGTCAAAACCAATCCTGACATAGCCGTAATCCCAATCTTCTGGATTTCTCCCGAGAGCAGTTCCTTGATATGTCCACGTTAATCCGTCCGCAGAGGTAGCATATTCCATGCAGTTCAGGTAAGAAGCGCCATTGTTCCAGTAGTACATAAAATATGTTGCACCTATTTTTATGACACAGGGGCTGTAAGCCCCCCCCAAGGCAGTGGGGCCGGTATAAATAGAATCAACTTGATATCTTGTCCACGTCACTAAATCTGGAGAGGTCGCAAGCCAAATTCTATACTGTCCAGCTGAAGGAGCGGCACTATAATACATATACCAAGTAGCGCCGATTTTTATAATAGATGGGTGTGCAAGATACCCTGCATCTAATCCCCCACCAGCACCAGCAGTAAGTACCGGATTTCCGGCATACGGTGTCCAGTTGACTAAATCGGTGGACGTATATAATGCAAAATAATGGAACTGAAACCCAGTAGCATCGCCCTGTGTCACCATATAATAAGTAGAGCCTATTTTTTGAGCCAGGGTGGCATAAACCGTATCGCTTGCGTTTGCGTTATATGCACCAGCGCCATACGGGATTGTTGGGTTCCCACCATAATATACAAGTTTTGTAAAATCTCTTTGATTTATTACAGGCAAAGACGTTAATGGCGTTACAATAAAGTTGTCCCACGTTGCCTCGTGTACCGGCGTACCTCCCCTTAGTCCGGTGATACCGAATTTAGTTGCCGTCAAATTTAGAGCTGCGGTTGTATAATGAATCCTAAGGATTCCATCAGTATAAATATCTATGGTCTGTCCATTCAAAACCACTTTTATTGGATAAGTCACTCCGTCTGTATAGGTTCCAGCATAAGTCGCCACACTAGTAAATGTGGTCGTCTGGCGCCTGTAAAGCATTAAGACATTGGCATTAATTTCAACCATATAGAAATTGGCGTCATCTGTATATCTCAACACCAGTGACGGAAAATTGTAATTAGTTGTGCTGTTATACAGCGACCCATTTATACCAACGGTTAAAACACAGTCTGCCATTCCTGCGTCTGTTACCGTACAGAGGTGATTCATACTGGTAACTGCGGTGGCTTTATTACCGGAGATTTTAGGGATTGTTTGTCCCGTCCATCCGGCCCCAGTGTTCATTATGTGGTCAGTTAACAGCGTATCATCGGCATCTGAAAACGTGTCTTTCAAATAAGAATACGAAGATGTAAACATTGGGATAGGCTGACGATAGATACCCCCAAACAGCACCGCCAATAAAGTCGCAGTATTCATAGTCGCCTCAATAAATGTTTTATTGTATTCATAACAACCCCTAAATTTTAATCCAGCAGAATTTATCCCCACTGATTGCGGCATCGAACCAAAGTTCGTTTAGGTTTTGCACTATCCCAAGGGTTGGGTCGCCTTGTGCGAGCTCAAAACTGTTTCCGGAATCGATGTCGCCGTTTACATTACCGACGTAAACCTTGCCCGAGTTCCCGTTGAGGGCTTTGATCAAAAATCCGCCCGCATTATCCACGTTAGGTCCTTTCACGGCAGTTCCGGCAGTAGTAACCGTAATCTGGCCGGAGGCCGCAAGGGTGGCATTCGCGCCGGCTAATATGGAACGACCGAAGAAGTTATCGTATATTTTCTTGACATAAACGGCTACATCTAGGGAACCTGGGGCCATAGTATCCTCCTTGGAAACAATTGCTTTTCTGTAATTATAACATCTATAAGTTAAGTTTCAGCAGAGTATGGCTCCCCATGCTGGCGGCCACCGCCAGATCGATCTTCAACCGATCTACGCGCTTGACGATACGGACCTTAGAATCCTGCTCGTCCAACTTCGCGTTTGCGTTCTGGAAATGCTCAATCAAGTCGGGCTCACCTCTATGCCAAAAACGACGGTCTCGAATCAAATCGCGCAATTGACTGTCTGCCAACAATCGGTCAGTGCCTTGGTTAAATTCCTTGAACCAGACCTGCAATCCTTCCTTCCTCAACCGGTTCATCATGTCAAATAACTGGTAAGGATCAAAGCACAACTGGACGATGTTATGAGTTTTTATCAATCTTCTTATCATCAACTCTGGACCAGGGTGTTCTTCCGTTCCTTGGAAATCGATCTTGCCATTAGCGCCTGGAACCCATTTCTGGGCATAAATGGTCAAGATCTCGCCCGGAAGCGTTGGATGTCGGCATCCCAACCACAATCCAAAGTTATCGTTGCTTGTCGCCGCATCGGCCGAAAGAACCATAGCTTGATGGGCCAAATCAATCGCCGGCCATTCTTCCTGCTTGCGCGCGCACGCGTAAATCCACTCCATTGGCAAAAATGTTTCGGTTGAGCTCACCCACTGATTGCGATGAATGCGGGCGAACTGGTTGGGAGGCATGATCTTCTCTTCACCAGAATAATAACTGCGTGTGTGCCACGGACAACGAGGTTGCGTATTCCATAGGCAAAGCATGCCGGCAGCCCGATTGACATAGACTTCGAGCGGAGTGGGTTGGCCCTCTGTGACGTTATATAAACGGTCAGGCCAGAGTTGCTCACCCTGTTTCACCCCGAGTTCATAGAGCGAGTAGAGTAAGTCGGATTCCTCGGTAAAGCCAGCATAGCTCTCGATCCAACGGAAGGCATGGCCGTGTTTCTGAGGAGGGATCGTCATTTCACTCCACATTTTCTGCTTGGCGTCCTCGTTGGCTCCCCAAAGTTCTGAGAACGTCACCTGGTCCGCATTGGTGCCGGCTTCGCCCGACGGGTCAATAGGAATAGCCTCGATGTAGGCACCGCTAGGCGTGGTGATGCGGTATCCCTGCATCTTATATCTTTCCCTGAGCTTTGGGTTGAGCTCGATAGCGCGCCGCAGGTAGTGGTTCACCCGGGAGTCCGCTTGTTTCAAGTCGTTGGCGACCACATAAAATTCCCCGAATTCCGTAAAGGACGCACGGTACAGATTAACGGCGGCAGCGATGGTGCTATTGTGGGTGACGATTCCGTTGGTAATATGAGTGTGCGTTTTTTCAACCTCAATGGCAATTGAACTGATGGGTTCTGTGTTTTCAATCGAAACAATTTTGTCCGATGAATATATACTAATTCCGTTGGATTTTTTTGGGAGTCTTTTGTTCAATATTGTCTTCCACTCCAATATCTTATCTCTCTTATGTTTTACCTTGGGGACCAACAATTCAGAAAGCAATTCAAACTGCTCTCGACCATACACGCAAAGTTTATACGCCTCAAATCTCTTCCCATTGAGTTTGCTGTCGTGCCGAAATAGGGTTGCATTAATTCCGAGGGAAGCCAGTAGCGTTTGGCAATCTCTCAATAAATCTTTGCTTACACTTCCCCACCCAACACATGGTTGTTTTCTCTTCGTTTGGGAAACAAAACCATCTGTATCGAAATATCCAGACAAAAAATAAGCAACTCCTTGCCAACCAGAAGTATAGACACGATGCGGAACTCTTTTGGTATAAGAATTAAGGTGGTTTTTCCAGTTCCCACTACCGCCCAAAAGAAGTCCATGTTCTCTCAACCAATCAGAGGCGCCATTTATCCTATATCCATAATTACCCTTTGGCATCAACTTGAATCTGGCTTCAAATGCCTGCCTTATTTCTTCGTCGGCGGTCGTTATTGTTCCTTGCCCCCCATCTCCGATATATGCCCCAAGAAGATACATTTCGTCTCTGTCACTATCTCCAAACGGACGCCAATCAAGAGCGATTACTACTCTATCCCCAACAACAAGATCCTTGGCTTTTATCCAGATGGGCTTCCTAATGCTTCTCTTGAAAAAACGAGTTTGGCTGGGAGGAATATCGTTCCCATTAACTTTTACGGGATGCTCCCCGGTAACCACCAACTCTCGTCCCCTCGACGTAGTTATATGGTACATAGCCTCTGGGACTTGCCCCTGAACGGCCACTACTTTATTGTGCGACACAATTCCAGAGTCGTCGAAAGAAATAACGACGTCCCTTGCCATGATATCTTTGGCGCTTTTTTGCGCTCCATCGGACATTGCAAAAAGAGTGTCTGGATGGACGCACTTGGCCGACTTTTTTATATCCGACCAGACGATGATCGAATACTTGTACCTACCATTTTCGTCTGGCGTCAGGGCTTCGTTCAGCACATCACGCTGGTATGGCTCCAGGATCATCCTCCCCCTCAAATGGGGATTGTTCCGGGTCTCCGGGATCAAGAATTCGTGTTCGATCCAGTTCACCGGCTTCGGCATCGTTATCTTCTGCGCCGCCTCTTGGAGTCCCTTGCTTAACCCTCTCGCCAACAATTCGGGTAAACTCATATTGAATCCTCTTCAAAAAGTCTAACTTTACCTTATCAGGGACATTTTCTATCGAATTTGTCGTATTGATGATAGCTGCCAGTAACTGAGCAGTCAGTTCGTAGGCATCTTCAGCAGTCAGGACGGCGTTCATGTCCTTGATGATCTTGACTTCGCTCTCCACGAGTTTACGGTCGAGATCCACGGCGTCGAACATTTGTTTCCATGCCGCGTAGTCGTGGTAGGCACGTTCGAACTCATCGTCCAGCGCCAACTTGAGGGGCATTTCGTCCATCGTTCCCTTGGCGGCCGTGTAGTCTCGCCATAACTTGGATAAGTTCGCCAAGCGATCCGGAGCCTGATTCGTATCAATGCGGCCGGCGAGTTCGACGATCCTGGTACGGATCATTTCGATGGACATGCGGTTGGTGAGCAACCGGCCGTCGGTTTTCATCTGGATATAAGTAGACGCAAGTCGCGTCAAATCAAACTGGGAAGTTTTTCCTGATTTCAAGACCGCACCTCCGAGACCGTAGAAATTGTTCTTAGGATTTGGGCCGCCGTGGTGGCAGCAATATCGATAGCCTGGCACAGCTTTTGCGCCGCATCTCTCGCGAGGAAGTCCGCAGTCCGGGCAGATAGTTATGCCATCCGTGCGCTGGTATTTGTGGTCGCATTCCTCATTCTGACAGCGAGACCGCCAACCATCACACAGCATGTAATTAGGCATGCTCGAATCCAATCTTTTTGTGTTTCTTATCCAATGATCGAATTTCAGCCGGGAACAGATATTCCTTTTTTCGCTCGGCGTCCACCCAGTACGCGACTTCGTATTGTGGACCGCGATCAGAACACCAGAGAGAACAGACATATCCCTCTATTTTCAAATCTATTATTTCCACCTTTTCGCCTATCCCATACTCGAAATCAATTGGTGGCATGTGATAGAGCCTCCACGATCGCATGGCAGACCATCAAATGCAGGTCTTCCTGGATCTTGATGTCCTTAGACTTGACCTCGATCGTCGGGCAACCCAATATGGCCAACTTGTTTTTTGGCGTGATTTGACCGGTCAATACGATGACATGACCACAGACGCTTATGACTTTCTGGGCAGCCACGATCACGTTCCTAGATGCTCCGCTGCACGATATGGCGATCAGGACATCGTACGCGCCTGGTGTATCCATCGAGTCGGCGAACATTTGCTCCCAGCCGTTGTCATTACCGTAGGCCAAGAGAGTGGGTATGCTGTCTGATAGCGCGGTAGCGTCTATATGGCATATCTTCCGTAGATCATTGGCGAAATGGGAGGCAGTCGCAGAACTTCCCCCGTTGCCGGCAATAAACACACGCCCGGCTAATTTCTTTACTTTGGACAGGATATTTGCAGCCTCGAAGATGGCGTTGGCGTTGATCTGCTGGATGTCCCAAGTTTCATGATTGACGTAGTTTTTTATGTGAGGAAGCATGACTTATTTTACCATTAGTTCATAATGTAAACAAGGCATTGGCTTAAATGAAAATCCCCGAGAGGAGGTCGGGGACTTTCCGTACACGGATCACCCAATCCGAAGGAGATTTCTATTGTATCACACTATCTTCTCGAGGTAGGATTTATAAACCCAGCCACCCTTGGCGAAGGTCGGTGTCGGTTCAAAAAATACGTACCACGGGGTGGCGGCGTAATTCTTGACACACACTTCTTTCCCGGCCATGAGCAGACCCACGGTTGGACCATATCTGTCCGGGAGATGAACATTCAGGTTGTTACCCGACTTCACTCGGTAATTGTTGATATTGTCTGGGGGCCAATACTGACCACAGGTGGGGCAAGTAGTGGGATGGGGCGCGGGAGGCTGGGCGGCAACGCTGACAAACTTGTTCCAGTCGTCCAAGGTACCATTGAATCTGTTCAGGTCTATATCAAGTGCTTCGACGCCAAATTCTGGACCATTTCCCTTGGCCGTCCATTGCCACAAAAGCCAACCATTTCCCCATGGATCCATAGGAATTGGGGTGGCGTTGGCGGTCCAATGGGCTTCCCATAACGGGAATTGCTTCCAATAAGGATCGGCGCTACCGTGCGTAGTCCAGAAATCGGGACCCGTATAAATCATCGGAATTCGCTTTGGATCCTTGCTGGGGTTGGTGATATCGTTGATCTCCGAGATGGCGTCCTGCAGGTGGACGATTAAATCGGAAGGTACTCCGGGAGCTTCGTACTCATAGTCCACAATTGGAGGAAGTTCGGGCGGGTCATTCTTGATAAGGTTGCAGAAGTACCGCGCTTGGTCAATGGCGCTGGTCTTGGCAACATCTGGATTGAGGAACATATATGCACCCCTGAACAGACCAGCCTCCTTGGCAAGAGCCCAGTATTTCAAAAAGTTGCCGTCAGTCCATTTTGTCGAGTCTGGACCCCAGGTTTCAGAAACCTTGAAGATCACAAAGCTGGCACCAGCTAACTTCATTTTGGCCAGATCGATGTCTCCCTCGTAATGGGATACGTCTGTTCCTAAAATTGTCATAATCGCCTCCTTGTGAGTTCTTCGATTGAGTATACCACCGGGATGCCCAGCGATGTCGCAAATTCTACCTCTTGATCAGCGCCGCTTGATACTCCGGGTAGGCGCAGAAGTATGTCGCAACGCCGGACCATTTCAAGATCAATGACCATCCAATACACGTGCGGATGCGGGAACACGAGGTGCCAGAAGTGGCTAAACAGCGGGGGATAGGGAAGGTAGTCGAGTTTGATCAATTCCTCGGCTACTTCGAATTGCCGGCGGACGTTTTGGGCCACATCCCCGAGAGAATAGGCGGAAGCTATGTATACCAATTTTTTATTCATTTTTCCTCAGATATAATGCAGCGTTTTCGACAAGAACGTAACTATCGTCCAAATAGCCTATTCCCCTATTGCATTTGTTGCACAATAAGCCTCTAATTTTCCCTGTTATATGATTGTGATCTACATTCATAGACTTGTCCTGAACCTTCTTGCAGATGGCGCATTTTCCGTCCTGTTCTTTATATAATTTCTCGTAATGTTCTAGGGTTATTCCGTGCTCTCTTTTTAGCCAAATCTCTCTTCTCTTACTTAAGGGTTTTTTGCGGTATGCGTCTCTTGAGATTTTATTTGACTTCAACGGATTGTTTTTTCTCCACTTGGAAGTTTTTATATTGTGGCATTTTTTGCATTCAGCCGCCCTCCCATCTAAAGATCTGGCGTCTTTATAATAATCGATAAGGGATTTTGATATTAAACATTGGGTACATCGTTTCGCTATTTCCATTATAAGATTATACCATACTACAATCCTTTGTGTACGGAAGATCGATATAGACGAGTTTCATTCTTTTGCCTCTCTTATCTCGCCGTCGACAACAAACTGTTCGCCCTCCGCTCCGGACGGAAGAAGGCGGTTCATAACCGGGTCCTCCGCCCAGAGTTGGGAAATAGTTTTGTCTTTATTGATAAGAATGAAGGGCATCAATGGGGCGTATCCGGGCGATAACTGCGACATGAACCACTGGCCCTGAATGGCATTGCGGAACATAAATAAAGCCATTTTCAAGGACTGTTCGAGGCGATTATCTTTACTGTAATCTCCTCGCCTGCGTGGTCTTTTTTCCTTAATGGGCAGGGCGGCTATCTCAATCCTAGCTGGTGTGAGTTTCCCGTCCTTGCCTTCAAGCGTACAGTGAATACGGAAGCCCTCTCGGTTCTTGCCGTCCAGATAAAACGTACCTCTCTGGAAACCAACAACCGTACCTCCCAGCCGGGAGATAGCGATCGTTATTTCTGATTTCAGGGCCTCAATTGACTTCCCAGTGGTCTGGCCCTGCCAACCGTCCGATGATGAGACATCCTCGAAATACGGGACTTCCTGCGCGCTTTTGGGTTGTTCTGGAATAAATCCATTCATACTCTCTTTGCCTCCCGATCTTCCCATAGTTTCCACGGGCTGCCCGGGTAGGTCTTCCATCTCTGTTGGCATTCCGGACAAAGCGCAACGCCTTTATGCCAATTGGCTACGGTGAAATGACCGTCGGCGACCGAGTCTTTCTCGATGGCATCCGGGTTCTGTCCGCACAGCAACGAGCCGCCTACAGAGATGTGACCGATGCCAATCTCTTCTTTTATGTTAATATCCGGCATATTCTCGAGGAGTGCGGCCTGCTTGATCCATTTGTAAGTGTAGAAGAACTTGGTATCTTTGATCATTTGAACATCTCCAGTTGAACGCCCTTCTTTTCCCAGTATTCCGAGCGCGCGCGCGCAATCTCGCAATACTGGGCTTCCATTTCTATACCGACCACATCTTCCCAGAGCGCCTGACTTGCGCCAATGCACTCGCTGGCTACGCCGGCGAAGGGTACAAAGAGTCTGCGAGGTGCGTACATGGCGGGCGGAAGAAGTAGGGTGGCGAGATACTTGGCGAGTGCGATGGGCTTCAAGGTAGGATGCGGATTGTGGCGTTTTTTTATCGTATTCATGCCAGTTGAGGTGTTTTCGCCTTCTTGGTATGTGCTCTCGCCCCGGGCGAGAGCACTCTGGGCGCCGCCCGACTGGCCAAACAACTGAACTGGCAAATTCTCCAATCCTTCGTCGCGTTCTTTTTTCGACGCCTTCGAGCAGTAGTAGACGGGATCTGACTCGTCGATCTGTTCCTGTACGCGGTAAAAGAAGCGAGAGGCGCCACCTTCATCGCCAATAGTTTCGTTGAGTGGAATGCCCTCGTTGTTGAATTTGCCATAGATTCCGTGGGGAGACTGATATTCTCCGGCTGTTTCTCCGCGCTTGTGCTCCGGACCCATGTGACCACTTTTCCGGTTTCCACTCTGCACATCGAGCGCATTTGCAGCGCCCGCGTCTCCGAGGATGAAGTTTGCCGGCCAGCGACCATCTACTTCTCGCCCAGTAAATGAATTACCAGCACCGTCCCCAAATGGATGCGCACCATCGTCCCAAGTATTGATTGTATATGGTTTATCGGCGGGAATCCTGCCACCATCGATATTCAACGCTCCAGCGCCCGTAGCCACCATGCAATCAATCGGCTTGCCCTCGTAGGGCTTCTGGAACACGATGATGGGTTCGAGGGCGGGTTTGAGTGCCTGCAGACCATAGCGGTGGCTGGCCCAAGCTTTGGCGAGATCTGTGGAGGGAAGAGATAGTTCGGAATTATCACTCCGGTCCAGAAGAGCCACCGTTCCAGTTTGACCAGTTTGCTTGGCCGCCAAAGGGTTTGGAATCTTCTTCTGTTCAACCCCGGCCGCTCTATCGATCTGTGTATCAATCCTTGTCGCTTTTGGGAATCCTTGTCCATACAACCATCCAAAGATTGTCGGATGGATAACGAACCCAGCGTCCTCGATCGCAACCGCAAGTCGGTGCCAGCCACGCGCAGACGCGAAAGCCATGCCGAACGCACCGGGATGCAAAACTTTCATAAACGCCGCCCAGGTTTCTGGCTGAAAGGCGACATCGCCGCCATCCCAGACCTTGCCCATAAACCCCTTGGAGGCACGTGAAAATGCGCCATCCTTACCGAACTGGGCAGGCGCCGATCCTTCCTTTCCGAATCGCTTGACAATAGAAGTCAGATGATAGGGCGGGTCGGAGAGCAGGGAGTGGAACAGTGGACCATCGTACTCGTTCGCGAATTTCACAGCATCGGACTGGATGATGTTTATCATATCTTTTTCAGCGCCACAGACGCCTCGAATTCAGAGAGCGTGTCGAGCAGTTGTTTGATCTCGGTCTCGTTCATTTCGTCTGCTCCAGTGCGGCGTCAATTTCTTTCATGGCGTCATGGTCGCATTCTTCAACTTGGAGTGGATTTCTATCAAACCACCAAGTCAGTCCGCTCTTTGCCATGTCCAGCGCCTCCCGCAGTATGCGCACCCGCTCCGCATCATGTTCAGGATGTTTTCTGGCATCATGTAGGGCGTGTTCTCTCGGCACTTGAATATCAAACGAATTACCTTTGTTTGACCAGATATGAATGACGTGAGTGTCGTCGGTGTCGTAGCGGTTCGCATAATACTCTGCTCCGGCTGGTATCGCCTTCATTTGGTCGGCAACGGTCAGAAGTCCTTGATAAAACCCCATTGACCCTTCGTGCTCATTTACTTCTACCATCTTGGAATATAGATTGCGAAGATTTCCGGCTACTAATGTTTTTTCGTAGTCCGTAGCGGTTTTCCAAGGTAAGGACTGTATAAAATCTTCAATATCAAAGTCCGGCTTCAAAATCATGGCTGCTCTCCTGTGGTTCGCAGGGCGGCTAAAAACATTACGCCCTCTTTACTTTTCTCGGCTGTTTCCTCGGTGGAAACTGAGCGACACGCCTCTCCCAGCAAATCGTGGACAACTATGTATTTAATAATCTGTCTCCGCGTCATTTGGGGGAACAAATAGATGCTTTGATAGTCCCCATAATCAAAAGTAACAATGTAATCCTTCACAAAAGTTTCGCTCATTTTTCCACCTCCTTGTGTGCGGCGAGATAGGCGGCTATTTCTTCCGGCAATCCCCTAGCGGCTGATGCAATTCCAACCATAGCCTCAACGTGCGGGAGGGAACATTCTAGTAAGTTCCTCGCCTCGTCCAGTGCAATTCTCTGGTCTTCAATTTTGGTCAATACCGCCCAGTCGAAGCCGACTTTATCTTTTGCGTCAATGTGACAAGCAACATCCAATTCGGCGCGGAGTTTGCCTTTTTCTTCTAGCAATTCCCCAACCTGCTCCTCCCGAATTTTCAACAAATCACTAGTTGCCTGATAGCCTTCCAGCATGGCGCGGAGTTTTACGTTCTGGTTGCTTTCGTACAACAACTCGCTGTCAATTTGCAGAATATGGTCAGTCAGTTCCGCAAGTTCGGCAGCGGACTTCTCTTGATAACGATTTACTTGACAAGTTCGCTGGTCGCTGTAGGCGTTTTTTATAAAATATTCAAGTGCTTTCGTGTCGCTCCCCGATTCCTTTTCGACAGGCTTCGGCGGCATCTTCTCTGGATATTCACACTCCCGGGTGCCTGGCTTAAATGCGCAGTACCAGCCGGCCCCAACAGTCAGGTTCTCGCACCCCTGGCAGATCGGATAGCTTGGTACGAAATATCCATTCACGCCACTCTTGATCACAGGCTTATCCATCTCATTTCTCCTCAATAGCCACAATCGCAGCACGCCAAGTTTCATCCACGCCATCCAGCGTGTTTGCCCCACACACAGCGTACATACTGGACCAGAATATCTTCGTCTCGCACCGCTCGAACTGGACAGTCAGATGCTCGCCAGTCGTGAGTAGCAAGACGTACTCGTGCACGCTATGATCTATAGGCATGTGGCTCATGTCAATCATGACGCCCAGGAGGATCAGTGCAATTGCGATAGCCGCGAGAAGCGCTACGATTGTCCCCAAGTTGTCCTTCAAGAATTGTTTCATCCCATTTCTCCTCTATCTTGATGATGGGCGGGATGTAGTAAGCGTGTCCACATTCGGAGGCGTATTCGTCTGCCGGCTATCCACCACGCTACTAGGTGTCTTACGCCTCGTCCGGCATATCTGCCGCCCGCCCATCCGAACGGTGGGGGAGATTCGAACTCCCAACTATTCCTCTTAGTCTACTCCTGCGAAACCAGGTTCCGGGAGTTCTCCGAGGTGCTCTGCCTTCTTGAGCTACTGCACCGTTCTTGGTCAATATCATAGCACTAAATTTTTATAATGTCAATATGGGGAGGATGGCAATTTGGAGGAATCGTGCAAGAGAGGGAGTGCATGCGCCTGGGCTGGTTTTGCATTAAGTTTTGTTTTCATGCTGGGGGATGGATCATCTATAAATTATGAGAATGTATATACTCATAACGTCTATAGAGTAATGTATATACATTAATACAATGTATACCATTATGTATACGATAATAACTCTATGTATGCAAATAAAAAAACTTTTTCGTGGAATAATTTTGAAATCACACAAGCTGGTGTATGCCCTTGCATACTCTAAGCATCCGGGTATACACGCGCTAAAATCCTGGCATGCTGCTTCCCCAGCTATGATCATTCGCAAGCATCCGGGCCAACACGCGATAAACTGTAAGGTATTGCCTATTGTATTATTCTCATAAGGTAGTATACTATTGGTGAGGAGATATACAATGACAACCCAAACATGGAATCAGCTAAAAAAGTATTGGCAAGCTTGCAAGGATAACAGCACGATAATTATCCTGGCAGTATGTTTCGTCTCTCAATGTATCCTATTCGTCTATAACCTGGTGGAGGTATTAAAATGAACGAATTAACCGAATCCATCGCCCGCGAGCACAGAGTATCCTGGATTATAGCTTTCCTTGTATTAGCCGCTTTCCTTGCGATATTCTGGTATATAACGCCAGAATTCAGGATCCTTGTAAAGTTGGAAATTCTCCGCTCTGGGCTCTATCTGTTCTTCTAATCACGGGGAGAAAATACCATGAAACGAATAATAATCGCCCTAGTGCTAATATCTCTACTTTTTGCCTATCTCCATTCGCGCGTCCATTTCTATAGCGCCCTTAACGCCGGCGTGGTAGTAGATTTTACCCCCACCCTATGTATTGGCGTCGAATGGCGCGGGATGCCCGGATTCTTCACTGGATGTGACCTGTAATCCTGGCATTCGCCCGTATGATCGTCTATACGGGCGAATGCTCTGCAATTATCAGCCAATTGGCTACACCACCCACCCGAAAGGATAACACCATGAAATCATATCGCCCCACCCCACCCCCACCCGAATCCAGTATATCGACAATTATCTCTAACCTTGCAGCGATAGACGCGCTTGTCGCCGAGTTCTTCTTCGGCCCTCAGCCCGAATGCCAAGGCACCCCCGCACCGGCCAGCACCACAGTCCGCAGCCCGTTTATAAACGCCCAGCCCGCAGCCCACCGCCCGGGCACCTTGACCCCTAGGATCCCCCAGCCCTTGACAATATTCTCATAACCTGATAATATTCTCGTACACCAGCCCTTCACCCGGGCACAAGATCAAAGAGGAGTCAATAATGAGCACGCAATTAAACCTATATGGCAGCGAGATCGAAAAATTCTATATCTGGTATGTAAATACCGCAAAATTACCGGATGTCCGCAAACTGGTAAAAGAGGCCGGCGGCACAATGCGCCACATCCCCATTAAGCACGAATGCGGCGCCGTGCGGGTTTATATCACCCTTACCGCTATTTCATGGGCGGCCATTGCCCCCAGGATCACAACCCTTCGCGAGTCCCTCGCGGTCAATCATCTACAACTCGAACGCGATTAACCCGCATCCGGGCGGGCTATTGGAAAATAACCCGCCTCAATGCTGGACAATCACCCAACCCACCCAGCGAGGAGAATCAAAATGTATAACTTAGAAAGTTTATCCCAGGTAAGAAACATTAGATCGATGAAAGAGTATAACGCGGAGCGCGGTCAGGACTTCTTTAGCCCGGCGTCAATGCGCTTCTTTGATAGCCGAATCGCACCAGGAATCATCCAAACGTGGAGCGGGATTGTATTCATAACATCGGAAAAGTTTGATTATTCATCCCCCCGCCTGTATACCGTGCGCATCATGGCCGAAGATGGATCGTGCAACGAGCTCAATTGTGAATTTCAGCAGTTCGAATCACTGTACCAGGCACGCCGGCACGCACGCATTGAAGCCGACAAACTCAATCAGGCACCAGCCCCCGAGGTGACTCAATGACCACGAATGAGGGAATGACTCATTACACAGAGTATATTATTTCCAAAGCCCGAATCGAACAAGCCCTTAAAGCATTGGAAGAAGAAGGGCGCAAGCATTACAAGCCCGAATTTGCCCAAGGCGTTCCAGCGTTCCAGGCAATAGGGTTAGCGATCGCAAGTGTAAATGACAGCGCCACAAATATCCTGCATCTGGCTTATTCGGCCCTTGAAGACTGGAATAATCACGACCTATGCGCAGTCATTGAATGGGCGCATCCGCTCTATAACCAGCGCCTATCCGAGCTTGACATCCAGCGCGTGCAGCGCATGATGAACAAAAAAGGCGTAACTGTCTCAACCGATTGGGACCCCGCACGCCTTGATTACAATTCTAAAATTATGGACATCTCCGTAATTGCAACCGAATCCACCCATTAACTCGCCGTTATAAAACGCCCGCCGGCGGCATTGTAGCCGGCAGGAGAATAATCAAATGAATGCACAAAGATTGTATTCACACACAACTGACGGGGGCGCAGAATACTTATGTACTAAACACATTGATGGTTGCAGTGAGGGAGATTTATCCAGCGCGGTTATTAGATTGGATGGCGAGCCGGAATTTATAAACTCAGTATATGCCGCCGCTCCTGATCTGCTGGAATCTCTAAAAGAACTCCTCGCCCTGCTCGAAGAGAATCAAGGCGTGGCGCTCTGGTATCTCCACTCTCACTACGACCACGCCAACGCCGCTATCCTGAAAGCCGAGGAAGAATGACTACTATACCGAAGTACAACACACTGACCGAAGCCATCGAGGCGCATGTCAAAATGCCGCGCCCGGACCAAGCAGCCACCAAGATCCTGCGCCATTTCGAAAAACGTTTCCCGGACGCCACCCACGTCGTCCTGTTTGTCAACCTTGACTTTTCATCGTCTCAATATGGTCACTGGACCGTGATGGTGGTAGGACCCGGGCAGACCTATAAGACACTCGAGTCTGTAGATGGCTCCTGGTTGCACGATCTGCCCTCCATGCGCCAGTACCCCAGCGCATACGTCGAACTGAAAGGAGTCTCCAATGCCCACTAATGAAGTCGTCAATCTGTTATTCCTGCTCGCCGTCCTGCTCGCCGTCAATCTCTTGATAGGCAAGGACATAGAGAACGGAGGCAAAAAATGAAGGTCACTATACGACGCAAGAAAAAAACCGTATTCCAATTATTCCATCAGAATATCGTGGCTGCCCGTAAAATCCTGGGCGTGTTCTCCTACCGCCTGGCAGCGTCCCGTAAGATCGACCTCGACACCGCCAAACTGACAAAAATGGAACAGGACCGTAAGATTGGCGAACTCGAGGAAGGCATCAAAGCCAATAGGCTGGTCCTGCTGGATATCCAGATCGAATCCAAGAAGCTGGAACTTGTCGCCCTACGCCGCAAGGTTGGCGACCTCAACGACTTTTTACCGGAGAATCGGCCATGAATGAAATCACGATCATCGATACACCGTCAGTAATCATCAACACGCCACGCTCGCCAGATACTAACCCGGCCATCGTCTACCTGGCCAGTCTACCCGCCAAGTCTGGACGGCGCACCCAGAAGCAAGTCCTGGGAGTGATCGCCGGCTGGCTGGGTGGCGACATGTTCCAAATCGAATGGGGCGCCCTGCGCTATGCGCACACCGCAGCTATTCGAACGCATATCATGGAGAAGTATGCGCCCTCCACGGCACGCAAAATGCTATGTGCTTTACGAGGCACACTCAAATCGGCGTGGCGCCTGGGGCAGATCTCTGCGGAGGAATACGCCAAAGCAGTAGACCTGGGCAAAGTCAGCGGCACGTCCCTCCCCGCCGGCCGATACATCGAGGACGCCGAAGTGGAAGCCATCTTCAAGGTATGCGCAACCGATATCACACCATCAGGCGCCCGGGACGCCGCACTCTTCGCCGTCCTTTTGGGATGTGGGTTAAGACGCGCCGAGCTCGTTGATCTGGATATTGCCGACCTGAACCTAAACGACGAAACGCTACTTGTTTGCGGAAAGAGGAACAAAGAGCGCCTTGTTTATGCGGCTGATGGCATCGGTGAGGCCCTTCACGATTGGCTACTTATTCGAACCATGGAGCCCGGCCCGCTATTCCTGGCTGTCAATAAATTCCACCGAGTACGGTATGGAGAGCGACTCACACCCCAAACCGTGTACAACGTGCTCCGGAAGAGAATTGCCCAGGCAGGAGTAAATAGTTTCAGCCCCCACAGCCTGCGCAGAACGTTTTGCTCCAAATTATTAGACATGGGTGTAGACGTGATCACTACATCAAAGCTCATGGGGCACAGCAATTTACAGACGACGATGATTTATGATAAACGCGGCGATCGCACCGCCAAGGCCGGCGCAAAGCTTATGCAAATCCCATATATAAAAAGAGGAGACGCAATATAATCAAAACCCCGGAGTCACATCCGGGGATTTTTTATTTTCCTTGTCTTCGCCATCCGCTTTGTGTAGTCTTCTAGTGATTGGATCCCCCCAACCTCCCCCTGGTCAGCCAGTAATTGCACGTTGGTCATGATTTCGTCGAAGGCAACCCTCTCTTTGGGTGTCAGCCCGGCCATATAATCCTCAATCCCCTTGTTTATAAAAACCTTGGTGGGACGGGAGTAAAGCCCTTTCTGCCCCATGTGATAAGCAATTGCCACCATCTTGATACGAGTTGCACGCTCGACGACAATCGTCATTAAGGTAGTATAACGCACCGTCATGCCATTAATTCCTGGTAGATATTCTCGAATTGTTCCTGGGTCATCGATGCTGGGATGCGGTCCATGGAATGCAGAAAGTTGTAAGCCACCACAGAATCACGGATGCCCAGCCCTTTCATCAGAGTTTTCAGAGACACACGATCCCGGCCGAAAGACGAGAGCACATCGGGCAGCCCGTACTCGTGTACGACAGGAGCGGGGTCAGGCGGGACCGGCAACACAACGGAACGAGGAATTTTTACTTTTGCCATAATTTATTATAATCCTGTTTTGGGTTCCAGCCGGCACTTCTGATCATAGTCGACGATCTCACGCGCCAACCGGTCTTTTTCCTTCTTGTCATTATTCCATGTCTTCGCGCAACAGCGTTCCCTGTACTTGTAAGCCCATTCGACCAAATGGCGCCACGCCTTCGCGTCGTCACTCTCTACGTCGCCCCCCATCTTCATGGCATTGATCGATATCGGGTCGGCGTCATGATCACGCGCCCAGGCCAGTAGCTCCATGGTTCTTTTCTCATCATCCCTGACGAACGCAGCCCGCAATTGCGAAAACGTGTAGGTATAGTCCAATTCCTCGCAGATATCATCGTACTTCTGCTTTGGGAAAGCCCGGCCCACCCTGATCCTGTCAGCCACCTGGGAACGCGAGAGACTTTTGCGGTGTCTTTTTTCAAGCGTGCTTATTGCGTAACTGAAAGCAGCACGGGAGGAAGGGTCCCCACGCTCGTTAGGATGCTCCCCGGAGCGCTGAGCCTCCGCGCATATCCACCGGTCAGCCCACCAGCCGTACATAAGCGCGGCTTTATCGCCGGCAATTGCAAGCTCGTCACCTTCCTTGAATTCGGTTTCCTCATCCATTTCTTATCTCCCTTTTCAAATCTTGACTGTATCCATACCGAACGATATAAGACAAGCTCCTGGCTATTTTGCTGCGTTGAACATCGGTAATATGCCCGGTAGATATGCGCGGCGCCTCAACTTTTACAGTGACATTCCAAATATCTTTGTTTTCACCTACGCGACTGACAAGAATCCAGCCCGCATGTTTTGGAGGCTCTATGTCGAACTCAAAAGTGACGTACCAGAAATAGGCTGGTCCCCACCCAAATTCGAGGTCCTGATGCTTTCTAACTTTTTTGGCGTCCGCCTTAAAATCAGACTTATTTAGTTTTACCTCGTACTCATGGATCAGGCCCGCCCGGGTAACAGAAAGCAGGTCGGCTTCCCAGGTGAATACAAGCGTGTTGTTTGGTGCAATCAATTCGTGATGCCTATCGTTCAGCGCATAATTCATCATCACCGTGATGATGTGCTTTTCCCTAAACTTCATCCCGGCCATTCCAATTCGCTAAGTAAACCTTTGCGCCCCACATTGCTCCATCGACCCCATCCCAGCCATCCTCTGTTTTGAATAGCAATTTTCCGGCGTCAACCATGCGGCCGTAAACACGATGGCTGTACAAATAGCCGGCCAGTAGTCCTATGACTAGGAATAAAGCGGCGATGACGACATCTTGGATCATGCAAAACTCTCCGCAAAGACGACCACAACTTTATTCAACACGATATCCTGGATCTCGGATACCCACTTCCCCTCGATCTTCTTTGGCATGACGAGCTTGACGAGAGCCCACTTCTGGCCCTCAGTCATCTCATTCACACTGGCGCAGCCCGTCAGTTTGAGTTGAAATTTATGGCGGCGCACCTTGCCCATGCACAGATTGTCAAGGATGCCGAGCGCAGCCCCGAGATCTCCGGGGAAATACGGATGAAAGTCGGCGGCGTCCTTTTCGAACTCCGCTTTGATCTCCTCGAATTCAGTCATTGCTTCCTCCTTGAGTTTATTTCGTATCACGATAATCACTTCTTTTGGTGACGTTTCATAACGGCGAACTATTTTCTAGTTCATATGATTTATTTAAGGTGTCGCGGTGAACTGCGCACGCAGTCCGAGTTGGTGGTCCCATACAAACGACTCGGCAGCCCGCTGGGCACCGACAAAGCCCTTATCGAATGTCCACGCATCAAGGGGCACCAGAGCCCGCAGGAAACGCACAACAACGCCATTCTCCTCGTTCACCTCAAACTTGTGGTGCACGTGCCCGAGGTGGAACTCCCTAAACTTGGATTTCGCCCAAAGATCAGGAACTTCGAACGGCATAATGGACGGCAACTTGTCGATCTTGAACTCTCCGCCATGCGTAAAGCCAATTAGATTCTTGCCGTACAGATAATACTTCCTTGATACAGCCCGGTTATCGATGTCGACGTTGGGGTTCTTGTGAAACCAAGCAGAAAGAGTTTCACCAAGATAGAAAGTTCTCTCTTCGTCATGGTTGCCCTTGACGATCAATACATCCACGGGCGCGACCACCGAACACATCTCGACGATCTTTACAGCCAATTGCCAACCCTTCCGGTACGTCTTGGACCAACGCGTGTCTTCCTGCTGGGGCGTCCCATTGACGGTTGTGTTGCTCTTGCTGTTGACATTGTACCAATCGTTACCCAGAGGCAGCAGAATCTTCTTGATCGGAAACAACTTGGAATAAGAAAGTAAGTCGCTGAGGACTTTTGTTATAGTTTCCTCAGCGATCTTGATATCATAATTCTCCCCACTTTCTTCGTCCCAGGTCAACCGACCTATATGGGCGTCAGGCATGTCGATCTCATAAAGCATGTCGCCGGACTTCTTGGCGTAATTGATCTTTGGGTACTTGGGGGCATATTTCTTGGCGTCCGCGATCATATCCAAAAGGAATGACCTGACCTTAATCTCTTCCGTCTTGCGGATCAGCTTGACTCGAATGTGATACATGGGAACCACGAGCATCATGCCAGTGTCTTCCACATCCCCGCTAATAACCTTTCCGTCAGTTACGTGCCAGTCAACCTTCCGGTCTTTCCTGTACCCCTCGCTGGTTCTAACCTCGAAGCTCGAAACCTCCCATTCGTCGGTGTTTATTTTGAACTCTTTGATCACGTCTTCTTTGCTTCTCATCCTTTTGGAAGACAGGACGAGGTTTATATATTCATCGCTTTCTTCGTAACTCGCCGATTCGCCCGAAGTATCTGATTTTTTTGATTCCCCTCTATGGGCCTTCTCGTACCTGTACTGACACCTGAGAACATTCGCATTTTTGTACCCCAGTATTCGGGCAAGTTCTTCCCACGACACGTGCTTGTTCAAGCATCTCTCATAATCCGTTTCTTTCATGTTCACTCCTTGGGTAATTGAGTAAGCGTCACTCGAACCTTAGCGGAACTTTCAGATTCAATCCGTCCAGCCATTCCACCATCCGATCGTGACCGTATAGTTTTACCTGTGATTTCCAAAATCTACAGCGAATCTTATACCCATTTGCATATGGGTGGCAATCACTGCAGACTGCCTGGAGGTTATAAATACTGTCTAGTTCTGGAAAATTCTTCATACGATGTATTAAACTATGGTGAAGTTCGGTAAACTTTGCGCATCCACAAATCTCGCAGAATGTTCCCCGATCTCTAGTTATTTGTTCACGTAACGCCGCCCAATCGGTTGTCATGTCCAATCTACCACAAAACGATAATCAACTATCTTTGTGTGCTTACCAGAATTATGACTCCTGCATAGTGGTTGGATATTATAAGTATCATGCGCCCCGCCCAAAATAAGAGGAACTATATGATCCATTGAAACTTTTGTGCTTCCACAGCCCGGATACAAACACTTACTCCCAAAAAGGCTTACTATATGCGCCCATTGGTGGCGGGTTACTCCATCACCAGGAGCAGACAACTCCCTAGCGCGCCGATTTCTGTTTCTCTCATAAACCGACTCAAGGTTTTCGTGACGGTACTTCCTAGAGCGCTCACTTTCTTCTTCTTTGTGTTCGCTGTGATATCTATGATTGTAATTGCATCTAATATCTCGGTGGAGCCTATTAAATTTTCGACTTAACTCTCGGGCTTTCTCTGGATGCGCTTTTCTTTCAGCCAACATTAATTTTGCATAACATGCCCTGCACCTTACCTTTCTGCCGCCGATAACCCTTTTGTCATTTCCAAACTCCTCTCTTAATTTCTCAATTCCACACATGGTACAAAATCGGGTTGGGGCAAGTTTCGCCTCGCGTTTCTTTTCGTTTTCTGCGTGTCCCGGACACCTACAATAAACGCAGATATAACAATGTCCATCCGGCCTACTTTTATCAAAGTGAAAATTAGAAAGCGGAAGAAGTTTCTTGCATTTTGTGCATTTTTTAGAATCGCTCATAATATCTACCATCTTACGCCTCGGGCAACCGAGAGAGAGCTTCCACGACGATCTTTATGCAGTTATAAGGATCCCGGGTGAGCATGCCTGGCGAGAAGGTAAATAACCTCCATCCCAAGGATGCAGCCCGATTCAGTTTTTCATAATCAGAATCTTGCGAGTGCCGGCCTCCGCCAACCGTTTGCCAGGCATTGCCATTCACCTCAACCGCGACCAAAAATCCTTCCGGCCACGCGAAATCAAAACGCCATTTGCGTGGAGGAGCGAAGACATATTCACGAATAAATGGGGGAGCCTCTGGCGCCAACATTTCGAAATAGTGTTCAAACATTTGCGCCTTATCTGTTGACATAAATAAATTATACACCATATATTCAATCTTGACTAGATATGCTGAATAGCTTATAATGAACCCGAGGAGCTAAATATGGACGAACCTTTAGGAAAATTACATGCAATGATTATCGAACTTGGCACCAGGAAGGCAGTCGCTAAGAAACTGGATATCAGCCAAGCATATCTTTCCGACATTCTTGCCGGCAATCGAAAAATAAGCGATAAAGTTGCCAAAAAACTCGGCTTCAAGCGATCCTGGATTGCTGCGGTTCGCGAAGATGCGCCCATGGCGAAAGAGTAAGATGTGTCGCGAACACACCGAGCGCCCTGGGACTACATTCGGCACGAACAGGTCGAATTCATGAGCGCCAAGGAACTCGCAGATAACGCCTGCAACGATCTCATCGACCTGATCGGCAAGCCCGAGTACATCAAGAAGATCGACCAGCGCTTCCCCGGTCCGGACGATATGAAGATCGATGCCGACGAACGGCTACAATGGGCGCGGGAAGAGATCAAGAGATTCAAAGAACGCCCGGCCCAAGAAGGTCATAACGTCATGACCTGGGAGCAGTCCGAACATCTTAGGGTCCAGCACGTTTGCAGCGATTGTTGGTGCGACTGCTCCGCCCAGCCAGTTCAGAATGATCTCTATCTGGTCAAGTGCAAGACAGTGGGATGCACCACACCCGGCTTCGTGTCCAGAGCGACGATAAAATTCAGAGCCCGGGTGTCAGACGAATATAAATATCTCGCCGTAAGGTCCATAAGATCCGGACTACCGTGGTTCAATAATCCGAATATAGATATCGATAAGTTAATCAAAGGGAGCAACGATATGACTACACCCAGACAGGCAGTAAGTTTCCCCGACGTAGCCATCATACATAAAGGCAGCCCCAAGAAAATTATGGAGAAAGATGGCAGAAAGATTGAGATCCAGGGAGATGATCTCAAGAATAAATTCAGGATCCATTTCCTGCCCGGAACCGATGATGTACGTGCATCTTGGCACGCCAAGCACACTCAGGAGTATAAAAAGTATGGCGACAAATTCGCCATCCCTGATGGATATGAAGTTGAAAACCTGCGCGTCGTTATTCCTGCGCCAAGTGTTTGGGATGCCTGGGATTACGGGAATGAGTGCTACAACTCTGGAAGACGCGTAGCCTCGGCTGACGATGATCATTATATCTCGCTCAGAGATCCGAATACGGGTGAATTTACTATCCAAAACGGGAAGCCTTTCCGTAAGTTTACTCCGAAGGACACCATATCCTACGAGCGCAAGGGCAAGAAGTACACGCTGCAGATGAAAACGCACGGACGGCTGCGGTTGGTCCTCGAGGATCTGGTGAACGCCGGCCATCTCGTCCAAGTCATTCTCAAAACCACGAGCTTCTACGACTGCCAGAATATCAAGAAGCAACTGGCGGGCATCCAGGTGATCGCCGACTCTGTGAACGGTGGAAACGCGGGTGGCATCCCCTTGCTGATCTACCGCGCCGAGCAGGAAGTCGCATGGAACCATGAGGACGGATCAGCGTCACGCGTGAAGAAGTGGTTCATCAATATCAAAGCCGATCCTCGCTGGGTCCAATCAGCATTCGCCCGCATGGGCAAGAACGCTCTTACCGGTTCGTCCATCAACTCGCTACTGCTGCCAGCCGGCTCCATCCAGGGAGACGTGAACCCGGACGCCGAGACATTCGAGAGTGGCGACGAAGGCCCGCAGCCCGAGTACGTTGACGCGACTGCACAGGACATACCGCCAGAACCCGAGCAGACACCGCAGCCCGAGGCACAGCCCGATCCCGCAGCGAAGGCGGTCGAAGGCGCGGCTAAGTACAAGACACTCGGTGAAACTGTGGTGAAAACCGTTTCAAAACGGGCTGGCATCACAACCGCCGAGGCAGCCAAGGCATTGGGTGCTGCAGAGAAAGCCGGCAAGATCGGCAAAGAGTTGTCAGTCAAAGAGGCCGAGGATTTCGGCGCCCACTTGGATATCCCGGAGGCATGACATGAACTTCGGCGAACGCAAGTATAAATTCTGGACCTGCTTGATGCTGGTGATCTTCATTGCGATATTCGTGGGATCAGCGGTTTTAATTGGATATCTTCTAGCCTATTTGATTCCATGAAATAGTGGTAAGATTGGAAATGCGGAAAAAATTTGGTGGAACAGATCCCTTTTGAGGGTCTGTGGTCCGGGCACCCCACCTTGCCCACCGCAGGCCGCAGGCCCTCAAAAGGGATTTTGTTATCAGGAGGCAAGAATGAAAATAAAAATCAAGATGGACGGCGAGAGTACGTCGGTGCTTCATAACGAAAGACAGAATGATGGTAGGTGGGGGTACAAAGGCGGATTTGATGCAGACGATCTCGGATTAGATATAAAGCTTGACGACTTATATTATTTGGTCGAAAACAACTTAATTAATAAATTTGTTGCATATCTTAAGATGAATGCGGAAATGCAATTAAGGGCTTACACGCACAAAGAAGAAGAAATACAGGCAATCGCCGAAGAAGAGAGAGAGGAACAGCGGCGCATAGAAAGAGCGAACCCAAAACCAAAACGCTCTGCGCATGGACACGTCTATTTGCTGAGGGCGGATAACGGGTTATACAAAATTGGAAAGGCAAAAAATCTCACCGCCAGGGTGACTGATCTGGGCATAAGAATTCCAATGAAAATTGAGTTGATACATTCATTTGAGGCCGATGACTATTCAACGGCCGAATTGGCACTCCATGAGAAATACAAAAACAAGCGCGACGTTGGCGAATGGTTTGCTCTTAACGAGGATGACGTGGCGGAATTAATGGCAATAACAACGGAGGTAACGCCATGAGCAAAAAAAACTGGATAAGCGTAAAACGCGGACTAAGTGAAGACCCAAAACACCGACAAGCATTAGGCGAGGCGATATGGCTATTCCTACACATCATCGACGCGGCAGATTGGGAGACGGGCATTGTATACGATTGGCGAGACAAAGAGATTGCCATTGATATGAGCCTGAGTACCGCAACTGTTCGGGGATGGAGAGATCGTCTAAGCGATGGTGGGTATATAGTCTGCAAGCAAGTTCAACATGGACTGGAAATAACTATTCATAACTGGGTCGATCCTCGCAACTATAGCGGGAAGAAAATGAACGTAAAGCAGGGTGATACAGCCATATCACCTTCGAAATACGATGAAATTCAGGATGAGTCTCAGGTTGATACCCAGGTTGATGCCCAGGTTCTTGATGGTTTCACTGGTAAACCCTCTTCTCTCATAGAATCAACACCAACATCAGAGTCAGAATCAAATAAACCCTCCAAACCAAAAATTAAACTTCCCGAAGGCAGTTCAATGGACTGGATGATAGCAGCGGGGGCAAAGCCGGAAGATATAACAAATACACTTGAAATAGAAAAACATACCGCTTTGATTGTAGGAACATTTGAACAAGCCATGGGATACAACCCATTGGGGTGGACGGGTCAAAAATGGGAGCGATTGTTGAAATTCTTACAAACCAAGACTCCTGAGGAAATAATCGCCTTTGCCAATTGGTGCAAACAGCCCTTCACCCAATTGTCACCGGCGAAAGCGCGTATGTACCCCGAGCTCGTCATTGATCTCTGGCCACAGGTGTTTCCGAAGCCCGTCACTCCCACCCAGCCACGCAAGCCCGGCGAAGGTTTTTATGGCTAAAAAGATGACCGACTACGGCTCGTCTGTCTATGGTCCGCACGACATGGCGATGACCGGATGGGAGACCAGTAAGGAAGCCGAGAAGTTTTCCAAATTCGGCATCGAGCTCGACATCCCGGGCACCGACATCAAGGAATATTTCGCCCCGCTTCTGCCCTGGGAGATATGTGCGGTGCAGGGCCAGACATCCAACGGCAAGTCATTCTTCATGAACTGGTGGATACGCTGCATGGCTGCACAGATGAAAGCGCAGGAACGCGACGAGATCATCGTCAAGGTTTCCGTAGAGGAAAGCATTGAAGCCATGGCGTTCGAGGAATATTCACGATTGCTCAATGTCCGTCCCGCCGATCTCGCAAGAGGAAAATTCACAGACTGGTCGCGCATGGAATGGGCGATGACCGAGATCGACACCATCCAGGTATGGCGCATCGCGGACAGCGCAAACAGGCCCGAAGAAGCACCGGAACTCTACCTTTCCAACATCTACCGTTGCATCAAAGAATTGGCGGATGGTAAAATTACAGGTGATAAATTCAAGATCGCCGCAGTTGTCGTAGATTATCTACAAGCCCTTCCAATTGACCCCGAGGTGAAATCAGCTTCACGAGAGAACCAGAGACGCCTGCAGGTTGCCCAGGATGTGTTCAGACTCCGCAGCATGACCACGCACTTGAAGGCACCGATCATCGTAGGCATCCAGGCAAAGCAGGATTTGCAGGGCAATAACCCGCCCTTGATGATCCCGGGCGTATACGATGGGCTGGAGACATCCACGATCGCCACCAGGTTTGACAGGCTCATGTCCCTTTGGATGCCCAAAACGACATCCATCGTAGGCACATCGCTCAATCTTCCCGGTTATGGGTCCGGCTATACAGTCACCGATAATGGTTGTTTCTTGAAAGTGAATAAACAGCGTGGCGGATTGCCGGCTGGTCGCATCTGGGATCTCAAGATTGATTACTCGAAACAGGAATACATGGACGCGTTCCAAAAGACGCAGGCCCAAAGAGATGCAGAAAGCGAACGAGCGAGGTATTGATTTGGAGGGTCGAGGATGGACATCAAGGCCGCGAGGGAAAATTACGACTGTAGAGACGAAGTTGAAAAATGGATGGGGAAACCAGCGGGTAGGACATCTAAGAGTTGGGTATGGAAGTGCCCCTTTCATGAAGACTCGACGCCATCTTTTCACGTTTATAAGGATGGGTACAAATGCTTTGGGTGCGACGCTCACGGAGATGTCTTTGACGCGATTAGTTATGCCAATAAACAATCGCTATCGGATGTACTGAAAGGCCAACAAGTAGATCCCGCCGCAGAACTCGAACGTAAAGTTGCGTATGCCAAGCACGTTCAGGAAGACCTACAAAAAGATATCGAGCGCGCCGAGGCTGTTTTGTTCGAACTGCAGACATCGCGGTGCTGGGAGAAGTTCAATGCCGATCAGACAGATTTCTCGCATCGCTGGTGGGAGCACGCCGGCATCCCTGATTTTTTTCAGAATTTCTGGAAACTGGGCTTCATTCCAGACTATACCTGCGGAGAACACCACACGCCGGCAATGACCATCCCGATCTTCGACGTTGGCTGGGATTGCATCAATGTCCGCATGCGATTAGTCAACCCCCCAAAGACCGGAGATAAATATCGACCATATAAAGCCGGATTGCCAGCGCCCATATTTATAGCAGATCCTGGGAAACCGGTTGCCAACAAGACACTCGTTTGCGAGGGCGAGAAGAAGGCCGCTGTCGCATGGATCACCGCCGATGACCCAAGTCTTCAAGTGGTTGGGTTGCCAGGCAAGAACCCATCGCCCAGACTTCTTGAAAAATTGAAAGACTGCGACCCTGTTTATCTCTGCCTAGATCCAGACGCCAACCCAATGGAATTGGCGAAAGAGATCGGAACCAGTCGTACTCGCATTATCCGCATGACTAGAAAATTGGACGATACCATCCTCGACAACGGACTTGGCAAAACCTGGATGACATCATTGTTGAACCAAGCCAGAAAGATGTGAGGCATAAATGCTACTGAAAACAATCTTATTCGAAGACGGCGTTCAAATCGAAATTATCTGCGATCCAGAGAAACCACTGTGGGACCAAGAAATCAAGGTGACAGGCGATGGACAAATTGTAGCCAGTGTCCCAGAATCGCCATCAGGAGCGTGTACAAAAGGCGTACAGTATGAAAAGTGAGAAAGATGTACTTACGGACGTGGGGCGCATGAAAACGGCTAAAATGAGTTTGCGCAAAATCGCAAAACATTATGGAAAGCCAGTCACCCATGGCGATATCCAGCGCATTCAGGAAGGTGTGTTCCCGAAGCGGGAAGACAAAAGACATGCGCTTGGACTTCCTAAGACTTGCCCGTTTTGTAAACGTCCAATTGGCGAGAGGCGATCGCACCGCAGGATCAAGGGCCTGATCGACTACTCCGACAAAGCACTGAGAAAGATGTTCGAGAACCGGGAAGAAATAAAAGAGCCGATCGTTTAGACCGGCTCTTTTTCATTCAAAACCCATCAGGGTTTCTCTTATCTATCCCCCAGCCTGGGGTATTTCTTGTTTTGCAACCGGTACATCGGTTACTGGGGGAACGCTAGAAGGCGCGCCAACAGTAATCGCAGCGGCATTCTCGGTTGCCATAGCCGCAGTAACCGCAGCGTCTTCATGGGCTATGCCCTGAATAACCGCATAGATTACGGGTTGCCAGCTCCCGATTAGCCAAATGATGTTTTTGCCTACTTCTGGGGAAACGTACTGCCCGATGAAGTATGTGATAGACGAGATTACTACATCTACCAACATGATGAGGAATTTCCTTGAGTGAAACAATTGACTAAGCATTAACAATCTCCTTTTGGTGTGGACAGTATCCGTAAAGGCCCTTGGATTGATTACAGTTGTGACAGAGAATTTGATATCCTTCGGGGTAATTATTCATTTTTAACCACGCTGCCATCGATCTATTTTTAATCTCTTTTCTGTGCTTATAGCCTCCGCCATTGATGTGGTCAAAGGCTAAAAATTCATACCTGGTTTCTCCGCAACACTCACACTTACCGCCATAATGTTCAAGCGCCATTCGTCGTATTGCTAGTCGAGCCTCTTTTATCTCTTTGCGGCGAAGACGTCTATTTATTCTCGCCGCCGCGTTCCTTTGGTCACGATGTTCTGCACCCCATTTTTTGGTGCGGGCCTTTACTTCTTCGGGGTGAGCGGCTATATATTTTTCACTATTAGCCTTTACTCTTTCAGGGTGTTCTTTGTTCCATTTTCTGCTATTGGCGTTTCTTTCTTCTTTAGTTTTCATTCCGCCCTCCCGGAGCGTTTATCTGGGGCAGTACCGGGAGCACCCCTCTAGTCATATCTATCTCCTTTACTTCCCAATCAGAAAGAAGATGCCAGACAGGATTGCCAGGACACCCTCTACGATACCAATACCCCTGAAAGACAGGTCCAACAGAATTGCGGCACCCCAGATGATTAACAGGAATGCCAGTAGTATGATCGCCCAGCTTTTACCTAACATAAGTTTTCTCCTTTGAATGGATGGATATAGACACGCTCTAACGAAGCAAAAATATTATACCATTATTGAATGATTACGGCGTTCTCAGCAGTTGCAGGTAGATGGCGACTTGTCCACCTATTATGCCAAGTGCCGCAACTATCGCCGCCATCACCACCGCCCAAGTTCGAGCCGACATTTTTTCTTTCTTTTCTGCGGCTGCAGTAGCTAATTCGGTCAATGCAGTTTTAGTTTCTGACGCCAGCAGGTCTTTCGCGGCCTTTGTCTCAGTAGCCAGTAGTGACCTTGCCTCCGTGTCCTGCCTTGCTTGCTCCAGATGACTCTCCACCAAGTGTTGAAGATGACGATGGTCATCAACCAAACCGGGTTTACCATTACCGTTGACTGAACGATCTAAACTCGACGTGGTTTTTTCTATCATGTCTAACCGCGATGCGATCTTTACAAGCAGTACCATTGCACTTGGCTCCAATATTTCATCCATACTGCGCTCCTGTGTTCTTAGTATCTGAACAATGTAATTATATCAAACAAACTTTAATGTATTATTTTTAGAACCCTACCCAATTCGTGCCGTTATGGAATACGGGTGATTTCACTGTCCCACCACCCACAATAATTGCGAGAAATGCTGGGGCAAGAGCGTCGGTCACATAACAAATATCTCCTTGTGTACCTGCGGGCAAGGTAGCCACAGTATAGTTCTTCATGTTTATCAAACCTGCGACCGTGAGCTTTGAAGGAACGGTCGTCGTCCCGATGCCGACGTTGCCGGACATTTTCGCTACCAGTACCGGATGATCGGCTCCATCAAACCATGCCAGATAAAGCAAATTTCCTGTGTCATCTCCCGTGTTCCATGCCCGCACTGCTAAAGAGTTGCCTGAATTTACTCCTGCATACCCACGTTCATCGTATATCTTGACAACATCAGAGGACCCCCCGTTGTTTTTTATGTTATCAAAATACGCAACTGTAGTGTCGGCAATTAGAGCAACATGCAGTTTCCCGATAGTTGGATTCGTGCCGATGCCGACGTTGCCACCAGAGAAATACAAATTTAGAGTAGCCAGCCACGTTAGAACGTCTGATGAATTGGTATCGCGCATAAACTTCTCGAGAGCATTCAAACGCCTCGCGATTTCGGTAAAAGCCCCGTCTCTCAAAAAATCATCTTGCATCATTGTAAACCTACCTGGTTGGATCCGACTATGTTTTCCTTGCCGTTTTCGTCGATGGATATCCAGACGATCTCCACCTCGGCTGTCATATTCTTCCCTGCGAACTGAACGGGCAAGAGATCGCCGAGATCCCAATCCACTCCGTAGAGCGAGCGTGGCTGGGAAGGCGATCCTGGTGTGCTCAAGAAACTGGCGGTCAGCGAGAACTTCTTGCCAAGTGTGTAAAGTAACTCATTTGCTTTAGCCGTATCTGCTCCCGCCACCGATGACGACGATCCCTGGTACCGCAAGATGTTATTCCATCTGGAAAGATTTGTGTCCACGCCATTGACGGTTATCGCACCGACTTGGGCGATGGTGATCTCGTCTAGATAGTCCTCGTAGTAGCTGGTTCTTTTCAGGTTCCCGTTCTCTGCAGAAAACACAATCCCCTTCGTCCTGTCTATGCCGCGCAGGTCCGCATAGGTTCGGAAGATGTACCCAAATCCATTGGTCAGTCCGGGGCCTTCGACAACATCGAAGAATATCCTGCGATTGGTGGCCAGCGTTGCATTCATGTTGAACGAGGTCGCTTTTAGATCGTCCAAAATATCCCTGATATTTTTTCCTTGGAAAGACTGGGTGATTGAAGGACCGAGACTCAGATTCCCGTCAACGCTAAATTCTCCGAGTGGAACTACTTCGGCGTCCGTTATGAAACTGTCGGTTACGACGGCCTTCATTATGTTGTCTATGCAGTCGGTCTTTGTATATCTGGATGCAACTGCACCGATCACGCACCAGCGCCGGAGAATATCGAGGGGCGAGCGGCCGTAAAAGTCGATCATCCTTACGCCATCGTCGGCGCGATCGTAAACATTGTACTTGCGGAGAAAGAACGAACCCTCTCGCCTTTTTGGATATCCGTATTCCGGACTACGCCAACAATCGATGCGCATATCTGGTTGGAAGATAATCGGGACGTAGGATAAGTACGAATCAAGCGGAAGTCCTAGCATGATGGTGCCTAATCCTCGAGTGGTTCTCGAGAAACTGGCGAACGAAATATTCGGCAGGAGAGTTATTCTCCTGCCGCTATCGTCGCAGAGCCAGAATTCGTAGGAAGCGCTCAAGGCAACGCTCCTGCATTCACAGTTGAATCTGCCGACCAGTGAAGGGGATGGTAATAGATATACATGGCGGAATTAACGTCATCAGTCATAAAGACTGCCAGTTTATTTTCGCCAGGAACCAACGAGAAGTCTGCAAAATCCGAACCAGGAAGAATGGCGTAGGTCAAATCGCCACGCACCGAACTCCAAACCTTTCCCTTTCCGAAATCGAAGAAAACCTCTTCGTTGTCCAGTATGGTCATATCGAGATAGATACGTTTATTATTAGTTTGATTCTCAATCCACCGCAGATGTCCGGGTCCATAGATATAAATAACTGGTTTTACTTCTGCGGTCCCGTGGTTAACGACGGTATTGATTGCAGAATATAGAGTATCGTTTGTGGGAGGAGCGGCCGTATACCAACCAACATATATATCGTCTCCATTAAACCTCACATCCAATCCTCTGGGAACGGTTCCGCCATAGTTGTAGGCTATATCTAGGGCATTCCAGCTAGACCCGTTCCATAGCGCCACCCCCCCTGACGGAACTCCGCCAGCCACGGAGAAATTTCCAGCGATAATTACCTGTTCTTTTGAATTGATGTCAAGGGTTTGAACAAACGTCCCCGCCAAGGAAGAAACTCCGGCTCCTAGAGGAGTCCACTGAGTACCGTTCCATTTCCCAATGCAATTCAGTATCGTTGTTCCGGATGTATGCAATAATCCACCTGCATACAAAACGCCGGCGGGGGAAAGTTCTATGTCATAAACCCAGTTATCAAATCCGGCCCCTAGTGCGGTTATCAAATTAGTTGAAGGGTCATATTCCGCAACAAATCCAAGGTCATTTGTCGCGGACCCATTATTCTTTGTAAACTGTCCGCCAAAATAGACTGAGTTACCATCTTTGCTGATATCTATTGAAAAAACACCTTGCCCGTTTATACCCCCTCCGTCTCCGTCTACGCCCGCACCTGCTCCAATTGCGTGCCAAGCGCCATCAAACATAGCGATGCCCTTTGCGGGAAGGGATGCACCACCTGCGACGGTTGTGAAAATGCCTCCCACGTAAACCCTCCCAGTTGGATCGATGGCAATTGAATATCCGGTTCCGTTTATGCCCTCCAGACCTCCCAAACCCAAAGGAATCCACATTGATCCATCCCATCGGGCCACATGATTTATCGCCGCAACTCCAATATGTGTGAATGCCCCTGTTACATAAAGATCTCCGTTCGGAGCAACTGCAGCGTCTCGCACTTGTCCGTCTGCTCCCAAAAACGTGCTACTCCACTTGAAACCATCCCAATATGTGATTCTATTCAAATTGACAGTATTCAGATAGTCTTTGGTAAAGTCGCCTGTAACAATAATTTCTCCGCGCTTCCCCAGTTCAATAGCTGTTTGGAAGCCATTAAGTCCTCCGGCCATATTATTCCACTTGCCATCAACTCTGGCGGAAATATAAGAAACAAAACTTTCGTCCTTAAAATTTAACTGTTGCGCTACGGTGTTGTTTTCGTAGAACATTGGATCAATAGCCAAAAGCCGTATTGGGAATGAATTTACCCATGAATTGCGAACATCCCAACTACCCTCCAACCCGGCTTCGTACCGCACGGGTATAAACATCTCGCGCGCGCCCTCCTGGTAAGACATTATAAATGGCTCGTTGCCGCCAGTTACATCGGGTTTGAAGATGTCGATCAACTGCTGGCGAAGTTCGTGAAGTTTGCTGATATTGGGTCTGTTGCCAATCCTCAAACCTGGGCTCTTTACATTGAAAGAGAACGTGATCACGCGATCCAATATCTTGGTGTTCTGGTAATACGAACCTGGCGACAACGCCCAGGATTGAATATTGTTCTGCAAAGGTGCCATGCCCATGCCACCCATGACTGTGACGTAGATATTGTCGTCCTCTCTACATGGTCCAGCCAAATCAATCCACCTTCCTCCCTGGCGAGTAGACGGGTCGCGCGATGCGTTGGAGGCGCTATCCATGATGTTCCACCGGCAACCAGGTTGGTCGCCGTCACAGTAAGAAGTTGAATAAGCCTTGCGCTCCATCTGGGCTGCCGTCACGTAGAAAACTCTCGCCTTGGCGGGGCCATCGGTTTCGACATATAAACGCATGTCATCTGAACCGGTTGAATAACCAGAAACTTCCAAACGCGTCCAGCGATCGGATCGGAGAGCGACAGCAGGTGATACCCATTGTTTCCCCAATCCCTCAATCAGGCGCAGATGGACAGATCCAGTACCGCAGACGTAAATACTGGCTGCAATGGGTTCGGAGATCCCTACCAAATCACTAACTCGATAATAGGCGCCTTCGCCCATTGCCAACCCGCTTGTTGATATCTGCAGGGATGCAATGCCAAATAGTGCGAAGGTGAGCACACGTGTTATGACCGAACCCACCGCATTCCAACCCGTTGTGTCATAGCGTATGGATGGGTTTTTGACATAATTGGTCGTAGCTTCTGGAACTAACAATTTCAAATTTGCAGCCATGTCTCTCCTATATCATAGACGCAAGAGATTTCAGCATCTTGAAGTCTGCGGCCAGATTCTCGCTGTTTGCACCTGAGTTTATGGTCAAATTCATAGTAACTGTGCTGGTGTTGGAATTCGTTGTAGACGCCAAACCCTTTGAGATTCCGTTATCTTGTATAGCATTCGAGCCGGAATCTGTTCCGCCCTTACCACCGCCACCTCCCCCGCCACCACCGCCACCTCCCCCGCCACCGAGTCCGATGAGTGCCAATAGAGCATTATACAGACTCCAAGCATCTTTTGCTATGTTGTTAAAAAGATTTGTTGCCACATCTTTCCAGGCGTTAAGCCACGAATTCATATCAAGGGCGGATATTTTCTGGAGCCAATCCCATACTACACCCAGTGTATCTGCAGCATACACAACCAAGAACAAGAACCCAGAAATCCAAAGACTCAATACCGAACTACTGCCGGGGGAAGCGAAAATTCCTCCCAAAATACCAAAAACCGTTGAAAGGGAAATTTTCAAGAGCTCTATGTAGAACCAGAATGTTATCCACCCCTGAATGAAACTGGCGATGGAGCCTTTGTTATCTATGATCCATTGCATGACGGGTACTAGGTGGTCTAGAATGGCCGTGATTCCACTTTCGCCGCCGCTCTTACCGCCCTCTCCTCCAAGTAGATTGCCAAGAACCTTGGAAAGAATGTCGCCGAGGGTGCTGAAAAATTCCTTGATTTTGTCTCCGTTCTTTTCAACCCAATTTTTGATCTCGTTGAACGCCGGCACGAGTTTGTTCTGCACCCACGGAACAATATTATCCGCGATGATATCGTAAATGCTTTTGAAAAATGCAAAAATATCGGGTCCGCTTTTGATCACCCAGTTCCAGATGTTGGTCAGGGCTGGAATTAATTTATCAGTAATCCAGGGGATTATGTCTTCCTTGATGGTATTTCCTATATCCGTAAAGAAACCGACGATATCTTCTTTGTGGTTGGCCATCCAAATGCCAAGCCCAGTAAGTCCACTGGAAATTCCGTCGACAATACCTTGCGCGCTCGGGAAGAATTTATCAAGAAGATCGGTGACTATGCCACCCATAACACTACCAAAGAATTGAGCAGCGCTGGTCATCTTTCCCCAGTTCGCATCCGACCCAATTACGTCCATGAGGTCGCCAAGTTTTTGTCCAATCGGATCAAGCATACCGGGGAGAATGATGAAGGCCCCGATCACGTCCCTGACTGTCTGAGTTACGTTCTCCCAGGCACCCGAGAATGTATGGGCCATGCGCACGCCGGCATCTTGGAAGCGGACTTCTTGCGATGTCATTTCATTGAAGGCGTCCATGAATAGTTTGTAATCGACACCCTCGCCAGGCATCATGATCAACTTGGTTAATTCCGCTGTCGTTATACCCATTTTTGATGAGACACGATCCAACACGTCTGCGAGTGGCAACAACGAACCGCGTGCAAGGTCGTTCATTTCGCGTGTAGTAATCTTGCCGCGTTGGGCCATCTGCCCCAGGTTGATAATCACGCGCTTTGCCTCGACACCTGTCAATCCCATGGCGGCTACAAAGTCGAGTGTGCTCTGGGTCAAGACCTTAGATTCTGCGGCCGTAAAACCGAAAGCCTCGGACATGCTAAATACAAATGCAATATCGGTGGCATCATACGGGGTTGTAGCAGCCAGCGCCATAACCCAACTCATTTGTTCTTTTGTGATAGCGACAGCCTGCGTCATGGCATCCGTGTAGGCAACGCCGGCATCCACAAGTACCTGCATATTAAATCCTTGCAAGCGCAAAGTGATCGTCTGAAATTCTGCGCCCGCATCAAATGCGGCCTTGGCCAGATCTCCGAGAGTTCTTATTGCCCATTCAAGAGCATCCCGCAACATGACCCCCAAGGCGGTTTCTGCTACATTCAGTATTTCACGACCAAAACTTGAGAAAGCATTGGTAACAGAATCTATTACACCGGCGAGGTCGGATTTGAGAAAGTTGGACTTAATGCCACCAACCGCGCTATTGATCTGACCAATATCGCCGAGGAAGGACGAGAGTCCTTCGACTACCGCTTCAACTCCAACAAGGTCTATAATTATCCTCTTTTCTCTAAATAATCAATTGCCTTTTTTAGGTTATTAACGTTGTCTTTTAGAAAACCAATTCCGGTATTGCAATGCGTACAAAGCAAACCGCGAACTTTATTTGTTTTGTGATCATGGTCTACCATTAATTTATCCTTATGCTCTCCACAGATCAAGCACTTTCCTTCTTGCGCTTCATACATTTCGTTGTACTTATCAAGGGACAGCCCGTAAAAAATCTTCAGGTGACTATTTCTTTGACATTCTCTTAACCTGCCACTTGCAGAACGCTTTTTATTTTTCTCCATTATTTTATCTGGGTGTCTCTCATAATATCTTTTTAGTTTCAATTTTATAGCATCGGGATGTAGGATTGCCCACTCTTTGCCATATTCAGCCATTTTTACTTTATGTTCGTCCTCATCTCTATACTTTTTATGCCTTATGGTTATCTCTTCTATGTTTTTAATATAACGAATCCTATCGTACTCGCGCTTCAACAGCTTGCGTTCTTCGATGGTAGGATCCATTAATCTAATCCTTTTGAGTTTTAGCGATAGCCGCTTCTTCTTGCAAATTCTTTACGGCGTTGTTAATTCGCCTCAAAGCGATGATCATGGCCTTCTCGTCAACTTCCATTTCTGACCATGTTTTTAGGCCAATCCCGTGTTCCAGTCGCGCCGTGTGTTCTTCGTAAAGAGACACGATGCCAGAGATGGGCGTACTGACTAGAATTCCTGCGCTGACGCCATGTGCCAATTCTATTTTGGTGACTGAAACATCGATCTCGCCATTATACTTCGTGACCTTCAGGAAATTCATCGGCGGCATCGACTTTTGATTCCGGGATTCCGGAAAGTCCGCCCACCACCTCCTTGATCAAATTGAGGTCATTGGTATCGGGCGCAGCTTTCAGTGTGACCCAGGTCAGGTAGCGCCACATCGAGTTTTTATCGAAGACCGGCACTCCGAGAAGTTTGTATTCATCCAACCAGTCGTTCTTTTCTGGTCCCGACATTCCCTTGGGCGCCTTCACCAACTCGGTTCCCAGGATAATCAGGGCATTCAGGGTTGAATTGGAGAGCTCAACCTTCCATGATTTCACGCGATCGATGTAATCCGGATCCTCTGGATTTTCCATCTCCCTCCCCATCTCTTGACTCATGTAGGTGGGAATTTTGGGGCGTGGGTAAGACGCCATAATCTTCAATAGGATCAATGGAGGAACCTGCTTACCCCGAAGGACAACACCCGTACTCAAAGTAATGGTGTTGTCCTCGGGTTTCTGAGCATTTTCAACAGCTTTTACAGATTTAATATCCGCGTTCGACATGCTTCCTCGCTTCCTTTCACTATTATCCGTTCGTCATCTTGACGATTATTCCGGCTGAACCTCCGGCTGCCAAGCCTGCCGCCCAGACTGTGTTTGCATACTTACTGCAAACAGTAATATCGGTCAGGGATGTGTTGTTGATAGGTGAAGCTGATTTGCCGCTTGGGAGTACAACCCATTCGTTGCCAGCGGTGATGGTGCGCAATATGTAGGATTTTCCGGCATCGCGCGCCGAGATGTAACCTTCGGCTTCTGAAATAAACTTGATTTTGTCGATCTGGACATAAGTGTTGGGCAGAGAGACCTGAACCCAAGTCTTTCCAGAATCTGTGGTCAACCAGAGCTTGCCAGTTCCGCCAGCGCCTTCGCCAACGAACCATACGGTGGGACTCCACATCCAGCAGGCGCCAAGTACCAGACCAATCGCAGGGCCAACCGGGGTGCTCCATGTTTCGCCACCATCGGTTGAAAGAACGACAGCGTTGTTCTGACCAACAGCGAGAATGCGTTTGGTATCGTAGGCATGCACAGACAGCAACTTGGCAGTCGTAGCAACGCCGGCGTCCTGAACAACTACGCCGTTCTTGTGATTCTGGGCGAAGTAGATGTACCCACCATCGCCGACGATCCATGTGTGACGAGGGTCGACAGTCCAGATCGCATTCGGGCACTTGGTAGCGACAAAGCCTTGAGTAGCTTCGGCCCAAGTGTTTGTGCCGGCAAAGATAAACTCGAGTTCGGTCCAATGGATGCCACAGGAGGTGTTGGAGATGTAAACAAGATCGTCGCCGATCGTGGTGCCATCCGCAATCTCTTCGTTCGAATAGAGTGTGGTGATCGACTGTGTGTTCCACGTATTTCCGCCATCTGCGGAGTAAAGCAGGAGCGGCTGTGTGCCAGGAGTTGCAGATGCGCCGGCCATGGTCGCAAAGACACGATCGCAGGGATCCGGGCAATCTTCACAGTCATTGCCAGTGTAAACGTCGATCGTGTAGATCTGGCGTGTCGTGACGTTGGCACCCTGGCGTTCCTGCGACATATACAGGTATTCGTAATATTCCTCGGCGCTCATGTCAACCGATTCGTTTGTCTCTTTGGCTTCATCGAGACCAAAGGCACCAAAGCCTTCGAACGCATGGCCTGAGATACGACCATCGGGGAAGTAAACCCACTTCTCTCCGCCCTCGGAGAAGTCCTGGGGGTTGCCGCACTTGCCGGCAAGCGCATAGAGATCAACACGACATCCTCGGTTCTTCCAACCCAATAGGATTGACTTTTGAGCCGTTGTGCGGGCCGCTACCGCTAAAGTAGCGCGGTCTATGCTACCCGGGACAGTTCCAACCTGAATATCGCGGTTGAAGTTGTTGGGATCAGGCGCGGTGATTTTCTTTGCCTCGCCGATCTTCTGGGAAGGATCGGTCGAGAATTTCCCGAGTGAAAGCATTTGCGGGGAACGCGTTGGATGGACGCCACCCTCTACGAACCATACGCGGTAATTTACGCCAGAAAATACCTGTGCATCGGTCATGGCCTTACCTCCTGATTAAATCTAAAGAACATTTCCATCAGTTTTTGCGAATCTATTTGGAGAGCCTCTTGCAAAGCACCAGTCATTTCTCTTTGTGCCTTGACAGCGGCTTGGTAGTTTAATATTCCGCGAGCATACAGGACGTTATGCAAATTAGTCGCGAATGGCTCGGGGAGACCAAGTTCGTCTACGAGTCCTTCGGGTGGCCCGATAATAATTACCTGGTTCTCGCCGTTTGAAAACGCTTTGTACCTACGACCACGCTCGTCGGTATGCTCGATTTGATTCATCTCTGTAATTATACTCTATTTGAGCCAAGACCAATTCTTTCCGCTCTTTATATCCAATATTGCTGCATGGCGAACCCCAAAACCTTTGGCAATGTTTCGTGAGGATAACCCAAGATCAATTAACTTTCTTATTTCCTTCACATTGCTCTCAGTTAGCTTGGCCTTATTGTTTCCTTCTCCACGCGCAGATCTTCCTTTCAATCTCTTATCGTGTTGATTTTCTGCTTGCGTTCCAAGGAATAAATGATTTGGATTTACACAGGGTGGATTATCGCACTTATGGCAAACCACCATTCCGTCTGGAATATCTCCAAAGTGTATTTTCCAAGAAAATCTATGGGCACTTATTCCTTTACCCCTAATTGCAAATGATCCGTATCCACGGGTCTGTTTACATCCGATCCATAACCAGCAATCGCCTTCACCTCTTTTGTCAACTCGAACCCAAAATCTTAACAACGCCCTTTTGTTTAGTGCTATACTATTCATGGTTTGGGCCTCCTATTGACCCGAACTGGCTACCGAGCGTGAATGCACTCGGTAGCTTTATTATATCCCTACTTTATTACGCGGATACCATTTCGATGTATTTGCTTGTAGGCATAAAGAGCTCCGAGACTCGTCCCCAACTTGTTGCTCATTAACTCTGCAGTGACCTTAAATCCCCCCTCTGACATTGACTCAAATGCGGCGTCGCGTCTCCATTTTTCAACCAGCTGATTCACGTTTGAACATCCGCAGACTGCACGCTCGAACTTGGATACCGCAAACACAGCGACAGCGAACTCCCAGTAGGCCGACATCTCGACGTAGGGACGGGCCACGGTGTCGTCTTTCCAGCCCGAGTAGTACCATAGGCGCACTTGTTCCGGATCTCTACATGCGCTCCATGTCGAACCGTCAAATTCTTGATTGGTGATATTCCATGACGCCGACGTTGGAACAATTATTCCCAAGCGAGGGTCGCGTGAGTGGAAACAGCCGGCCTGAGTTGAAAGTTGGCAAGCTACGCAGGTTCCGCAGCAATCGGCGCCTCCGTTTTCCCACATGAACTGCAGTTGGGTGGATGGATCGTTGCGCACGCGATAGACATCGACGGTGGTCTCGTAACTGGCCGCAACGTCGCCATCCAATGGAGCAGCATCCAGGCGTTCGAGTTGAATGACTGCCGGCACTTGCCATGCCTTGAAGGTGATGGTTGCAAATCCGCCCGAGATTGCAACCTTTGCGGGTCGAATCTCGTAGTTATCGGCACCATCATAACCGGTGAAATATATTCTGACTTCGTTGATATCCGTGAATGTGACCGCAGATGTGACTGTGCATAGTTCGGTATAGCCGTCGCCATCTGCGTCGGATCTCACAATCGCTGACGCCATCTCCAATAGAGTCTTTTCCCTTATGCCCCCCGAGAGCATGAACGCATGCTTCGCCTCGACGCTCTTTCCCAAGCCACGTGTGTTCAAACCATCCAGACCAAACACACCGGGCATCCCGGGCTTGGGATAATCAATACGTTCTTCGGTGGTCCAAGTTGGCATCAAATAGAAGCCGGCCTCGGCCTCCATTTCCATTTCGGCAGCCTGAATTGCCTGAGCAATCGTTTCCCGACCTACGCGATCGGAGTGTTGCCAATCCCATTGAAAGAATATATCCCCGCAAACATTGTTGCGAAAGAACTCGGACGACAGGCCATTGAATGCCATCGGATTAAGCCCGATGATCTGGGCGAATCGATCAAGAGATAGTTTAGTCGTTATGCTGGCTCTGGCCATATTTTGTCCTCACTCCCAGCGCTTTCTTGAGTGTTTTGCGAAACAAATATTGGAATTGTGGCTTGGCTGGGTTCAGTTGGAATAGTTTGTGCATTGCATCATCCAAAGAAGAAGTACAGACAAAGAAGTTTATATCCGATCCACATACGTCACATCGATAGACTTCTATATGATAAACCCCTTCAAAGATTATCCTGTAGACTTCGAGGTCTACCCAAACCTCATTTTCACAGAATTGGCAACGGATTGGAAAATCCATAATTGATTATACCATCCGCCTTATGGTAAAATAGTTACATGAGGAAAATTTATCTCTCCGCCCACCCAGACGATGCCGTTCTTTCGTGCGGAGGTTTGATTTTTGACGACAGCATGGAGGGGGTGCAGTCCGAAGTTTGGACCTTCATGTGTGGATGTGCCAAGGATGTACCCAAAGAGCATTTCGAAACCCGAATAGAGGAAGATTTCTTGGCCGTTAGATCACTGGGCGCCAAGCCCGTTCATTTCGGTTATCTGGACGCACTCTACCGAGAGAAAATGGATGGCAGCAAACTCTATGGCGGCGTATTCTCCCATCTTGATCCGCAAGACACGGGGACAATTGAATCTATCTCAAAAATGATCTACTTGAACAATGAAGAGGGCGACAAATTCATGTGTCCTCTGGCTGTCGGCGATCACGTCGATCATGTCATCGTCAGGCGGGCGCTCGAACTTCTTCATCTTCCCACGACCTACTACACCGACTTTCCTTATATCGAATATGTTCCAGAGAAGCTGGATCAGGCTGTTGAGGGACTGGCGAAATATCCCGTAACCGTTTCAACCGAGGGCCTCAAGAACTGGATCGAAGCGGCCTGTATGTATAAGAGTCAGAACCTTTATCCGACCCAGGAAATTACGCGCCAGAAGATAAAAGAATACTGGGCGCCCATTAATGGCATATTTTTATGGAAGGCAAGCGAACAATGAAACCAATACCTGCGGAAGCGTCGGGGTGGCAATTTAACCCGGAAGCGTGTCCAGATCAAGATTTTATCGAGTATCTGGAAACAAGCGAAAGACCTACGCCTGCCGTGATTTTCCACATGGGGCCAGGAATGAACCACATGGTTGGTCGATGGGCGGCTTCACAAAAGAACGTCTACGTGCGCGCCATCTCGCTCTCGCCGGCAGAGGTTGACGCATATATCCAACTTGCAATACAAAATCCCATCCTGAACACTAAGTACGCCGTCGACTTTGGCGACATACACTTGCTAACAACTCAACTCCTCCCCAGGATTGACTACATCACGCTATTTCATCTTGGCGAGGTATCTTCCCAGTTGGCGGATCCGGAATATCCGGGCAACTCTATTGCAGACACGATCGCCCTGCTGGCCAGACGAATGGCAAAAAACGGCCAGATGTTATTCTGCGCAGACTCGCCTGCATGGAAAGATATAAAGGGCGCAGTCGAAGTCAATATGGTCTACAGATATGAGTACGAGAGATCGGTCTTCAAGAGCCTGATTATCTACAAGAAGGTCAGGGCGTAATGGAATACCCGCCTCTCACGATCGGTATTTGTACCTACAAACGCCCTTGGTATGCCACCATGACCATTCAAGCCCTGATCGGCAAGATTGGCTATGCGGGTCCTAAGAGATTTCATATTGCCGATGGGGGCAGTCCACAAGAAGATATCGATTATTACCTTAGACTCACCAAGGAATTCCCGACCACCGTTGAAGTGACCAACAACCTTTCTTCCATGGTGAATTCATGCGCCCGATATGGTGGCGATCTATGGCTGACCGTGCTTGATGATTTCATGCCACAGAGAGTTATTGATGTCACCCCGGATGCTCGATTACTGCTTGAACACGACGAAATCGGGTCGGTAAGGATGGGCCGTCTGGCTTTCTGGGGGAACGGCGATAAGTATTCAGAAGTGTCAGCAGATCTGGTGTTGAACCAGGGCCTACACTGGTGGAGACTTGATAAGCAAAGAAGCGCTCGCCATTATATGTGTACGATCGGATTTCACATGTACCACCGTAGGTTCTGGGATGCCTACGGGGATATAAGGCCCTGCGATCCCAAGGTACCTGGTCAAGCAGAGTTGTGGGGCAACGATCGTTATTACGAACACGAGGGTCCGACCATTGCAGTTCCTATGCGTTTTGGTCAGGATTGCGCGGAATGGACGGAGCCGATCTGGCATATGGGGTGCTGGCGGACCGACGAATACGCCTCAACGGCAGGAAGTAGGTTTTGACATGTATAAAGTATCTCTGGCTGCGGTCAACGTTCCCGAAGAAACATATCCGATGATGTTCGATGCGCTACAAGCTGGCAAGATCGGACAAAGCGAATACATCGCCGAGTTTGAGAATGCGGTCGCTAAATACGTGGGTGCCAACCATTGCATCGCCGTTTCTAACGGCACGATGGCGGATGCTGTGGCCGTGGCTGCATTGAAGGCTACTGGCAGGATAAAACCGGTTGTGGTTCCCGCCCTGACCTTCATTGCCCAGCCAAACTCGGTCCGATATAACGGGTTGCCCATCGAGTTCGCGGATATCAAGGAAGACTGGACGATGGATTTGAGGAATGTTCCAGAAGATTGGATAATTTTTGGAACAGACCTAATGGGTCGGCTAATGATCAATAGGACGGATATAGAAGATGCCTGTTTTGCAAAAGGTACGCAAATAAAAACAATAAGAGGAGACAAGGGCATAGAAGATATCAAAGAAGGAGATTTGGTATTAACAAGAAATGGATATGAAAGAGTTACTCGATCTTGGAAAACAGGTACTAAAAAAGTAATTAGAAAATTAGGAATAACCGCAACTCCTGACCATCCGTTTATAACAAAACTGGGGTCAAAAAGGCTTGACGTTCTAAACGTATCTGATATAATATATGTATGGAACGAGAAACGATTGTGTATCGAGGAAAGACATATATCAGATATCCAAAATCCCTTCTTCGAACTAAAAGGGTATATTTTCACACGCACTCAAAAGACGATCCAAAAGGTTTTCCGCGCGCCCTTCATGTTCAGATATGGATTGACAATTTTGGGGAAATACCTAATGGATTTCATGTCCACCATAAAGACAAGAATCCCCTTAATAATGACGTATCCAATCTTGAGTTACTCAACTCTACCGAGCACGCTGCAAGACACATTAATGATCCCGGAAAGATTGAAAAATTGCTCAAAAACCTTGAGTTGGCAAGAGTTGGAGCAGCAGAATGGCACAGAAATCCTGCATTCAAAAACATTAGAGTTGAGGGCGGAAAGAAAAGTTGGAAAAAAAGAAAATCGATTACTAAGGTTTGTCATTATTGCAAAAAAGAATACCAAGCATTTTATCCAAATAAGTCTAAATTTTGTTGCAGGGATTGTAAAAGCAAGGGTAGATACATACAATCTAACCGTAGAATCGACCCATGAGTTTTTTGCAAACAACGTGTTAGTGCACAATTGCGAGTCTTTTGGAACTTCATTCTACGGCCAACGCGCGGGCACGCTTGGAACGCTTGGCACTTTTTCATTCTTTCCGTCTCATACAATTTCAACTGGCGAGGGCGGAGCGATCGTCACCGACGATCCAGAACTAGCCAATCTGTGCCGATCAATAAGAGCCCATGGGTCCGTATCAAGCGACCCCATGAATAAATTCCACTTCCCCAACTTCGGGTTCAATGCGCGCATGTGCAGCCTTCAAGCTGTGTTGGGCATTGCTTTGATGAAGCACATCGATGAGTACGTTTCAAAACGGCGAGAGAATTTCCTTCTCATGAAGGCAGCCTTGGGCGGGTTTGATGAACGTCCTGGCGAAGAAGTGGTTCCCCATGGATATCCGATCGAGTTCGCATCTGAAGAAGCCAGAGATGTGGCAATGCGGAATATTTTGGAAGCCTCTATCGAGTGCCGCAAATTCTTCTCCTGCATTCCCATGGAAGAACAGCAGTACAAGAGTTTCAGATACCTCGGGGAAGGTCATTTTCCGGTGGCGTCACACGTTGCCCACACCCATCTCTATGTGCCGTGCCACCAGAATCTATCGAAAATTGATGTTTACTGGGTGATCGATACAGTATTGAATCAGAAGGGAATTGTCAAGAAAAGCGGTCAACCAAAATGGCAACCGTGGACAAAGCAAAAGGAAGCGCAAGTATAGTTGCAACATCTGGCGCAAGCACATACAGGACAACCCAACCAGTAGCTACCCATATCGATGCGCACCAGACGCAGGAAAGCAATTCAGCGAAGAATTTAGAGGGGATCATCTGAACCTGCCCGTCGGCGTCGTGCGTGATCCCAGACCGCTCCCGCAGTTTTTCAAAGATATGAAACGGCCCTGCTTCTTTTGTAAGCAGTGCTGAAATTCGCCATGTAGCGAGGGCAAGAATTAGGTAAGTCACGCAGCTATCGCTCCTACAATGACGGAAGGATCAT
>Ga0209638_1000079_pt1 | contig 61129 bp, 60 predicted proteins | sample BarGraNGADG00211_FD_184490 | JGI IMG/M metagenome (GOLD analysis project Ga0209638, IMG submission 184490) | Arctic peat soil microbial communities from Barrow, Alaska - Barrow Graham LP Ref core NGADG0002-211 (SPAdes) (version 2) | ecosystem: Environmental > Terrestrial > Soil > Wetlands > Peat... | reverse complement strand
GGATCATGGACGAAGCGAAAAGGGAATACCGAAAGTACACGGAAGAATTCAAACTGGAAGCACTCGAATTGCTCAAGAGTAGTGGTAAGAGTGGTGGCCAGATCGAGCGTGAATTGGGGATCACGCCGGGGTTGCTTGGGAAGTGGCGAGATCGGTACCAGGTAATTTTGGCAGGTGCAGATCCGGTCCATCTGGAGCCGAGTGATTTTGAAACTGCCAAGCGAGAGATCAAGCGACTGCAAAGGCGATTGGCGGAAGTGGAAGAAGAGCGCGAGATATTAAAAAAAACAATCAACATTTTCTCCCGGAAAAGCGAATGAGATACCAATATATTCGGGAGCATCGACAGGAATATAGTGTCAAACGCATGTGTCAGCTTTTGAGCGTGACCCGCAGTGGATACTATGCCTGGCGACCGGAAAAACGAGGTCTGCGAGAAAAGGAGAACCTGGTGATGGTGGAGCAGATCCGTTCGGAATTCAAAACCAGTCGCCAGACCTACGGCAGCCCACGCATCCAGGTAGCTCTACGGCGCAAAGGAGTGGCTTGTGGGCGGCATCGGGTGGCACGTTTGATGCGGAGGGAGGGGATTAGCCCTCAAAAGCGGCATAAGTGGCATCCCGTCACCACCCAGCGTCAGCCAGGTGTTATTCCGGCACCCAACCGTCTGAACCAGGACTTTTCTGCAAGCGCAGCCAACCAGAAATGGGTCAGCGATTTTACCTACATCGACACTGCCGAAGGCTGGCTATTCTTGGCGATAGTACTGGACCTATTCTCACGCAAAGTGGTTGGCTGGGCGATGTCCGAGCAGATGGATACAACTCTGGTGGAAACAGCATTCCGCATGGCCGTGCACGGACGCCAACCAACGGCAACCTTGCTACACCATTCCGACCAGGGCAGCCAATACACCAGCGCTGCCTACCAGAGCAGTTTATCTTCTGCAAACATCCAGATGAGCATGAGCCGGGTTGGTAACTGCTATGACAACGCAGTTGCTGAAAGTTTTTTCGGCACTCTCAAGGCCGAATGCGTGACCGACCAGTTCGCCACGCGCACACTGGCACGTACAAAGATCTTTGAGTATATTGAGGTTTGGTACAATCGGCGGCGCTTGCACTCCACGCTTGGCTACCTCAGCCCTGCCGAATTCGAACTGAATCTAGGACATTAACCGTGTCCATTAAACCAGGGCAAGCTCAACATCGTCCCCGACCAGCAGGGAGGGGGAGCACATTGTCCCCGTTCGCTTGTCCCCCGTATTTTGGGGGATAGGGGATCCCCTTCGGGGGACAAGCCGCCATGCGCGTAATGCGTCCTCAAGACGCATTGCGCCATATCGACGACAAGAGTCGTCGATGCTAGCGCGCATAAGAGTTCCATTAATCCCCCGCCGCCCGCCCCATCCTTCCCCCCGCTCTGGAATATAATTACACCAAGGTGCCCCATGGAATATCACGACTACTACAAGATCCTCGGCGTCCCCCGCAGCGCCAGTGCCGACGACATCAAAAAGATCTACCGCAGCCTGGCCAAGAAATATCACCCGGATAAGAACCCCGGCGACAAGCAGGCCGAGGACCACTTCAAGGACATCAACGAGGCCTACCAGGTCTTGAGCGACCCGACGAAGCGCGCCCGCTACGATCAGCTGGGTGAGTCCTACTCCCAGTGGCAGCAGGGCGGCGCGCCCGGCAACTTCGACTGGGGCCGGTGGGCCGCCAGCCAGCGCGGCGCCGGCCAGGGCGGCTTCCAGGAGGTCAACCTGGATGACCTGTTCGGCGACGGCACCTTCTCCGACTTCTTCCGCTCCATCTTCGGCGGCTCCACCGGCGGACAGGGCCAGCGCGGCCGGACCTCGCGGGCTGCTCCCGCTATTCAGCAGTCTGTCACCATCACCCTCCAGGAGGCCTGCTCCGGCGCCACCCGCACCCTGCAGATCGGCTCCCGCCGTGTCGACGTGACCATCCCCCCCGGCGTCCGCACCGGCACCAGGGTGCGCGTCCAGGGCGCCGGTCCCGCCCGCTCCGACGGTTCCCCCTCCGACATCTACCTCCTCATCGACGTGGCCGAGGACCCCGCCTTCGAGCCTGACGGTGACGACCTGCACACCCATGTCATCATCGACGTCTTCAAAGCCATCCTGGGCGGCGAGGTGGAGCTGCGCACCTGTTCCGGCAAAGTGGTGCTCACCATCCCCGCCGGCACCCAGCCAGAGCAGGTCTTCCGTGTGGGCGGGCGCGGCCTGCCCCTGCTGAAGAACCCCAAGTCCTGCGGCGACCTGTACGTCCATCTCAAGGTCCAGGTGCCCCGCAGCCTCACCGCCAAACAAAAATCCCTGCTCGCAGAGGCTGCCAAAATTAAGTAGTAACGACTTTGCGCGCAATGCGGCGTCAAGTCGCCACAAGCCGAGACGGCCTCAAGCCGTCATCGGCAGGTCTGGCGACACGAGTCGCCAGACACAGCCACACACTTGCACCGCACTGCGTTTGGTGCAGTGCAGGTGTCGAACGCACGAGCGTTCGATGTTCCCAAAACTTATATAAATTTCTAACACATATCATCCACCCCGAGTCATTCATTGTTAATCTTCGCCCATTAGAATGCCAGCATCGTTATTCTTCTCTTGGGATTTTCAAATGGAGCATGTCATGAACAAAAAATTCACACTCACCTTTTCAATCGTCCTTCTTACGGCCTTAATGGGCTGCTCGGGATTAAATGCGATCTTCCCCAATGTCGCCACCACAGCACCCTCCGCCGCACCTCTTGCCACCCTGCCCTCCTCAACCGCATCTGGCCTGACCGCCAGCCAGGGCACCCTCACCAACATCTACACTACCTACAGCCCCGGCGTGGTCACCATTCAGACTGCCACCGGCCTTGGTTCAGGCTGGGTATATAACGGCTCCGGGATCATCGTCACCAACGCCCACGTGGTCGGAACCGATACCCAGGTGGAAGTGGACTTTGCATCCGGTCTAAAAACCTTCGGGACCGTCATCGGGGTGGATACCTACTCCGACCTGGCCGTAGTCCAGGTCACCGTGGCCGCTTCTGAACTGCATCCTTTACCCATGGGTGATTCCAGCGCACTGGCGGTCGGGCAGTCCGTCATTGCCATCGGCAATCCATTCGGGCTGGCCGGCACCATGACCATGGGCATCGTCTCCGCCCTCGGGCGCGCCCTGCCCGGCAATGTCACCGACCCCTCCGGGGCCTCCTATACCAGCGCCGACATCATCCAGACCGACGCGGCCATCAACCCCGGCAACTCGGGCGGCCCGCTCATGAACCTGAACGGTGAAGTGGTCGGCATCAACAGCTCCATCGAATCCACCTCCACCGGCACCGGCGGACAGCCGGTCAACTCGGGCATCGGCTTCGCCATCTCGATCAACCTGGTCAAGAAAGTCGTCCCCAGCCTGATCTCCGCCGGAAAATACGCCTATCCCTTTATGGGAGTTTCCACCATCGACGGTCTTTCCCTCACTGAGATCCAGACGCTCGGCCTGAAAAGCACCTCCGGTGCCTATGTCACTACGGTGGTCGCTGGCGGACCTGCCGCCACAGCCGGTGTCGTGGCTGGTACCACGCCGCTCAGCCCCAGCAGCAGCAGCGTGCCCGGTTCCACCACCACAACCCTGAACAGCGGTGGTGACCTGATCATCGCCATCGACAGCCAGCCGGTGGTCACCTTCTCCGACATGATCCGCTACCTGATCCTCAATAAATCCCCCGGTGACACCGTTACGCTCACCATCATGCGTGGTGACAAGACCCTGCAGATCCCGGTGGTATTAGGGACGCGGCCTTAAACAAAACGCCTGGAGTGGATTTGAGATCCACTCCAGGTTTTTTATTTGTCATTGCGATGCGCTGAGGCGACCTTCGCGACATCGTCCCCGACCGGCAGGGAGGGGGAGCACATTGTCCCCGTTCGCTCGTCCCCCGCATTTTGGGGGATTGGGGATCCCCTTCGGGGGACAAGTCGCTACAAGCCGAGACGGCCTCAAGCCGTCATCGGCAGGTCTGGCGACTCGGGTCGCCAGACACAGCCGCATCGGTGCCTTTTGGCACCGATGCCCCCGTTCTTTGCCCGACAACTTTTGCACTGCACTCTCGAAAGGAAACCGGGACGATGAGCGTTCGGTGAAGTGCTGATGAGCAATCTCCTCAACAGTGCGGTAATTCCTGTAATTCAAAAGGTTCACGCGAACCGCTCTTCCTTCCAAATATCCGCGCTGTTGCTGTACCCGGCCTTTTCCCAGAACCCCAGCCGGTCCTGCCGCATGAACTCCAGCCCGCGCAGCCACTTGGCCCCCTTCCACAGGTAGGGACTGGTCAGCTCGTTCCGCCCGGGGATGGCTCCCACCACTCCGCGCAGGGGGGCGCCGTGCTCGGGGGTGAGCGGCTCCCCGTTGAAATGGGTGGCCAGCAGAAAGTTCTCCTGCAGCACCACCTTCAGGGGCAGGTTCACCGTGAACCCGTACTCGGCGTGCTCCAACACGTACTGCGCCGCGGGCTTGAGCTTGATGAAACCATGCTCCACCAGCGTCCGCACTGACACGCCTTCCCAAAGCGTGTCGGCCTTGCTCCAGCGTGTCACGCAGTGGATGTCCATCACCACCCTGGAGCGCGGCAGCTTGTTGAACTCTTCCCACGTCCAGGCCTTTTCCTGCTCCACTTCGCCCCAGGCGCGGAAATCCCAGGTGGCCGGGTTGAAGCGCGGCACCGGTCCGTAGTGCAGCACCGGGAACTTCACTGTCAGGGACTGCCCGGGCGGCAGGCGTTTTTCATTGCGGATCCGTTCTTCTTCCTTGCGCCGGTCGGAACCCTTAAAGTTGAACATATGCGACAACTCCTGTCCAAATTATAGCACCGTGCCTTACGGTATAATCTTCGGCATGAGGCGTGATGTTTACACTTCTCTTATCTACGCCCGGTCTTCACCTATATTTGGGAAACTCGCCTACTTCATTTTGAAATTTCTCGGCGCGGAGGTCCCCCTGCGGGTGAAGATCGGGCGTGATTTTCTGCTGCTGCACGGCGGATTCGGCGTGGTCATCCATCCGCAGACGGTCATCCATGACCGCGTCCGGGTTTACCCGGGCGTCACCCTCGGACGCGCGGACGTGCAGCATCCCATTGAAAAATCCGCCTTCAAGGGGCTGGAGGTCGAGGATGATGTTATCTTGGCGTCCGGCGCCAAGGTCCTCTGCAAGGAGGGCATCTTGCGCATCGGGCGCGGGACGATCGTTGCAGCCAACGCGGTGCTGCTCGAATCCACCAATGAAAACGAGATCTGGGCCGGAGTTCCGGCGCGCTGTGTCGGGAAACGTGATTAATGCGTATCTGCATGGTCCCGAAGGTTCATGGCGTAGGGGGCATGGTCTCTTTCCAGGCCAAACTCGCCGCCGGGCTGGCGAGGCGCGGCATCCAGGTCTGCCATGACTTGGACGAAACCCCATACGACGCAGTCCTGCTCACCAGCACCACTCCGAACCTGTTCGGGCTGCTTCGCCAGCGCAGGCGGGGTGTTCGAATCGTCCAGCGCCTGGATGGGATCAACTGGCTGCACCGCCGCCTGCACACCGGTCCGCGCCACTTCCTGCGCGCCGAGTACGGCAACCGCCTGCTGGCCCTGCTCCGCTCCCGGGTGGTGACCCGGATCGTCTACCAGTCCGAATTTGTGCGCGGCTGGTGGAAGGGACAGTTCGGCGCGGAGCACGTCCCCTCAGTGGTCATCCATAACGGCGTGGACCTTTCAGCCTACATTCCCGACGGTCCCCACGACCGTCCGGCGAAAGCTTTTCGCCTGCTGGTGGTGGAAGGCAGCCTGCAAGGCGGTTATGAAAACGGGCTGGCAACCGCCCTTGGCCTGGCAGAACTGCTCAACGATCGGCTGGCGCGACAATCTCCGCTCGAATTGATGGTGGTCGGACGCGTGTCCGCCGATTTGCAGAACAAATCCCAAAAAGTGAGCCGGGTGCCCATCTTATGGAATGGGTCGGTGCCAGGCGACCAGATCCCCCGCCTCGACCGTTCGGCGCACCTGCTTTATTCTGCGGACCTCAATGCCGCCTGCCCCAATTCGGTCATCGAAGCCATGGCATGCGGGCTGCCGGTTGCCGGGTTTGCCACCGGGGCGCTGCCCGAGCTGGTCACTGGCGATGCAGGGCGGCTCGTCCCCTATGGCGGGGATCCCTGGAAGCTGGAAAAGCCCGACCTCCCCGCCCTGGCTGTTGTCGCGGCGGAAATCCTGCAGGACAACGATCGCTTCCGCCAGTCCGCCCGCCGCCGCGCCGAAGAAGCCTTCAGCCTGGACCTGATGGTGGGCCGTTACCTGGATGCCCTGGTTGGATAAGTTTGAGGTGTGCCGATCAATCTCATACTTCTGTTTTCTTTGCGCCCGGTCGGTTAAGATCTCATGCAAAATTTCCTTCTGAACTTTACCGCATTCGCCGCCCGGATCCTGCCCAATTCATTCAAGCAGGCCATCTATAAATTCAAGCCTTTGGCGCGCCTTATCCGCGGCGGGTTGAACCGCGCTGCCCCCACCGGCCTGGTCGAGGTCAAGGTGGCGGCCGGAGACCTGGCGGGGTATACCATCCTGCTCGACATGCAGGTGGACAAGGATTACTGGCTCGGCACCTATGAGCCCGAACTGCAGGTTGCCCTCCGCCAGCTCATCCCCGCGGGGGCGGTCATCTTTGACGTGGGCGCCAATATCGGTTACGTGTCGCTCCTGCTGGCAAAAGCCGCCGGGGAGACGGGGAAAGTTTTTGCCTTCGAGGCGCTCCCGTCCAATGTCGAACAGCTGCGTAGAAATGTTGCGCTAAATGCGATGGACGCACGCGTGTCAGTCATCGACCGCGCGGTCACACAGGCAACCGGTCCGGTGCGCTTCCTGGTCCACGCTTCGGGAGGGATGGGCAAGGTTGCCGGGTCCGCCGGACGGGACGACAGGGTTGAATCGGAGATCACCGTCCCTGGAATTTCACTGGACGAATTCGTGTACGGGGAGGGAAACCCGCCGCCGCAGGTGGTCAAGATGGACATTGAAGGCGGCGAGGTGCTGGCGCTGCCAGGCATGCGGCGGGTGTTGACCAAAGCCCGCCCGTTGATGTTGATGGAACTCCACGGACCCGAATCCTGCCGGGCTGCCTGGGAGACTCTGACCGCCGCCGGTTACGAAATTTGCTGGATGCGTCCCGGCTTCCCGGTCATTTCCTCTCTGGAGGAACTGGGCTGGAAGGCTTATATCGTGGCGAAACCCTTGCCGACCTTGCGAAATTAAATAATATGAACCGATATCCCGGGAAACTTGCCCTGCAGCAGCGTGTGCTCACGCCCTACCGCGCAGCCTTCTTCGATGCGCTGGCGGTCGCCTGTGACGGTGGATTGAGCATCTTTGCCGGTCTGCCGCGCCTCGCGGAATCAATCGCCACCACCGCAAGCTTGAACATTGCCCATTTCAACCAGGCGCGCAACCTCCATTTCCTGCGCGGCCCCTTGTACCTGTGTTATCAACGCGGCCTGCTGCCCTGGCTGACGGAGAGTGACCCGGATGCGCTCATTGTGGAAGCCAACCCGCGTTACCTGTCCACCCCTGCCGCGGTCAGCTGGATGAAGCAGCGTGGCCGCCCGGTGCTGGGCTGGGGCCTGGGAGCCGCCTCGCTTTCGGGACCCTTGTCCAGCTTGAGAAAATCCCGCCGGGAAGCTTTCCTGCGCCGGTTCGACGCGCTGATCACCTACAGCCGCCGCGGAGCAGACGAGTATGCCGCCCTCGGTTTTCCCGCCGATGGAATTTACGTGGCCCCCAACGCGGCCTCGCCGCGCCCAACATCTCCGCTGCCTCGCCGGGCTCCCATATTCACCGGGAAGCCATCCGTGCTTTTCGTTGGGCGATTCCAGAAACGCAAGCGGATCGATGACCTCCTCCAGGCTTGTGCAGCCCTTCCCGAAAACCTCCAACCGCACCTGGTTATCGTGGGCGATGGGCCCGAACGCACCGCGCTGGAAAGCCTTGCAAAAATAGTCTATCCATCTGCCGAATTCCCTGGCGCCAGGCACGCTGCGGAACTGGTTCCGTATTTTTCCGCGGCCGACCTGTTTGTGCTGCCCGGCACCGGCGGGCTGGCGGTGCAGGAGGCCATGTCCTACGGGCTGCCGGTAGTCATGGGCCAGGGGGACGGGACGAATGACGACCTTGTCCGCCCAACAAACGGCTGGCAGCTAAGAGATCCTGAAACTCTGCCAAATGTGCTGCGGGAGGCGCTGTCAGACGTTTCCCGTCTGCGGAGGATGGGTGCGGAATCTTATCGCATTGTTTCGGAGGAAATCAATTTGGAGCGGATGGTGGAGGTTTTCACGGGAGCGCTAAACCGATTGAATCCAGGAGAGGCCCGTTAATCCATGCGCGCAGGTTACAACTTTTTGAGCGGGGAAGCGTAAGTTTATATTGGAGGCAAAAATGACTGATCATAATCATAACCATCACATCCCCTGGATCCTCTGGCCGTTCTGGGCCATCTGGAGACTGGTTATCGCCATCGTCGCCGGAACCGGGCGCCTGGTGGCTGTCATCCTCGGGCTGGTATTCCTGATCGTGGGTGTTGTGCTGACCATTACCGTCATCGGCGCGATCGTGGGTATCCCCTTCATTATTTTTGGTTTGCTGTTGATGCTGCGGGGATTGTTCTAGCAGATCAAGATCGACCCGGCGCTCGTTTGCCCGGGCTTCCAAACGACACTGTTCCCTTCCTTCCTAATACAAACGTGCCCTTTCGGGCACGTTTGTATTCACACATCATCTGAAATTTTAGCATTCAAGGGCGAGATCAGAGGGATTGCTTCTTGTAGCCAAGGATCAACTCGCAGGCAGCCACGACGAACAGTGAGACAGCCAGTGTGACCAGCCAGGCGATCCCGGTTATTTGTTCCACCTGGCTCTCGCGGATTTCGACCTCCCTCAGCGAGCGGCCTGCCAGGACGAATCCCGGCTGAGCCCCGCCGAAAGCTACCACCACTGCGGCAATGCGGACCCCTGCTTCAGGCTGCCAGGTTACCCGGTCTTCCCCTTTTTGGCGGGTATAGTCGAAAATTCCGGACGGCAGCGCGGGAGTTGCTCCGTGCATGCGGGCCGACGAAGCCTGCGGCTCACCCGAGTCGTTGAAAATGACCATGAAGGGTGCCAAGCTGCTGGAAATTTCCACCTGGGCAGCTGGCAGCACCGACTCGGGTATCCCGCCTGCAGCCAGTGCTGCACCAGCATCTTCCGCCATCTGGATCTGCGGGTCATTCGCTCCCCAGCGCAGAGACTGTTGAACCGCCAGGTAATTCAGTCCACATAATAAGGTGGTTACTGCCGCGAGCGGCAGCCAATATCTGAGAATATTTGATAGTTTTGACAAGGATACCTTCCGAAATGCATAAGAATGGACGAGGCTATACACCTGATTCATATGCAGGGCAAGTTTAATAACACGAGCATCATAAGGGAGATATTAAATTCGGTGTTTTAGTTATTCCGTTTTTCCAGTGGTCAGCGCCATTTTGACTTCGCCGATGGCCCTGGTGATCTGGATCTCGCGCGGGCACGCCAGGGTGCAGTTGAAGATGGTATGGCAGCGGTAAACTCCCCACACTTCGTTCAAGATTTTCAGGCGCTCCGCGGCCGCCTTGTCACGGCTGTCAAAAATAAACCGATGAGCTGCCACGATCGCGGCCGGGCCCACGTATTGTTCATTACCCCAGAAAGAGGGGCAAGCGGTGGTGCAGCAGGCGCATAGGATGCACTTGGTGGTGTCATCGAAGACGGCGCGCTGATCGACGCTTTGATAACGTTCCTTTTCCGGTTCGGGATCGTCATTAATCAGCCAGGGCTTTACGGAACGGTAGTGTTCAAAAAATGGTTCCATGTCCACGATCAGGTCTTTGATCACGCGCATGCCGAGCAATGGTTGGACCGTTATCTTCGCGCCGGTATCGCGGACGAGGGTCTTGCAAGCCAGGCGATTGAACCCGTTAATGCGCATTGCGTCCGAGCCGCAGATGCCATGAGCACATGAACGACGGAAGGACAAGGTGCCGTCCTGGTAGCCTTTCACCTTTTCGAGCAGGTCGAGCACGCGATCGGTCTCGAGAGCCTCCAGCTTGTAGGTCTTGTAGGAGGGCTTCTTATCCTTTTCAGGGTTGTAGCGGAAGAGTTTGATGGTTACTTCCATTTCGTCTCCTAGTAAGTCCGTACCTTGGGCTCATACTTGGTGATGACCACCGGCTTGTATTTCAGGTCGATTTTGCCATCCTCGCGCACCCAGGCCAAGCTGTGCTTGAGCCAATTCTTGTCGTCGCGGTCGGGGTAGTCCTCGCGTGAATGACCTCCCCGGCTCTCGGTACGGGCAATGGCTGAGACTGTTATCGCTTCGGCCAGGTCGAGCAGGTTGCCCAATTCCCAGACATTGATCAGTTCCGTGTTAAATATTTTTCCGGTGTCGGTCACGGAAACGTGCTGATAACGCTGCTTGAGTGCGCGCACAATCGTGAGGGCTTCTTCCATGCCCTTACCCGATCGGAAGATGCCCATTTTATCGAACATTACTTTTTTCATTGTTGTGGCGATGTCGAAGGCGTTATCCTTGCCATCCGCTTTGCGTATCCGGTCAAACTGGTAGCTGGCAAATTCGGTCGGATCGGAAGGAAGTGGTTGGAAAGGAGCCGTTTTGGCGAACTCAGCGGCGCGCAACCCGGCATGCTTTCCGAATACCACCAGGTCGAGCAGGGAGTTCGTGCCAAGCCGGTTGGCCCCATGGACCGAGACACACGCGCATTCCCCGGCGGCATACAAGCCGGGAACGGTTGCATTCGTCTCGTCCAGGATGGTTTCACCATATTTATTGGTCGGGATGCCGCCCATGGCATAATGTGCAGTCGGTTGGATGGGCATTAACTGGGTGACCGGGTCCACGCCCAGGTAAACGCGGCAGAAGTCCACGATATCCGGCAATTTCGCCAGGATTTCCTCTCCCGTAACTGTGTAGGGAGAGCCGTCCTTATTTTTTCGCCCGTCCAGCGCGGCGTATTTGTTGACGCTTTCAGGTCTCACATCCAGGTAAACGTAGTTCTGCCCATTGGCGCCGTTGCCGTCACGGATCTCCATATAGATGGCGCGGCTGACGACGTCCCGCGAGGCCAGGTCTTTGGCATGCGGGGCGTATTTTTCCATAAAGCGTTCGCCCTTGCCGTTGATCAGGACACCGCCCTCGCCGCGCACCCCTTCTGTGATCAGGATGCCAAGTTTGTAGATGCCGGTGGGATGGAATTGAAAGAATTCCAGGTCTTCCAGGGGCAGCCCGCGCCGCATGATGATGGCAGGACCGTCCCCCGTGAAAGCATACGCATTGGAGGTGATTTCCCAAATGCGCCCATAACCGCCGGTGGCAATGATGACTGCCTTGGCATGGAACACATGCAGTTCGCCTGTGGCAAGCTCGATGGCCACCACGCCTGCCGCGGCACCGTTGACCATCAGCAGATCCACCACCTGGAATTCGTCAAAAAAGTTGACGTTATTCTTCATGCACTGCTGGTACAGGGTTTGCAGGATCATGTGTCCGGTTCGGTCGGCGGCATGGCAGGCACGCTTGACGGGTTTTCCGGTCACGTTATTGGTGTGCCCGCCAAAGGGTCGCTGGGAAATCTTGCCTTCAGGCGTGCGGTCAAAGGGCAGGCCCATATGTTCCAGTTCGTATACCGCCTGGACAGCTTCCTCGCACATGAATTCGATGGCATCCTGGTCCCCCAGGTAATCCGACCCTTTTACCGTGTCGTAGGTGTGCCATTCGGGATGGTCTTCTTCTTCACTTCCGAGCGCCGCGCCGATACCACCCTGGGCGGTGCCGGTATGCGACCGGGTGGGATAAAGTTTAGTGATGATGGCTGTCTTGGCTGTCCTGGAAGCATACAAACCTGCCATTAAACCTGCTCCGCCGGCGCCAACCACGATCACTTCAAATTGATGGGTTTTCATGCTTCTGCTCCTAGGAGGTCACAATGACGGTGATGCCAATGAGGCTGATTGCCACCCAAATAACGAGCACCAGGGCGCGCAGAGACATGCGTATCCGTCTGCTTGAAATGTAGTCTTCCACTACATTAAGCAATCCGTGCAGTCCATGCGCCCCCGCAAAAAAGAGCATCAGGATGGCCATCACCTGCCAGAAGATGGTCTTCCAGACTTCGATATCCGGAATATTGGTGCTTGCCACGTGGTTTGGGTTGGGCATGAAGGCCCAGCGCATCAGGTCGGCTATGGACATGTTCTGACGGGCGCTCATCAGCAGGGCACCTGTAACCGCCACAATGACGATCAGGTACATTGCCAGGGCCGACAGGCGGGTGAACAGCCACATAATGTAATCAAAATTGAAGCCGCCCAGAGGAGCAGGTCTCTGTTTCGTTTTCATCTGCTAACCTCCCAACCCACTGCGGACGATCACAAAAAGTGCGATGCCGTAAATTGGCAGAAAAACAAACCATTCCAGCCAGATGGCTTCACGCTGGTATTCGATCAATTTCGGCCAAAGATCCAGGATGACAATACGCAGTCCATTGATGGCATGGAAAAGAGCAAAGAAGAAGATGAATACCTGGAAGAGCCAATTCTCATAAATGGAGTTGATAAATATCCCGAGATTTGTCCCCCAGGCATGGTTGGCGAGATAGCCCGCCAGGATGTGTAAACCTACAAAAATGACGATGCTGAGACCACCAATCCTGTGCAGGATATAGGTCAGCATCGGGCCTTTCCCTTGATATCGCAAGGCTTCCATGAGGCCAACATTCCTTTTAAGACCCATCTACGCCTCCATAATGTCTTTCAAATAATGCGTTCTTCAACTGCGGGATGCACCCCGCAAGTGGAGGAAATGTCCATCCTTCATATTTAGTTTCTTCGGTTTGCGCGTCTGCACGCAGCAACAAAGAAATTTTAACACGGTCTATTATCTCATCCTCGTTTCTTTAGTTAAAAGTGACAATACTCATAGATTAATCATTCCAGACATCCTCTTGGGGATGGACGAATCGTCCTTATAATCATATCACGTGGATTTATGGTTTTCTTTATTATATAATCCAGTTCATACCGGGAGGTTCGCATGGCGGGGTCTCATAACATCAGCCGTCGCGATTTCGTTAAACTTATCACAGGGGCTGTAGGTGCCATCATTGGTGCGGCAATTGGTTTGCCGGCCATTGATTATCTTATCGATCCAGCCCTAAAGGCTGCCGGTAAAGATGCCTGGGTACCTCTGGGTAAACTCGAAACATTCGAGATCGGGAAACCAACCCTGGCTACTTTCACCCGCAGTACGGTCAATGGCTGGGAGAAGACCGTCAACAGTTATGGTGTATTTGTATTGCGCACGTCGGAAACGGATACATTGATATTATCAAATAAATGCACGCACCTAGGCTGTCACGTCAATTGGAACGTAGACAAGCAAGAATATATCTGTCCCTGCCACGATGCCCAGTTCGGGATTAACGGCGAGGTGTTGGGAGGTCCCCCGCCCCGTCCGCTGGATCGTTACACAGGCGATCAGGTCCAGGTCACAGACGGTAAGCTGCTCATTTATTTCCGGGGAGGGTAACGAAGATGTGGAAGAAGCTATTCGCCTGGCTGGATGAACGACTCGCACTGAACGAGCTGTATAAAGCCACCCTCGACCGTCCCGAACCAAAAGGGAATTGGTGGAATACGCTGGGTTCTGCCAGCCTGTTCCTTTTCCTGCTCCAGGGGGTAACCGGGATTTTTTTGAGCGTGTACTATACCCCTTCCCCCGACCACGCCTTCGACAGCATCCAGTACATCATGAATGGCGTCGCTTTTGGCTGGTTGATCCGGGGCATTCATCACTGGGGTGCAACGTTGATGGTGCTGGTCGTCTTCATACACATGCTGCGGGTCTTTGTAACCGCTTCATATAAATATCCGCGTGAGTTAACCTGGCTGATCGGCGTGGGTTTGCTGCTGTGTACACTGGGAATGGGTTTTACCGGCTACCTGCTGCCGTGGGACCAGAAAGCCTACTGGGCTACGACGGTTGCAACGTCCATTGCCGGGAGTGTGCCCTTTATTGGCTCCTTCATCATGAAAGCCTTGCGGGGAGGTACTGACTTGAGCGCCCTGACCTTGAGCAGGTTCTTCGCGGCTCATATCTGGATGCTCCCTGCCGTATTGGCCGGGTTGATCGGTGTCCACCTCTTCCTCATCATCAAGCACGGGGAATCAGAATTCCCGGGCAAGGACGACTAAAGGAGCGCGGACATGAAAGAAGAACAAAAGAAGACCGTCCTTGAAAAATACAAGATCGCCTTGCAAAAAGGCGAGCGCTTCTGGCCTGACAGCATTTACAAGGATCTACTGGTTTCACTGGCGATCTTTATTGTATTGATCCTTCTGGCAACCTTCCTCGGTGTGCCGGGAGAGCCAAAAGCGGACCCGAGCGATAATGCGTACGTCCCAAAGCCGGAGTGGTACTTCCTTTTCCTGTTCAAGTTCCTCGCAGTATATGGACAAATCCCGCTCCTGGGAAAAATAGAGTGGATCGCCACGGCAGCCATCCCCGCGCTGGTCATCCTGCTCCTGTTCGTCCTGCCACTGATGGATAAGAATCCTTACCGGCACTATTCCCGGCGCATCATGGCACTGAGCATCATGGCTGTTTTTGTTACCAGTATGGTTGTTTTAACAGTCATTTCAGGGATCCCAACCACCTCGGGAAACACAGGCATGTCTGCAATGACGCTGCTTCAGTTCCTGACCGGGCTGGTCATCCCGATCCTTGCTTACATTATTATCGTTGGCTCCTCTTTCCTGTCGAACAAATTAAAACTCCTTGGCAGCCGCCTGCAAAAATGGACAGCTGTCGGTGGCTCATTATCGATGATCGTTGTTGCCGGCGTAGTTATTTTGGTGGCGCCTCCAGCCGCACCCAGCGCCGAGGTCCAGGTTGCAAATACGCTCACCGAACAGATAATTGCCGGGCAGGACCTGTATTCGCTCAATTGCGTCCAATGCCATGGCGCAGACGGTGAAGGCGGAATCATCTCGGGAGTGCAAGGGCTTGAGGGGTTCAACATGAAAGCCATCCACAGCCAGGACGAGATGTACACCCGCTCGGATGAAACGTTGGGCGATATCATCTCGTACGGTCAACCGAATCTCGGCATGCAACCCTTTGGAAAGTCTTATGGCGGCGCGCTATCAACTTCAGAGATCGATTACATCGTGGCATTCATGCGCTATACCTGGGACGACCGCTCGGTGATTCCAGCCGGCGCAGTAAGTACCATCCCGGAATTGAATCCGGGTGAAGTGCCCTCCTGGGACGTCCACATCCAGCCATTGGTCAAACGTTACTGCGTTTCGTGCCACCGAACCGGAAGGCAGAATAACAACTACCTGATGACCTCCTACCAGGAAATGTTGACAACCGGTGACAATGCTCCGCTGATCACTGCCGGCGATCCAAACAGCCTGTTACTGACACTTATCAACGGACACGAGGGCAAGGACCCAGTCACGGGGAATGTCATCCGGCAAATGCCGCCGACGAAACTACTGGACCCGAAGTATGTGGATATGCTGACCCGCTGGGTAATGGCTGGCATGCCGCAGACCGCAAAAGAGGCCGCGGCCCTGGCCCCAACCCCAACCGCAACGCCAACCGGCGGCGTGGCTCCGGCAGTTCCCACTCCCACACCGACACCATAATAAGAGACAAGTTAAAGAATAACAGCCCGCCAAAAGAGGCGGGCTGTTTGTTTCCAAATTCCTTTGAACCTTGCAACTTTGCTTTCGAAAATATTATTCCATGTGCTTAATGATCGCATCACCGAATTCAGAGCACTTGATCTCGGTGGCACCCTCCATCAGCCTGGCAAAGTCGTAGGTGACGGTCTTGGCTGCCACCGCGCCTTCCATGCCTTTGACGATCAGGTCAGCAACTTCCTTCCAACCCAGATAGCGGAACATCATCTCGCCCGAAAGAATGACCGAGCCAGGATTAACCTTATCCAAGTCGGCATATTTTGGCGCAGTTCCATGCGTGGCTTCAAAGATGGCATGACCTGTCACGTAGTTGATGTTTGCGCCCGGGGCAATGCCAATCCCGCCCACTTGCGCGGCCAGCGCGTCTGAAAGGTAGTCACCGTTCAGATTCAGGGTGGCGATCACGTCGTAGTCGCGAGGGCGGATGATGGTGAATTGGAGGCTGACGTCGGCGATGGAATCCTTGATCAGGAGCTTGGACTTCCACTTTCCGTCGCCATGTGTGTCCCAAAGCATCAGCGCGGCTTCCACTTCGTGCTTGATATCTCCCTGCTGGTCGGGTGAGATCATATCGAAGCCCGGATCCACCAGCTTTGCATTTTCTTCCACGCTCAAGCCGGGAGTTTTTTCCTTGTTACCCAGGATCCAGGTCTCACGCTCGGTGACGATCTCATTGCGGAACTCACGTTTGGCGAGTTTGTAACCCCAGTCCTTGAATGCGCCTTCAGTAAACTTCATGATGTTGCCCTTATGGACGAAGTTCACGCTCTTGCGCTTGTTTTCCAGGGACCACTGGATCGCCGCTCGCACCAGTCGTTCAGTGCCTTCAACCGACACCGGCTTGATGCCGATGGCGGTCGTATCGGGGAAGCGCATCTTGGCATATTCCTTCGGGAAGGCTTCCTTGAATAATTTCATGAACCTGGTATTGTCTTCGGTGCCATACTGGAACTCGATGCCGGTGTAAATATCCTCGGTGTTCTCGCGGAAGATGATCATATCCACATACTCGGGATGTTTCACCGGAGAGGGCACCCCTTTATAGTAACGCACCGGGCGCTGGCACACATACAGGTCGAGCATTTTGCGCAGTGCCACGTTTAATGAGCGGATGCCGCCACCGATCGGTGTGGTCAGAGGACCTTTGATCCCTACGAGGAATTCCCTGAAGGCTTCCACCGTTTCATCCGGCAGCCAGGTTTTGAACTGCCTGAATGCCTTCTCACCGGCAAACACCTCCACCCAGTGGACCTTCCGTTTTCCACCATATGCCTTTTGAACAGCTGCGTCGAAGACGCGTACGGACGCCCGCCATATGTCTCGCCCGGTTCCATCGCCTTCGACAAAAGGGATGATCGGGTTGTCCGGCACCAGGAGCTTGCCGCTTTTATTTGTTATTTTCTCCCCACCCGCGGGGATTTTAAACTGTGTGTAGGCCATAATTTGTTCTCCTTTGGATATGACGCGGATTATATCAAATTGCGTTGGAAGATAACCATAACAAAACCCGATTTCCCACCAAACCCTTGACAAAACCAGAGTCTGGCATAGAATTGCCTGCAATGTCTCACAGATATTTATTCCGGGATTTTCAGCGCTTGCGGGTTTTCAAGGTCACCGATTTAGTTTTTTAAGAGAGCCGTTACGGCTCTCTTTTTTTTTATCTGGCGACGGACTGGATACAAAAACAACCCAAATCACCAAAGGAGGAAGAATGTCCGCAGAAACGCAGTCTCAACCAACATCATCCCTGAAGGGGAAGGTCATCGGCTATCTGCCAAACGACCGACCGCCGGTGGGAGCCATGCTGAGTCTTGGATTCCAACAATTCCTGACGATGTTCCCTGCCACCGTGCTGGTAGCCATCCTGACCAAGTTCGATGTGGGCGTCACGTTGCTGGCCTCCGGCCTGGGCACGATCATTGCATTGCTGGTATCGAGGCGCAAGATCCCGATGTATTACGGTTCATCGTTCTCGTACATTGCCGTGATCATCGTCGTAATGAGCAAATTCGCCCCGGCTTGTTTCAGTGATCCAGCCCAGATCTACTGTCCCGATGGGGTTCGCATCGTCCAGGTTGGTATCATCCTGACTGCACTTTTTGAAATTGCTTTCGGTTTCCTTATCATGCGCATCGGAAAGGAAGCGTTGGACAAGGTATTGCCCCCCATCGTGACCGGTTCCATGGCATTGGTCATTGGTGTGGCACTTGCCGGTTCAGCACTCAACAATGCAGGCGGGGCTGCCATTAAAGTCGCAGCGGATCTGGCTTGGAAATTCTGGCTGGTGGCTTTCATTACCCTGGTGGCAACAATCCTGTTCTCGGTCTACTTGCGAGGAAAAGGCCTGATCGGGATGCTGCCAATCCTGCTGGGAGCGATTTTCGGCTACCTGGTTGCCATTCCCTTTGGATTGGTGCATTTCGAAAATGTCATTGCGGCTCCCTGGGTCGGGATGCCAAGGTTCACGTTCCCGGCTTTCGAAGATCCCAATGCCTGGGGGATGGCATTGAGCATCGCCCTGATCTTCATTGCAACAGTACCCGAGAGCACCGCCCACCTGTACCAGATGAGTCTATATATTGACACACTCGCGGCCGAGTTGGGGCGTGTGCCGTTTGAGATTAAAAAATTGATCGGCTTGAACCTGGTTGCCGATGGGTCCGATGACCTGGTGGTCGGTTTACTGGGTGGCTGTGCTGGAACCAATTACGGGGAGAACAACTCGCTGATGGCGATCACGAGAAACTACTCCATTTCTGTGCTGTTTACCGCAGGGATCATGGCGATAATCCTCGGTTTCTTTGGCAAGCTGGTAGCGGTGGTCAATACCCTTCCTGTTGCTGTTCAAGGCGGACTGGGCATCTACCTTTTTGGTGTGATCGGAATGCAGGGCATTGCGCTCATCCAGTCCGAGAAAGTCGACTTGTTCAATCCCAAGAACCTGGCAGTGGGTGCCATCATTTTGATCTGTGGGATCGGCGGTAACCTGGCTCTCCCGAGTGGTGTATTTCCCTTCCAGATCCCGATCTTGTTCCCAAATGGCATTCCCGCCATTGTTTTCGCGGCCATCCTCGGCATCCTGGTAAACCTTGTATTCTTGATCTTCAAACCGAAAGAATAAGCGCTTGTAACCTTCCCGTCAGTGAGATAAGATTGGGGCAGGGATAATTCCCTGCCCCTTCCCCTGCCCATGATAAAACTTCCTGGATTGATCGACCCGCACGTCCACCTGCGCGAACCCGGCGCGACCCACAAAGAGGATTGGGATTCCGGCACTTCCGCTGCGCTGGCTGGTGGCGTGACCATGGTACTGGCAATGCCCAACACCAAACCGCCCATTTTCGACCTCCCCACCCTCGACCTGGTTCTGGCAGCCGCACATACCAAGGCTCGCTGTGATTATGCCCAGTTCCTCGGCGCTGGGCCGGATAACGCTTTGATTGCCGCTTCCCTCGCCTCCCGATCTGCCGGGTTAAAAATGTACCTCGACAGCACCTTCGGGGAACTGCGCCTGGATGACATGACCCTCTGGCAGGAGCATTTCAAGCGCTGGCCGAAACACCTGCCCATTGTGGCTCATTCCGAGAGCCGCAGCATGGCAGCAGTCATCCTGATGGCAGCCATCTATGACCGTCCTGTCCACATCGCTCATATTTCGCTGAAAGAGGAAATCCTGCTCATTAAGGCAGCCAAGGAACGGGGGATCAAAGTGACTTGCGAGGTGTGCCCCCATCACCTGTTTCTCAGCAGGGAAGATATTCCCAGCATCAGCCAGGGGCACCCGGGACGCGGCGAGGTCCGTCCGCGCCTGGCGACCAGGGAAGATGTGGCTGCCTTGTGGGAAAATCTTGAAGTCATTGACTGCTTCGCAACCGACCACGCTCCGCACACCCTCGCCGAGAAGGATAGTGATAACCCCCCGCCCGGGTTTCCCGGCCTGGAAACCATCCTGCCCCTCCTGCTCACCGCGGTCGACTCTAGGCGCTTGACGTTGGACGACCTGGTTGAAAAAATGGTGATAAACCCGGGAAAAATTTTCTCCCTGCCCGCGCAGCCCGAGACCTGGGTCGAAGTGGACGAGAAAGCCTCTTATGAGATTCATGCTGCCGAAATGCATTCACGCTGTGGCTGGACACCCTTCGAAGGCTGGCAGGTCAAGGGACGGGTTCAGCGCGTGGTTTTGCGAGGGAAGGAAGCATTCCTGGATGGCAAAATTCTAGTCAATCCCGGTTTCGGTCATAATATCCGTGTGTAATCGTATCTTTCAAAAGGAGAATATCTATGCCCACCCAACCCAATAATTCCCACTTGCCCTTCGGCGACCAGCGCACTGCGCCGTGGTACGGCAAGGACATCATCTCGGTCAAACAATTCAGCCGCGAAGACCTGGAGTACGTCTTCGCCGTGGCGCACGAGATGCACGACATGGTCGACCACGTCGGTACCTTCGACCTGCTCAAGGGCAAGATCCTTGCCAACTTGTTCTACGAGCCATCCACCCGCACCTCGTCGTCATTCACCGCCTCCATGGAACGGCTGGGTGGTTCGGTCATCCCGATCAATGAGGTGAAGTACTCCTCGGTCGCGAAAGGCGAATCCCTGCCTGACACGGTCCGCACATTGGAATGTTACGCCGATGTGATTGTCATCCGCCATCCAGAAGTTGGTTCGGCAGCCGCAGCCGCCAAGGCGGCCCGCAAACCGGTCATCAATGCCGGTGACGGCATCGGCGAACACCCCACCCAGGCCCTTCTGGATGCCTTCACCATCAAGGAAGAACTCGGCCACGTGGACGGCCTCACTGTGACACTGCTGGGCGACCTGAAGCATGGACGCACCGTGCATTCACTGGCGCGCCTGCTCTCGCTTTACAAAGTCAAGCTGAACTACGTGGCGCCCGATATCCTGCGCATGCCTGCTGAATTGATCGAAGAACTTAAAAGCAAGGGCGTTCAGCAGGAAGAATTCACAGGACTCGACAAACCCCTGCCCGCGACCGATGTGCTCTATGTAACCCGCGTTCAAAAAGAGCGCTTCACCGACGAGTCTGTCTACGAGTCTGTGAAGGGCGCCTACGTGATCGATCCCAAGGTGATGAAAGCCGCCAAGGAACGCATGATCGTGATGCACCCCCTTCCGCGCGTTGGTGAGATCGCGGTCGAGTTCGATGACGACCCGCGTGCCGCCTATTTCCGCCAGATGGAATACGGCTTATACGTTAGAATGGCGTTGCTCGCCATGGTCCTGGGAAAGGCGTAAGAACAGGACCCGGTAATTTTGTGTGGGAGTGGCGTTAATGTTTACAGAAGACTATCTCATGCGCATCATTAACCAGGCCATCGCAGCTTTGATGACTGCCATTGGTCTGCGGAAGGCTGGCAAGTTCGCGGAGGCACAGCAGGCCGTTCAGCAGGCAATTGAGCAGTTAACCACACTCCCGGCAAACCTTGTCGACCAGATGGACGACAGCAGCATATTGGCGCTGCTGGCGGCGCAAGGACAACTGGATGTTGGCCGCCTGGCGATCCTGGCGGATATCTACCTGGAACAAGGTGAAATCTTAATCAAACAAGATCAACCCAGGCAGGGTGGCGCTGCTTTCGCCCGTGCCTTGCGTTTTATCCTTGAAGTGACCCTGTCCGAGGATGACAAATTTTCAATCAATAACATTGGCAAAATTGCAGTATTAGCACAACGACTGGAAGGGGTTTCTCTCCCGGTCGATACGCAGTTGGCGCTTTCAGATTATTACCTGCGCCTGCTCGAAAAGGACGACCAAAGTCTCGTCGCGGCGGGGATCTCCCGCACACAGGTCAGCCAGGCGCTTGCCAAACTTCAAGCTCAAGCGGGTCCAAGTTAAAATTTACGAGGCGATACAGTAAGTATGGAAACTTTCTTTTCTTTTCTCTCAAAACGCGTTGACGATTGCTCGTCCCCCCTGTGTGTGGGTCTAGACCCGCATCCCTCCGACCTGCCAGCTCCCACTGCCCAGGCCGCCCGGACTTTTTGCCTGCGCATCATTAAAGCCACCGCCTCATACGCGGCTGCATTCAAACCGAACGCGGCTTTCTTCGAACTCTATGGGCCCAAGGGCTGGGCAGTTTTGAAGGATGTCATCGTTGCGATAAATGAAGAATCAGACCGGCTGGGTTCGATGATCCCGGTTATCCTGGATGCCAAGCGCGGCGACATCGCCTCGACAGCCGAAGCTTATGCCAAATCTGCCTTCGAGACTCTTGGCGCGCATGCCATCACATTGTCACCATATCTCGGCAAGGATTCGATAGACCCATACCTGGCTTATAAAGAGAAGGGCGTCTTCCTTTTATGCAAGACTTCCAACCCCGGTGCCGCAGACTTCCAGGATTTGCCGGTCGTCGTGGAAGGGGAAAGTGAACCAGCCATTCCTTTACATGTACACATCGCTCACCTGGCTCAGACCTGGAATACTGGGAATAATATCGGCCTGGTTGTCGGCGCAACCCAACCTGAAGCATTGGCTCGCATCCGCGCTGCGGCACCTGACCTGTGGTTCCTGGTCCCGGGTGTTGGCACTCAGGGTGGTGACCTGGAAACTGCGCTCCGTTCTGGTTGCCGGGTGGATGGCAAGGGTGTCCTGATCAACGTTTCACGCGGCATCTCGCGCGCTGACGACCCCGCCAGGGCTGCCGCTGATATTCGCGACGCGATCGTCAATTTCAAATATGAGTTGAAACCCTGATCTCCCTCAAAAAATGTCCCGAGTCTTGATCCTCTCCAAAAACGCTGCTGAATATCGTCCCCTGGTCGAGGCCGCCCGCCTGCCCGGGTTGGAGAAATTGGCAGCGGCAACCAACCCAAGTGAAGCGCTGGCGCTCGAAGACGATTTCGACGTTGTCTTTGGGGAACCTTCCCTCGTCCGGAATGTCATTGCCCGGCTGCCCAACTTGCGCTGGGTACAAGCCTCTTACGCCGGGGTGGAACCATTACTCGATCCAACCTTGCGCCGGGATTATCTATTGACCAACGCCCGCGGCGTCTTCGGGGGTTTGATGTCCGAATATGTTTTTGGTTACCTGCTTCAGCATGAACGGCGCATGGTCGAACGCTATCGCGCCCAGCAGGAGCTGCGCTGGGACCGCACTATCACCGGCACCCTACGCGGCAAGACTATTGGCCTGCTGGGCGTCGGTTCGATCGGTACTGTCCTGGCTGGCACTGCCAGGCACTTTGACATGGCTGTGCGAGGCTATACCCGGGCAAGTGAATCCTGCCCGGATGTGAATACCTATTATCACGGCTCCCAGTTACTGGATTTTGCCGATGGGCTGGATTACCTTGTCACCGTACTGCCCAACACCAGAGAAACCGTTCGTATCGTGGATGCCTCCCTGCTCGCCCGGCTGCCTGCTGGCGCGGTCTTCATAAACGTAGGGCGCGGCTCGACGGTGGAGGATAATTCCCTGATCGAGGCGCTGCGGGCCGGGAAACTTGCAGCAGCCGTGCTGGATGTCTTCGAGCAGGAGCCGCTCCCTATCGGGCATCCCTTTTGGCACACGCCCAACCTGCTGATGACGTTCCATACTTCTGCACCAAGCATCCCCGCCGACCTTGCCAGGTTGTTCATCGATAATTACCGCCGGTATGCGGCAGGCCAAACCCCGCTGCATGCGGTCGATTTCGAAAGAGGATATTGATTTCCTCTGCAAGGAGAGAACCAATTGGATAATATCATCCCCCTGCTGGCAGATGCGCTGCTCGAGGCTGGCTGTGTCAAGTTTGGGGAATTCACTCTTAAGTCCGGGCTCAAATCCCCCATCTATATCGACCTGCGCCAGGTTATCTCTTTTCCAAAACTGCTGGAACAAATTGCTGCAGCCTATTTACCAATTTTAAAGGAACTCAAATTCCAGCGCATCGCCGGACTGCCATACGCAGCCATTCCCATTGCGACAGCCATCTCTTTGCGGGGCGGGTACCCGATGATTTATCCGCGCAAGGAAGTCAAGGAGTATGGGACGAAAGCTGAGATCGAGGGCGAATTTCACTCCGGGGAAACCGTTGTTGTGATCGATGACCTGGCTACCACGGGTGGGAGCAAATTCGAAGCCATCGAAAAACTGACCGGCTCCGGGTTGAAGGTTACAGATGTCGTGGTTTTGATCGACCGCCAGTCCGGGGCAAAAGAGGCGCTGGAACAGGCTGGCTTCCACCTGCATGCAGTCCTGACGATTACCAGTTTGCTCGATCATTGGGAAAAGATGGGGAAAGTGGAAAAGGAAATGATTATGGAAACCCGTCGGTTTCTTGAGAAACGAGCATGAGTAAAAAATATACTTTCACTGCGACCATAATTGGCACCGGGGGCGGTGGAGCTTATGTTCCCATCCCTTTTGACGTGGAGCAGGCTTTTGGAAAGAAACGTGTTCCGGTACAGGCTGAAATTAATGGAGAGCCTTACCGCGGCACCCTGGTGCGGATGGGCGATCTTTATCATATCTTGATCGTGCTCAAGGGGATCCGTCAGAAGACCGGCAAAGATATCGGTGAGGAGGTGGAGGTGGTGCTCGAAGAAGACACCCAGCCGCGTGTGGTGGACGTCCCGGAAGATTTCAAGCAAGCGCTGGAAAAATATCCGGTCGCGAAGGCAATTTTTGAGAAAATGTCATACACCCACCAAAAAGAATATGTAAATGCCATCCTGGATGCAAAACACGCGTCCACCCGCCGCGACCGGATTTATAAAACCATTGAGATGTTGAAAAAAGCCAAAAAGGGGAAATAATAGTAGTCAAAATTGAAGCGTGGGCTTTTATTTTGATTTGATCAGCTTTTCTTTCGCTTTCCGTCCCATTTTCTTGATTCGGAACTCACGCCGCATGGCACTGCCGCGGTCCGGATGTTCCTCCAGGTAAGTCAGCCTGACCGGGCGCCGGCAGCGGGTATAGCGGGCTCCGGTCCCTTTATTATGTTGCTTCAGGCGTCTTTTGGGGTCGGTCGTCCAGCCGGTGTAATAGCTTCCGTCAGAACATGTGAGGATATAACAATAACAGGTCATGGCGGGCTGTTATTCTTCCCCTGGCTTCTTTTTATCGCGGCGCCCGAACAATTTATCCAGGCCTCCGATCTGCTGCTTCATAACATCACTAAATTTGGGCAGTTCTGGTCTGGGGGATTCCACCGACGACCAGTCTCCCCGGGCTCGCTCCATTTGCCACTGTGCGCGTCTCCGCTGGGAATCCTCCAGGCGGGACTTTAGACTCTTTACATCTTCATCAGCAATATCCCCGCGCAGGGATGCCAGGGTGTTTAGGTAATCATCCAGGATGCGGATCGTATTGGTGCGGTTATGCATGATCGCTTCAGCCAATGCCATGGGCTCCTCTTGCTCAAGGGGATGCGTGACAGCCGCATAAGGTTTCCCGGCCATTTTACGGATATCGGACCAGCCTGGTTGGCTGGTAGTGGTCTCGACCAGGGCGGCTGCCAATAATCCTGGCAAAAGGTGGGCTGAAGCCATCACTCCGTCCACTTCAGCCAGGTCTGTAAAATAGGGCTTCGACCCAAGCAGGACCACGAAATCCGCCGCAAGTTTTAAGGCTCCCTCGGCAGTTCCCTGCGGTGCAGTGACTGCAATAATCCCCTGCTGAAAAAGGTCCGCCCGCGCCGCCTCCAAACCTCGGGCGGAATCCTGCAGGCAGTCCGGGTTAAGAGCTGGTGTAAGGCCAACGTAATGCCGCTTGGGTGGCAGGAGTTCCCTCGCCCAGTCAGCCACCGCCAATTTGACCGGTCCCGTGTCCATTACAACTGCATCTTCGCGTACATCCTGGGCAATAAATTTCAAAGTTTCATGGATTTCATCGAAAGGGATCGCCAGTACGATGACGTCCGCCTCTTCGACCGAAGCGGGCAAGTTGTTGGATATGCTCTCGACCACCCCTTGTTTTTGGGCTTTGCGGGCGATCTCTGGAGATTTATCGTGCCCGAGAGTCTTGACCTGGTCGTTGTGGTTTGCCAGTGCCAGCCCCATGGAAGCTCCAATTTGACCGAGCCCGATGATGGTGATTTTTACAGTCATGTTTTCCTTCCTGGATTTTTCACGGTGAAATCTAAGGGATTTGAATCAATTTTCGTCATCCGCAGCTTGCAATGCGGTGAGCAGCTGGTTGTCTTTGGAGGGGATATCCTGGTGGTGACGGATCAGCTCAACGGTCAGATGAGAAGCGCATGCCTGCTCTGCCAGGTCTGCGCCCCACCCGGGGTGATGGGCAGCCACCACAAATGGGCGGCGGAACCGGTCCGGAGTTCCCTCGCTCCAGCGCCCAGCCAAGCGGGGAAAAAAGCTTTTGCCCAGCACGATGACCACGCGGTCGAATATGGTAATCGGAAACAAGACTTTGCCAACATCATGCAGCAAGGCTGCCGATAACAGGTCCGGGTCGGTCTGACCGGCAGCCTTCAGCCGGTTTAACACTTGCAATGCATGGGTCTGTTCAGACCTCTGCATCCGGCGAAAAAGGACAATCTGGGTTGGGGTAAGATGGGGAAGAAGAGCCTCGGTCTCGACCCGCTTGCGGGTACCGGGTAAGGCATTCCAGAACTGGCGGGTGCGGTAAGCGAGGCGGGAAGGCATCAAGACGAAATCCCCGGCGGTATTCTGCCGACAAAGGGGGATTATAACATTGTGATAGAATCGTGAGAGCCGGGGACGCCGACCCCGGCCCTCTTGAAAGGAGGAGAAGAGAAATCGCCTTACAACAATATCTTACCATCTGGGTCTAAAATATGCTTGACGCTTCCCCTACGCTTCCCCTACGCCAATTTGACAATTTTGTAGTCATTTTTATAATATTTTCGGAGTATTTCATGCCTCCCTATGCCACCGAAGCTGAAAATTTAGGGCGGATCTACAAGATTCGCGGCACAAAAAAAAGAAAAAGCCATCCGCAAAGAGCTGGTTGCCCTGGCGAATGTTAATTTAAATATCGAACAGGGTGAGCTGTTTGGCTTGCTCGGACCAAACGGTGCGGGAAAAACCACGTTGATAAAGATTCTTACCACGCTGTTGGCCCCCACCACCGGCCATGCCCGCGTTGCCGGGCATGATGTGATCGAAACTCCACAGCTCGTCCGCCCGCGCATTAACATGGTATCAGGCGGCGAGTCCTCGGGTTATGGCTTGTTAACCGTGCGCGAGAACCTGTGGATGTTCTCACAGTTTTACGGCGTTCCGTCGAAAGAAGCTTACGAGCGTATAGACGGGCTGCTCAAACGTGTCGGGATTTTCGACCGGCGCCACACCAAATCATCAGACCTTTCCACCGGGCTCCCTCAGAAAATGAATATCGTGCGCGGCTTCATGACCGACCCCCAGGTGCTGTTCCTCGACGAGCCGACCCTCGGCCTGGACGTGGGTGCCTCCCGCGAAGTCCGCCACCTGATCCGCGAGTGGCTGGACGAAGACAAGTCCCGCACCCTGCTGCTGACCACGCACTATATGGTCGAAGCGGACGAATTATGCGACCGGGTAGCCATCATCAACCAGGGCCGCGTGCTCGATTGTGATACGCCGGCAGTATTGAAACAGCGCCTTCAGAAGGATGCCATCTTTGAGATTGAAACAAGTCCACTGAATGGTCTTTCGGTGTCGAAATTGGAAACCCTGCCGGGGATAATCAAAGTAACCTGCCAGGAAGGAGATGGGAGCGCAACCTTGAACTTCATCCTGAAAGAAGAAGCGGTCCTGGCAGTCATCATCAATACCCTGACCGCTGCAAATGTCAGGATCATGAAATTATCCAAGCATGAACCCACCCTCGAAGATGTGTTCGTGACCCTGGTGGGGCATTCGATGGCTGACATGGAAAAGGGAGAAGCAAGTGAATAGTCAGGATACCGGCGGCAGTGTAAAAAATACCGGCTGGCGTTTGTTCCTGCAATCGGTGATCGCCCGCTCGTACCCGCGTAACATCGGACAGCAGCGTGAAAAGTCTTGGATGATCTTCGACGTGGTCATGCCATTGGGATCGGTGATCGCGTACGTGCTGGTCTACCGCGCCCTCAATGCCCCCCAAGAGTACGTGAGGTTCGTAGTCATCGGCGGTGCCATGACCGCCTTCTGGATGAACGTGCTTTGGAGCATGTCCAGCCAGTTGTACTGGGAAAAAGAACAGGGCAACCTGGCTCTCTATATCATGGCGCCCAACTCGATGATGTCCATCCTGCTTGGCATGGCGCTGGGCGGCCTGGTTGCCACCATCCTGCGCGCCCTGGCGATCATCCTGCTTGGCTCGCTCATGTTTGGCGTGCAGTACGTGGTGGTCAACCCGTTCGAATTGGTTGCCGTTTTCACACTATCAATGATCGCTCTTTATGGAATGGGGATGATGTTCGCCTCTGCCTTCCTGCTTTTCGGAAGGGAGGCCTGGGCAGTCTCGGATATGATCCAGGAGCCGGTTAACCTGGTTTCCGGTTTTTACTTCCCGATCAAATCGCTCCCGTTCTGGGTGGCAGCCGCAGCTTCGGTCATACCACTCACCCTGGGCATGGATGCCATGCGCCAACTCGCCTTCCCTTCCGGGTCCCAATTCGGTTTTCTTTCAACCCGGCTAGAGATTATTGCCCTGGCTGTGCTGAGTGTGGGCTTCCTGGTGGGGGCGAAACTGCTGCTCGATTACATGGAGAAACTTGCCATCCGCGAAGGTCGGGTGACGGAGGCGCGCAGGTGAGCATGGCTGATACCCCTTCCGAAGCCGCCCGTTCCGAGGCGTGGCGATCCTTTAAGATTGCTGCCTGGCTGGGCTGGCAAATCACGTCCAACTGGACCGATCCATTCCTGTTTGCAATCTATTCCATCATCCGGCCCATCGCACGTGCTGCCATTTTAGTGGTCATGTACGGCGTCATCACGCAGGGCAATTTTACCAACCCTCTTTTCCCATATATTTATTTGGGGAATGCCTTTTACACCTACGTTTTTACGGTCATGAACGGAGTCTCGTGGGCGGTGATCGACGACCGCGAGCATTACAAGACCCTCAAGTATATGTATGTTGCCCCCATCCGCATCCCATTCTACCTGCTGGGCCGCGGGGTTGCAGGCTTTTTTACCGCCTCGTTGTCGGTATTCATTACAATTCTTGCCGGTGTTTTTTTCCTGCATGTGTCTTTCGATCCATTGCAGGCAAACTGGTTGTTGTTCATTGTTTCATTGTTGATCGGTGTCATCATGCTTGCCATGATGGGACTGGTGTTGGGAGCGGTGAGCCTGCTGGTGGTGCGTCACTCCGGGTTCCTGGCGGATGGTGTCAGCGGCGTATTGTTCATTTTTAGCGGCGCGATCTACCCGCTGGAGGTGCTGCCAAAATGGCTGCAGCCGGTTGGGTTCGCCATTCCCATCACATATTGGTTGGAACTGATGCGCAGGTCGCTGATCGGGAATGTGGCCCAGGCATTTCCAACCCTGGCTCGATTCAGCAACCTGGAATTACTCGCCATCCTAGTCGGGCTTTCGCTCTTATTTGGTATTGCTTCAATCTTTATCTTCCGTGCCTGTGACCGCCGGGCGCGCGATCGCGGCTTGATCGACCGCACAACTAATTACTAGGAGTTTACAGGTAACAGGTGTACTTGCGTGTTATATTAAATAATTAGAGTACCAATGCATTTTTACGAAGAGGTGGCGCAATGGATATACTCTATTTTGGTCAGACTGGCAGGACTCCTCTGGGGAAATTTTGGGTGGCTGTCTCGGACATCGGACTGGTGGCGGTGGAATGGGGTCAGACCCGGGCCGAATTCGAAGCTTACCTCTCCAAACGCTTCAAGCATGCGGCCGAGTTCTCCCCGGATCGCGTCCACGAATCTGCAACACAGGTGCTGGAATATCTATCCGGTCAACGCCGGGCATTCTCCCTTGTCATTGACTGGTCGGTGATGCGCCAATTCCAACAATCCGTGCTGCACGCCACCTGTGAAATCCCCTACGGTGAGACCCGCACTTATAAAGAAATTGCCGGAAATATCGGCAGACCGAAGGCTGCACGCGCCGTGGGACGTGCCGAAGCCACCAACCCGGTTCCGCTGGTCATTCCCTGTCACCGCGTCATCGGCATGGATGGGAAGCTGCACGGCTACGGCATGGTGGAAGGTATTAAGACGAAGGCCTGGCTGTTAAAGTTGGAAGGGGCAATGATCGCTTGAAGGATCGGCTGAACCAGGGCATGGTTCAAACTCCTGCCCTGGTTTTTTTTATCCTTGCAAAACACCCCCCATTCGGGTATCCTTGTTGCCGGGAGTGGTTAGGTCCCGGAGGGCTTCCCGGTCTTCAACACCGGCGGCGGGTCGCGTTGCGGGCCGCGGTGGGTTCGACCCCCATCCACTCCCGCCTATTTTTTCCGGACGCTAGATTGGATTCAACTGGAATCTGCCGTCCATTGTCAACCTTACAGGTGAGAAAATGACTCTACCCGATACTGAAATCCTGTCATCGATCGTTGCACGGGTCTTCCGCGTGGACGAGGTTACCCTTGGCGACCCCAAGAAAGGCTATTTCCTGCGCTTCCGCGGAGAATTGATCCGTGATTCGGTCGAAGCTTATGACCAGTTGGCCGCAGCCCTGCTGCCTTACGATATTACCCCTCTTTTTCGTATTGAGGATAAACGCCAGACCGTTCTGTTGGTGCAGGGTACCATCCATCCCAAGCCAGGACGGGCCTGGATTAATGTGCTTCTTTTCGTCCTTACTGTCTTTAGTGTGTTAATTGCCGGGGCGCTGTATGGTTATTCCGGTCCCGTTCCAGCCGATTTTCTCGGGCAGATCTGGACGATAGTTACCCACCTGTGGGTCGGCTGGCCATTCGCGCTCAGCCTGCTGGCCATCCTGACCGCGCACGAGTTCGGGCATTACTTCGTGGGACGGGCGCGCGGCGCCGCGGTCTCCCTGCCATATTTTATCCCCCTGCCTTTCAGCCCCCTTGGGACCATGGGTGCATTCATCCAAATGAAACAACTCCCCAAGAACAAGCGCGCCTTGTTCGACCTTGCGATTGCCGGTCCGCTGGCCGGACTGGTGGTTGCCATCCCGGTTCTGCTGTTTGGGCTGTCACACTCAACCCTTTCCACCATCGTCGCAATTCCAGGAAATTGGTCTGAAGGCAATTCCATCCTGTATCTCCTTGCGAAATTCGTTGTTTTCGGAAAGCTCCTGCCATCTGTTCCCAACCTTTCAGGCCTGCCTTTATTGCTCCACTGGATAAGCTTCTTTTTCATCGGTCAGCCATCCCCGGTCGGCAGCCAGGATGTCATGATCAACCAGGTAGCCTGGGCCGCGTGGGCCGGTCTGCTGGTTACCTTTCTGAACCTGATCCCCGCCGGGCAGCTTGACGGAGGTCACGTGATCTTTACCGTATTTGGCAAGCGCGTAAACCTGATCCTGCCTGTCATCCTGGTTGCCACGGTCGTACTTGGTTTCTTCTGGAGCGGCTGGTGGTTGTGGGCTGTCCTGATCTTCCTGCTGGGACGTTCCCATGCCGAGCCTCTCGACCAGATCACCCAACTTGATTCCTCCAGGAAAGCGCTGGCGGTGCTGATGCTGGTAATTTTCCTGCTAGTGCTCATGCCCGTCCCCCTGGTGACCTACTAAATGCCCATCCGACCCCATCGTTCACTGGCGCCGGTACTGCTTGCATTATTGATCCTTTCCGCCTGCAGCCCGGGCACCTCCACTCCCGCCATGACACCGGGGCTGCCCACTCTCACCGGTTCCCCGGGTCCCACCCTTACCATCCCTCCAACCCCGACATCTGCCATCAGCGTGGACCCGGCTGCGTTGCGCGGGCTAAACCTGCAGGTTTGGCATGCCTTCAGCGGAGGCGCGGAGAAAGCTTTTACAGATCAGGTTGCCCAGTTCAACGCCACCAATCAATGGGGTATCGTGGTCACCCAGGCTGGTTATGGAGACTACCCGACTTTATTCGATGCGGTAAACTCATCCATCGCTTCTGGCGGAACGCCGGACCTGGTGGCTGCCCTGCCTGAAGAAACCCTAGCTTGGAACGCCGCTGGTTCGGTTGTGGATCTAACACCTTATCTTGGCGATCCTACCTGGGGGCTGGGAAAGGGTGGCGTCGCTGATTTTCCCGCAGTCTTCTGGGCACAGGATACCCTGGCAGGGAAGCAATTGGGCGTGCCGGCCGAGCGTTCGGCCCGCTTCCTGTTCTACAATACGACCTGGGCGCACGAACTGGGCTTCGCCAACCCGCCCACAACTTCGGATGAGTTCCACCAGCAGGCTTGCGCGGCCAACGCTTTCTTCCGCAAAGACGCCGATCCACAGAATGACGGGTATGGCGGTTGGATCGTCGACTCTGATTGGCAATCGATCTATTCATGGATGCTGGCGTTTGGCGGGGGTGTGGTGGACGGGAATGGTTCCTACGGCTTTCAAACAGACCCCAACCTGGCTGCCCTGCAATTCCTGAAAGGTCTATATGATAATAATTGCGCATGGCTGGCCTCAGATCCAAATAATGTCAAGGACATCAGTCACGGACCATATTTCGATCAGTTCGCAAAACGGCTGGCGCTTTTCGTCACCGGTGACCTGGCCGAGGTGCAGGCAATGAAGGATGCCATGTCCCTCGCAAAAAATACGGACGCGTGGACCTTATTGCCCTTCCCTGGTACTACCGGCAGCGTCCTGGTAACCTACGGTCCATCCTACAGCGTGCTAAAATCCACATCGGAAAAAGAACTGGCAGCCTGGCTTTTTACGCGCTGGCTGCTATCTCCTGAAAACCAGTCGCAGTGGGTGAATGAAACCGGGCTATTTCCTCTGACCCATTCCGTGGAGGATACGCTCGGTCAATACCGCAGCACATCCCCGCAATGGGATGCCGCGGTAGGGGATTTATCCCTGGCTCAAGGGGTACCGCAGCTGGCTTCCTGGCGCAAGGTCCGTTATTTGCTGCAGGACGGGGTGGATGTTATTTTTCAAGTGGACCTCCCCCTTGATCAGATTCCATCCAAGCTGGCAGAGATGGATTCCATGGCAAAAGAACTTGGCAACCCATAAACGGCATGGCTGAAAAACCGAAATTCTACGTGGTTTGGAAAGGGCGCAAGACCGGAGTCTTTTCCAGTTGGAAGGCATGCTCAACCCAGGTACAGGGATTTCCGGGAGCAAGGTACAAGTCCTTTGGCAGCCGCTCTGCCGCCGAGCAGGCATTGCGAGGAAATTTCTCGGCCCACGTGGGCAAACCCGCCACCGGCGGCGATTGGCTTTTCGCTCTACACCCGCCCATCAACGAAAGTATTGTAGTGGATGCGGCCTGCTCCGGCAGTCCAGGCAGGATGGAATACCGCGGGTTGGACCTTCGCACCGGAAAGGAACTCTTCCGGGAGGGACCGTTTGAGAATGGTACCAACAACATCGGGGAATTCCTCGCAATAGTCCATGCTCTGGAGCTGCTCAAGAAAAACAAAAGCGCCCTCGCGGTCTACTCGGATTCGGCCACTGCCATTACCTGGGTGAAAAAGAAACATAGCAATACCACGCTTGCCGCAGATAAAACGAATGCCCGCTTGTTTGACTTGATCGACCAAGCTGAAGATTGGCTGGCTGAACAATCTAAAATAAACCCAGTTTTGAAATGGGATACGCATGCCTGGGGGGAAATTCCTGCCGATTTCAACCGGAAGTAAAAGGGATTAGAATGTAGTCGTTTCTACGCAGTGAGGTGATTATGCCAATTTATGAGTATGTTTGCCAGGAATGCGAAAAAGTGTTTGAAACCATCCGCCCGATGAGCCAGGCGGACGAACCCATCCCGTGCGCAGTATGCGGTGGAAAGCATACCCGCCGCAAGCTCTCGGTCTTTTTTGCCGAGAGCGGTGGAAAAGCCGTCTCCGGCATGGATGAACCGTCGTGCGGGTCGTGCGGTGGGGGGAACTGCTCGCACTGCGGGCATTAATATTTTGTAGGGGCGACTCACATCGTACCCAAAGGGTATGAGCCGCCCCACACAGGAGGTAAATATGGAATACACTCAACTTGGCCGTACGGGACTAAAAGTCTCCCGGCTGTGTCTCGGCACGATGAACTTTGGCCCGCAGACCAACGAGAACGATTCGTTCGCCGTCATGGACAAGGCTCTCGAACTGGGCATTAATTTCTTTGACACCGCCAACGTCTACGGCTGGAAGACCGGCGAGGGTGTCACCGAGCAAATCGTCGGACGCTGGTTTGCCCTGGGTGGCGGACGGCGCGAGAAGGTTGTACTTGCCACCAAAGTCTACGGGAAGATGGGCGATTGGCCGAATGAATCGAGCCTATCAGCCCTGCATATCCGCCAGGCGTTGGAAGGTTCGCTCAAGCGGCTGCAGACCGACCATATTGACCTGTACCAGATGCACCACGTGGACCGCAGTACGCCCTGGGAGGAGATCTGGCAGGCCATGGAAGTGCTCGTCCAGCAGGGCAAGGTGATTTACGTCGGCTCATCTAATTTTGCGGGCTGGCACATCACGCAGGCGCAGGAGACTGCCAAAGCCCGGCATTTCATGGGCCTGGTCAGTGAACAGAGTCTCTACAACCTGAATGCCCGCATGGTCGAACTGGAAGTGCTCCCGGCCTGCAAAGCCTACGGGCTGGGCGTCATCCCCTGGAGTCCGCTGGGGGGTGGCCTGCTGGGCGGTGTGCTGCAAAAGATCAAGGAAGGCCGCCGCGCCGAAAAGGACACGCAGAAAAAAATCGAAGAAAAGCGCCCGAAGCTGGAAAAATGGGAGGCTTTCTGCAAAGAACTGGGCGAACAGCCCGCCGACGTTGCCCTCGCCTGGTTGCTGCACAATCCCGTCGTCACCGCCCCGATCATCGGACCTCGCACCTTGGACCAGTTGACCGGCTCCCTGCGCGCCCTGGAAATAAAACTGGATAAGCCGGCAATGAAAAAGCTCGACGAGATCTGGCCCTCGCCAGGCGGAGAAGCGCCCGAAGCCTACGCCTGGTAATTCGCTCACATTGGAATGGGTTGGGACGGCAGGACCTGCCGTCCCAATATTTTGAAATGTACCCTCGCTATAAATATCCTCCTTTCGGGTTCCTGCGCCTGGCCCCAAACGTCATCCTTGGTGGTCATCGCTCTTTTCAACGCGACGGGAAAATGTGCATTGAACGACTAATGCCCCCGCTGAAGCTCGCGGGGGAGGAAAATGTTCCCCATAAAGGACCCTGCCTCATTACTTTTAACCATTATTACCGTCCCGGGTTTAATGCCTGGTGGATGGCCCTGGCGCTGGCATCCACGGTTCCCGTGGATGTTCACTTTGTCATGACAAATGAGTTGACCTGGCCTGGCAAATGGTATGCCCCGCTCGGTCAGGCCGGGTCGCGCTGGCTGTTACGACGGTTCTCGAAGATCTATGGTTTTACTTTAATGCCGCCAATGCCGCCGCGCGAAAAAGATGTGGCGGAACGCGCCCGGTCAGTGCGGGCAACCCTGGCTTTCGCCCGTGGGCACCCTCAGACTGTCCTCGGCCTGACCCCCGAAGGCGGCGACCAGCCAGGCGGAGTGCTCAATTGGCCATCTCCGGGGGCGGGACGGTTCGTCCTCCTGCTGGCGGAGTTGGGTTTCCCTGTCCTGCCGGTTGGGATATTTGAAGATAACAGGGAATTTCATCTGCATTTTGGATCTCCCTATCGCCTCCAGGTACCAGCAGGTCTCCTCCCGGACGAAAAGGATCATGAGTCTGCGCAAATCGTTATGGCGGCTATTGCGCCCCTGCTTCCTTCACGTCTTCGCGGGGATTTTGGATAAAAAGGGCTAGCGGAGAGGCCACTTTCCAATATCCTCCCGGTATTACCCTTTTTTTGGCATGCTGCGCTCCATGACATTCCACCACTTTGGCACTAAGGCACAAACTATTAATAGAAAACTCGTTGGTTTGGTGACTTAGCGACTTTGTGGTTACGATTCTCACCAATATAGAAGCGACCATATGACCGAAGTGATTTTATTACCAGTGACAAGCAACTCTCGACAAGAACCTGCGTATACCTTATCAGAACGACCAACGAGGACCCACAGTGACTGACGAAATGACCTGGATCAACCAGGCCCAGCAGGGCGATGAAGAAGCTTTTACGAACTTGGTAGAAACTTACCAGAAACCGGTCTATAACCTTTGCTACCGGATGCTCGGTGAGGCGGAGGCGGCAGAAGATGCTGCCCAGGAGACCTTCCTCAAGGTGTACCAGAACCTCGCCCGCTACGATCGTGCACGTTCCTTTCCTACCTGGCTGCTCTCCATTGCCGCCCATTACTGCATCGACAGACTCCGGCGGAGACGGTTCCCATCGGTCTCGATCGACGAGCATGAAGAAGGCCAAACCGATCTCCCCGATCGCTCCGCCCCTGACCCTGAATCAGAGACTGTCAAACGACAGGAACGCGAACGCCTGCAAACCTGTCTGCAATCCCTCGACCCCACTGACCGCGCTGCCGTCGTTATGCGCTATTGGCAGGATAGTTCCGAAGTGGAGATAGCCCAGGCTCTCAACCTGACTGTCCCGGCAGTAAAAAGCCGTTTGCACCGGGCCCGGCGGGCTCTCGCAGACCTGTGGGAAGAAAAACAGGCGCATGTGCGCACAGAAAGGAAACCTTATGGATCACCGGCCTTTTGAAGACTGGCTCGTGGATAATCAAACCCTTACCGTTGACCAGAAACGTCAGTTGAACGCTCACCTGCAGGAGTGCTCTTCCTGTACCTCTCTCGCAGAAGTGAACCTGGCCTTGAAGTCGGTTCGGTTGGCTGAGCCTGAGGCAGGGTTTGTTGACCGTTTTCAACTGAGACTTGCAGCCAGGAAAACGGCGCAGAGGCGGAGAAATTTCTGGGGTTTCTTCATCCTGACCATGAGTGTGGGTGGTTTGTTCTCTTGGGTCACCTGGCCGGTTCTCCAGGACCTGGTCCAGTCGCCGGTCAACCTGCTGACCACATCATTTTCCTCGCTGGTCTCATTCTGGGCCTCCCTGCAGGCGATCCTCCGGGCTGGGATGGTCTTATTCAAAGTTGTTCCGGGTTTCGTCCCCGCTTATATCTGGGCAGTGATCCTGTTTACTGGTGGAGCCTGGAGTGTGGTTTGGGTCGCTTCGCTGATTAAATTTACCAAATATCCGCAAGGAGTATAACAATGAAAACAAATGTAAAAATTGCCACCCTCTTCCTCTTGGCAATCCTGGTCCTGGTTCCGCTGCAATCCGCGGCTGCCAAGGGCGGTTCTTATGATGGCCAGGTGATTTTTGGCCAATCCTACACCCTGAAAAACGGTGAGACTCTTACCGGCGACCTGCTGGTCTTTGGTGGTACCGCCACGATTGAAGAGGGTGCAACTGTAAATGGCAATGTTGTCCTGTTCGGGAGCACATTGGTGTTGAATGGCGAAGTAAGCGGCGATGTGGCAGTTGCCGGCGGTTCGGCTGCGCTTGGAGCCTCTGCGCACGTCCATGGCAACCTCACCACCGTAGGCGCCTCGCTGGATCGGGCTGAAGGCTCACAAATAGACGGGCAGATCAGCAACACGGCCACTTCCTCGAGCGGCAGTGAAACAAATGGCAGCAACCCCGTTATCCCTGGCTCGCAAGTCACCCGTGTGGTGCAGCAAATGATTTCCAATTTTTATCCTTTCGGTCCCCTGTTTAACGCCTTTGGACAGGCTCTCGGGCTGGCTGTCCTCGCCATGCTGGTGATGCTGTTCCTGGCACCCCATGCCGACCGGGTTGCGCATGCAATTATTGCCCAGCCGCTGACGGCTGGTGGCCTCGGTCTCCTGACGATCATTGTTGCCCCGATCACCCTGGTCATATTAACCATCACAATTATTCTTATTCCGGTGGTGGCCATTATCGCAGTTGCTCTTTTCGTGGCTGGCGTCTTTGGTTGGATCGCCATCGGCTACGAAATCGGGCAGCGCTTCACCGTTGCCATCCATCAGAACTGGCATCCGGCATTTTCCGCCGGCCTGGGAGTCTTTGCCCTCACTTTGGTGGCAAATGCCCTCACCGGGATCCCGGTACTCAACTGTGTTGGTTGGTTGGTGCCCTTCCTGCTGGGAATTGTAGGGCTCGGCGCAGTCATTATGAGCCGCTTCGGAACGCAATCGGTCTTCCCACCCGCGGTTACCGGACCTGCTCCTCTCGCACCTGTCGCCCCCTCTGCTCCTGTCATTCCTCCAGCCCCGGCTGCCCCCCAACCCGAATCCCCGGCGGGTGAACCGGCTGCCCCCCAGCGCAAGCAGCGCGCCGGGAAAGAATAATAATTCACCGGAATTCATAAGAAAGTCGAAAAACCAGTAGACCGCCCCGGTTTTCCGGGGCGGGTTTTTGTCCAATTTGATTAAATTCCCCTAATTATCCTCAGCAGGGGGGTCACCCGACCTTTTTTGATTCATGGGGGGGAATGATATAATCCCTGCTGCCCCCTGGTTGGCAGAAAGAGAGTGGTTTTATGCCCGCTGAAATCAAGCCCCCATTACACCCGAACCCGCCTCCGCTGGTCCGTGTCTCCGGCACTCACCGCGAGATGGGCCGTCAAATCGGCGAAGCCTGCAAAAAACAGGTCCAGCATGGCGTCGAGAACGCTCGTAACCTGGTGGCAGATGCTTACCAGCAATTGGAGCTCACTTGGGCGGGCGCGCAGATCCAGGCTCGCAAGTACCTGCCTTTTGCCCAGGAGCGGTATCCGCAATATGTGGACGAATTAATGGGCATCGCCGAGGGCGCAGATGTCGTTTTTGAAGACCTGGTGGTCATTAATGCCATGGAAGCGGTGACGATGGATGCCCTGCACCTGACGCGCTGCACCAGCATGGCGGTCAACGACGAGCGAACCGCTGACGGTCATGTCCTCCTGGCGCACAATGAAGACTGGGTTCCGGAGGACGAAGATGATGTGTTCATTGTCCTTGCCAAGCCGAAGAACGGTCCGCCATTTCTGGCAATGACGTACGGTGGCTTATTGCCTAATATCGGTTTCAATGCTTACGGCATTGCCCAAATGTGTGACTCGGTCTATCCGAATGACTCGCGCATTGGCACTCCTCGCACGGTTGTTTCGCGCGCCGTCTTGTCGTCCAAAACACCGGATGAAGCCATTCGACATACCTTGTCGGCCCAGCGTGCTGCCGGGTACAACCATCTCATGGTTCACGAGAGCGGCGAGATGTATTCGGTGGAAGTTTCTGCCAGGCGCTTCAGCATCCTTTACGGGCATGATGGTTATATCGTTCACACCAACCATTATCTTTCCGAAAATATGCAGCAGGTGGAACGCGAACCGGAAGACCTGGTGGCTTCCCGCATCCGCTATTTCCGCGCTCTCAGGCTGGTTAAATGCGAGGCCCAGCATACGATCAAGACCTTGCAGTCCATCCAGCGCGACCACGTAAACTTTTCGAACTCGATCTGCAACCACTCGATTGACGCCAGCAACCCACTCGACCGTGAGAAGACGGTCAATGCCATGGTGATCGACCTGACCGCCCGCGAAATGCATATCGCCTGGGGCAACCCCTGCGAGAACCCGTATCATACCTATCACCTGGATGAGTGATTAATTGTGCGCCTCACCAAAACCCCTCTACCAAAATCAGTAGAGGGGTTTTATTTTTCCCTATTGCTTGAAATCGTCACCTTTTGTACAATGATGTGGACAAAGGAGAATCTTATGCGTTTTGGAATCATGGCGATGCAACTGGAAGCCCTCGTCCCCTCCGGGGTACCTGCCGAACAGGTCATGGCAAGCATCATGAATTTCGACCATGCGGGGCTGGCAAAATCCCTGGCTGATAAAGGCTTCAATCCCATCGAACTGGGTGGTGACCTGGGGATGTTCCTGCCAAACGTCTACAGCCCGGAATCGGTTGGTCGGTTGGCGGCACTAAGGTCTAAAACCCTCACGTATACCCTGCACCTCCCGCTGTGGTCGGTGGAACCCTCCACCCCGTTGACGCCTGTCCGCAAAGGCTCGGTGGAGGCGGTCGTGCAAACCATCCGGGCCACAACTCCCATCGAGCCTGAAGTTTATGTGCTGCATGCCACCGGTGCACTGGCAGCCGAGTTCTACAACATGAAGATCTCGGAACTAGCCCGCACCCTCATCCTGCGGCAATTCCAGAACGGAGCCCGTGAGAGCATCCGTACCATCCTCTCTGAGACCGGTCTCCCCAGCCGCCGGCTGGCAATTGAGACCATTGAGTTTCCGCTCGACCTGACCCTCGAACTGGCTGAGGAGTTCGACCTGTCGGTCTGCCTCGACACGGGGCATGTGCTGGCCGGCTTCCCCGGCTGGTTTGATTTCTTCGAAGTTGTGGAAAAACTCCTGCCGCGCCTGGCGGAAGTCCATTTACATGATTGTAAAAAAATGCCAGAGGGCGTTCGTGGTTATGGCGAAGACCACAAGCCGCTTGGCACGGGCGATCTAGACCTGGGGCGCTTCCTCGACCGGCTGGCAACCGCAAACTTTACCGGTCCATTGGTGTTTGAATTAAACGTGGATGAAGCTCTGCAATCGCTTAAAGTCGTCAAATCCGTGCGACCCGATTACGTAAAGGAGTAATGATGAAGAAAATATCCTTCCTGCGGATGCTTGTGATCAGCCTGCTCGGGTTTGGGTTGACGTTCTCGTCCAATATCCAGGACCCTCCGCTGATGACCTATAAAGTACGGCAGCTTGCGCCCAACCTGCCGAATACCACCCTTGGGATCATGGGCTTCGTTGGCTTGCTGGTTGCCATGGCAGTTCAACCGATCGTGGGTGTCTTCTCCGACCGGGCGAAAACAAAAATGGGGCGGCGTTTGCCGTTCATCATGGGCGGTGCCGTGCTGATCGCGGCTTCCCTGTTCCTGCTCGCCCTGGCTCCCTCCTTGTGGGTGCTCCTGATGGGTGTAATCTTCATTCAATTTTCTTCGAACATCCTGCAGGGACCCTGGCAGGCGCTCATCCCGGACCTGGTACCCGAGGGACAGCGCGGCACAGCCTCCAGCCTGAAAGCAGTGATGGATATCATTGCTACGGTCGTAGCCGGTGCGGTTGCAGGCATCCTGCTGGGCACCACCGGGCAGAAAATCTTCGGTGATTCTGCCATCTATGCGACGGCTGCCGCGCCGGTGATTGTTTTCATCCTTTTCGTCACCATTACGTCCATCTGGGCTCGCGAACATCCGGGTGCCACCAACGAGGCCATTGCTTCCCGCACGATCGGCGAAGCGTTAAAGAATGCCTTCTATGTTAATTTCCGGGAGAACCCCATTTTTGGCTGGTGGTTCGCCAACCGCATCCTGTTTTGGGGCGCGTTCATTGCCATCAATGCCTTTTTGATCAACTACCTGGTGGACGTCATAAAAATGACTCAGAACGAGGCGCAGAGTTTTTATGGCACGCTCAAGGTTATCCTGGGTGTAGGCTTGATCGTCATGGCGCTCGTCTCCGGCTGGCTCTCGGATAAATTTGGACGGAAACCGGTCATGCTGGCTGCCGGGCTGGTGGCTTTTGCCGGGTCGGTACTCCTGCTGCTTGTCCGCGACAAGACCTTGATCACGGTTGCCGGAGGGATAATCGGCATGGCGATCGGCGCATTCCTTTCAGCCAACTGGGCATTGGCAACGGACCTGGTCCCGCGCGGCGAGGAGGCCCGTTACCTGGGTATCGCAAATATTGCCACCTGCATCGGCTCAGGCGTGGCGCGCTTGCTGGGTGGGGTGCTGATCGACCCGATCAACAAGCTGCTCGGATCAAGCAGTTTGGGCTATCTGTCTCTATTTATCCTGGCTACATTGTGTTTCCTCGTGAGCGCACTGGTGATCATCCCACTGCCGAACAAACGTGCAAAAGCAAATTAATCAGCATTTTTCAAATAACACATCAAAAAAGCACATCCAAAAAGGAGGTGCTTTTTTGTCCTTAAACCTTAGGCTTTCTGATTATTGTACTCTTTATGCGGGTTTTCCCCCCAGCGGGGAGGATGCAACCGGCTCAGTTCGCTGCTTGCGGCCTGCCGTCAAAATTCCAACCAGTACCGGTACGAAGTAAGCCGCGTAGACCAATACCTGCATCAGCGAAGGGCTGGCGCTGTACCCAAACAACGCTCCCAGCGTTTGCCCAAGCACGGACCCCTCACTGACAATGCCGCCCAAGTCCCAGACATGCCCGATGAGTGCAGGGATCCAGCCAACCAGGACCAGTTCACCGGCGCTGCGCCCAACCAGTCCGGCTGCAAACAGGAGCAACAGGAAACCGGTTATTCGGAAGAATCGCCGCAAGTCTAGCCGGACGGTGGTCGCAAAAAACGACCAGCCCAGCAGGATGGCAGTGCCAAGACCAAGCAGCCCACCCAGGATTGTTGCAGGTGTGCTCGATGAAAAAGTTGCTGCAGTCAGGAACAAAGCCAGTTCCACCCCCTCGCGCAGGACGGCAATAAAAGCGAGTCCAAACAGCGACCACTTGCCAGCGTGAGAGGCGCGCAGGACACTGGATTCAAGGTCGCCTTTCATGTTGCGCGTCCGCACGCTCATCCAGAAGATCATCCAGGTGAGGATTCCCGCGGCCAGCAGCATGGTGATGCCTTCGAAGATGGCTTCACCGGGATCCTTTAATTCCAGTCCTAGCCAGGTGAGCAAAATGGCAGTGAGCAGGCTTACCAGGGCCGCGCTGCCGGTTCCGGCCCAAATGGCAGATGTCAGATCCAAGCGGCGCAACTGGCGCACAGAAGCCAGGACGATGCCAATGACAAGCGCGGCTTCTATTCCCTCACGCAGGGACAAAATAAAAGATGGAAGCATGGAATTCCTTTAATTATTGAAATTAGGACTAAGTGTGTCTGATTATAACCCCATCTTGTGACATTTGGCGCGCGTGATAAACCTGAGTGAACCAGGCCCTGCATTGGAGATTATCCTGGAGGAGCCATGATCTTCACGAAATCCGTCTTTGCCCCCTTTGTGTCGTATTCTGGTCTGCTTACCGCTTAGTTTTCTTTGTCCTTCCACCATGATACGCCGGGGCAGTGATGGTGCAGATCGTGCATATGCGTTCGTCCAGAAGACGGACCCGCAGTCTTTCGTCGATCGATTCGATCATTTCCGCTGCCACGGTGAGCACGGTCGGCAATTCGGCGTTGTAGCGGTAATTGAAAAGCTGGTGCAGTTTTTCCTTCGCCCAGGGAGATGCGGATTGCGCTCCCAGGTCATCCAGGATCAGCAACGGTGCAGTCCGGATTTCGTCGAAGCGGCGGTCGTACGAGACGCTGCTCGCCGGGCTGAACGTGGCGCGCAGATGGTCGAGCAGATCGGGCACCATGATGAACAGCGGTGGGTTCCCTTTGTCGGCCAGGGAGTTGGCAATGGCTGCCGCCAGGTGGGTCTTGCCGCACCCATATGGCCCGGTCAGCACCAGCCAGCCGCGCGGCTTGGCGGCAAAAGTGGTGGCCGCCTTGACGGCCTTTTCCAGTGAGCGCACTTCGTCCTGGGCGAGGCCTTCATCCCGCCGGTCATCAAAACTGGCGAACGTGCGTCGGGCGTGCAGGTCGAGCGAGGAGAGTTCCGGGTGACCCTTATCATCGGTGGGACGGCGGTAATCCGGGGCGGTGATGCGCACAGCACTGACCAGTTCCGGGTCTGCCAGCCTGGAGCGGATGCGTGCCTCGATATCGTCCAGGTCGAGGTTGGTCGTCACCACCAGCGGCAGTTTGTTGATATAGCGATAATTTACGATCTGGAACAGTTTTTCCTGTGCCCATCCGGTTGCATTTTGGGTGCCGAAGTCGTCCAGCACCAGCAGGGGGGCATTCCGGATTTCATCGAAACGTTCTTCGAAGGTGGTATCTTCACTATCGAATGAAAATCGCAGGGTGTCAAGCAGGTCGGGGACGGTCAGGAAGAGGGTAGGCACGCCCATGCCCACCGCAAAGTTTGCTATAGCTGCCGCCAGGTGGGTCTTCCCGCACCCTAACCCGCCCTGCAGCAGCAGCCAGCCGTTCAGCGTGGCGGCGTATTGCTTGGAGCGGTTGAACGCCCATTCGAGGCTGTCAGCCTGCATCGGGCTGCCGCCCTTATGACCCTGGGTTTTGAAACTTTCAAAGGTCAAGCTCCGCAGTTCGTCAAGATGGCTGAGGGAGAACAGGCGCTCCCGCACGGTCCTTGCCACCTGTGCCCTGCGGCAAACGCAAACGTCCAGCTTGCCGAAATCAGGCGAACCTGGTTCCGCATCGCGGCGTAAATAACCCAGTCCGTGACAGTGGGGACAGTCCGGGTCCCCCAGGGTGGCAGCCGGGGGATTAGCGTTTGAGGAAGTCTTCGACTTTGCGCGTGACGTCGCGCCCGCGAAGTTCTTTAGCGTTTCGTCTATCCTGCTCTTTGGCATGTCCTTCATCCTTGAAGCGGCGTAGGATCGCTTCCACGTATTTCCAATTTCGTTTGTTACTCTTGACCGCGATCTCCAATGCTTCCGCCACCCATTCCGGCGGGTAAGTTTGTTCTGAGTCTTTCAACGCGTCGGCGATCAACGGAGTTAGTGGGCCGATGTTTTCTTCGTACAGTTTAAAAATGTTCGGGCGTTCCAGCGGAGGGTTGGATGGAGACCTTCCTTCCGGGATATCCAGCTCGCCTTTTCCATATGCTTCTACCGCCGCCCGGCCACGCGGGGAATTCAGGAAATAATAGGCGGAGCTTGGCTTCCTTTGCACCCTCAGCAGGCTGCCGCGCTTGACTGCCTTTGCGAGCGCATCGCCGGGGTTCGGCACGCATTCACTAAAATCATCCGCAATTAAATAACGGAGGCGGCCTTCCATATGTTCGAACCGCCATAACGCATGGAGCGTGACTTTTAACTCATCCGGGTCGGAAATCTCACTCAACAACTGCCGGAAAAAGGAGTCGGGGATTTGGGTAAAGGTTTCCTGTTCTGTAAAACCGGCGAATATTTTCATGTTGATGGGATGAAAGTCAGCCTCCGCCCTAATTTGAAACTAAATTTGGGAGAGATCGAGGCTTCTCTTCTCAGCATCCACGAACTTGGCCAGATTGCTCATGAAGATCAGTTCAACGCTTCCGGTGGGTCCATTGCGGTGCTTTGAAACAATGATCTCCGCAACATTCTGTTTAACGGTGTCCTTCTCGTACTGGTCCGGCCGGTAGATGAACATGACGATATCCGCGTCCTGTTCGATCGACCCTGATTCGCGCAGGTCCGAAAGCACCGGGCGCTTGTCGGTCCGCTGCTCAACAGCGCGGCTCAATTGCGCCGCGGCCAGCACCGGCACGTTCAACTCACGTGCCAGCACCTTCAGGTTGCGCGAGATATACGAGACCTCCTGGACGCGGTTCTCGGTGCGCGTGTCGCTGCTCATCAACTGGATGTAGTCAACGATGATCAAGTCTAGGCCGTATTCCATGTGCAGGCGGCGGCATTTGGTGCGCAAAGCCAGCGGGGTGATTGCGGGTGTATCGTCCAGGTATATTTGTGTGTCCCCCAGCACTTCAATGGAATGAACGAATAAACCCATTTCGTTTTCGTCAAGTTTGCCGGTGCGCAGGTGCTGCGAGTCGATCCCGGTCTGTTGGGAGATTAAACGCAGCGCAACCTGTTCGTTTGACATTTCAAGCGAGAAGACCGCCACGTGCTTCTTGTGCAGCAGGGCGGCATTTTTCGCCACCGATAACAGGAACCCCGATTTTCCCTGCCCCGGGCGGCCGGCAATGATCAGTAGATCGGAAGGCTGCAAGCCCATCAGCTTGCGGTCGAGGTCAAGGAAACCGGTCGGGACGCCGGTAATGTCCCCCGGGCGCTTGGCCAGCTCGTCGATCCGGTCGTATGCTTCGCTCATCACCTGGCGGATGGGCTGCACGTCGTGGCGCAGCCGCCGCTCGCTGACGTTGAAAATGGCTTTCTCTGATTCCTCGATAATGTTCTCGACAGAATCCCGTTCGTCGTATGCCAGGGTGGCGATCTGGTTGGCAGCCGTTAACATGCGCCGCCTGATGGCATCTGCCTCCACCATCCGTCCGTAAGCCTCCGCATGCAGTGACGTCGGCACCTGGTTGAGTAGTGCGGTTAAAAATGCCGGGCCGCCGATCTCGGCCAGTTGACCGGCACTCTCCAGTTCCTCCGATACGGTCAGGAAATCCAGCGGGATTCGTTTTTCGTGCAGGCGGGTGAAGGCTTCCCAGATCCAACGGTGCCGGACGATGTAAAAGTCTTCGGCCTGGAGGAACTGGGCCAGGTCATAATAGGCTTCAGGATTAATGAGCACTGCCCCCACAACGGCTTCTTCGGCTTCACGGTTGTGGGGGGTGACAGGTGCGGACGGTTGGGATGTCCCCTCGAGTTGCTCGGGGCGCTGCCCATCCACGGGGCTCAGGGCAGGCTCTTCGGGAGCAGTCAAATCAGGCATGGATTGGTCCATTTAGGTGGAGCGGCTTTCCCCCTTGAGGGGGCATTCGCCCTAAGATTTGGGTTTCTCTTCGTCGCCTTTATCAGGTCCGAGTTTCTTCAGGAAGTCTTCGAAAACATCCAGGCGTTTTTCGTCCTCCGGTCCCGCCACAGTGCCAGGAGCCGGCTTCTCAGACGGTTCGGATGGAGTTTCTTCAGTGATATTTTTTTCGGGGACAATGCCCGCTTCGTCCATCACCAACTGGTTAACCAGGATCGGGGCGTGGGTACGCAGTGCCAGGGCAATCGCATCCGACGGACGCGAGTCGATGTTAACCGTCTTCCCATCCGTTTCGGCAACAATGTTGCCGTAAAAGACATCCTCTTTCAATTCAACGATCTCAACACGTAAAACTTTGGCATTAAAGAGGGTCATGACATTTTTTAACAGGTCGTGCGTCATGGGGCGGCTGATTTCCACTTCCTGCAGCGCCACCGTTATCGCTTCGGCTTCGAACGGTCCAACCCAGATTGGCAGGTAACGTTCCACGTCCGTTTGGCGTAAAACAACCACCCGCTGGGGGGACATCAGGCTGACACGCAGGCTGTCTATAACCACTTCAACCATCTCGGACATATCTCCAACTCCAATACCAGTCAGGCAAAGGTAACGTTATTCTAACACGTGCGTGAGGGGGTGGCAACGGGAAACCACATGAATGGTTGGTTCATGCCGGAAATCGTTGTGAACGATGGCACAAGATTCCTTTCGGGCGCTGGCAGCCTTCAAAAACCCGCCCAGTTCATTCCATGCGCTGGCATGATACAATGTCGCTCGATGCCTGCCACCCGAAAATTCCTGCCCTACCTTGCCCTGGGGGTCACCATCCTGAGTCTCAGCTTCGCCGCTTTTTTTGTGCGTTGGGCAGATGCACCTGCAGCAGTATTTGGTTTTTACCGCCTTGGCATTGCCACCCTAATTCTGACTCCATTTTTCGTGCGCAACACGATCCTGTCGCAGCGGAAACCCCAGCCTCACAGCTTGCGTGGTTGGATCCTAATATTGCCGGTTCTGGCTGGGCTGGCGTCAGCGTTGGACCATTTTACCTGGAATACTTCGTTGAAATTTACATCCGCTGCCAACGCCACTCTACTGGGAAACACTTCCCCCCTTTGGGTGGCACTGGCTGCCTGGCTGATCTTCAGGGAACGGACCAAGGGACTCTTCTGGGTGGGTTTGGCGCTGACCATGTTCGGCGCAGTGGCAGTGTTGAGCAATGATTTCCTGCAGCATCCCGCGCTTGGTTTGGGGGACCTGCTTGCCCTGTCAACAGGCATCTTCTATGCCATTTTCTTCCTTTTTTCCCAGCGCAGTCGCACATATTTTGACACCCTGTCCCACGTCTGGATCTGCAGCCTGAGCAGCACACTGGTTTTGCTCATTCTCACCCTTGCAACGGGCTCAGGTCTTACCGGCTATTCCCCCCGCACCTACCTGGTTTTCCTGGCTGCAGCCCTGCTTCCCCAATTGGCCGGATATCTCACCATGGGTTATGCCCTCGGGCACCTGCCGGCTTCAGTCGTCTCCCCCACCATGTTGGGACAGCCGGTCTTGACTGCTCTTTTGGCTATTCCGATCCTGGGCGAAAACCTCCAGCCCGTTCAATGGATCGGAGGTCTGGTTGTAATTGCTGGCATTTACCTGGTTCACCGCAGCCGGGAGGCTGCGCCTGACCCAATTCCCGGTAATTGAGTATTTTCAATGGGGGGTAATTTTTATCCGCCGAATGCAAAAGTCGGCATTCCTCGAATTCCAGTTTTGATCCTGAACAGCCCCCCTGAGGCGGGGAATTTTGCCAACTGTTCCGAACTCATCCCTTTGCACGCCGAAGTAATGTAGAGATCGGTCAGGTTTTGCCCCCCGAAAACACATGAAGTGATATTCAACGCCGGTACTTGGATGGCCTCCATTAATCGACCGGTGCCTGGGTTCCACCGCGTGATTTTGGCCCCTCCCCACATCGCCACCCATAATGTCCCCTCGCTGTCTGTGGTCATCCCATCCGGCCAGCCTAATTCAGATGGGATGGTGATCACTGTCCGCGGGGCTTCAAGCTCACCGCTTGCCAGGTCATAGTCGAAGGCGGTAATTTGGCGTGAGGGGGTGTCGATATGGTAGAAAGTTTTATGGTCGGGGCTCCATGCCAGGCCGTTGGAGATGCGTAATCCGGTAAGCAGGGTTTTCAGAACGCCTTCGGCGGAAAAAGAATACAGTGTGCCGCTGGCTTCTTTTTCTGCGTTGTCCATTGTCCCGGCCAGGAATCGACCGGCTGGGTCGCACTTGCCGTCATTGAACCGGTTGCCGGGGAGGTGTTCTTCCACTCTCGCGAGTCGGGTCACTTTTTGGGTAATTGGATTCATGCTGGCGAATCCATCCCTTAAAGCCAGGACCAGGTCCCCGCTTTGGCATGGCGCCACGCACCCGATCTTTTCGCCCAGGTTGATACAATTATCTGTCCCGGTTTCTGATTGAAAGCTGTGCAAATTTCCTGCGCGGATGTCAACCCAGTAGAGGCGCTGATTCACTTCATCCCAGGCGGGTCCTTCGCCAAGGTCGGCGCGCGCATCCAGGAGCAATTCAGGGGACATCATATTAACGGGTCACTTTGGCCCGTACCAGGAACTGGTCCACCCCGCCAAAACGGTACTTGTAGTCCTCGTCCCCGCGCATGAAATCGAACTCGCTGCGTTTGTTCTCGTTCGCCCATTCCAGGAGATGACCCAGCAGCACCCAGCCCGGGCTTAATTCTCTATAGCGCCGTTCAATGCCGGAGTTATATACCCAGATACGGTTCAGGTAATCGAAATTGAGATAACCGGCGGCTTTCTGCCCCTCCACTTCAAGGAAAGCAAGTTGCAGCCAGCCGTTCTCGAAGGCAGCCCGGCTTGAAAGGAGCATCTGCTGGCGCATGGCCTCGGTCAGGAATTTTTCCTTGTCGGGTTCCTGCGCCATCATTATCATGAAAGCCTCCACCTCTGCCTCGAGAGTGGCACCATCTGAAACAATGTACCAGCGCACGTGGTTGCCGCTATCCAGGGCCCGCCGCATTTTACGGCGGATCTCGTGGCGCTGCTTTTTGTCGATACCGGAAAGATACGTTTCAAAATCGCCCGGCAGGGGTATTGATGGGGCGTGATAAGTCTGCTGCTGGATGAAGCTCCAGCCTCGTTTTTCTGCTTCGGATTTAATCACCGGGAGTGTAGGTGAAGTTTCCGGGAGATTATGCCAGTCGAGCACTTGCCATGGCTGCGATCCGGCTTCCGGTGCGGCAGTGCTCAGCCCTGCAGGGCCTGAAGTTCCGAGAAAATCCAGCAATCCGGGAATGAACGCCGGCAATGTTTCCGGGCTGACGATCAAGTCAAGGTAATCCGATATTTCGATGCTGCCCAATAGCAGGAGCGCCTGGCTCCCCTCTCGATTCTTGGCGGAAAAGAGCGGAGCCACCCCGGCTAACTGCCCATCCTGGAGGGCAGCCACAACCGCCAGGTCCGAGTCCGGCCACTCGCCTCCTCCGCGGGTCTCCCACCAGGTATGCAGGTATTCGTAACGTAAAAAGGGCACATGGGTGAAGCAATCGTTCAGGAGCTTGTTCCATTCCTCCGCCAGTGGTTCAAGGTCTTTAAAGCTGCGATAAAGGGTAAATTCCATACCGCGATTTTACCAGTATAATGTGGGTGTGACTGCCGCTTTCGATCTCAACCTGCTCCCGATTTATCGAATCAAAGGCCAGGAATGGCCGCAATTACCCGGTTTGCTGACAATGGTTCCGCCCCGCCGCACTGCCAGGGGGCGTGAGAATGACCGCCTGGTTATTTATCTTACTTTTTCCGGAAACGACCCTTTTACTGCCAGCGAATACAACCAGACTGCCGCCCAGATGTCCCGGCATTTTTACCAGACTGCCGGTTCGGTTACTTCAGCTATCCGCCTGGTTGCCGAGACCCTCAACCAGTTGCTTGTGGATCGTAATTTGCGCACCACGGGCAAAGGCCAATACATTATTGGTCGGATGGTCCTGGGTGTGCTGCACGGGTCGCAGTTGGTATTTGCCCAGTGCGGGCCTACGCATGTTTTCCACCTGACCGGGAAGGATGCACTCCAGGTTCACGACGCGCAAATTTCGGGGCGCGGTTTGGGCATCGGTCAGGCTACCCCACTCTATTTCTCACAACTTGACCTGAATCCTGGTGACCAGTTGGTGATGTGTGCAGACCTGCCCTCTGGCTGGGAGACCGCCCTGTTGGGAAAAAGCAGTGTCACCACCGACACTCTGCGTCGCGAATTGCTCACCATCACCACTGAAGATATTAACGCAGTGCTTATTCAAGTGCAGCCCGGGAAAGGGTCGGTCAACGTTCTTAAAGCCATGCCCGCGCCATCCCTCGACGCAGCGGCTGCGAAACGCCAGACCGCTTTTAATGAGCATGCCGCCAGGCCTGTTCCCGCGAAAACTTCAGAACAACCGGCTCCGGATATAAAAACACCTTCCGTAGAACGGGCGCCCGAACCATCCCCGGCCGAACCTCAAGATTCTATGCCAGTTACTTCCCCGGTCATTCCCACTTCCCAGGTGGATAGTGGGCAACCTGCCAGCCGCTTTGCCCGCCTTCTATCTGGATCGGGGAAAGAAGAATCTGCAAATGCACCCGGGGCGGAGGCTCCCCAACAGAATATTGAGACGCCTGTTACGGTAAGCAGGTCAAAGATCCGCAATGACCCTGCCCCGCTGGTTCCCTCCCCCGCGGTAGATTCGAAAACACCTATCTCGCCTCCTGCCGCACAAAGCAGGCGTTTTGTGTCCGGGCGCAGCGCCGGCGAATTACCGGAGATCAAGCGCCCGATCACCCACCGCAAGGGCCTCTTCCATGGGCTGGCGAATATCTTCATTGGATTCCGGCTGGGCGGGCAAAATATCGCCAAGGGTATTCGAAAGTTCCTGCCGAATCTTTTACCAAATTCGGATGATGAAGAATCACAGGAAAGTGGTTCGAGCCTCGCGTTTGTTGCAATCGCGATCCCTTTGATTGTTGTGACGATTGCTGGACTGGTCTACGCCCGCTATGGACGGGTAGCCCAATACCAGGACTATTACAATATGGCGATGGTCCAGGCCGCCCAGGCTCATGGTCAGACCGACCCCGCCGAAGTTCGCCGTGCCTGGGACAGCACCCTTTATTACCTGGATCTCGCCAATCGTTACCAGGTGACCCAGGATTCGCTTAACCTGCGCCAGGAAGCTCAGACGGCCCTCGATAACCTGGAGAGCATTGTTCGCCTCGACTTCAGTCCTGCCATCGTCGGAGGCTTGGATCGCACCCTCCAGATCAATCGGATGGCTGCCACCAACACCGATCTTTACCTTTTGGACGCCTCGCACGGGAGCGTGATTCGCGCAACCCTTGGAAGCCAGGGATATGAAGTTGATACCAACTTTGTTTGCGGACCTGGGCAGTATGGCACGCTTACCGTGGGGAAATTGCTGGATATTGAAGCCCTCCTAATGAGCAATGATTACAATGCACGCGTCATGGGGATTGATGCCAGCGGGACTCTGCTCTACTGTGGTTTCAATATGCGGCCGGAGGCAGTGCCTCTCACCCCGCCTCCACTCGGTTGGCAGGGAATTACCGCCTTTGCCCTTGATACCGACGGCAAGTTTCTATATGTGCTCGATCCTCTTGGGAATAACATTTGGTCATTCCAGGGCTCTTCTGGCAAATTCACCGATTCTCCAACCCTGTTCTTCGGTCAGCAGGTACCTCAGAGCATGAGTGCCTCCATCGACCTGGCGGCTAATAACTCTGATCTGTACATCCTCTTCGAAGATGGACACGTCACGGCCTGCCCGGCGAGTCATTATGAGGGAGTCCCCCTGCGCTGCGCTGATCCGGTCACCTTCGTAGATAACCGCCCCGAGCGCCAACCCGGCCCGAGGATCACTGATGCCATTTTCAATCAGATCTCCTTCGCCGCCGCACCCGACCCGCTCCTTTATCTGCTTGAACCGCTCACCCGGGCAGTCTATTACTTTAGCCCGCGTTCTGATTCGCTTGAGTTGCGCGGCCAGTTCCGGGCGGGCGTGGATCAAAGTAATACTCTGTTCACTGGTTCTGCCTCCGCCATGATCGTCAGCCCGAACCGCTATATTTTCTTCAGCATTGGTTCTCAAGTGTTTTATGCTCCCAATGTTCCCTGAGAGGAAATGATTAACCCTTCCGGCAAACCCAAACCGTCATTTCTGAGCTGGTTGCTCAGTTTGTTCCGCAAGTCTCCACCTCCCAACCCGGTCCACGTTGGTCCCCCCGATAACGCAATTGAACCCGCTCGTATCGTGACCACGCGCGTGATGCTGGTCATTTTCGATCCGGTCATGGACAAGTCTTCCGGCATCACACTTTCCCGGATGATGCAGTGGCAGTCACCCGATGATCTGGCGAATGCCTGCATCCAGGATATCCTGGAGGTCAGTGGTGGGATGGCTCGCTACCAGATTGCTCAACGCGTGGAGCTCAACGAATTCCCGCTCAAGATCGATGGGTACAGTTATGACCCACCAACCTATTTGGATGTTCTGCATGGCGTTAAACCGGCACATATGCCCGAGGAAGCCGATTACCTTCCCATCCTCACTAAATTGAAGGTCTTGCCTCACGTTGCCATGCGTGATATTGACGAGGTGTGGTTGTTTGCTTTCCCCCATGCCGGGTTTTTCGAATCCGCCATGGGCGGAGCGGGAGCTTTTTGGTGTAATTCAGAGCCATTGACCTGGTCCGGCGGCTGCTCCCGCCGGTTCATTGTCATGGGTTTCTCCTTCGAACGGGGTGTCGGCGAAATGCTTGAATCATTCGGGCATCGCTCTGAAGCACTCATCTCCAAAATTTTCGGTTGCCAGGAATTTGTAGATTGGTCCTATAGGCATAACCGCGTGCCTGCCAATGTCGGTCCAACCCTCAACTTGTTCCAGCAGTTCATTAGTTTCGACCAGATCGCGCCCGGTAAGTCCGGAGTAGGTACAATCCATTATGCCCCCAATAGCGACCGGGATTACGATTGGAACAACCCGCGCCGCGTCTCCAGCTCCAGCTATGACTGGTTCAACTTCCCAAAATTTCAAAATGACATCCGTCAGCTAAATTTTGACGAATGGGGAAACGGTGATATCCGCGCTCACCACAAATGGTGGCTGAAGCACCTGCCTAAAGCCCCCGGGCGGACAAATGGTGTGGTCAATAACTGGTGGCAGTATGTAATGGATCCGAACCAGATAACTGCATAAGGGGGTATGATTTTATCTGGCCGGGTCCTACCGGAATTTCTCTCTCTAATTCTTTTACTTGTTTCCTGGTAGTACCAGCGGGACATTCGCAAAAGGGTGTGGGATCACTTGCACCGGCAGGTGGTATGCCGTTGAGATTAACTCAGGTGTCAGCACCTGCTGGGGCGTACCTGCAGCAGTGATTTCCCCGTCCACCAGCAGCGCCACCCGGTCTGCATACCGGGCAGCGATATTTAAGTCATGCAGGACAACCAGCACCGCCAGTTTGTCCTGGTGCGCAAGCGTTCTCACAGTTTCCATAAAACCGACTTGATAATGTAAATCAAGGTTGGAGGTCGGCTCGTCCAACAGCAGGATCGGCGTGGACTGGGTCAATGCCCGCGCCAGCAATACCCGCTGCTGCTCGCCCCCCGATAATTCGCCCACCCGCCGCTCGGACAGCTCCAGCGCGTCCACCTTTTGCAGGGCCTGGCGTGCGATCGCTTCGTCTTTGGCCGAAACCTGGCCCAGGAAATTAAGGTGGGGTGTGCGGCCCATCATCACGGTCTCCCAGACTGTGAACGCCGGCGGCATGGAAGCAGCTTGGGGGACTACTGCCAGGCAGCGGGCGCGCTGCATGGATGTTAAAGTGAGCAGATCGTAACGATAACTTAAGTCGCCATTATGGATATGGCCGGACTCCACCGGAACTACCCCGCTTACTGCCCGCACCAGCGAGGACTTTCCCGCGCCGTTTGGACCGATGAGCGCCAATACTTCACCGGAATTGACTTCCAGTGAAACATTGTGCAGCACTCGCCGGTCGCCATAGGAAACCGATAATCCTTCAATCTTCAACATGGTTTGAATCCCAATTAAAAATCGTCATTCCAAAATCGAGAATTACCAATAGCCCTGGTTCTTTGCACGGCGCAGCACCCACAGGAAGAACGGGGCACCCACCAGCGCGGTCACAATCCCCACCGGCAGCTCCTGCGGAGAGATCACCGAACGGGCGATGACATCTGCCAGCAGCAGGGCACCGGCTCCGCTGATGATTGAAAGTGGGAGCAGGCGCCTGTAATCTGCCCCGAACCACAGGCGGATGACATGCGGAACGATCAGCCCGATAAAACCGATGATCCCCGAAAAAGATACTGCCGCCGCGGTGGCCATGGAAGCAGCCACCAGGATCAGGGTGCGCGCCTGCGTGACCGGCAGACCCATCTGTTGCGCCTGGTCGTCTCCAAATTGCAGCAGGTTGAGGGCGTGCCCGCTCAGCATCAGGATACCCAAACCGATGGCGAGGAAGGGTAGCATTGCCAGCACCGGTTCCCAGCCAGCCTGGGAGGAGCCGCCGTTCAACCAGGCGATCGCCCGGTGGAGTTCCCCTGTCGAGCGCAGCATCAGGTAGGTTGTCACAGCCGTGGCAAAGGAACCAAAGGCCACCCCTGCCAGGATCAGGTTCGTGGTTGGAACGACCTTGCCCACTCGCGCCAGGGTATAGACCAGGAACACCGTCAGCAAAGCACCGATGAAGGCTGCCACCGGGACGGCCAACAGCCCCCAGAATGAATACGGCCAGTTAATGCTCATCGCCAGTACTGCCCCGAGACCCGCACCGGAGGCAACACCGATCAGGTAGGGGTCGGCCAGGGGGTTGCGGAAGAGTCCCTGGTATGCCGCGCCAGACCCTCCCAGCGCCGCTCCGGTCAACAGTACCAGCGCTGTACGCGGCAAACGGATGCCGGTCAGGATGAACGCAAATGTTTTTAATGGTTCGGGGAACGCTGCCCGGTCCAGCCAGCCGATCAGTATTCTCCCCAGGTCCAAAGGTGGAATGACTACTGACCCGATGGCAATGGACAGGACCACTGCCACCACGAGGAAGATCAGGGTATATAGATAAGGACGAATTTTCATGATTTTAGTAGGGGCAGACGCGACCTGCCCCTCTAAGTTTATTTAAACACATCAGGATGGAGTAATTTCGCCAATGCTTCCAGCCCGTCCACCAGCCGTGGGCCGGGGCGGCTGACCAGGTTATCGTCGAATGGATAAATTTGCCCGGTCTGGACGGCAGCCAGCGTTCCCCAGCCAGGACGTGCGGATACCTTGGCTGGTGTCTCGCCGTAAGCCGAATCGCCAAGGATGATAATGTCGGGGTTAATGACCACCAGTTGTTCCAGGCTGATTTGAGGGTATTGACTGGATAGTTCGGCTCCGATGTTTTTTCCGCCTGCCCGGTCAATTAGCAGGTCAACAAAAGTACCGGGACCGGCGGTGTAAGGCTTGGTCGGATTAGTGGCGTCAATCTCGTAATAGATCGTTGGTGTGTTTGAAACCGCCTTTATTTTCGCATCCACTGCTGCCACCCGGTTCTTTAACGAGTCCACCAGTGCCGCGGTTTCGGATTCGTGCCCGGTCAATTTGGCTACTGTCTCCAGGTTGATGTACATTTCTTCCAGCGTGGTCGGGTTTTGGAGAAAATAAACCGTCAGCCCCAACTGCTCCAGGGAGGCCACCAGCTCGGGAGTATTGATTCCGCCCGCTAAAACGAGGTCGGGATGGAGCGCCACGATCCCCTCCAGGTTGTACCCGCTGTAACCACCGATGGTGGGCAGGCTTAGTGCAGTAGCCGGGTAATCGGAAGTCTCATCACGGCCAACCACCTGCGCCCCCGCCCCGATGGCGAACAGGGTTTCCGTGTTGGCGGGCGCCAGCGAGACCACCCGTTGGGCCGGACCTGAGAGCGTGACGGTCCGTTTCAATCCATCGGTCAGGGTGATGGCTGGATTACTGGTGGCAGGCGGTTGAGTGTTGGTTGCTGGTTGTGTCGGTATGACCGTCGGGCTCGTGGTCTGGGCACTTCCGCAAGCAGCCAGCAGAGGTATGATTAATAGTGCGATCAGGTGTTTCCGGAACATACTATTCTCCTGAATTATCGTTTGAGAGTTTGCAGGATCGGTTTTTTTAATGCAATTAACCCGGTGACTTAATGGAAGGGGTTGATTTGCCTCGTACGGTTTTAATTTTGCATTGAGTCTGTCCTGGTGTTGGCGCCAGCCTCGCTGATTTCCCAAAATAAAATCCCCTGTGCTAGACAGGGGAGGGGGAAATGGCTATGTGTTGCGCCGTTCCCACCTCCGTTCCACGAGAGAGTGTAGAACTGACCAGGGCGGGCGGCCTGACTTGTCGGTATCTTTGCCGACTCACAGTTGCGGGACAGTGCCGGACTTGCACCGGCTTCGCCATTGGGCCTTCCCATCCGGGGGAAGAGGCACCCTGACCAATTTTCAATTACAAATGCATTGTATACGGTTGCTGGAATTTCGTCAATGAAAAGCCTTGTGGAGTTCAATCTCAACCTGTACAATAAGTTCAGGGGGGCTCCCTTATGGAAACGATCACTCCTCAACCCCCAGGCAGGTTTTTCAATCTCACTGCCTGGATGCCCTTGCTCTGGCTGTCGCTGGCCTTTATCGTCGGCATCCTGTTCGCCGGAAAGGTCACGCTTTCAGTTCTTGTCTGGCTGATCCTGGCAGGGGGGTTATTGATCGTTTTCATTCTCCTTCGCATCCTCCATTTACGACTCCATATTTCGATCCTGCCTCTGCTCTTGTTCTCCCCTGCCCTTCTTGGAGTCTTTTTTCTCGGTGCAGCCCGTTACCAAGCCGCCATTCCCCGCGTGGATTCTCATTACATCGCCTGGTATAACGACCGGGATTACGAGTTGGTCGTCACTGGCACGCTGGTCAGCCCGCCCGATGAACGTGACACCTACACCAATTTGCGTGTGAACGTGACCAGCCTGGATGCCGGCGATCAAACTTTGCAGGTCCATGGGTTGATCCTTGCCCGCGTTCTTCCCGGCAGCGACTGGCATTATGGGGATGTGGTCCGCTTTCGGGGACATTTGCAGACACCTCCAAAAAACGAGGATTTCTCCTACCAGGATTACCTTTCGCGGCAAGGCATCCCTTCATATATGCCGGACGCCGCAGCCACGCTCCTGCCCTTCACTGCTGGCAGCCCCGTCTTGCGGGTTATTTACGCTTTCAAAGATCAAGCCGTTAGTCATGTTTACCGCATCTTCCCGGAACCTGAAGCCTCGCTCCTGGCAGGCATCCTGCTCGGAGACGATAACGGACTGTCCGCCGAGCTGCAGCAGGCGTACAAAAATACCGGAACGGCCCATATCATTGCCATCTCCGGCTTTAATATTGCCATCATTGCCGGCGTGTTCGTCTTCCTCTTCAGTCGCCTGTTCGGACGCCGAAAGGGGGCCATCGCCGCTGTGATTGGGATCGTCCTTTACACCGTGATGGTGGGTGCCACCCCCTCGGTGGTGCGTGCCGCCATCATGGGCGGGCTGGCAATTCTCGCCGGACAATTGGGCCGCCGCCAAAACGGGCTGAACACTCTTGCAGTGACCGCGGCGGTCATGGCGGTCATTAATCCCAATACGCTCTGGGATGTTGGTTTCCAGCTTTCTTTTGCAGCCACGCTCGGACTGATCCTATACGCCCAGCCTCTCCAGGACTGGTTCACCCGACTGCTTGCCCGCCGTCTTCCTATCGGAACTGCCCAAAGCATTTCAGCTCCGATCAGCTCGGCCATGTTCTTTACCCTGGCTGCCCAGTTGACCACCCTGCCTGTCATGGCCTGGCAGTTCGGGCGTGTCTCGCTTGTTTCATTGGTCGCCAACCCGTTTGTCCTGCCGGTCCAGCCGGCGGTGATGGTCCTTTCCGGTTTGGCTGTTTTGCTCAGTTTCATCTATCTGCCGCTCGGACAGGTGGTCGCCTGGGTTGCCTGGCCGTTTGCAGCCTACACGGATCGGGCAGTGGAGTTTTTCAACCACATTCCCCATGGGGTCATCATTCTGGGAGATTTCTCTTCCCTGTTTGTTGTGTTGTTTTTTGGGATATTGTTCGTCCTGACCTTCGGTGGGATGCGCGTTAAAAAAGCCGTGCGTCTTGTTTTTGCTCCAACCGTTGTCATTTCCACCCTGGGGGTTATTGTTTTCCTGGTCTGGTCCGCCTTCTTCCGAACACCTGATGGACGCCTCCACCTGACCTTTCTGGATGTGGGTTCTGCCGACGCGGTCCTCATCCAGACCCCTTCCGGGCGCTCCATCCTGGTTAACGGAGGTCCCAGCCCATCCAAACTCACCGCCGCCCTCGGACCGCGTCTCTCCGTATTTGATCGCCGTATTGATTGGCTGGTGGTCGCTTCCACCCAGGAACAGCAGGTGGCTGCTCTGCCACGCATCCTCGATCGTTTCCCGGTGGGGAGTGTTCTGTGGTCAGGGAACCTGGACGCCTCCTTCTCTGCCGAAGACCTGGACCGCTGGCTGGCTGACAGCAGCACGCCGATCGTGCCTGCCTACGCGGGCGCCGAGCTTGACCTGGGGGATGGCGCCAGGTTGACGGTGCGGATGGTCTCCGCCCGCGGTGCGGTCCTGCTGGTGGAGTGGCAGGGTTTCCGGCTTCTGCTTCCGGTGGGCATTAATTTCGATACGCTGACCCCTCTGGAGAGCGCAAAGGCCATCGGCCCGGTGACGGCCCTTTTATTGGCTGACTCGGGCTATGCTCCCTCCAACACGCCGGAATGGATCAGGGCCCTGCATCCCCAGTTGGTAATCTTGAGCGTGGCTGCCGGTGACCCCGATGGTTTGCCCGCCCAATCTGTGCTCGACAGCCTGTCGGGCATCACCCTCCTGCGCACCGATCGGGTCGGCTGGATCGATGTATCGACGGATGGGGTCGGTCTTTGGGTGGAGGTTGAGAAGAAGTGACCGGGTTGTCATTTCTGGTAAGGTCGAATAGGTGGGTTCTTTGCTGCATCGAAACCCGACGAAGCAATCTCCATCCAGATTGTTTAGTCTGCTAAGAATGTTATTCGGCTTTGAATCCCCTGGAACAGATAAACGCAGAGGGGTAAGCCCGGACCTGGAGCCGTCGTTCGCGAAGCATTTTTTCCAGGACCCGCCGTCCCTCGCGACGTTGTCCCGGTGCCCTTCCGGGAAGCACATCGTCCCCGAGGGTTACCGAGGGGATCCCCCCGGGGGACGGCGGGTGGGTCCCGCCTCAGCTCAGAGAGGGCGACTCCACGAACCGCACTCATCGACGAGACATTTCTAGGCTGGAGGCTTATCATCGAACGCATGAGCGTTCGATGTGGCGCAATACAACCTGATGTTGTATTGCGCGCATGATAAATGCGCGAAAACGAACACAATCGAATGACTGATTTCGGGTCGTTTATTTTTCATCATGCCTCTGTGAAACATATTGCATCCGAAGGGGGCACCGTGCAGCCAACAGCAGGAAAACTGTGCGCGGGTTGTCCCCAAGGGGATGTTATTTGTTAAAGAGGAACAAACAACCTACCCCTAAAACCCATTTTCACATCGAGGGCTTCTTCATTGTTAAGTATGCCTGGGGCGATGCGAAAAAGCAACCAGGTTGATTTTTGCAAATCAAACAACCCTATTGAATTTTGGGCATGATGCCTCACACAAATACAAGGGCGGTGCTGCCCACATAGGTGGGAACATCTAGAAAACAACCACCAGATATGTGCATTGTTCCTGAGGAACAATTGAGGAACAATTATTCCTACCCACGCAGGAGTGATTTTGGTTCGGGTTCAGTTTTTAAGGTACAGTGGTGAGGCAACCCATACCAGCGAAGGTATATTGCCATTATTATAATAGAACAAATTTTCTGTTAAGTCAAGGGGGAAAAAGAAAAAGGGAGGGACTAAGATTTGCTATCGATTTTTACCATCTTTTATAATTCTGATGCTATACTCAATGAAAAATCCCTTAATTGATTAGCTTAATAATATGGGGTAGAAAATGGAAATAACTGATTCTGATACAACAAATCCATTGGTTATGACAGACCAAGGATATATTAGCTCTCTTTCCGATTTGATGAATATATTAAAAAATATTCAGACCAGAGGGACGAAAGCTCTTTATAGAGGCCAGAGTATTGATAAACCCCTTTTGCCTAGGTTTGCCCGTATTGCTGAACAATCACTTATTACCAACCCATTACAGGTTGAGAGACGAATATTTGAAGCATTTATGCGTCAAAGTATTCCGTTCATTTCCCAACCTTATCCGAGTTCAGACTGGGACCGCCTCGCCTTAGCACAGCATTATGGCTTACCTACTCGTCTTTTAGATTGGACAGGTAACCCCCTTGATGGTTTGTGGTTTGCAGTTGAAAATGATCCTCATAAAGGTAAAAATGGGGTTTTTTGGGTTTTAATTCCTGATCTTACTGATATCAAACACCCGGATACTTCTAGTTCTCCATTTACATTGAAGCGAACATACATTTTTCAACCTTCACACATCACGCGTCGTATATCTGCACAAGATGGGTGGTTTACGGTTCATAAATATTTAGATGAGCCAGGAAAATTTATACATTTAGAGAACAATAAAAACTATATTAATATGCGTAATCCGGTCCATGTCGACCACTCTATCCGGTTCATGTCGACCACCTTATCCGGTTGATGTCGACCACTCTATCCGGTCCATGCCGTCCACTTT
>Ga0209638_1000078_pt1 | contig 61339 bp, 50 predicted proteins | sample BarGraNGADG00211_FD_184490 | JGI IMG/M metagenome (GOLD analysis project Ga0209638, IMG submission 184490) | Arctic peat soil microbial communities from Barrow, Alaska - Barrow Graham LP Ref core NGADG0002-211 (SPAdes) (version 2) | ecosystem: Environmental > Terrestrial > Soil > Wetlands > Peat... | reverse complement strand
CTGGTAATCAATAGTGACGACTGGTCCGCAGTGAACGGGGAGCAAGGGATGCGTTCTCTCCTGGCACAGGTGCCGGGCCTGGAGGCCGTTTTTGCCTGCAACGATCAGATTGCATTGGGTGCTTTGGGGATCGCTCATCAAATGGGCCGTCGTGTGCCTCAAGAGTTGGCCATCGTGGGCTTCGATAACACCCCTGAGTCAGCGTTCTTTTGGCCCCCTTTGACAACCATCTACCAGCAATTGATTAATGTTGGCCGGATTGCTGTAAAAAACCTGAATGAAATGATCGTGGCACGCCGGATGGAAAGGGAACCACAGCAGCCATTATCCATAATGCTGAAGCCGGAGCTGGTCATTCGAGCCAGCTCTTCAATTTGAGACCGCCGAATCATTTCTTGGTGCCATTTTCGGATTCTACTGATCTCGGTGAGGAGTTAAAGGAGGTGGACCTAAAAAATACCATCCATTAATATACGATGAACACAAAATTGATTCGAGATTTCCGTAACCCTTTCAGAAAAAAATAAGGAGGATTAAATGTTCAAGAATATTTCACGGGTTGTCTCCGTGATCGCCCTACTAAGTATCGTTCTGGCTGCCTGTGGCACGGCAGCAACCCCGACCCCGGCCTCTGCAACCACGGTTCCTGCCGCTGGGGCCAAGTGGTGCTCTGGCACCAAAATCGTCTTCTTCCCCGGTGGAACCCCCGGTGGTGGTTTTGAGCAGGTAGTTTATAACGGTGCTCTCCAGGCCGCTGCTGATACGGGCGCAGATGTACAATACCTCTGGTCCGATTGGGATCCTGCCAAGATGATCACCCAGTTCACGCAAGCTGAAGCCACCAAGCCCAATGGTATTGCCGTCATGGGCCATCCTGGTGATACTGCTTTTGATCCCCTGATTGATGAGGCTGAAGCAGCGGGCATAATCGTAACCAGCATGAACACGCAACTACCGCTCGCTCAAGCGAAATACAGTGCCCAAGGTTTCGGCTATGCCGGCGCCATTCTCTACAGCGCGGGCTTCTCACTGGGTCAGGAAGCCGTTAAAGAATCAGGTTTGAAGGCGGGTGACAAAGCCTTCCTGTGGGGTTTGTTATCGCAAGCAGGTCGTGGTGAGCGCACTAAAGGCGTGAAGGATGCTCTTGAAGCGGCTGGAGTGACAGTGATCTACCAGGAGATCGACGACGCCACCAATGCGAGCGCTGCCGCTGGCGTGCCGGTCTTCACGGGCATCATGTCCTCCAACCCGGATATTAAGATGGTCATCACCGATCACGGCAACCTGACAGGCACCATCCAGACCTTCCTGGAAGCCGCCGGTAAAAAACCCGGTGATGTCTTTGCTGCCGGTTTTGATGCATCCGGTAATGCTGTAACTGCCATCCAAGGCGGCTGGCTCCAGTTGGTTATCGACCAGCAGCAGTGGCTGCAGGGTTACTTTGGTGTTCTGCAGATTTGTCTCACGCATGTTTATGGTTTCGCCGGTCTGCAGGAAGACACGGGCGCGGGTTTTGTCAACAAAAACAACGTCGCTGCATTGGCCGCGTTAGTAGCAAAGGGGATTCGCTAAAGCGGAACCGATCTCACCATGCTGATTCTTTTGTATCTTTAATGAATCAGCAATCGGAAAACACGGAAGGGCTAAGTAGCTTCCAATGAATTCCTTGCTATTTAGCCCTTTCCTCTCCCAAAAAAATGATTTCGGAGTAGACGGGTTATCCAAAAGTGGAACGGAGATAATCTTATGGAATATCGCCTAGAACTTAAAAACGTGTCCAAATCCTTTGGAGAAGTCCAGGCGCTTGAGAATATCAACTTTCAGTTGGGCCAGAATGAAATTGTAGGCCTGCTGGGTGATAACGGTGCGGGAAAATCCACTTTGATCAAAATCATAACCGGTTATTATCAGCCCACGTCTGGAGAGATTTATTTCAATGGTCGGAAGGTGGATCATTTAACGGTTCCAAAAGCCCGGGAATTGGGGGTGGAAACCGTTTATCAGGAGCGAGCCCTGGCCGAATTGCAAACCCTTTGGCGCAATATCTTTTTAGGACGCGAACTCACCAACTCCTTGGGCTTCCTTGATATTCAAAGGATGAGAGATGAAACCCACCGGCTGATGACCCTATCCATGGGCTTTACCTCCCATGCGGTCAGCCCAGATTCCCGGGTTGGCAAGTATTCAGGCGGTGAGAAACAGGGAGTCGCCATTGTACGTGCCCTTTTCTTCGACGCCGAAATAATCGTGCTTGATGAGCCGACCATGGGTCTCTCGCTAAAAGAGACCTCCAAGCTGGTCAACTTCGTAAATGGCATCAAGCAGGCGGGCAAGTCCGCTATTTTTATCGACCACAACATCCTGCATGTCTACAATGTCGCCGATCGGGTGGTGGTAATTGATCGTGGGAGGGTTGCCGGTGAATTTTTAACAAAAAACATTGACCTAAACGAGTTAATGGATAAAATGATCCATGTTGCAGAATCCGGCACACTCGAATAGCACACGGACAAGGATGGATGCAATGAATTCTCAAACCAAAGAAACCGCACCCGAAGTCAGCCAGCACTATAAAGTGCCCTTTAGCCTCAGGAGATTTGCCCGCACGAACAGCGCCCAACTCGGAATTCTGGGTGTTTTTCTGACTTTGTGGATAATTTTTATTGTTTCAGCACCCAACACCTTTTTATCCGGACAGATATACTCTGCCTTTATGGCTTCCATCCCCTTCTTTGCCATTATGGCCATTCCCCTGACCATTGTGGTGATTGCCGGCGAGATGGACCTTTCGTTTCCGTCCATTATGGCCATGGGCATGGTGGCATTTTCTTTCACATACAATTGGACAGCCTTTATCGGTAATCCGACCATACAGGTGTTCCTGGCAATTATCGCCGCCTTGGTTGCCGGATCCATCATTGGCTGGATCAACGGAATTATTATTGTGAAGTTTGGCATTCCTTCGCTGGTCGTTACTATTGGCACGCAATTTTTCTGGCGGGGGGCCGTGTTGGTGCTCACTCAAGGGGCGAATTTCACTTTGTCTTACGTAAAAAGTACCATCTTTTACCCGATGCTCGTCGGTAAGATCGGCGGATACCTCCCCATGCAGATGGTTTGGTTGGTCGTGATCACGGTCCTCGGTTGGGTGCTGCTAAATCGCCATAAATTTGGTGCACATATCTATCTGATTGGTGACAATGTCAAAAGCGCCGAACTAATGGGCGTCAACACCGGGCGAACCCGCATCCAGGCCTTCATGCTGGTAGGCCTGATCTCGGCCTTTGCTGGGGTGATCGCAAGTTTTTACGTTGCCTATTTTTGGCCCAGCCTGGGCGATGGTTATTTACTGAGCACTCTTGCCTCTGTTTTTCTGGGTGGCACATCTGTCTTCGGCGGAACTGGGACGATTCTAGGGACATTCCTTGGAGCTTTTATCATCGGTGCCATCGAAGCTGCAACGGTGGCTGTCGGACTGACGGGATTCTGGACCCAGTTAATTTATGGATTTATCATCGTGCTATCGGTGATTATGCACACATATCTTCGTAAACGTGGGGAGTAATCTGGCTCCGCTTTCATAAATCAACCATCTTCCTTTATAAATATATCCCCTATTATTGCCGTTTCTGCCTCGTCAAAACAAAATAATAGGATGAAGGGAGATTATGTCTAATGCCCCTCTTCAAAGTATTGCCAATTTCGAATCCGTTGCTTTGCAGACTTTTCAACAAAGACTCTTCAGGTAGATGGATGATAAATAAATGACGTCCCGTGAAAGGGTTATACAATCCCTCAATCATAAAGAGCCAGATCGCGTCCCAATCGATCTGGGTGCGACGATCGTCAGTTCGATCGTCAAGAAGACTTACATCGAACTCAAACAGTATCTTGGTATGCCAGTCGAGGAGATCAAGATGCTGGATTACGTGCAGCAACTACCCTATGTTGATGATGGATTAATGGAGCGGTTTGGGGTTGATTTCCGCATGGTGCAATTGCCAGCTGCGACGACGCTGGGGGTGGATATTATCGAAGAGGGTGATTATTATGGCTTCATTGATCGCTGGGGCTCGAAATTGCACATGCCTAAAAAAGGCGGATTGTATTTTGATTGGGTCGATTTCCCGATCAAAATAGCCACGATGTCTGAATTGGACAACTATCGCTGGCCGATTCCTGATCCATGTGAAGTCAACGCGCAACTGGGTTTGCAGGCGAAAGCCCTGTACGAAACCACGGAATATGCCCTGGTGGGCAGCGCGGTGATTGGCGGAGGCATCTTTGAACAGCCGGCTCGGGTCATGGGCTTGCAGAACTTCTTAATGGCTCTGGTTACAGAACCGGATTTTGCCGATCGTTTGATGGAAGAAATTACCGATATCTATATTGAATCCTGCAACAATTACCTAGAGCAGGTTGGCCCCTACATCCAAGTATTTACCTACTGGGATGACCTGGCCGGGCAAAATGGCTGGATTATCAATCCCGAGCTGTATCGAAAGATGGTCAAGCCCAAACAAAAACGCCTGGTTGAAGCCATCAAGAAAAAGACGAGCGCCAAGCTGTTCTACCACAGCTGCGGGGCAACGCGCGGTCTAATCCCTGACCTGATCGAGATCGGATTCGATATTTTGAATCCGGTCCAGGTTTCGGCTAAAGGCATGAATACCAGGGAACTGAAAACGGAATTCGGACGGGATATCGTTTTTTGGGGAGGAGGGGTGGATACACAGCAAGTTTTGCCGTTTGGCAGGCCGCAGGAAGTCGTCGACGAGGTGAAACGCCGCATTGATGACCTCGCACCAGGCGGAGGTTTTGTATTTGCGGCGGTGCACAACATCCAAGCCTTTGTTCCGCCGGAGAATATCGTCGCAGCCTTTGATACCGCGCTGCAATATGGTAAGAGTCACCCTTCATTCACTTAGTGGGTGAGAATCGTCTGCCCGTGGAGGAATACATTTAATGAAGCACCGTGAGCGCGTGTTGACAGCACTCAACCATGAAGAACCCGATCGTTGCCCGATGCAGATCAGCTTCACCCCCGAGTTTGCTGCCCGCCTCGAAATTGATCTGCAGTTAAAAGGACAAGGGTTGCACAATCCGCACGGGGGTGGCAACACTTACGAACTGGAGCGTGCCCTGGATGAGGATATGCTCCTGACTTCGGTTGGCTGGGTCAACGGATACTATCAGGATGGCTACCAGAATGTCGATAGCTATTTGGATGAATGGGGTGTGGCCTGGAAAACAATCGAATACAAGACGCCATACGGCAAGGGAAAATACACCGAACCCTTCGGTCATCCATTGGCCGAGGACAGAGTGCTTGAGACTTATCTCTCCCCCGATCCCAATCGTCTGGAGCTCTACACTGAATCAAGCCGTGTCCTGGCGAATTTCAAGGACGAGTATTGGATTGTTGGCGTGACTCCGACAACCATTTTCGAATCCGCATGGGCCTTGCGAGGATATGAGCAATTAATGATCGATATGGCCACGCAACCGGACATCGCCAATCGAGTGCTGGATATCCCTTATGCCTATCATAAAACCGTTACTCAACGCCTGGTGAGTTTGGGAGTGGATATGATTTGGCTCGGCGACGACATCGGCGGACAGAACTCAATGCTGATGTCCCCCAGAATGTGGCGTCAATACCTTAAACCGCGGATGGCTGATTTGATCGCATCGCTGCGTGAAATAAATCCACACATCAAAATCGCCTACCATACCGATGGAGTAGTTTATCCGATCATCCCGGATTTGATCGAAATTGGCGTGGATGTGTTGAATCCGATTCAACCGATGGCCATGGATCCGGTGAAAATAAAAAAAGAATACGGCAGGAATTTATGTTTTTGGGGATCGCTCGATATTCAGCAGACCTTGCCCTTTGGCACACCGGAGCAGGTTAGAGCGGAAGTAATTACCCGGTTAAAGACGATCGGAAGGGGTGGGGGGCTGCTTATTGGACCCACTCACAATTTACAGCTCGACACCCCCCTCGAAAATTTCTGGGCGATGATCGAGACCATTCGTTTAACGCCATATAAGATGCTTGCATGAACACGGAATTGATTATCAAGGAAGATAATATTTTGAAATGAACAAACGGGAAGTTATTCGCGCCGTACTCGCAGGGCAGACACCTCCATACGTACCCTGGTCATGTGGATTCACTCAGGAAGCCAGGACAAAGTTGGAAGAACATTTCAAACCGCTGGATATCGAAGAAGCTCTCCAGAATCATATCCTCAAGCTCGGCAGCGATATCGGCTTTTTTACTGATTTGGGCAACAATCACGTTCAAGATGTTTTCGGCGTCGATTGGGACCGCAGCATCGATAAGGATATAGGCAACGTTACCGGTTGTGTCCTGCCCGAACCAACTCTGCAGCACTATTTCTTTCCCGATCCTCTTGACCGTCGGTTTTTTGCTGAGATTCCTGACCGGATTGCCCGATACAGGGACCGCTTTAGGGTTTTCCAGATTGGTTTTTCCCTTTATGAACGCGCCTGGACTCTACGCGGGCTGCAGAACCTGTTGATGGATTTTTATGATCACCCCGATTTTGTACACAGCTTGTTTGAATTGATCGCCGATTACAACATTGCTCAAATCCAGGAGGCGATGAATTACGAGATCGATGCGGTTTATTTCGGGGATGATTGGGGGCAGCAGCGCGGGCTGCAAATGGGCCCCCGACTTTGGCATGAGTTTATTTATCCAGAGCTCAAACGGATGTATTCATTCGTTCATGCAGCCGGCAAGATTGTTTTCATTCACTCCTGCGGCGATGTTGACGAAGTTTTCGAGGATTTGATTGGGATCGGGCTGAATTGCTTCAATCCCTTCCAGCCCGAAGTGATGAACGTTGAGTCTTTGATGGAGCACTATCGCGGGCGTCTGACATTCCATGGTGGCTTATCCACCCAGCGGACATTGCCATTCGGTACGGTTGAAGATGTCCGAACGGAAACGAAACGATTGTTAAAAATGGGTGCGCAGGGAAGCTACATATTTGCACCGGCCCATGATGTGGAAGGGGATGTGCCGCTCGAGAATATGTTGGCATTTATTGAACTGGTCCAAAACCAACCCGGTTACCGGGATCCTTGAAAGGAGCAGGTTTTAATGATCCTTCTGGATGATTTAAGAAAGAGCGTAATCGATGGCGATATGAACGCCACCCAGGACCAAGTGCACAAAGCCCTGGCGGAGAATATTCCCCCCGAAAAAATCCTGGCGGATGGGTTGATCTCGGCAATGAGCGAGGTCGGCCGGATGTTCGAGAACGGTGAATTTTATGTCCCCGAGATGCTCATCTCTGCACGGGCGATGAAAGGCGGACTTGCGATCTTACGCCCGCAACTAGCAGCTGCAAACATAAAGGCGATTGGCAAGGTCGCCATTGGGACCGTCCAAGGCGATTTGCATGATATCGGAAAGAATCTTGTTGGAATGATGTTGGAAGGCGCCGGGTTTGAGGTCATCGATCTCGGCGTGGACGTTTCATCGGAAAAATATATTTCGGCGGTAATGGAGCATCATCCAGACCTGATCGGCTTATCTGCCCTCCTGACCACCACCATGCCACGCATGAAGGATATCGTTCTTGCCTTGAAGGCAGCCGGTCTGCGGGATAAGGTCAAGGTGATGATCGGTGGCGCTCCGCTAACTCAGCAATATGCCACGGATATCGGTGCAGACATTTATGCGCCGGATGCCCCCTCTGCTGCCCAGTGTGCCAGGCAATTGATGCAAGGATGAGAGGCATGGGATTTCTTAACGGCCTCTGAGTGAAATGATTGGTGATGACATCTGGTATCGTTTTTGACATCAAGGAATTTGCGGTTCACGATGGTCCTGGAGTGCGGACCACGGTCTTTCTAAAAGGCTGCCCACTTGCTTGTATGTGGTGCCACAACCCTGAGGGCCAATCCATCCAGCCCCAAGTCATACGAAGCTTGTCGGGTGAACGGGTAGCGGGCAGGGAATTTTCGGCTAAGGACCTGGCATCTCTATTGAACGAGCAAGCCACGATCTTGCGAACGAATGATGGCGGCATAACTTTTTCGGGTGGCGAACCTCTCTTTCAAGCAGAGTTTGTTGCCGAAGTGATCGATCACCTCGATGGCTTGCATGTTTTGCTTGACACCTGCGGTTACGGCCCGCAGCAGGATTTTCTCCTGCTCCTCGCTCGATCGAATCTGATCTTTTTTGATTTGAAATTGATCGACGCTGAGGCGCACCGTCACTATACAGGCTGTGATAATGATCTGATCCTGAACAACCTGCAGCTGCTGAGCGATTCGGGCAAGCCTTTTATTATTCGAGTGCCCCTGGTACCTGGCGTGACCGATACGGACGAAAACCTTGCTGGGATTGCCAACACCGTTGCAAAATTACCCGGTTTGATTGAGGTGGATTTATTGCCTTATAATCGGGCCGCAGGTTCAAAATATGAATATGCCGGTATGAAATTCATGCCAGAATATGATGAAGCACGTCCGTTGAATATCAACATGCAAATCTTTGAACGAGCTGGGCTCAAGGTCAAACTCGCATGAATGAAAGGTTGACTTTACTAAAACATCGGATGAAAGCGGGTGAACATTGGACCCTGCGCCAGGCACAACCGATCGACCTCCTGCCGGAGTGCGAAAATGAAGGTCTCTCCTTTCCTCGACGCGTTGCCCGGCTGGTGCACAAACAGTGCGAGGCTGAGGGCGTTGTCATCGCACCCGAAGAGAAAATCGTCTTCACGCGTACAGTCCCGGGTGTCCCGCCGATTTACTCGCCGAAAGATTGGTCCAGTATGACTGCCGGGCGGACTTTACACGAGCTCGGACCGGTAAGCAATATCTGTGCGGATTGGGAGCTGCTGCTGTCTCAAGGACTGCTTGGACGTCGGAAAGTGGCGGTAACTACGCGTGCCCGAATGGCAGATGACTCATGTGCAATCGATTTCCTCGACAGTGCCATCGAAACCATCGATGCCGTGCTGGGATTAGCCGCCCGCTATGAAAAACAGGCTGGTTTGCTTGGCAAACAGGACATAGCTTCCATTCTCGAATCCGTTCCTGCTCACCCGGCCCGGAATTTTCGTGAAGCCTTGCAGTCGCTGCGCCTTTGTCAGGCGGTGGTGTGGCTGGGTGGTAATTACCATGTCGGCCTGGGGCGCTTCGACCAATATATGTGGCCTTTCCTCCGGTCCGACCTCGAGGCGGGCCTCCTTACGATCCCGGATGCGGAAGAATTGCTGGCGGAATTTTTTATCGCGTTGAACAAAGACAGCGATTTATATCCGGGCGTCCAGCAAGGGGACAACGGCCAAACTCTGTCCCTGGGCGGAGTCAAGCCTGACGGCTCTTCGGCGGTTAACGATCTCACCCGTATGGTCTTGCGAGTCTCGGCTGACCTGGAACTGATTGATCCGAAAATTAACCTGCGCATCTCGTCCCAGACTGACTTGGAGCTTCTCTGCCTCGCAAGCGAGTTGACGCGCAAAGGGCTTGGTTTCCCTCAATACAGCAATGACGATGTTGTCATCCCGGGACTCGTTGCGCACGGTTACGATCTTGAGGATGCCCGCGATTATGTTGTCGCCGCCTGCTGGGAATTCATCATTCCCGGGCGCGGCATGGAGATCGTCAACTTCGGGGCGGTCTCCTTCCCGGCTGCTGTCGACCAGGCGATTCGAGAAGGTCTTGCCGGTGGTATGGAATTTGACGGTATTCTTAGCCGCACCGCTGAAAACATTCGCACCCAGGTGAATGACTTGGGGAATGCCTATTCCCGCCTGCTGCTGCCTCCCGCGCCGTATTATTCGGTTTTCATGCGCGGCTGCCTTGAGGAGGGACACGACCTCTCTCAAGGACTGAAATATAACAATCTCGGTATCCACGGTGCTGGGTCTGCCAATGCTGCTGATGCCCTGGCGGCGGTCAAACAATTCGTCTTCGATGAGCACACCTTGTCTGCAGACGAGCTCGTGGCTGCCCTCCAGGCGAATTTCAACGGTTTCGAACCCTTGCGCCAAAAACTGGCTGAGTATGGTCCCAAAATCGGGTGCAACGATGACCGGGCGGATGCATTGCTGTGTACTTTGTTTGACGCTTTCGCTGCGGCCTGTGAAGACTATGGACGTACGCCGTGGGGCGGGATTGTGAGACCGGGGACCGGCTCGGCGATGTACTACATCTGGCTGGCCAGGGGGCATAAAGGAATGCGAGAACCGGTCGTCGGCGCGACAGCCGAGGGACGGGTCAGAGGTGAACCTTTCAGCGCCAATCTCGCCCCTTCGCCTGGTGTCCGAGTCCGGGGTCCGATCAGTACCCTGCAGTCATTTTCCAAGATTGATTACCTTCGCATTTGCAACGGAGGCCCGATCACGATGGAGCTCTCCGATTCTGTTTTCCGCGATCCCGAATCGATTCGCAAGGTTGCCATGCTCGTGCGAATATTTGCCCAGCTTGGCTGCCAGCAACTTCAGCTCAACAGCCTGAATGCGGAGACCTTGCTGGACGCCAAGGCTCATCCCGAGAAGTATAAGAACCTGATCGTGCGCGTCTGGGGTTGGAGCGGCTATTTCTGCGAACTGGCTCCTGAATATCAGGATCATATCATTGCCCGCAGTCTTTACCAGCTGGAGTGAATTTCATTATGATGGTCTAATGTTTTTTTAGGAGGTTTGTCAATGATCGAACTAAAGGATTATGAAGTCTGGTTTGTCACCGGAAGCCAGGAATTATATGGCGAAGAGACCCTCAAAAGGGTGGCCGAAGACTCGCAAAAAATAGCCTCCGGCATGACCCAATCCAGGAAGCTGCCCGTGCGGGTGGTTTTCAAGCCAGTGGTCACTTCTCCGGAGGCGATTTATGCAATCTGTGCGGAAGCGAACAACGAGGATAACTGTATTGGCCTGATTACATGGATGCATACATTTTCGCCGGCAAAGATGTGGATTGCCGGGTTGAAAGCCCTGCAAAAACCACTGCTCCATCTGCACACGCAATTTAACCGCGACCTGCCTTGGTCAACCATCGACATGGATTTCATGAATCTCAACCAATCAGCGCACGGGGATCGAGAGTTTGGCTTCATTACCAGCCGGATGCGCCTGGAGCGGAAAATTATCGTCGGTTTCTGGCAAGACGATGATGTTCTTTCTGGCGTCGCCACCTGGATTCGGGCTGCAGCAGCCTGGCGTGACTCCCAGGGGGCCCGTGTTGCCCGCTTCGGCGACAATATGCGTGAAGTGGCAGTCACGGAGGGCGACAAGGTCGAGGCCCAAATCCAGCTTGGTTATTCGGTTAACGGCTACGGTGTCGGCGACTTAGTCAAGATTGTCAACGCTGTTAGCGATATTGATGTTGACCGTCTAGTTGTCGAATATGACGATAGTTACGCCGTATCCAAAGAATTACAACCCAAAGGTAGTCGCCGCCAGTCATTGCGCGAAGCAGCACGTATCGAACTCGGCATGCGGTCTTTTCTCGAAAAGGGTGGTTTTAAAGCTTTCACCACCACTTTCGAAGACCTAAATGGGCTGGCCCATTTGCCTGGCTTGGCCGTCCAGCGCTTGATGGCAGATGGCTATGGCTTTGGCGCAGAAGGTGACTGGAAAACGGCTGCCCTGGTGCGCGCCATGAAAGTCATGGGTGCTGGTTTGAAGGGCGGCACCTCCTTCATGGAAGATTACACTTACCACTTGGATAAGGAAAACCCGAAAGTACTGGGCGCGCACATGCTCGAAGTCTGCACTTCAATTGCTGGATCAAAACCCAGCCTTGAGATTCACCCGCTTTCGATCGGTGGCAAGGACGATCCGGCCCGGCTTGTATTCACTGTGCCCAGCGGGCCGGCGGTCAACGCCACGCTGCTAGATATGGGCAACCGCTTCCGTATGGTAGTGAATGAAGTGGATGTGATCCAACCAGAGAAGCCACTCTCGAAGCTGCCGGTAGCCAGTGCCGTTTGGATGCCGCGTCCTAACCTCAAGGTTGCTGCGGGAGCCTGGATTCTGGCTGGAGGAGCCCATCATACCGGTTTCAGCCAGTCGGTCACGCGCGACCATCTGGAAGATTATGCCGACATGGCCGGAATGGAATTCCTGGTCATCGACAACGAGACAAGATTGGCTAGCTTGAAGAATGAAATCAAGTGGAATGAAATGTATTACCTGTTAACGAAAGGGCGCTGACAAGGATGGTGGAAGCCGTGAACGAAATTTCCGGAAAACTCAGCCTCCTGCGCAATCTGGCAGCCAGCCACGGCGTGGGTGCGTTACTGCTTCAACGCGTGAGTAGCGTTGCTTGGGCTACCTCGGGGGCTGCAGTCTACATCAATATTGCCCGCAGTGAAGGCGAGGCATCTTTACTCATCACCAGGAAAAAGCAGTTCCTGTTCACGAACAATATCGAAGCCCCTCGCTTGGAAATAGAAGAAGGGCTAATCGCGCAGGGTTGGGAGTTTTCCGTTGCTCCTTGGTTTGAAACAAACCATGTTTTTCAGGAACTGATGGGTAAGTCGAAACTGGCAGCGGATGGTCTCTTCCTGGGCGTGCCGGACCTATCGAGGGAGATTGCCCATCTCCGGGCGAACCTGACCCAATCGGAGGGTGAATGTTTCCGGACCCTGGGGCGGCTCTGCGCTGAGGCTATGAACGCGGCCATCTTGTCCGTCCGGCCCGGTCAGACAGAATACGAAATTGCTGGCTTCCTTTCAATGGAAGCGGAACAGCGTGGCGTACAGGCGACTGTTAACCTTATTGCAACCGATGAACGCATTTTCAAATACAGACATCCCCTCCCGACCACAAAAAAACTCGCACATTATGCAATGTTAATCCTGTGTGGACGGAGGCAAGGGCTGGTGTGTTCCATCACCCGCCTGGTCCATTTTGGCCCGCTGTCGGAGGAAGTCCGTTGTATTGCCGAGGTGGTTGCCCGGGTGGATGCCGAAATGATTGAAGCCACGCGTCCGGGTCGGTCCTTAAAAGGAATATTTTGGGTAGCGATGCAAGCCTACGTACAAGCCGGCTATCCAGAAGAATGGCGGGTGCATCACCAAGGGGGGCCGGTTGGATATGAACCTCGAGAATATCTTGCCACACCTACATCGTTGGGAACTGTGTCCGTCGGGCAAGCCTATGCCTGGAACCCCTCAATTACTGGCGCAAAATCGGAAGACACCTTTCTGGTTGGCGAGCATGACAACGAAATTGTCACTACCATCCCCGGCTGGCCGGTCATTCAAGTGGAGCTAAACAGCCAGATCCTGGAACGTCCTGCCATCCTGGTGGTCGAGTGATTATGAACGTCATCCGACTGCATGCCCCCAACGATCTGCGTTTCAACGAAGAATCCAAGCCGCAACTTGGTCCGGGCGAGACGCTGGTGCAAGTCAAGGCAGTCGGGATCTGCGGATCGGATCTGCACTGGCTGAGCGATGCGGGCATCGGGGATGCCAATTTACAAAAACCGCTTATTCTTGGACACGAGTTCGCTGGCGTGGTCGCCAAGGGTCCGCAAAAAGGGATCCGGGTGGCAGTCGATCCGGCTATTCCATGCAAGCAATGTGAATTCTGCCGGCAGGGGTTTCCGAACCTCTGCACCCACCTGCGGTTCGCAGGTCATGCGTTGGAAGACGGAGCTTTGCGTGAATTTGTGGCCTGGCCAGACGAATGCCTTTTCACTCTGCCCGATTCCCTCTCGAATTCGGATGGCGTTATGCTTGAGCCGCTGGGGGTAGCCATTCATGCGGTCGATCTTGGCGAGCTCAAGGTCGGGAGCACAATTGGCGTATTCGGGGCTGGACCGATCGGGTTGCTGATCCAGCAGGTGGCGCACCTCTCTGGGGTGTCGGCTGTCTATGTGACAGACATTCTCCCTCACCGGCTGGAGGCTGCCCGAGCTTTGGGCGCGACCCAAGCCTTCTTTGCAGGGAAGGGAAGCGAAATTCTTGAAATCATGTCTGCCACTGGCGGTCGCGGCGTAGATGTGGCTTTTGAGGTAGCTGGTGAGAAAGAAGCCGTTGAGGCAGCTATCGCCACAGTCAAACCAGGTGGACGGGTGGTTCTGGCTGGTATCCCGGCTGACGATCGTACCTCCTTTTCGGCCTCTGTTGCCCGCCGCAAAGGTTTGACCATCAAACTGGTGCGTCGGATGAAGTTCACTTATCCGCGCGCCATCCAACTCGTCGAAAAAGGGCAGGTGGATGTCCGCTCGATCGTCACCCACCACTTTCCTTTCGCTAAAGCCCAGGATGCCTTCACCGTTGCCCTGCGACGGGAAGGGTTAAAAATCATTATCGATGTTTGACTCGAGGTTCGTATGACAAAGTATGCAATCGGCATTGATTTCGGTACTGAATCTGGCCGAGCCATCCTGGTTGACGTGGCCGATGGCCGGGAGGTAGCCACCTCCGTTTACCAATATTCGCACGGTGTCATCTACGAAAGGTTACCCAACAGCAGCGTGCGTCTTGAACCGGACTGGGCGCTGCAGGACCCCGAAGACTACTTGCGCACTTTCCGAGCGACCATCCCGGAGGTGCTAAAGGAGTCCGGCGTGAATCCAGCTGATGTAATCGGCCTGGGAGTGGATTTCACCGCCTGCACCATGCTGCCAGTCAAGGCTGATGGCACACCGCTATGCATGTTGCCCGAATTCCGCGCGCAGCCGCACGCCTGGGTCAAGTTGTGGAAACACCACTCCGCCCAGCCTGAAGCAGATAAGATAAACGCCACTGCCCATAAAATGAGACAGGGCTGGCTGGACCGTTATGGCGGTAAAATCTCGTCCGAGTGGTTTTTCTCCAAAGTGCTGCAAATCCTTGACGAAGCTCCCGAGATCTATCAAGCCGCGGACCGCTTGCTGGAAGCAACCGACTGGGTCGTTTGGCAATTGACTGGTGTGGAGACGCGCAATTCCTGCACCGCTGGCTACAAGGCCCTATGGTCCAAGCGCGAGGGCTTCCCGGATAAATCCTATTTCAAGGCGCTCGACCCAAGGCTCGAGAACGTGGTCGACGAGAAAATGTCGTGTGTTATCCAACCCATCGGCAACCGAGCCGGTAAATTGACCGAACAAGCCGCGGGATGGACCGGCCTCAAGCCTGGCACGGCGGTGGCAATTGCTAACGTGGACGCCCATGTGGCCGTCCCAGCCGCGACTGTTACTGAGCCAGGGCGAATGGTCATGATTATGGGCACCAGTATCTGCCACATGGTATTGGGCGACGAGGAGCACATCGTCCCAGGCATATGCGGTTATGTTGAAGATGGCATCATTCCGGGTTTTTTTGGCTATGAGGCAGGACAATCCTGCGTGGGCGACCACTTTGCCTGGTTCGTGGAGAACTGTGTCCCAGCTGCTTACGAGCGGGAAGCTCTTGCGCTCGGTATGGGCATCCACCAATTGCTGGAACAAAAAGCTGCCAAACTAAAACCCGGTGAATCCGGCCTGGTGGCTCTCGACTGGTGGAATGGCAACCGCAGCGTCCTGGTGGACGCCGACCTGACCGGATTGCTGCTCGGAGCAACTCTGGCGACCAAACCCGAAGAGATCTACCGCGCTCTTATTGAAGCCACCGCCTACGGAACGCGCGTCATTGTCGACAGCTTCCAGGAGAATGGCGTACCTATCCACGAGCTGGTGGCTTGCGGCGGATTGCCGGAAAAGAATAATTTACTGATGCAGATCTATTCCGACGTAACCGGGCGCGAGATCAAGGTCACTGCTTCGAAGCAGACACCTGCTCTTGGGGCCGCCATGTTCGGTGCGGTGGCGGCCGGAAAAGCTGCCGGCGGATACGACTCGATCTATGCTGCCGCCCAGAAGATGGCTCACCTTAAGGATGAGACCTTCAAGCCCATCCCGAAAAATCGGATCGTCTACGAAAAACTCTTTTCCGAATACCTGCGGCTGCACGACTATTTTGGACGTGGCGCGAATAATGTCATGAAGACTTTAAAACAAATAAAAGTTGAGGTCAAACATGCTAAATGAATTGCGTGCAGAGATTTGCCGCTTGCATGCTGCACTTCCTAGTAATGGATTAGTTACCTGGACATCTGGCAATATCTCTGGCCGGGATTTGCAGACTGGTCTTGTGGTGATCAAGCCGAGCGGTATCCTATATGAGGACCTGACCCCTGAAAAAATGGTGGTGGTGGACTTGGATGGCAATGTCGTTGAAGGTGACCATAAACCCTCCTCCGACACCATTGCCCACGTTTATGTCTATCGACACCGGTCCGATGTGAATGGAGTTGTTCACACTCATTCCACTTTTGCCACAGCCTGGGCCGCGGTCGGTAAGCCCATCCCCCCGGTGCTGACTGCAATTTGCGATGAGTTTGGAGGGCCGATTCCGGTTGGTGCCTATGCAAAAATCGGTGGGGACGATATTGGGCAGGAGATCATCCGCTCGATCGGCTCCAGCCCGGCCATCCTGTTGAAGAACCACGGCGTGTTTACGATCGGAAAAACTCCGGAAGAAGCCGTTAAAGCCGCCGTTATGGTCGAAGATGTGGCGCGAACCGTTTTTTACGCTTTTCAACTCGGTCAGCCAGAAGAGATCCTTGCTGATGAAGTCGCCCGTGCCCACCGCCGCTATCTCGATGAGTACGGACAATCTCACTGATCCTCTTTCAATCGACAATTTCATATTCTTTATTAGCAAGAGGCAAGTTAATCGAGAGCCCATCGTTTGCATTTTTCCCGCATCTGAATTAAACCCTAGACTGATTTGAATAATATACAAGTTACTATGCAAGATTTCTGATGCAAAATGCTCATTCATTGTTGTATACTATCGCCGAGTGCGCCTAATAAACAATAAAAAAGCTGAAAACACCTCAACAATGCCATAAATATGGTCGAGAAAAAGGGGGATAAGAATCTGGACTTAAAATACGCCGGCGGTGACACCGTGAGGGTTCGACCCCCTCTCGCCCCATAGACAATTTCAAAATACTAACAATAAATATTTATATAGAAATACGATCAGCACTTAAAACATTAAAGCCAAACAAATAATTTTCATTGAAAATTTATCCGATAAATATGAAAGCAAAGATATGACTAAAATTGGTCGTATCTTTGTTTTATTTTATTGTGGAATGTTTCATCTACAGAATTGAAGTTAGTTCCTGGTGCTTTTCAGCGCGAGATCGGTGAAGTGCTGTTTATAGAATGGTGTTTTTACCATTCTCTCATTTCAACGGAACATAACCGAGGTGAAAAACCCATTCGGGTTTCACTATTGACATGGGGAGGGTGGGGAGGTTCACGCGAGGAGGTCACTTAATTGCCGCAGGATGTATGTTGGATGGATGGAGATTCCTTCAAGATCTTTTTCAAGAGTCGCACCGGTCAAGGCCAGGGCTGTCGACATGCCTGCTTCCTGGCCCATTTGTATGTCAGTCTCCAACCGGTCTCCGATCATCAGGCAATCAGCAGCAGGCAGACCCATTAAGTTCAGGGCGGCGTCGATCATATACTTGGACGGCTTGCCTACCACTGCCTCGACCCGTGTATTGGTGCAAGCTTCGATGGCGCAAATTATCGCCGCGCAATCCGGCTCACCCCCTGATGGTACAGGGCAGTATCTATCCGGGTTGGTGGCGAAAAACCTTGCCCCGGCACGGATGGCGTCAAAGGCGATCTGCAGCTTTCGGTAAACAAAGGTACGATCGAAACTGGCGATCACTGCATCAACGTGTTGGGGTTGCTCCGTCAATTCGAATCCACCAAGGCGCAGTTCTGCGCAAAGTGGCTCCTCGCCGACGACGAACAAGCGTGCCCCCGGCATTCGTCGTTTTAAAAATTCCACCATCACCAGAGACGAAGTCAGAATGTCTTCAATGTGGGTTGGAACCCCTAAACGGGTCAGCTTTTCTGCGTACTCTTCACGAGCATGCGTTGGGTTATTGGAGATAAAGATCGTACGCAAGTTGCGTGCCCGCAACGCCTTTAGGGTTTCACCTGCCGTGGGAAGCAATGCTTCCCCAAGGTAGACCGTTCCATCCAGGTCAAAGATATAGCCAGCGAAGAAACGTTTTGGGATAGGCAGGTTGCTCAATGCAACCCCCGCTCACAGGTTGGATTTGATGAACTCATTTTTATTTAACTTCCACCGATCGTCGCGCGGATTAGTTGATATCCTTCGCTGGCGAAAGCCGATGCGATAATATCTTGAATTTTTTTCCCTGGGGTCAGTGCCACCATATAACCCCCTCTGCCCCCACCAGTGACTTTCGCTCCTAGAGCACCCTTATCAAGAGCAGATTTGCATAGATAGTCCAGAGTTTCGTGAGACATCACCATATCAATCAAGAGTGTATGATTTTGCGTCATGATCTTACCAACATTTTCAAGATCACCAGCTTCAAGAGCCTTTTTCATCTCATACGACTGGGTTGTAATTGTTTTGAGACGAGTAGAAAAAAGCTCAAGATTGTCTTTTTTTTGCTGATCGATAAACTCATCCAATGCTGCAGTATTAACTGTAACCCCGCTGTTGGCTAATACGATTTCAAATGGTTTTGGTGTGTGAATTTTTTCGAAATGTTGTTGTCCATTTTTTAAATAGAATAGAAGCAGACCCCCATAGGTTGAAGCGGTATTATCAACTCCACTCGCAATCCCATGATATGGGAATTCCCCTTGCCAGGCTACCCGGTTAATGTCTTCAATCGAATAACCCAATTTGAATTCTTCGTTCAATGCGCGCGCAAGAGAAACGCAACTGGCGGCGCTGGCGCCAACCCCGCTTCCAGCCAGTAATGTCCCCCCATAAGTAATTTTGATTGGATTCTGATTCACATCAATATTCATGACCTCGAGAATCCTGTTAATTGAACGTGCTTGCTGTTCCTTTTTCTTTTCCTTATAACCTGGCACCTCTATCCGATTGTCCTCGAGAGTCCATCCTCTTCCGTCACTCTGTTCGACAGTTGCCACCGTATCAAAAGGAATTGATGAGACTATTGCCGGGACTTCATCCAGAACAAATTGATCCCCAATCAAAATTGTTTTTCCAAAACCAGATCCTTTAGCCATGAGATTCTCCTATGATTATTTTTTCCATTTCTTGGATTAGTTTTTCTTCTTTACCAATGGCAACCGTGGTGGCTGCAGTCAAACTATGACAGGCATCAGAAAACCCCCCAAGTCTATTCGTGGCTTCGGGGAGAAGTATATTGAGCCCCATCGCTCTTCCCGACCTGATTTCTCCTTCCATAAAAGGAGAAACCCGCATTGATATTTTTACTTCATCAAACTGAATTGCTTTGAAGCCAGGGATTTCATCGGGAATAATTTGGAACCCCGCCAGGTATTTCTCGGGATCAATAAGATTTGTGTCTTTAATGGCGTCACAGAATGCTCCGATCATTTTTACACCCATTGGAAAGAATCGTTTTTCGACATGAAACCATTGGATGTGGGCAGATTTTATTAATTCGCCTCCCCGGAGCCTCGTGGTCTCTTCGGAAAATATTTTCGCCCGGATACCTTTTAATTTTTCCACCATTCGGTCTGACTCTGCAGAAACTCCCTCAAGGCAAACTTTAACCCCCATATCTGGTCCTTTTTGGTAATAGCCAACCCCTCCCAAAATATCAAGATAGTCACCTTGTTCAGTACAGGATATTTGACCGGTGGGGTTAGTCAACAGGTACTGCTCCCCTGTTTTTAGTTTCTTGATCTCGATCAGCCCCTGTTTAACAGCTTCCAGTGCTACTTCTTGGTTCTGGCTTACCAGTTGGCCGTCTACAAAAAAACCGTCCCCAACTGCTCCCACTGTTGCGATATGAGCCATGTCACGATTGACTGGATCCAAAGTCACCGCAAAAAGATAACATGTAGTCGACGCGGAAATATCGCGATCCCCTTTCAATCCAAATAAATCGGGGTCAAGATTGAAGACCCTTGGATCGGTCGAGGCTTCAGCAACATGGTGATCAAGGATCAGCGTCAGATTTCTTCCCTTGTTCAATTCGGAAAGGAGGGGGGCGATTCTACCTGCAAAATCCGCAAAGATGATTAAGCGTCCGTCCTGTTCATAGACCTTTTTTAACACAGCAGGATATGGCTTCTCCAGGCAGAAGCGCTGGACCTTTAGCCCCTGCCTTTCTAATGCGCGAGTAAGTATGGCACCTGAAGAAAGCCCGTCGGCATCATTATGGTGAAAAACCTGAACCGTCTTTTCAGGCCATTTTTTTACTTCCTGTATGGCCTGCTTCATTGCGTCAATTAAGGTATTCAGCATTATTCTCCTTTTCTAAATTAGTCGTTCAAGAAACCAAATGAAATTGTTAATTTGATCAAATTAATTGCGATTTGGAAGGCGAACTGCTTGTGATATACATAAGATCTATAATGCTCTCTGCCAGAAATGCATGGTCGATAATATCTATTTAATTATTCAATTGATGTGACCTGTCTGGGTTCTATCTAGTACGATACTTATAGACGTGGTAAAAATCCATTCGCGCATCATTGCGTCTTTCAACTGATCGAAGAAAACAAAGTTGCAAGATTCTACTCGGAAATAATTATACTCGTAGAAATAAAAAGCTCACCTTCCCATCACGCCGGGAAAATATTACTACATATTTACATCCACAAATAAAAAAAGGGTTTGACCAATCCGGTCAAACCCTTTTTTTATTTTAAAGTGAATTACTCACCAGCGGATGTTGCCGGGCGCTTCCGTGTGACAGTCTTTTTGACGTTATCGAAGGCTTCCTTACCTCGCGTTTTGGCGTCATCGAAGACTTCCTTGCCTCGCGTTCTGGCATCATCAGCGAATTCATTCGCTCTGCTGGCAACCATTTCAGCTTGTTCTGCGGCTTTGTCGCGCAATTCAATACTTTTATCTTTAATGAGAGCACGTGTTTCTTCACCAGATTGAGGGGCAAGAAGCAGGGCAGCCACCGCACCCGCTACACCGCCGACAATGAAACCAATAAGGAACGCTCCAAAATCATCATGGTCTGACATTTTATTTCTCCTTTTTAATATGGGGTGGTTTTTGAACGAATTATTATTTTCCGCCGAATAAGTCAAAAAATTTTCTTAGTCCGGCCAGGTAAGAGTTGAGTTTGATTACCGGTTCGATTAAATTTTCACTCAAAAACTCGGTCGTTCCTCTTAGCGTATTTACGGTGTCACTCGTCGATTGCAGTATCGGCTTAACCTCGTTTTGCAGCAAATTTATTAATGCTGCGATTTGGATGACGAGTACAACGAGGGCAGCTCCAACGATCAGGGATTCAAATGCCATGAAAATGATAAAAATATCACGAATATTAGTTGCTACGGCAGGGTGTTCAGTTAATGCAATTATTGCTACAATAATCCCCGCCAAAATAACCAATGCCGTAATAATAAATCCTGTTAACATCCATCGCCGCTTGCTTAAGGCTGCGCGGTTGGCTGCGTCTTCCTCGGGTGTCAATGCATTAGTGTATTCAGCCATACGGGGTGTATTATAGCACAATATGATTTGCTGCTTTAATTCTGGCTCGACAGGTGACTTGGAGCTTTGGTAGCAAATATATTATGAATGAATGGTTGAGTATGAGAGAACTGCTAAGTATACATTCCCCAATCAAGAGCGCTGGGATCTTCCATTAATGAAAAATCCCACGGTTCAGGGCCAAGTTCTATGGAAACAGACATCCCCAACCCCTCCTCCGCTTTTTGCTTGATCATTTCTACCATGGCTGGACCATATGGACAAAAAGGTGTGGTCAACAATATATATAATTTTCCTTCCCCGTTTTCAATCTTTACTTTTCTGATTAGACCTAATTGGAGAACATTTAGCATAATCTCCGGGTCTATTACTTCGGCGAGTTTTGCACGCAGTACTGGAACAAGATCGGGGTGTGAATCGTTGATATCCCATTGAATGGGATTAGTGGGGGCTTCGTCACTCATTTAATAATCTGCTCCGGCTGAATGACATAAGTGCAATGTGCGTCTCCATTTAAAATGCATTGGACTTTTTCTGCTGGAACTGCGAGCATCTTCGAGATGAGGATTTGATCAACTGTGCATACTTCTGGATGAGTCTTGCCGATGCGTAAATAAGGGCATGTAATCTCGTGAATTTGATATTTGTTGCCGGTTTTTTCCCATTCAATGCTAAACCCTTCTTCTGCCAGGAGAGTTTGCGTCAAGTTCAGACGTTCCTCCATGTTCAGGCCTTTCAATTGGTCGGTATAGTCTTCTGCCATATCGCTAGCCATTTGAGAGAACAGCTTGCTGACTATTGGTTCTGGCATGGTGGATTTTAATTGATCAAGCAGACGGGAAGTCAGTCGCAGGTACCGGGTGGGAAAGCGTTCTGTACCTGCCTCGGTGAGAAAATACACCAGCCGCGGCCTACCAACCCCATGTCGTTCCTCCTCAGTGCTAACCAACCCTTCAACTTGTAAATTGGTCAGGTGATGGCGCACTGAAATGGGATTGATCCCAACTGCCTCCGCAAGTGAGTTAATGGTAGTGCGAGGTTGGTGAAGGAGAGTTTGCAGAATTCGATCCCGAGTACTTTTCATAAATACCTCTTTTACTGTCATAAAGTATAACAGCCCTGTTTCTTCTTGTCAATATATTAGATATTTAATATAAATATTGACATATCCTTTTCGGAGTGCTATAATGCGTCCGTTCCAGAAAAAAGTCGGTAGGAGAAATTCATGTCTGAATTAGTAATTACAAACCTGCACGTCAGCATTGAGGATAAGGAAATTCTCAAAGGTGTTGACATTACGATAAAACAAGGCGAAATTCATGCCATTATGGGACCAAATGGAACAGGGAAATCTACTCTTGCCTATACGCTGATGGGACATCCCAGTTACAAGGTTACAGCCGGAGAAATATGGTTTAAGGGTAAAAATTTGCTTAACCTTGCCGCTGACGAGCGATCCCGCCTGGGATTATTCTTGGCTTTCCAGTACCCGGTCGCGATCCCAGGGGTTACTGTGGCAAATTTTCTACGTACTGCGGTCAATTCCCGACGACTGGTGGAAAATCATGAAGATAAAGGCATGCCGATTCTAGAATTCAGAAAAATGCTCAAAGAGAAGATGGATTTGCTAAAGATGGATCCTGCCGTGGCAGGGAGATATTTAAACGATGGTTTCTCAGGTGGTGAGAAGAAACGCGCAGAAATTTTACAGATGGCTACTTTAAAACCTGAGATTGCGATTTTGGATGAAACAGACTCTGGTCTCGATATTGACGCTCTTCGGATTGTCGCAGAAAGCGTTAATGCCCTTTCTGGACCGGAAATTGGTGTAATGGTGATTACACATTATCAAAGATTATTGAATTACATCAAACCGCAATTCGTTCACATCATGCTGGGTGGGAAGATTGTTGAATCTGGTGGACCAGACCTGGCAATGCAATTGGAGGAACGCGGTTATGATTGGGTCCGCGAAAAATACGAAGAAACACCGGTTTGATGTTTTATCGGAAACCATGGTGAATATTTATGAGTGAAGAAACTAAAGCATTGGAAAGTATTGGACAATATAAATATGGGTTCCACGATGCCGAGAATTATGTTTTCAAGTCACAGAGAGGCTTGAGCAAGGAAGTGGTTGAAAATATCTCGCGAATGAAAGGCGAACCCCAATGGATGCTCGATTTTCGGCTGAAAGGGCTTGCCCATTTTTTGGCGCGTCCTATGCCAACCTGGGGTGCTGATATTTCCGGCCTTGATTTGGCAAATATTTTTTATTATGTAAAACCCACGGAGGGCTCGAAAGGCTCTTGGGATGATGTCCCGGATACGATCAAAAATACTTTTGATAAATTAGGTATCCCCGAAGCCGAACGTAAATTCCTTGCCGGGGTAGGTGCGCAATATGAATCTGAAATGGTTTATCACTCTATCCTTGAGCATCTAGAAAAACAAGGCGTGATATTCTTATCAATAGAGGATGGTTTGCGAAAACACCCGGAACTTTTTCGGGAATACTTTGGGACTGTCATCCCAATTGAAGATAACAAGTTCGCCGCGCTCAATTCGGCTGTCTGGTCGGGTGGATCCTTTGTTTACGTGCCAAAAGGCGTTAAAATTGATTTACCCTTGCAGGCCTACTTCAGGCTGAACACAGCCAATGTCGGTCAATTTGAAAGATCCCTGATTATTGTAGACGAAGGAGCGCAGGTACATTACGTGGAAGGCTGCACTGCTCCCCAATACACTACCGATTCGTTCCATTCTGGGGTAATTGAGATCATCGTTAAAAAGGGTGCGCGCTCGCGCTACAGCACCATTCAAAACTGGTCTACTAACGTCTATAACCTTGTTACTCAAAGAGCCAAGGTTTATGCCAATGCCACGCACGAGTGGGTGGATGCAAACTTGGGGTCCAAAGTCACAATGAAATATCCATCCTGTTACCTAATGGAACCTGGCGCACATGGAGAGATGCTATCCATGGCCTTTGCAGGTCCTGGGCAGCATCAGGACGCAGGTTCGAAGATGGTCCATTTTGCCCCCAATACGACCAGTAAGGTTATTTCCAAGTCGATTTCAAGAGGTGGCGGCCGTTCTTCATATCGAGGTCTCCTCAAGGTTCATAAAGGTGCGGTCGGTGTGCGTTCCAATACTACCTGCGACGCGCTGATCCTTGACCCGCAGTCTCGCTCGGACACCTATCCATCCATCGAAGTTGATGAGGATGATGTCACCATTGGGCACGAAGCTTCGGTATCTAAAGTTGGCGAAGAGCAGTTGTTCTACTTGATGAGTCGCGGGTTAACTCAGGAAGAAGCAACTACAATGGTTGTTTCAGGTTTTATTGAACCATTGGTGAAAGAGTTGCCAATGGAATATGCTGTTGAAATGAATCGTTTGATTCAACTTCAAATGTCCGGTTCGGTAGGTTGAAATGGAAGAAAAACCAAGAGTTGTCGTTACCAAGTCGCGTCACAGCGATACTCCTGCAAAAAAGTTTACATTTTCCTCCGAAATGGTTCCAACTTCCGGTGTCCTTGCTGATTACCATCAGAAAGCCTGGCAGACTTTCAACCGTTTATCCTTGCCGGTTATGACTGAGAAAGCCTGGAGACGCACAGATTTGCGTGAATTGCCTGCTGAATCTTTTTATCTGCCTTCAACCGGAGCTTTCCAGGACCTTGCAGTTGCACCTGAAGAATTGCTAAAACCATTGACTGCTGACGAACATGGTGGACAGGTGGTTCTTTTACCGGGTGGGGAAAAATTGTACTTAAGCCCGGAGTTGTATAAACAAGGGGTTGTTTTCACCAGCCTTATTACGGCGGAACGCGAAAATCCTGAACTGGTTGCCAAAATGGTGGGGCAGACCGTTAAACCGGAAGAAGGGAAATTTGCGGCTTTGGCTGGGGCGCTTGGACAAAATGGAGTGGTCCTGTATATACCAAAGGGGTTGCATGTCGAACAACCCTTGAACAGCCTCTTGTGGGGTCCGGGCGTGAATATTGCGCATCTTTCGCATATCCTTATTTGGGTGGACGAAGGAGCATCGGTAACTTATATTCACGAAGCAGCCTCACCTGATGAAAAAGGACCTGCAATGCATTGCGGGATAGTTGAAATTAAAGTGAGTGATAGCGCTTCGCTAAGATTTGTCGAATTGCAATCTTGGGGGAGACATGTCTGGAATTTTTCACATGAACGGATCAGTGTGGGTCGCAATGGCAACCTGGATTGGATATTTGGAGCAATTGGCTCACGCCTGACCAAAAACTTCTCAGAACTGGATCTCGTTGGGGAAGGTGCCACTGGTCAAATGTCCGGTTTCTATTTTACAGATGGGAACCAGCATCTGGACCACGATACTCAACAAAACCACCTGGCACCACACACCACCAGTGATTTGTTATTTAAAGGTGCTCTTAAAGGTAACAGCCGTTCAGTATGGCAAGGAATGATTTACGTGGCAGTCGGTGCGGAAAAGACGGATGGATATCAAGCTAATCGCAATCTCATCCTTAGCCCGAACGCCCGTGCGGATTCCATCCCGGGTTTGGAAATTCTCGCTGATGATGTTCGCTGTACTCACGGAGCGACAGTTGGAAAACTTGAACAGGAACCACTGTTCTATGTCAAAACGCGCGGCATTCCTGATAAGGAAGCCGAACGATTACTAGTGGAAGGATTCTTCGACCCAATTATGCAACGCATTCCATTTGAAGGTGTACGTTCCCGCTTCCAACAAGCAATTCATGAAAAGACGGCCAGCCAATGACTACCAAAGTGCTTGCCAACGACCGAACTCATAGCTACAATAAGAAGCAAAAGAAATTATCTCGGGGAGGCCCGATGGCACAATATGCATTTATGCGATCACCCGGCTTGGAACACAGTTTCGAAGTCGGAGATACAGTTGAAGTATTCTGTGACCACGAAAAAAGCAGCGAACGGGTTCGTGGCTGGTTAAAAGGGATTGTTGTACAAGTGGACAATAAGATGGTTGCTGTTCAATTTCGCTCCAATGTATTCCTTACGGACGGCTGGATGGTTCCGGACAAGATTTTGTGGTATCCGATAACATCTGAGCATATCCGTCCAGCCGGGACACAAAAAAAACTTGGTAGCAAAGAAATTCTCGAATATTAAATTCACCGACCAATATGGCTCTAAACGCAAAAAATATTCGACAGGATTTCCCAATCCTGGCACGCGAAGTTCGCCCAGGTATTCCCCTTGTTTATCTGGATTCAACTGCGACAACTCAAAAACCAATCGCGGTTTTAAAAGCGATGGATGAGTTTTATCGGCAGAATTATGCGAATATCCATCGCGGGGTGCATACCTTGGCTGAAGAAGCCACTGCGATTTATGAACAATCCCGGCAACGGGTGGCGGATTTTATTCATGCTGCCTCAGCGAACGAGATTGTATTTACGCGCAACACCACTGAATCCATCAACCTGGTCGCCTATACTTGGGCGCGAGCTAATCTAAAATCAGGGGATTTGATCATTCTTACTGAAATGGAGCACCATTCCAACCTGGTGCCATGGCAGCAACTGGCAACCGAACGCGGTGTACTGCTTGATTTTATTCCAGTCACAGTCCATGGACTGCTGGATTTGGATGCCTATACATTGCTCCTCAAACGAGACCCCAAACTAGTCGCTTTTTCCGGGATGTCTAACGTCTTGGGCACTATAAACCCTTCAGCGGAGATAATTCGCCTGGCGCACGAATCTGGAGCACTTGCACTGCTGGATGGAGCTCAATTGGTGCCACACCTGCCGGTTGACGTCCAAGCGCTGGATGTGGATTTCCTGGCATTTTCCGCTCATAAAATGCTGGGTCCAACTGGTATCGGTGCACTTTACGCAAAAGCAAAGTTACTGGATTCGATGCCTCCTTTCCAGAGTGGTGGAGACATGATCAAAACGGTTCATTTGCGATCATTCGTACCGAATGATGTACCTCATAAATTTGAGGCTGGCACTCCAGCCATTGCCGAGGCAGTAGGTTTTGGAGCTGCAGTGGATTACCTTACAAATGTCGGTATGGATGCAGTTGCCGAACATGAACAAGAAATGATAGTCTATGCGCTGGAAAGATTGGAAGAAATTCCTGGTGTAAAGGTGTTAGGTCCGGATGCTGAGAAGAAAGGCGGAGTAGCCTCATTCACGCTCGATGGGGTCCATCCCCATGATGTTGCCCAGATCTTGGACACTTATGGGGTGGCAGTTCGGGCAGGGCACCATTGTGCTCAACCCTTGCATGAGAAATTTGGGATAACTGCCACATCTCGCGCCAGTTTTTATATTTATAACGTAAAGGAAGAATTGGATAAATTGGTCGCAGGCATCTACCAGGTCAAGAAGTTATTCAATTAAACCAACAAGGTCAATTTTTTAAGTTGTGTGGGGAACCATATATTAATGTCCTCAAATCAGGGTAAACGCTGGAACATTGCTTCACTCATTACACCACAGGCAAATGAGGCACTTGCTTCTTTTTCCCCCATCATGCGCCAGGTATTATTCAACCGCGGATATGCTACCGATGAAGAGGCGCGGTCCTACCTTGCTGGAGACACTAATTTTGATACTTCTCCTATGCAGATGAAGGGCATTCCAGCCACTGTAAAAAGACTGCAAATTGCGCTTGACCAAAAAGAGTCGATTGCAATATATGGCGATTATGACGTGGACGGAGTGACTGCGACAGCGTTGTTGGTGGAATGTCTGCGCGCCTTGGGTGGCAATGTACAACCTTATATTCCCAATCGTTTCGAAGAAGGCTATGGGTTGAATAAAGACGCTCTCTCCAGCCTTAAGACGGATGGTGTCAACCTGGTGATTAGCGTCGATTGTGGGATTCGTTCGCCCGACGAGGCCGCCCATGCGCTAAGAATCGGACTCGACTTAATTATTAGCGACCACCATCAGCCAGCGGATGGGGATCTCCCCGTTGCTTATTCTGTGGTTAATCCAAAACAGATGAACGATTTATACCCTGATAAAGATCTGGCAGGCGTAGGAGTGGCATATAAGATCGTTCAAGCCCTATTAGAATCATTTGGGAGCGACTCTCGGGGATTTCATCTAGATGATCTCCTGGATTTGGTTGCACTTGGGACGGTTGCAGATCTTGCCCCACTTACAGGGGAAAACAGATCCCTGGTCCGAAAAGGGCTAAAAAAAATCCGCGAGACAAAAAGGCAAGGCTTATTCTCTCTTGCAGCGGTTTCGGACTTAACTCTTTCCCGGGTTACAGCTACCAGTATAGGTTTCATTCTTGGTCCGCGTTTAAATGCAGCTGGACGTCTCGAATCGGCTTTGGCTGCCTTTGATTTACTCACCAGCAAAGATGTCAAGACCGCAGGTGAACTGGCCCAGCAATTAAACGTCCAAAACCGGCAGCGACAGGAAATTACCCGGAAAATACAAGCAGAAGCTGAGTCGATTGTCCTTGCCGATGATCCAGGTACGGATTTATTTTTTGCTGTTCATCCCGACTTTAACGCCGGAGTGGTGGGCCTTGCTGCTTCGAGGTTGGTGGAAACCTATTATCGTCCAGCCGTAGTTGGTCAGGTTTCTGATGAAACCACACGATGCTCTTGCCGTTCCATTCCGGAATTTCATATCACTGAAGCGCTCGACCAATGCAAGGATCTGCTGATTCGTCATGGTGGGCATGCCGCTGCAGCAGGGTTTACCGTTAGAAACGAAAACTTGGAACCTTTAAAGACAAAATTAAAATCCCTTGCCGCGGAAGCTTTGCATGGCAAAGATCTGCGCCAAACATTAACCGCGGATGCAATCCTAAAGCTATCTGATCTTAATTCGGAATTGTTGCATAGCTTGGAATTCCTTCAACCAACCGGTTATGGTAATCCTGAAGCTGTTTTTGTTAGTAAGAATGTTCGAATAACGAATAAGCGAACGGTAGGAGCGGACAACAAACATTTAAAGCTGGTCGTAAGCGATGATCGCATCACATTTGATGCGATTGGTTTTCGGCTGGGACATCTCCTGCAAGAATTGCCGACACGCGTGGATATTTTGTATTCCTTTGAATCCAACGAATACAATGGTCGACAATCCTTGCAATTAAATCTTAAAGATGTGAAACCTTCTGATCTAGTCTGAAAAACTGGGACATTCTTAAAGGATATTACTTAATATATTTCAAACCCCATGTTTTGGATATCTAATGGTGAAGGGAAAGATAATTGGGGTATTCAAATGTAGCTTACTGGGGATTACATAGGCACATGCCTTCGAACTTTAGAACAGAAACATAAATTCGTCTTACTGCCCCCTCCTAAAAAAAAGAGATAATTAGATTGATTTAATTATGATCTGGCCAATCAGCGTAATTATATTTAGGAAACATCAGATCAATAAATTTGCTATTTACGTCGCTAAAATTATTCCTGATACCTAAATGAAGAGAAAAAAATATTTGCTAATCCACGAATCTGTATTTTATTAGTGCCCAAAATGCTGGAAATGCATCAATAAACCTAATTTTCTTTCCATCCGAATAATCCCTTGGATTGAACGAGATTGGAACCTCAAATATTCGTACATTTTGCTTTAGAATCTTGGCGGTAAATTCCGGCTCAAAGTCAAACCGATTAGACCGTAATTTGATATTTTGCAGGACTTCGATCCGGAATACTTTGTAACCGGTTTCCATATCACTCAGGATGGTGTCGTAAAGTAAATTTGTTGTAAGAGTAAGTATTTTGTTGGCAATCATGTGCCAGAACATGGTTACCCGGCGAGAGCCGCCAAGGAAACGAGATCCGTAAACTACGTCTGCTCTGCCTTCCTCGATGGGTTTGAGCAAAGCAGGGTAGTCACGGGGATCATACTCCAGGTCGGCATCCTGGATGATGACAATACTACCAGTCGCAATGGAAATTCCGGAACGGACCGCAGCACCTTTTCCTTGATTCTGAGAATGGAATATTACTTTTATTCCCGGGTTTCCTTCGAGGGAGGTGAGCACGTCACGTGTACCATCCGTTGATCCATCGTCGATCAGAATGATCTCTTCAGCTAATTTGGTCGCCTGAACCCGTTCAAGAATTATTTTTAAGGAAGTAATCTCGTTATAAATTGGGATGATAACTGACAGAGTCATAAATTGATTATAAACGAAATATTACGCCTAAGAAATTTCGGCGTGCTATAATTCAATGGTAATTTCATTCGGGAGGACGATATGACTTCTGTACCAAAAGTTGAATCTGCTGTTCAGGGTACATCATTTGTTCCACCACCCATGAGCGAGCTGAAAGATACCGGTCTTTCTTTGCTTTGGTTGCAGGATTTGGTTTTAAAGATATTTTATTTTCAAGGCTATCTTTCTGGGTTCAAGGCTGCTGAGGAAATTGCACTCCCGTTTGCAGGTGTCGTTGACCAAATTCTCGAAACACTCAAACGCGAAAAACTTCTGGAAGTAAAATCCTCGCAAATGGGCTTGGGAGAAGGATCATACCAATACGCAATCACAGGTGCAGGCATTGTTCGTGCCCGTGAAGCTCTCGAACGCAGCCAATATGCAGGCCCGGCTCCGGTTCCTATTGAGGTATATAACGAATCCATCCGACGCCAAAGCCGTGGCCGGGTCGCAATTACCAGCCGGACGATGCGCACCCTACTGTCCCAATTGGTTCTTTCAGAGACCATTTTCCAACGGCTTGGTCCAGCACTGAACTCCGGAACGTCCATATTCCTCTATGGACCTCCAGGAAATGGAAAGACCAGTGTTGCCAAAGCGTTTGGCAATCTCGTGATGAGCCAGACCATGTACATCCCTTATTCGCTTTATTTGGACGGCCAGGTTGTTAAGTTATATGACTCGGTAAACCACCAGCTTGCTCCCAACGTGGATACTACCCCGAACGGGACGGGAGGTTTTCGTAGTGGCCGGCACGACCCGCGCTGGGTAAAAATTCGCCGCCCGTTCATCATGGTTGGTGGTGAACTTACCCTGGAAGGCCTCGATCTTGTCTTCGACGATACTAACAAATTCTATGAAGCACCGTTCCAGGTTAAAGCCAACGGAGGCATCCTTTTAATAGACGATTTCGGAAGACAGCAGGTGAGACCCCGGGATTTGCTCAACCGCTGGATCGTTCCTCTGGAAAACCGGGTTGATTATCTGACTCTTCACACTGGTCGTAAAATTGAAATCCCATTTGATGTCTTGGTGGTCTTCTCAACCAATCTGCCCCCGCGCGATCTCGTGGACGAAGCTTTTCTTCGCCGTTTAAGGCATAAGATCGAAATCTCAAATCCGTCCTTTGAGGATTATCGCGAAATTTTCAAACGCGTATCGCAGATAAAGGGCATTCCTTATAGTGACCAGGGGTTGGCGTATTTATTGCAGGAATACTACATTAAGCGCAATCGAAAAATGCGCGCCTCCCATCCGCGTGATCTTTGCGATCAGATTCTTGACATCGCCCGTTACCTTTCCACAGAGCCGACGATGACGAATGAAATGATCGATCGAGCGTCGCAAGCGTACTTCGTGGATATCTAATATGTGGAATGATCTTCCAGTTCCGATCGTCATCGGTCATCGTGGTGATAAACTTTATGCACCTGAAAATACTCTTTCTTCCTTTAAACAGGCCGCAGAAAAGGGAGCCGATGGCGTTGAATTCGATGTAAAACTAACAGCCGATCAGCAGGTGATCGTTCTGCACGACCCGACGGTCGACCGCACAACGAATGGCTCCGGGAAAGTTGCGAAACTTTCGCTCGAAGAAATACGGCGGTTCGATGCAGGCATCCAGTATCCTGGGAAATTTCCCAATGAAAAAATTCCCACCCTGGAAGAAGTCTTTGAAACGGTCGGCAGACGACTATTCATGAATATCGAATTGACCAACTATTCCACTCCTAATGACGGGCTGGTGACAAAAGTAGTTGAACTGGTGAAAAATCATGGAATGGAAAACCGGGTTCTCTTCTCATCATTCTTTCCCTGGAACCTTCAAAAAGCAGGCACTCTCCTCCCGGAAACTCCTTGTGCCCTCTTGACAATGCGCGGTTGGAAGGGTTACCTGGGGCGCTCCTTTGGCTGGCGTGGAGGTTGCGCTGCCTTAAATCCGTTCATGACGGATGTAAATGCCGGGTTGGTTTTCCGCGTACACACTGCAGGGAAACGTATTAATGCCTGGACGGTCACAGCTGAGGACGATATAAAAAGAATGATTGGTTTGGGTGTCGATGGTATTATTACCGGTGACCCAGCCTTGACATTTCGCCTGCTGGGAAGAAAATGAAATCTTCAGCATGAATTTCTCACGCAGTATTGCGGATGGATACAATTTTGCGTATCATCAATGATCACTGGTAAAACTCATCATGATCCCCCGACGCATTCTGTCAATTCTATTATTGATTTCTTTGGTGTTGTCCATTTATACAACAGCAGATGTGCGCGCATCTGGTTCATCCCAGCAAAATGATCCGGGCAACCAGGCTCGACAGATGTTGGCAAAAATGACACCAGATGAACGGGTGGGACAACTATTTTTAGTGACTTTCAACGGCGCAACTGCGAACCAGGATTCCCAGATAGTTAACCTTATTGCCGGGTACCATGTCGGAGGCGTAGTTTTGCAGGCGGGAAATGATAATTTTGTTGCGGCTCCCAATACCGTTTCAGGTGCATTTCAGTTAATAGCTCAATTACAAAGCGCCGAATGGCAAGCCTCGCAAGGCTTACCGAGTGGAACTGTAACTGGCACTCCCAGCCCTGAACCTAATCCAGCCGCCGTTCCTTCAAATTACATTCCTCTTTTCATCGGAGTTTCCCAGGATGGCGATGGGTATCCGAACGACCAGATTCTAAGTGGGTTAACACCATTACCAGATCTGATGGCCTTGGGAGCGACATGGAATACCGGGTTGGCAGAAGAGGTGGGCGCAATAGCAGGGAAGGAACTGTCCAGTATAGGGTTTAATCTTTATTTTGGTCCTTCATTGGATGTGTTGGAATCGCCCGGATCAACATTGGGGAACGGCCTGGGCGCGACCGCGTTCGGAGGCGACCCATACTGGGTGGGGGCGATGGGGAGTGCCTACATAACTGGGTTGCATACTGGCAGTAACGAGCGTTTGACGGTTATCGCCAATCATTTCCCCGGGAGTGGTAGCGCTGACCGTCCACCGGGAGGAGAACCGGCAACCGTTCGGAAGTCGCTCGAACAATTGAAACAAATAGAGTTGGCTCCATTTTTCGCGGTCACCGGGAATGCGTCAACTCCCGCAAGTACGGCGGACGGTCTACTGGTCTCGCATATTCGTTATCAAGGATTCCAGGGAAATATCCGCTCAACTACGCGTCCGGTTAGTTTTGACCCTCAGGCGCTTTCCCAAATATTATCCCTACCACCCTTCACAACCTGGCGAACAGCTGGCGGGCTGCTGGTCAGCGATGATCTTGGTAGCCAGACAGTACGCCAATTTTATGATCCAGGCGGGCAGGCCTTTTCTGCCAAGCTGGTGGCCCGGGATGCTTTCCTCGCCGGGAATGATTTACTTTTCATGGGAAACATAATATCCAGTGATGCGCCGGATATTTTCACGACCGTAGTCCAGTCGATCGAGTTCTTTGGTCAAAAATATCGTGAAGACCCTGCTTTTGCGCAGCGGGTGGATGATGCTGTGGTTCGCATTCTAACTGCGAAATATCGTCTTTATGGAGATTTTTTTCCTGCTGCCGTGAACCCGCCCTCTGATGGATTAACAAATTTAAACCAGTCACAAGATGTGACCTTTGAAGTTGCCCGGGATTCTGCAACATTGGTCAGCCCGGATATGGCCGACCTAGAAACGGTCTTGCCTTCGCCTCCTGTCGTGGGAGACCGGATAGTTTTCCTGACAGACACCCGCGCCGGAAACCAATGCAGTACCTGTGGACAAGAACCCATGTTGGCAGTGGACGATCTTCAAAAAGCAATTCTCCGTCTTTACGGTCCATTACAGGGAGGGGAGGTTCGGGCAGATCACCTGCTTTCTTACACTTTTACAAGTTTAGGTTCAATCCTGGACGGTGTGGGGGGTGAGACTTCGGAGGAGGAAATCGCTTTGCGACAGGCTGACTGGGTTATCATCAGTATGCTGGACGCACAACCTGGCGAGTCCCAGACCGAACTCCTGAGGAGATTCCTATCAGAACGGCAGGATTTGTTACGCGACAAACGTATTATAGTTTTTGCTTTTAATGCTCCCTATTTTCTTGATTCAACTGATATTTCAAAATTAACTGCCTATTATTGTCTTTATAGCAAATCAGAACCTTTTGTTGAAGTGGCAGCTCGGCTTCTTTTCCGTGAACTCTCTCCAGTGGGTTCATTGCCGGTGTCTGTCCCCGGGATTGTTTATGACTTGTTAACTGCGACCAGCCCGGACCCCTCCCAGGTAATTGGTTTGACGGTGGATATGTCACCGGTATCCGGTCCAACTACTTCCATAACACCCGAAGCGACTTCCACGCCTTCATTCCGGGTTGGTGATACGGTTACGGTAAAAACCAGCGTAATCCTTGATCATAACGGTCATCCGGTCCCCGATGGGACGGGGGTACGTTTTAATATTGTACTGAGCGGAGAAGGTGGAGTAGTTAAACAACTCTATGCATCTACTATCCAGGGTGTGGCAGGAGCATCATTTAGCATTGATCGTACTGGGTTGCTTGAAATAAGTGCAGAAAGTGATCCTGCTTTCACTTCAGTGGTGTACCAATTAAATGTTTTCAATGAAGGGTTCAGTGTCACGGTCGTTGCACCTACCCCAAACATCACTCCAACTCCCACAACCCAATTCGTTGCCACCCCGGGAACGACACCGCTCCCCCCCACACCTGTAAAGGGATCTCCTGGTTTTGGCGGGTGGTTTAGCATGCTGGTAATCCTGGGCGGGCTTGGGGCATTCACTTATTGGTTTGGAAACGGATATGTACCCCAACGGTGGGCGTTGCGGTGGGCTTTATGTATTGTCGTAGGGGGATTGTTGGCTTATTCTTACCTTGCTGTTCGCCTTCCGGGAGCGACACAATACGTTCAAAAAAGCGGATGGCTGGGAATAATGGGGGTTGTTATTTTAGGCGCCTTGGTCGGATTTGGCACCGGCTATATCTGGCAGGCACTTTCTAAGGGATTAAAGAAGCCACCAGGCTGATAACCAATAAACCAACTGAGACCCATAGTAATATTTTTTCCGGTTTCCCCCGGATGAGTTGAAGCAGGGAATTCTTTGGGCGAATCGATCCCAAAGGACGGGGAGGGAGTTCGCGAGTTCCGATTAAAAATTTTCGGAGGTCCTCGATTGAGGGTGGGCGATCATCGGGATGCAATTCCATTGCCCATAGGACGGCACGTTCAGTGCGGGAACTGATTCCGGGGTTTAGCGTGCGAGGTTCCGGCAGACTCGAGGGGTGCAAAAACCGTTCTCGGGCATCGGTGGGCGGGTTATTCGTGAGTAAATGGTAGAGGGTACAACCAAATGCGTAAATATCACTGCGAACATCCGTGTGGACACCGTCCCCGCCATATTGCTCAAGCGGAGTGTAAAGAGCGGTACCCCGTCCCTGGATCACCGTGATGGTCATTTCATCCGGGACGAGAGCTTTGACAAGACCAAAGTCCACCAGTTTAAGCATGCCGTTGGGTGTAATTTTCAAATTTGACGGCTTCACATCCCGGTGAACGAGCGGTGGCATCTGGTTGTGAAGGTAAGTCAGTGCATCTGCCAATTGGTTTGCCCAGGAAAGGACTTCTTCTTCGGCGAGGAAGGAATTGCTTTGTTTGGCATCCAACATCCGTAACCGCAGATCCTTGCCAGGAATGTAATCCATCACGAGGTAATCACGCGGACCAATGGAAAAATAGTCTGAGACTTTCGGCAGGTTTGGATGATCAAGACGCGCCAATACCGTGGCTTCGTGCAGGAATTGTTGACGAGCCTCTTTGAGTAATTTTGCAGGTACGGTAAGGTCGTGTTCGACTTCTTTGAGAGCACAACGGCGTCCTTCCAGACGCAGGTCGTCAGCCAGGTAAATATTACCCATGCCTCCCTGGCCGATGCGCTCGCAAATGCGATAACGGCCGCGCAGCACCTCTCCGGTTTTTAGCGCGACAGGCATATCAGTCCAAATGGTTGCGAAAAAGAAAATATACGGTGCATGGCTGGTATCTTTTCGGCGTTGATTGACCAGCGTAACGCATCAGATTACAATTAGTTATATTATAAGCGCCTTTCATCATCGTGTCGTATAATCCGAGAATCCTGGAGTAATACGTATGGCAGGGAACCTGGAAGAAGCCCCGTTATTGATCGGACAAACCGGCCCACTAAAAGGCGAAAGGTGGGTTTTGAACAAGACCCTGACCATCGGACGTGAGGTGACCTGCGAAGTGGTCATTCCGGACAGACAGGTTTCCCGTTTCCACGCGCGCCTCACACCGACTGTCAAAGGGATCATCCTCGAAGACCTGGGCAGCAAGAATGGTGTCCACCGCAATGGCGTCCCGGTGGTGGGACAGATAACCTTGCAGGACGGGGACATGGTCCAGATCGCCCTTGCACAACAATTCCTTTACCTGACTTCCGATGCAACCGTCCCGCTCACCGAGTCTGAGACTGCCACTGGACGTTTGCGGCTGGACCAGCGCTCGAGACGGGTCTGGGTTGACAACCAGCTAATCGATCCACCACTTTCAGCGTTGCAATTTCACGTCCTGAGGGTACTCTCCGACCACGAAGGGCAGGTGCTGGACCGTCATCAACTTGTCAGCGAAGCCTGGGGGGATGATCAGGCCGTGGGTGTTTCAGACCAGGCTTTGGACGCACTCCTGCGCCGCCTGAGGGACCGAATTGCCACCATCGACCCGGGGCACACCTACATCGCCACAGTCCGGGGGCATGGGATCCGGCTGGATAACCCCCCAAATATTGAATAGTTGAAAAACTTCCGCATATTCATCTTTGCGGAAGTTTTTTGATTTAACTCAGGTTTTTCTTCATTGAATATTTCAGGATTGACCGGTAGATGACCTGGAGTTTTTCCATCATCTGGGCCTCTTCGCCGGTTGGCTTTCCTCCTGCTTGTTCCTCGCTGCGTGAGATCACATTGGCAACGATGGAATTGAATTCGGGGGTGATATCAGCGGCATGCTGGTCGATCAATTTATTTAGCGCAGCCTCATCGGGGGCAGCGAGCATTTCTTCCAGGAGAGCCAGTTCGGGAGGCGGGGTGCTGGCTTGCTGAAGCACGGCGGCAACCTGCTGTAGTTTTGGCATCCGGACGGAATCATTCTTTTTGTTGGCGTCCTGGAGTTCGCGATTTAATAACTGGACAAAAACATCGTTTATTTCGTCCAAATGATCGGTTGTAGCTTGATGAATATTTTCAGCAGCCAACAACTCATTCAGCAATGCCACCGAGCGTTTAAAATCTTCCTCGGTGCGTTGGTCGATCTTACGGGTGATCTCGAGTAATTTTTCGCGCAGGATCTCCAATTTTTTCTTTTCGTCGCCGGATCCCTTGTCAATTCGCTCAGTAAGACTTTGGAAGAACAAATAATCCAGCCCGGGGCGGGTGAAACTGACCAGTGCGTTCAAACGGTCATCGTTTGGAGCCTCGATCAGGATGCTGAGCAGCTTCTCGCGGTCAAGCCCTTTTCCAGCAGCCTGCAAGGTTTTAAGTGCTTCCTGGATTTCATTCGTTTGGGCTGCAAGCTTGCGCCCGTACTCTGTTTCTGCAAGGAGCTGCTTCTGGATCTCCTCCATGGTTTTGTTGGTCTGTTCCTGCCCCGAAGCGAGCGTGCTTTCGAGCAAACGGCTGAAAATCGAGAAAAATTCGGCGTCGAGCATTTGACCATTTTGCTTGATGATGTCCGAGCGGACCTCAGCCGAGCTTGCAGTGAGCAGTCGTTCAATCAATGAAACCCGTTTTTGCTGCGATTGGATCATTTCGGGGGTGATGCCGTCTGCGCCGAGGATGCGTTCGATGAGGCTTTGATAAGTGAGGAAACTCTGCGGGCGCAAGAGGTAAGCCTTTCGTTTTTCTGGCGGCAGGCGGTTGGTTACCTGGGTGATCAGGGGACCAATGAGTCTTTCCTGTTCATTGACAGGCATACCCATTTCACCCGGAAAAAAGGTGAGCAGTAATTCCTTATCGGCATCGTGGTAAACGACGGGGGTGGCAATGGGACCGTTATAGCCGCAGGATTTACACACGGCATAATTCGATACGCTGCCAAGGCAACGCTGCTTCGCGCCGGGATCGGAGGTTATATCAAAAAGCTGCTCGATTTGAGCGACTACCGGCTGGCGGCAGCGCGGGCAGGGGATCTGGGTTTTCTGAGGAGGCATGGATAACTCCGATTTGTTATGGGATGGTGGTTACAGGCAAACAGGCTATCTTACCGCATTTCGCGCGAACGCGGCAGGGAAAAACAGATGCGGGCACCGGCACCTGGCTGAGGGTCCACCCAAATGCGTCCACCGTGGGCTTCGACAACCGCTTTCGCCAGGTAAAGTCCCAGCCCGGCACCCTTCGTCTTGCGGACAGCCTGGTCGGAGCGGTAAAAGCGGTCGAAGATATAAGGGATATCAGAGGGATCGATCCCAGGCCCCTGGTCGCTGACGGTGACGATCACCTGTTCCGGGCGAACCTGCCCGCTAATCCGGATCTCGCCCCCGGGGGAGTATTTGATGGAATTCGAGATCAGGTTGGAAATAACCTGGATGATACGGTTTTCGTCAGCGAGGATGACGGGGAATTTGGCGGGGAAATCGACCACGATGGTATGACGGTCAGTCTGGGTACGGAAACGTTCCGCCAGCCGTTCAAGAAGGGAGGGCAGGGCAATGTCGGACAGGTTGGGGGTGAGCCCGCCGGCCTGGAGGCGGGAGGCATCCAACAGGTCCTCGATCATGGCGGCGAGATGGTCGGCCTCCTCCTCGATCACGGTCAGGCTGTCCTTGATGATGGCCTTATCCCATTTGGCGTCCTCACGCCGCAGGGTGGAGACGTATCCCTTGATGAGCGCAACAGGAGTCTTAAGCTCGTGGCTGACGATGGAAACGAAAGTGTTCTTTATTTGTTCAGCATTGCGAAACTTGGTGATGTCACGCACGGTGGCGATAATGTTGCGCAGCGTCCCATTGGCTGCGAGCAGAGGGGCGTAGGTGATCCCGACCGGCAAGGGAGGTGGTTCCGGGCGCTGGAGGTCGCCTTCCACGTAAAGATAGGCATTGGTAGTTAGTGGCCAACCGGTCGCCACGGATTCCTCAAGAGTGAGACCATCAGGGCGGCGCGCCCAGCGGATGATGTCTGCATGAGCGTTCGACTGGATCTCGGCACGCGGGCGCCCGTAAAGTTTTTCGAATGCAATGTTACAGCGTTCAATGGTATGGTCGGCATTGAGGATTAGGATACCGTCGGCAGCGGAATCAACGAGGGCATCGAGGCGACCTTTCTCGTAACTGATCTGGGTATAGAGCTGTGCGTTGAACACTGCAATGGCAGCCTGGTCGGCGAAGGACTGGAGCAGCAATTTATCATTGGCAGAAAACAGGTCGGGGTAGCTGCGGAAGATAAATAGGACGCCGATGACCTGTCCGTGAGCAGCCAGCGGGATGCCGACACCGTTCAGTAAACCCATGCTGGCGGTGTAGGTTAGGTCCTTGAGCATGCGGTTAAGTTCGACCAGGTTGAGTTCGGCGGCTTTTTCTTCAGCCAGGAGAGGCTCGAGATAACTCAGGAAGGCGGGAGGGATGCCGTGCGCCGAAGCCACGCGCCAGCCACCGCTTTCCTTGAGTGCCAGGATGCCGGCTTGACCTGCGAGCATTTCGATCGAAATGCGCAGGATGCGCGCCAGCAGCTTATCCAGGTCCAGTTCCTGGGTAAGAGCGCGGGATATTTCAAGCAGGTAGTCGCGTTGGCGGACGCGGAAATCAGGAAGCATGGTCATTTTTGAAATAAAATTCCAAGATTATTTTATCACTGAGAGGAACGGGAACTGTTAGATTTTTGCTATTGGTATGTTTGAAGTGTGTAATAAATGGGAAAGAGGATTGGAGATTGAGAATTGGAGATCAAACAGAATTTAACCACCAAGTCACCAAGACAACATAGATTAATGAATCAGGAATTTTTAATTGCAGCCTCCTAAGTTGAAATGAGATTGCTTCCCGGAAGCCCATCGGGACAATGTCGTCGCTGCGCTCCTCGCAATAACATCTGAATCTCGCGAAATCATGAGCCAAAACGATTACAAACGAATGACTGATTTTCAGGGGGTGAAAAATGAAGTCGAGAGGATGAACCATTTAGCACCGGCTGACCATTTGGGAAAGATTCGCATCTTTTAGTCATTTTCACACATTTTCAAAGGGTTTAGTCTGCCTGGCTTCTTGATAGTCCTCTGGCTAGGAGGATATACGCTCGTGTGAAAGCGAAGGACGATGTCGCAATGGGATATGCGCCCTCATTGACGACTCGCCCCCCTGAGGGACGCTCCGCGGTGTTGTCGACACCTCCATCCCTGGCACTGCCTGCCATGGCAAGTGTGCACCAACCACACACCATCCCCATGTCCTTCCGGGAGTGCGGCGCAAGTGTATGACTGACCTCAATTGAGGTTCCCCAAAGAACGGGGATGATATGCTTCGCGAATGGCGGTTTGCTCCCAAGGTGGTCCCCAAAGGACAGGGACAATGTCCCCATACAGCGGGGATGATATCCCCTCAGAACGGGGACGGCGTGCTCCGCGAAAGCCGCATCCGCACATTGTTCCTGAGGAACAATTGAGGAACGAAAACATCTCGTTGTCTCTTCATATTTAAGTACCGGGCTGGCGATATTGTTCCGCGAAACAATCCCAAAACGAATAAGGTGATACAGATTTTGTCAGGCCTCATGTAAATTCGCGTGCAAATAAATCAATTTTCGAGGAACGAATGGTCCTTAAAAACTGAGACCTGCAGCAGGAAATTACAGCTCGAGCCGCCACGGGGTGAAACGCCAAGGTCAAATCGAATCAAATGATATTTGGTTTTTAAGGTGCGAAAATAAAAAGGAACTGATGGAAATAAGCGGAATCGCCGTATACTGATTTTAGAATATATGTTCTATTAAGTCAAGGAGGGAAATGCAAGGTGCTTTTAATGGCTGTTGACCCGCATTTGAATTCCTTATATTAATGTTTATCTTGTTTACGTGAATTGGGTTTTGATGCCCGTCATTTCTTATTCTTACTGCACATGGATGCATAGAAGGTTTCGAAATGAGGCGAAATAAAACCTGCTATTCGCATAGATTTATTTATTCATAATCGATAACCTTTATAAGAGATAAAAAAAGCGACTAAAGTCGCTAATACAAACACATCACCCCGGGTTGATTGAACCGGGGTGATGTGTTTTAAATGAGTCTCGCTTTTTACTTTACTTCTTTTTCCGCCAGGGAGAGGGCCTCTTCGAAGATGGTGAGACCCTCGTCCACCTCTTTCTGGGTGATGCTGAGAGGTGGGGCGAAGCGCATGACACTCTTACCGCAGCTAAGCAGGATCAGGCCGCGTTCGAAAGCCAGGTCAACAATGCGGGCACAGAGTTCATCGGCGGGTGTCTTGCTCTTGCGGTCCTTGACGAATTCCACTCCGATCATCAAGCCGAGGCCACGCACGTCGCCAATCGAGGGGTGGCGCGCGGCAATTTCATGCAGGGCATCAATCATGTACGTCCCAACCGTGGCGGCATTTTCAAGGTACTGGTTTTCGATCAGGTCGATGGTTGCCAGGGCGGCAGCGCAGGCGAGTGGGTTACCTCCGAAGGTGTTGCCGTGCGCGCCACGCGGCCAGTCCATGACGGAATCGCGGGCGATGCAGGCACCCATGGGCATGCCGGATGCGATACCCTTGGCAGTGGTGAGGATGTCGGGTTCCACGTCAAAATGCTCGATGGCCCACCATTTACCGGTGCGCCCCATACCTGACTGAACCTCGTCGGCAATGAGCATGATGCTATGCTTATCACACAGTTCGCGCAGGGCGGGGAAAAATCCGGGTGGAGGGACGATATAGCCGCCCTCGCCCTGGATGGTTTCGACCAGGATGCCGGCGACCTCGTCGGGCGGGACGATGTGTCCGAGGATCTCATCCTCGATATAGCGGACGACGGTCTCGCCGTAGTCCTCCCCGGACTGCCGGTCCAGGATGGGGCGGTAGGGATTCGGGAAGGGCGCGTGGACGACGCCGTTCATAAGGGGATAAAAACCGCGGTGGTAAGTGGGCTTGCTGGCAGTAAAGGTCACGGCGCCCATGGTGCGCCCGTGGAAGGCGCCGGTAAAGCCGATGAAGTTCATCCGCCCAGTATGATAGCGGGCTAATTTAATGGCAGTCTCGACCGCCTCAGTGCCCGAATTGGTCATGAAGGATTGGGCTTCTTCTGCGAACGGGGCGATCTCGTCGAGCTTTTCTGCCAGTTGGATCCATTTCTCGTGATAAAAATCTGATGAAATATGGATAAATTGCTCAGCCTGGTCCTGAATGGCCTTGACCACCTTGGGGTGGCTGTGACCGGTGGAAACAACGGCGATCCCTGCGGCAAAATCGAGGAAACGGTTCCCGTCCACGTCCCAAACCTCGGTACCTTTGCCGTGGTCCATGACGAACGGGACGCCGCGCGGGTAAGAGGGGGATATAACGGCCGAATCGCGTTTGATCAGTGCCTTGGCCTTTGGCCCTGGTAATTTCATTGGTTCCATACCTTCTCCTTTTTGTGACTATCCAGCTTTGGACAGGCGAATGTGTGCGTGAGCAAGCGAACCCAGCAGCCCGGCATCATCGCCCAACTTTGCGGTGGCAAGCTGTAACCCGTCCAGGAATGATTTGTCCATAACATTGCGTTTCATGGTGGATTCGATCGGATCGAGGATCAACCTGCCACTCTGAGTAACCCCGCCACCGAAGATGACGATGGAGGGGTTGAAAATGTGAAGAAACTCCGCGACGGCCTGACCGATGAAACCGCCGGCGCGGGTAAAGGCTTCACGTGCCAGTTCGTCACCCTGTCCGGCAGCCATGGCAATTTCGTGAGCACCGAGTTCCGGTCCAGGTGTTAGCGTGGAAGTCCGACCTGCAGCAATCTGGTCATTGACATATTTTGCGATTGCAGGGCCGGAGGCGACAGCTTCGAGGTGCCCGCGGACACCGCAGGTGCAGACGGGTCCGCCGGTAAGGACGGTGACATGCCCGAGTTCTGTTGCCATGCCGTGGCAGCCTTCGATGAGCATGTCATTACAAATCACGCCTCCGCCGATGCCGGTGCTGATGGTGAGGTAAACAACGTCATGGTGTCCCTGCCCGGCACCGTATTTCCATTCACCGACGGCGGCCAGGTTGGCGTCGTTGCCCAGGAAGGCCGGGACTTTATATTTTTCGGAAAGCAATTTTGATAAAGGATAATTATGCCAGGCGGGGATGTTCGGTGTGGAAATAACCATACCTGTGTAAGGGTTGAGCGGACCCGGGGCGGCAACCGAGATGGCATCCACCGGTGTAGCCGGCCAGACGGAGTCAACCAGTGCGGTGAGGCGCTCGAAAACACCGGGTTCCAGGCCGCGCGTGGCGGTCTTCTGGATGGCAACCGGTGTGATCCCCTCGGAGGGATAAACTGCGGCGCGCAACTGCGTGCCGCCGATATCCAAGGCAATTATGACGCTCATGGAGGAAATTATAACATGGGGGATGGAAGCCCTAACCGCATGAGCGGGTGTTTCGACGCCTCTTGGCGTCGAAACTGCCGATGGCGGCTGGCCCCAAAGGGGTGCTTCGCGTACGCCGCCTCGGCTATTATTATTAATGGAGAGGATGCGGTCAGCTTCGCTGACCGCATCCTCTCCAAACCTCTCCTTTGTAAACATTATCAAGAATCCCCACCCCCTTGCCCCCGCCCCCCAGACCCCTTCTCGCATGGCAAGCATAAGGCGGCTGCGCTGACCGACGCCCCCAGGACCCCCCTTGCAAGGCAAGAACAAGGCAGCTGCGCTGGCCGCATCCCCCAAACCCCCCGGTTTTCGAAGCCGGACGTTTGTGAAGGATGTAATTTATCGGGCGATTGGTTGACTATTCCTTAAAAGACTGCTATCATCTTTCACATGTTTAAACGGTATGAGACTTGGTTTCAATCTTTTTGGCGAGGTTTCTCCCGATTCTTCAGGTGGTTCGTGCCGGGAATCGGAGTAAAACGCTGGTTTATCGTATTACTGGCGGGGATAACATTGATCGGGACCGGCCTCGCAATCTACCTGCTGGATATTTATCGCACAGCTCCAAAAACATGGTGGCTGCCGATCTTATCATATATTTCCCTGCGATTCCTGACACGCCCCTTGCGCGTCGTCATATTTGGCGGGCTGGGGTTTGGATTGATTGGGCTGGGGTTTTGGAGACTCAACCGGGCACTGCTAAGCCCATTCATGAGACCAGGACAGCGACTGGTGGACCAGGTAACTGATTACCGCAGGCGTGAGCACGGTCCGCGCATCGTCGCAATTGGCGGGGGGCACGGGATCGCGACCGTTCTGCGCGGGCTGAAGAGCTTCACCAATAACCTGACAGCAGTGGTTTCTGTTGCGGACGACGGCGGTTCTTCGGGAGAACTGCGCCGCAGCCTGGGCATCCTGCCTCCGGGCGACATCCGAAACTGCCTGGCAGCGTTATCCGATGACGAAGCCTTATTGACACAGTTATTCCAATACCGGTTCGGAGAAGACACCGGTCTAGGTGGGCATTCGTTTGGCAACCTGTTCATCTCTGCGCTTACAGACATCACCGGGAGTTTCGAGAAAGCCATTGCCGAATCGGGGCGCGCACTTTCCGTTCATGGGCAGGTGCTTCCAGCTACATTGCATAATGTCAAGTTGGTGGCAGACGTACACCTGCCGCACGCACAAACCGAGGTGCGGGTGGAGGGGGAGAGCAAAATCCCCATGGCAGCCGGGCGGGTAAGGCGAATCTGGCTCGAACCGGATGACGCCTCGGCGTTCCCGCCCGTGATCCAAGCCGTATTAGCAGCCGACATGATCATCATCGGACCCGGCAGCCTGTATACCAGCATCCTGCCCAACCTGCTGGTGGGCGACCTGCTCGAAGCGATCCGGTCCAGCCGGGCGCTGAAGCTTTTTGTTTCAAACACCGCGACCCAACCCGGGGAGACAGATATGTATTCCTCGGGTGACCACATCCGCTCGCTGGAGGACCTGGCAGGGCCCGGGCTGGTGGACCTTATCGTCTGTAATTCATGGTATGATAAAAAGTTGGAAAAAGGGACCCAATGGGTCAAGGTGGACGAGAAACTTGAAGGCGATCCACGTTTGTACTGCTCAGACCTGGCAGACCACCGACAACCTGACCATCATGACTCAATCAAGCTGGCATCGGTGCTGATGGATCTGTATAACGAACGAACCGGGCCTTTGAACAAGGAACAAGCAACGCAATAGTGTTGAAATTAAACACACATAAGCGAGGAGAAATAATATGACAGTCAAGGTTGGCATCAACGGTTTTGGTCGAATCGGACGCCAGGTACTGAAGGCCATCCGGGATTACTATCCCGATGCCCTGGAAGTAGTGGCGTTCAATGATATCGGCGACATGAAGACCATGGCGCACCTGCTCAAGTACGACACGAACTACGGTCGCTACGACGGCACGGTGGAATTCGCCGAAGATCACCTTTTGATCGACGGCAAGAAAGTGACCGCGTTCAAAGAGACGGACCCGTCCGCAATCCCGTGGAAGGACCTGGGCGTGGAGATCGTGATCGAGTCCACCGGCTTGTTCACCATCAAGGAAGACGGCGTCAACAAGAAGGGCAAGACCGTCAAGGGTGCGGTCAACCACATCACCTCCGGCGGGGCTAAGAAAGTCATCATTTCTGCACCGGCAGAAGGCGAAGACATCACCATCGTAATGGGCGTGAACGACGACAAGTACGACCCGAAGACACATCACGTGATCTCGAACGCCTCCTGCACCACCAACTGCCTGGCACCCGCCGCAAAGGTTGTGCACGACAAGTACGTAATCAAGCGGGCATTCATGACCACCATCCATGCCTACACCAACGACCAGAAGATCCTGGACATGCCGCATTCGGACCTGCGCCGGGCACGCGCGGCTGCCATGAACATTATCCCGACCACCACCGGCGCCGCCAAGGCGATCTCCCTGGTGATCCCCGACCTGAAGGGCAAGTTTGACGGTTATGCCTTGCGCGTTCCGACTTCGACCGTGTCGGTGGTGGACTTCACAGCCGAACTGGAGAAATCAACGACCACCGATGAACTTCGCCAGGCTTTCCGGGACGCAGCCAAGCTGCCGCGCAATAAAGGGATCCTGCAGGCTATCGACGAGCCGCTGGTGAGTATTGACTTCAAGGGCGATCCGCACAGTGCCTCCGTGGACCTGGCGTTTACCAGCGTACTGGGAAAAACCGAAAACAATTTCGTTAAGGTTGTTGCCTGGTATGACAACGAGTGGGGTTACTCCGTTCGAACGGCAGACCTGGCTGCATTACTGGCGAAATCGCTTTAGTAAAATAGGAAGAAGAGATCAGGGATACAGGTTTTTATGCAACCTGCTCCCTGATTTCCTTAATTCCTGAAAAGGTGGAAAACCATGGATAAAATGACAGTAAAAGACATCGATCTTAAGGGCAAGCGGGTGCTAATGCGGGTGGACTTCAACGTCCCCATGGAAGGTGGTAAGGTCACAGACGATAAACGCATCAAAGCCGCGCTGCCGACGATCAAGTACGTGCTCGAGCAGGGTGCCTCGTTAGTTTTGATGAGCCATTTGGGGCGACCGAAGGGAGGTTTCGACCCGGAATTCAGCCTGAAGGCTGCCGCCGAAGTGCTATCAGGACTCCTGGGCATCCCGGTGCAGATGGCGCCGGACTGCGTTGGCACGGAAGTGGAAAAGATGGCGAAAGCACTCAAGCCAGGGGATGTGCTCATGCTGGAAAATACCCGCTTCCATCCCGAAGAAGAAAAAAACGATGTGGGATTGGCAAAGAAAATGGCCGTGCTGGGCGACGTGTACGTCAACGACGCTTTCGGCTCTGCCCACCGAGCCCACTCCTCGACCGAGGCGGTGGCGCACCTACTCCCGGCTGTATCGGGCTTCCTGATGGAAAAAGAACTTGAATACCTGGGTAAGGCCACTTCCAACCCAGAACACCCTTACATTGCCATTTTGGGCGGGGCAAAGATCAGCGACAAAATCCTGGTGGTGGAAAACCTGCTCTCCAAATGCGACCGCCTGATCATCGGGGGCGGGATGGCGAACACCTTCCTGGTGGCAAAAGGGTTGAACATGCAGGACAGCCTGGTGGAAGCCGGTTCGGTGGATACTGCCAAAGCCATCCTGGCGAAATCGGTCAGCCGAATTATCCTGCCGGCCGACGCGGTGATCGCAGATAAATTCGAGGCAGAAGCGAATAGTAAAACAGTAGAGATCGACAAAATCCCTGCCGGGTGGCGCATGATGGACGTGGGACCGAAGACCCTGGAACTATATAAGACAACCTTGAAGGGTGCGAAGTTGATCGTCTGGAATGGACCAGTAGGCGTGTTCGAAATGCCGAAATTTGCCGAAGGGACCTTTGCCCTGGCGAAGCTCCTGGCTGAATCCGGCGCAACCACCGTCATCGGCGGCGGCGACAGTGCCAGCGCGGTCAAAAAAGCGGGCGTAGCCACGCAGATGACATTTGTCTCCACCGGCGGGGGGGCTTCGCTGGAATTCCTGGAAGGCAAGGAACTGCCGGGTGTGGCGGCCCTCCTGAACAAGAAGTAAAACCAATGCGGGACGGGTAAATCACCCGTCCTGTTTCAATATTAATATTCGACCTTGAAAGGGACTTGAAGATCATGCGGACACCATTTGTGGCTGGCAACTGGAAAATGAATAAAACCATCGCCGAGGCGAGAGCCCTGGTATCAGGAATGAGCATGACATTGAATGGGATCAAAGGCGTGGAGAAGGTACTTTGCCCGCCTTTCATGGCGCTATTCCCGGTGGCTGCGCTCCTGGCGGGCACCGATATTGGGCTGGGGGCACAGAACATGCATTGGGAAGCCAAGGGAGCCTTCACCGGCGAAGTGGCGGGGGACATGGTGGCGGAGTTCTGTAAATACGTGATCATCGGGCACTCCGAACGCAGGACTTATTTCGGTGAGACTGATGAAAGCGTGAACAAAAAAACCGGGGCAGCCAAAACCAGCCACCTGGTGCCGATCGTGTGCGTTGGTGAGACCCTGGCAGAATACGAGGCCGGGCGGACGGCGGAAGTGGTTACGCGGCAGGTTCGGGCGGGTCTCAAGGGACTAGACCCGGAATTTGCGAAACAGGTCGTCATTGCCTACGAACCCGTGTGGGCGATCGGGACTGGGCGCGCCTCCTCTGCGGAGAACGCCAACGGGGTCATCCGTGACTTCATCCGCAAGCCGTTGGCGGAGCTCTATGGGGAAGCGACCGCGCAAGGTGCACGCGTGCTCTACGGCGGTTCGGTCACTGCAGCAAACGCGGCAGAGTTCTTTGGGATGTCCGAGATTGACGGGGCGCTGGTGGGCGGGGCAAGCTTGAAGCCGGAAGAGTTCCTTGCCATCGTGCGGGCTGCTGCTGACCGGGCATAAGCCTTTATTCATTAATTAGCAAAACATGCGGACAGACTTGCGTTACTCATCAATCGGGATGAGCCTGGAGAGATGATTGAATATCATTGCAGCCTTTGAAGGTTTATTATGGCTGCTGGCTGCGCTGGGAATATTCATTTTCCTGCAGCGTGCCCTGCACCGAGAAATCCAGGCGTTCTTCCTGATATTGACCCGGTCAACTGGGGTGACGCAGGTTCTGTTCGCGATCATCTTTTTTCCCGGCGTGCTACTGCATGAACTCAGTCATTTCCTCTCTGCCAAGCTGCTGGGAGTGCAAACGGGGAGATTTTCGTTAGTCCCCCAGGCACAAGCGGATGGAAAACTCCGCCTGGGTTACGTGGAAACGGCAACGGGAGGTTTTGTGCGGGATGCCCTGATCGGAGCGGCTCCGCTGGTGACTGGCAGCGCGTTCGTGGCATTGACCGCCATTTATCTTTTGAAATTATTACCGGCCTGGACCGTACTGCGAGTTGCGGACTGGGGTGCGTTCTGGACGCTGTTGAAAGCCGTGCCAGGTTCACCGGATTTTTGGCTGTGGTTCTACCTGGCATTTACGGTCAGCAGCACAATGCTGCCTTCCCAATCCGACCGGCATGCGTGGCTGCCGCTGGGGATACTGCTGGTGGGGCTGCTGGGGGTGGCAATCCTTGCAGGGGCGGGGACCTGGATGCTGACGAACCTGGCGCCTCGATTTAATCAGTTCCTGGGAGCGTTGGCGATGATATTCGGGTTGAGCGGCGCCCTGCACCTGCTGCTGGTCATTCCATTTTTTCTGCTGCACCAAATCATGTCGAGGGCCACCGGGGTGGATATCGGCTAATAGAAGAGGAGCCCGGCGTTGAAGAAACTTCGACGCCGGGCTCCTGATTTCATTTATTCTCTTTATTAGACCAATCGCTCAGCCGGTACCAAATTGACGGTCACCTGCATCCCCCAGGCCTGGGACGATGTAGCCGCGTTCGTTTAAATGATCGTCTATTGCCGCCAGGAAAATGGGCACATCCGGATGTGCTTTTTGCATGGCAGCAATCCCTTCAGGCGCGCCAATGATACCGACGAACTTGATCTTTTTCACACCCCAGCGTTTCAATATATCCGTGGTGGCTACCGCAGATCCACCTGTGGCAAGCATCGGATCGAGGATGAGGCATACGGATACAGTCGGTTCGACCGGCAGCTTGTTGTAATATTGCACCGGCCTGAGAGTCTTTTCATCCCGATACAGACCAATGTGCCAGACCTCGGCAGTGGGCATTAACTCCCAGATCCCCTCCACCATGCCCAACCCGGCACGCAGGATGGGGACAAGGCCGATCTTTTCCTTCAGTTCCACGCCGGTCATTGCAAGGAGGGGGGTTTCCAGTTCGCGGGGGACGACAGCCAGGTCCGCGGTGGCTTCATACGCCAGCAGCGCGGCTATCTCACGGACGAGCTCACGGAATTTCTTGGGTTCGGTGTGTTTATCGCGCAGGCGGGTAAGTTTATGGGCAACGAGTGGATGTTGGGAAGCAAGGATGTTTGACATGGCACCTCGATTTTTGGTTAATTATAGCCGACCTCCCAAATTGCAAGGGATCCGAACCACCACCAAAACCATTTTTATACTTGACGATTCATCGGTTAATCGTGTATTCTCAGGGCGAAGGTGGTGCTGCCATGCCATATAACATCCTGGTCGTCGACGATAACGATATGAATCTAACCCTGCTGTCGAAAATACTGGAGCTCGAAGGTTACCAGGTGACGACCGCCCTGAACGGCATGGAAGCAATTCGATTAGCCGAACAGCAGATGCCCGACCTGGCGATCCTGGATGTGATGATGCCGGATATGAACGGGTACGAGTTGTGCCGGAAAATGCGTCAGCCGCCATTCGATAAAAAAATTCCGATCGTGATGCTGACCGCCACGAGCGGAGATAAGGACCGGCAGGAGGCACTGGATGCCGGGGCGAATGATGTCTGGAACAAGCCTTTCGATATGGACCTGTTCAAGCGTCGGATAGGGGAATTAATTAAAAAGGGATAAACCGCTGCCTGCCCAAACGCACGAACATCATTACCTTCCCAAAGTCCAAACAAAAATTTAAAAAAAAGTTGGTGTTATGCCGTCCAAAAGGCGGGATCATATGCCGGCAGTTCACAGCGCAAGGGCACATCCTCGCGATATCCCAGTGCGTACCCGGCCTGCATCAGCTGGTGAATCTCGCTGGTGCCTTCATAAATCACGGCACCTTTTGAGTTGCGCAGGTAGCGTTCCACGTCGTACTCGTCGCTGTAACCGTAGGCCCCATGCACCTGCACCGCTTCGTTGGCAGCGTCGAACGAAGCGTCGGTAGCGAACCACTTTGCCAGGGAAGTCTCGCGCGAATTGCGCTTGCCTTCGTTTTTCATCCAACCTGCCCGCAAATACAACAGGCGCGCTATCTCGTAAGATTGCACCATTTTGGCTATCTTCTGCTGGATGAGCTGCGTCCTGGCGATCTCCTTCCCGAAGGCACGGCGTTCTTTTGCATAACGGACGCTCGCTTCGAGACAGGCGCGGATCAGACCGGTGGCACCGGATGCCACCGTGAAACGACCGTTATCCAGGCAGCTCATGGCGATCTTGAATCCTTCGCCATCCTCCCCGATCCTGTTTGCGATTGGGACGTGAACGTCCTGGAACGAGATCCAACCCGTCGAGCCGGCGCGTACTCCCAGCTTCCCATGGATGTCGCCGGTGGTGACACCCGGGCGGTCGAGCTCCACCAGGAAAGCAGAAAGACCTTCATGGGGATCAGCTGCATCCGGATTGGTTCTCCCCACCCAAAGGCAGTGGTGGGACTTGGTTGCCAGCGAGATCCACATTTTTTCACCGTTCAGCACGTAATCATCCCCCTTACGGCGCGCCGTGCTGACCATGGCAGCCACGTCCGATCCAACCCCCGGCTCGGTGAGCCCGAAGCTGGCAATCTTTTTGCCCTGCGCCTGGGGGATTAAGAAGCGCTGTTTTTGATCCTCGGTGGCCCACTGAAAAAGAGCCAGGCTGTTAAGCCCGACATGCACCGACATGACAACCCGCAGGGAGGTGTCGACCACTTCCAGTTCTTCGCACGCCAGCCCGAGAGAAATGTAATCCATGCCCTGCCCGCCATATTTAACCGGCAGACAGATGCCTAAAATACCCAGCTCGCCCATGCGCGGCAGGACAAAATCCGCCATTTGCTGCTGCCGGTCGCATTCCTTGATCACTGGCGCGACCTCTTTTTGCGCGAACTCGCGCACCATCTTTTGCACCATCAGGTGCTCCTGGGAAAGAGAAAAGTCAGTCATGCGCCAATTATAGCAAGATAATTGTCCCCCGAGTTATAATTCATATAATCGTAAGAATATTAACGGGGCGAAGAATGATCATTTTGATGATGTTGTTCTTATTCAGCGGTTTGCTGCTGGCAGCACTTTCTATCCCTATGATCATGGGAAAAATCCCTCCAAACGGACTATATGGTTTCCGGGTTAAGAAAACCATGGACAACCCTGAAATTTGGTACACGGTCAATGTGTATAGCGAAAAATGGTTGCTGGCAGCAAGCCTGATGCAAGCGCTGGCGGCAGTGGTTGCCTTTTATATCCCAGGGATTACGCTGGACGTCTACGCCTACATAGTGCTGGCGGTTTGGGTGGTGGTTTTTGGCGTTGCGCTGACCGCATCCATCCGTTATTTAAATTCCATATAAAAAGTTGTAGTTCTAAAAGATCCGGGTAACCTGGAAACGTCGCCAGGATCTTTTATTTCCAGAATAGCAACGTGACGATCTCGTGCCCTCTCACCGATAGGCTGACGCTTCCATCCTGATCGGGTTTCAACGAAGCTTGTTTATCCCCGGCCAGATTAACCTGCTCCACATTTTTGAAGAATGTCCATGGCAGCATTGATACCTGGATCGGCTCAGCGGTTAGGTTGTAACCGCGCACCAGCCAACCATTACCTGACTCACTTTGAACGATTGCGCTGATGACAAATGCAGCCGGCTCGACCTTCACAAATGACCCGGAAACCGGCAGGGTGCCAGTATGCAAACCCGTGCGAGTAAGACGCATGGGCGTTTCGAAAGCGTATGCTTGTGTACATGCGTTCTGCCAATCTCCCGGATGGGGAATGATTGAATAGTCGAATGTCCAAACTCCGGCCATCTGCGCACCGGGGGTTTCCAGGAACGGACCGGCATGCCCCTTGCGCGTGGCGAAATCGTCGCGCGACAACCAGCCGACACAGCGCAATAGTGTTACTGCGATCTCGGCGTTCCCGGCAGAATTCTTGAGGACTTCCACTTCAGTAAGGCCGCGGTTGGCGATGGTGAGCCCGGACTTGCCACCGGTGACACTGGTAAATGCACGCTGGGGAACTTCAGGCCGGGGCTGCTCCACCCAGGTCTCATCGAAGGGGGGAACTCCTATTTTACGATCTACGACTTCGAAATGTCCATCGTGGGAGCCGATATCAGCAGTGAAGGGTGCCGGGAAGTGGACACGCAGGCGGTGGTCGCGGGCGCGGTTATCCACACGGGTGTGTATATCTACCCGAGGAACCCCGGTCGAGAGGGTGACGGTGGTGGTGATGGGAGATGTTACTTTTTCCTTTGAGCGTGACTTGCGATCCGTGGCAAGGGTGAGGGGGGAGAGCAGTTCCATTTCGATTTCAAGCGTGTGTTGGACGGATCCACGGGTGATGTTGACCCGCTTCAAACGAGCTGATATTCCCCGGTCCGCTGCGGGGGGGCAGTAATTATACTCATCGCCGCAATCGCCACCATCCAGGAAGTGATTGAGCCCACGGTAAGCCAGACTGGTGCGTTTGTCCAGGATGGTGAGAGTACCATCCCTGAGCGCTTCCAATTCAAAGAAGTCATTAGCAATCTTAAAAGGCGGTTTGGAATAACGCTTGCGGGTGGCAAGTTTTTGGAAGAAGGGCAGACGTCCAAGCGGAAGGAGCAAGGAGGCCATGAATCCAAGCCGGATGGGAGGTTTTATCTCGGTGGGGAGAGGGCGGATCCAAAAAGTGCGATACCCGTGACCGGGGACATCCTTAATAGTGGTAACCAACTGAGTGGCGGAGGTTGAACGGGCACGCACATGGTAGAGGGTAATGGTCGGGTCCGCGAAGAATCCTTCAATCTGTTTTCGCCCGGAGTTCCAGACAGTCAGATTGGGTTCGCCGCCCTCCGCCATGATGGTTTCGATGAACACTTCACAGCCCTGTCGGCGGATTTTAATATCCTGGATGGTCATCCCGGCGCCCCGCCCATCGCTGAGATTCCCGAAGGCTGTTTGGAAACCGCGGGTATCGAGGTCCAGGTTGATGATCTCATGGCTCCCCAGCCCGCGCTCCTGGTATGGGAGAAGGTTACCGGCTTCGTCCACCAGGTCAAATTCGGTCACATTCGGAGGAAGTTCCACCGCGGCGCTGACACAATCGGTGCGGGAGAATGAGGATGGATTGAAAACCACGACTGCGGCCGCCGGTCCTGGATTGGTGGACTGGAATTCCTTATCCGAGGCAATGCAGCCAGCCAGGCTCTCGAGAGCCTGCCTGGTGATCTCCTCGCCAACCTGCTCAACCTGGTCGAAACGGACTTTCATCTCCTGGTGGACCTGGTCAACCGAGCAGCCGCAAATTGAATCGTGAGGATGATTTTCCATCAGCAGGCGCCAGGTCTGGTTTAAAATCCCGGATTTCCGGTGAAGACCTGCAGGATTTTTATCCGCAATCATTTCCTGCCAGGTGGTGAAAGGTTCCGCCCAATGGGTAAGCAGGTTTTCACAGGCATGGTTGCGCTGCTTGATCCAGATGCGCGTAGAGAGCACCCCCGGCAGAAGAGGCATACGCTTGCAGGCACGCAGTTCTCCGACCACTGTTGGGAGTTCAATATTATGTTTCCTTATTGTGGCCGATACAGCCGCAACATATTGCTGCATGGTCGAGTGGATTACATGTGAATCCTTCAGCATTTCATCAGCATAGGCAATTGCTTCGGAGGTGTTTGGGGGCGGCTCCATATGGTCAGTGCCGTACATGACTAGAAAATCCGAGGTTTTAGAAAATGGTGCGAGAGAATTTCCTTTATCGTCGATCATCCTGGCAAATTGATCCAGGTTGTCAGCAGGCAGATCAGCGCCATTCCCATACCCGTCGCGCAGGTAAGCCATCAGTACGCGTGAACCGTCCGGAGCCTGCCACCAGAATTCCGCCGGTCCATCGTATACACCCCGCCACAGGGAAGCAACCTCGATCCCAAAACCGCGCAGGACCTGGGGTACCTGACCGATGTGACCGAAGGAATCGGGCATATAACCGATCATCATTTTGGGTCCGAATTTACGGGCAGTGCGGTCGCCTTGCTGCAGGTTGCGGATGTGCGCTTCAGGTCCAACCAGGAACATATCCGGCAAAATATGCCAGGGACCGATGATGATCCGTCCCTTACGGATGTGTTCACGCAGGACGTTTTCTTTTTCCGGGCGCATCTGAAGGTAATCGTCCAGCACAATGGTTTGACCATCGAGCATGAAGTATTTGAACTCCTTGTCATGTTCCAGGAGGTCGAGCATCCCATCCACGAGGTGGACAAGTTTCAAGCGGAATAATTGGAAGGGCAGGTACCACTCACGGTCCCAGTGTGTGTGTGAAATAACATGGATGTTGCGCATAGTCACTCCGATATAAGTTGTGTCAGGATTTCTTGCCAGTGAGAGAACAGCAGAAGATGCGCCTCGTGGTCAAGGGAGATCGTTTTGCACCCCGGGATTTTTTCGGACATATGGCGTGCCATCCCGGGATTTGCCAGGTCATCCTCGCCGCCAAACCAAAGGTAGACGGGGACGCGGATATCTTCCAGGCGAAAACCCCAAGGAAGGGTTAGAAGGTGAACATCCCAGGCAAGCCCGCGCAGACCAGGGCGAAAGGCTTCCAGCTCGGATTGGATGCAGGATTCCCGGACCTCTGGGTTGCGGAGCTCGTCATCGTCTGCAGGCGGGCGATGCCCATTACAACGGGCAAGATCGGCGGCAGGATCCGCGGCGCGACGGTGATAAATAAACCAAACAAGTACCTGCCAGATAGACCAGGGTATGAAACGACTGACCCACAACCCAAATTTGTTCGTGGCGGTCATACCGGCAGTGATTCCCGGGGTATCGATCGGTCCTGCCCCGCAGAGGACTACTGCGGAACGCACGCGCGCTGGCAGGGCAAAGGCACAGGCGAGGGCATACGGTCCGCCACCGGAATGACCAGCCACGGCAAATTTGTCCAACCCGAGGGAGTCTGCCAGTTGAAGGATATCTTCCGGCCAATCCAAAATGCGGCGACCAGGCTGGAAGTGGAATAATCCATACCCGGGGCGGTCTACACAGATTAGATGTACGCCCGTTTGGGAAGTGATCCCGCCGGGTGGACGGAAAAAACGCGAGCCGGGAGTCCCGTGGAAAAAGAAAACCGGATTTCCGCGCTGGTCGCCGTACTCGGCGAAAGCCAGGCTACGACCATCAGGAAGAGCGATCGAGGGCATACAGCAATAAACCTCGCATTATAATTTAACCTTTTCAAGCGTCAACTGCCGCGCTTCTTCCATTGCCTCCGGGCGGTTTGTAATCGGGAAGCGATTATTCAGGGGGCTGATGCGCGCCCCCAGAGCTGTCGGCTCGTACATACCCCAACGCGTCAGCCAGCGCACACTGCCGCTCAATTTGACTGCATCGTTTAGCTCGGCGAGCGTATCCTTGTCCCAGCCGCCGAACAACCCATACAGGAACATGTACAAGGGGAAACTTGGCAGGATCCCAATGAAGAAGATCAAAACACTGGTAACCTGGTCTCCTTTCCATAAATATTTATTGAGCACCCATAAGATGCCGAAATGGGCTGTCCCTGCCAACAGAGGCGCGACCAGCGACTGCCAGATATAGAACCTCTGCGGAAAACAAACTTTATGGTTGATGACATATGCTGCGATTCCTTTGGAGAATAATCCTACGAAGTAAGCGATGATCAACCCGGTCACCTGGTAACGCGCCAGCAGGATAAACGCCAGCGCCACCCGGATCAATTGCTCGGAAAAAACCAGAATGGATTTTAGCCAGGGTTTATTGGCGCCCAGCTGTATATTATCACCCACCCAGGAGGGGAACTGGACCGCTCCCCAAATGGTCAGCGGGATCACGTAGATGGCGGCACGCTGGAACTCGATCCCGGTTGACCCGATGATGAATTTTGGCGCTACCGCAAGCAGAACTGCTCCAATAAATGCGCTGGTGAGACCGTTGTACTTGTAAGCCATCGCGCTGTAATACTGGCTCAGCATGCGCTTCCCGTGGGAAATTGCTTCAGAAATTGCCGGCATGACCCCATCGTTGAGTGTCTGGGTGACATTGAAAGCAAAAATGAAGTTTTGAGCCAGCCCCCAGTTTCCCCAGATTTCAGCATAGTTGATCAGGCGTGCCTGGGTGATGGCTATTTCCATGGCCTGCCCAAAAGACCAGGCAGCCGATCCTAGCATTTCGAATACACCGAACTTAAAACTGGTCTTGACGACCTCCCAGTCAAAATGAGCAAGGAACAAGATGCGGGCGTTGTATCCAACACGGCGATAGAGCCATAGGCCGAGCAGGAAAGTCAGCAATTCGCCTGCGTAAGCCGCAATGCCCAGCCCGAACAGACCACCCATGGCGCCCCCAAAAACCGGGTGAGCGCGTCCCCACGCGAACATGATGGTGACAAAGACCGGCTGGACCACCATCGGGAGGAATACATTCAGTGCAATGTCCAGCAAACGGCTGTAATCCAACCGCTGGAAGCCGGTGAGAGCGTGCCTCATCACCTGGTAAAAACCGGGGATCTGAATGAATGTATGGATGATCACGCTCCAGGCATAAAGAGCATAGGCCGACCTCGGTGCCAGTGTGCTTGCCAGGGCAATCACCAATGCAACCTGCACCGCACCTGAGAGAGCCTGCCACCAGACAAAAACCTGTCCATACTGGATGCCCTTCTTTGGGTCGTTTACGCGGTGCTCCGAAAGAAATTTAATGAAGGCGATACTCGTGCCCATGTCGAAGAAGGTCCAGGCAAGATTGAAGAATTGTGTCACGCGCCCCCAGATCCCCAGGGCTTGCGCCGATGGAAGGATGTATGTAGGCAGGATCAGGTTCTGGTAAACAATAAGAGGAATAAAAAATATAAGCCCGATACTCAAGGCTACCAGGAACCCGCCCAGCGGGCGATGGAAGCCCACCTCTTCCCACTCTGTCTTTGCTTCACGGACCTCGAAACTGGCGCGATCCGAAACGATCTTGTCCAACTCCTCGGGGTGTTTAAGACTGTAGCGCCGGACCAGGAAAAAAGCCCCGAAGGTGGTGATCATCATCAATCCCATGAGGATCAGCAGCAGGTTCCGGTCGCCCACGTGAGGAACGGGAGAGGCGGGGTAATCAGCAAACGAAAGCGGAGTCTGTCCTGCCGCGCGTTCAAGAAGATGATAAATCAAGTAATTGAAATAAGCCCATTCCTGGATCTGCGGGTTGAAGGAGGACGTTTTTTGTGTTTGTGGGTCAGTATAGTTGGTGAGGAACGCATTGAAAAAATAAATATTCGGATAGTTTCCAGCCCACAATACCCAGGCACCGGTTTCGTAGCTTGTGACCAGGGGCTGCACCGACGACAGTGGAGTAAGCACTTCCATCCGTTCGCGGACCTGGGGTGCGCCATTCCAGATGATCTGTGTGACGAGCGCGTCGCTAATCTTTATTTCCGTCAAACTGACAGCATTTGTCTGTTCTGTGAGGGAGACGGGAATACCACTGACGGTTTCCACGTCCTGGGCACTCATTCCCGGTCCCATGATCAGGACCAGCCCCGCCCCGCGCTTCACCTGGGTTGCAATCCCAGACGGATCCGGGATGACGCCATTCAAAAGGAAAACGTCTGCCTGGGCTGGGTCAGAGACGATGGTAAAAGTCCCTTTGGGAGCAAGTGTCAACGCGGTATATACACTGTTATCCTGAGGACCAGCATAATACACGCGCAGGGCAGCGTTTGCCGACACCGTCTGAATCATGCTAAACAGAATAAGGAAGACTAACAATGTAATAATGACGCGTCGCATTTTGATCTCCTAGTAAGTGGGATCTTCCTTTCTGCGTCCCAGCAGGAACCCGGCAACGATGGTCAGGAAAGTTCCAGCCAGGATGTAGACAACCGAAATGGAACTTGGTGGAGTCAGGGCAAAAATAAAGAAGTAAACCAAAATGGGAGCGATCTGGATGGGCACTTGAGCCACCGGAACAACGTTGCTTGCCTGGGCGTACTTGAACGCCAATTGGTTTGTCCAAGTGACAGTGGTGGCAACCGTTACCAGGATGATGCAGGCAATAATAAATATAATGATTTGGGAAGGTTTAGCATGACTCAACAAAACGATGGCGATCAGCGCCAGGAGGGGATTGATCCAGAAATCAGACAAACACGAGAGAAACCCGTTCGCCAGTGCGATCAGCATCCCCCGGCGGTTTTTTATTCTGGACGCCAGGCTGCGGGTGATGATACTCATCAGGAAAAAACTCACCGTGAAAAGAGTTATCCTTTGCAGGGCAGACTGATCCGCCAGGGTGGTTCTCACCTGCGTCGAATTAATCGCCAGCCCGCTCAACCCAAGTGACAGGATGCCAAGGATCATCAGGACAATGCCAACGATCTCTAATGAATTCAAATTCTCATGGTTCATCCGGACGGAGCCCACTGCCAGGATTACCAACCCGCTTGCCATCAAGCCGGGGGTCAGTGCCGGACCGATCAAGCTTTGGGCGAACATATAGGCAACCGTCCCACCACCCAGCCCGAAAAAATCCCCCGACAACCAGGTCGGGCTCTTTATCAGCCGTCGAAAGAACCCATATTCCTGGCTGTCAGCTCGAAATTGATTGACGGCTCGTTTTTCCAGAAGCTGTCCAAACTGCGTCAGGATCCCGCCGAGAACCCCAAGCGCCACGCCTGCAAGATAGTGCAAATCCATCGTTTAATACTCGAACCCGTTTTGTTTTATGACCTTGGAAAACCAATATCCACTCTCCTTGATAGTCCGCTGCTGGGTCTTGAAATCGACGTAAACGAGTCCGAAACGTTGGGCATATCCATGCGCCCATTCAAAATTGTCCATTAATGACCAATGGAAATATCCTTTAACTGGTACCCCCGCGTCCATGGCGCGATGGACCTGGGCAATGTGGTCCCGAAGGTAGTGGATGCGGCGTTCGTCGCGCACGCGGCCGTCAAAGTCCAGGCCGTCGGGGACCGGGACGCCATTCTCGGTGATCATGATCTCTGGAGTTTTTTGCTCCGTTCCTTTGCCGGCTGGAGCTGGGGTGAGATAATCTGTATTAATGCGCATAAGCAATTCATAAATCCCTTCCGGATAAATTTCCCACATGCCGGAATACTCCCTCCCCTCCGGCTGGATCTGCGTGGCGGCAACAACCGGGAATTTCCGGTCGTACTTCACCACTGTGCGCGTATAGTAGTTAATGCCCAGCAAATCCAAACTTCGAATCTTTTCCAGGTCGCCTGGCTTGATCAACGTCCTTGAGAGCAATTTACCGACGGCAAATTCCTGCATCGGGGAAGATCCCTTCAAAAGGGGATCGAGGGTGGCCCGATTAAGGATTGTGTCCATCCTTACGACGGCGTCCCGATCTTTCCTGGATTCCGATGCCGGGTGGACTGGGTTCAGGTTTAGAGTGATGCCTACCTTGACCGATCCTTTTGCATGGGCGCGGATGGCTTCCGCAGCCAACCCATGCGATAGGAGGAGGTGATGCAGCGACTTGAAGGCTGCCTGGACATCGGTAATTCCAGGGGCGAGTTCTCCTGAAAAGTAACCTGCCATGGCAGCCACCCAGGGTTCGTTGTGCGTCATCCAAATCTTGACGCGGTCGCTCAACCGCTCAGTGACCACCCCTGCATATTCGGCAAAAGCGTGGGAAGTGTCGCGGTTCGGCCAGCCACCCTTGTCCTGGAGTGGCTGCGGCAGGTCCCAATGGAACAGGCAAAGGTAAGGTT
>Ga0209638_1000076_pt1 | contig 62180 bp, 48 predicted proteins | sample BarGraNGADG00211_FD_184490 | JGI IMG/M metagenome (GOLD analysis project Ga0209638, IMG submission 184490) | Arctic peat soil microbial communities from Barrow, Alaska - Barrow Graham LP Ref core NGADG0002-211 (SPAdes) (version 2) | ecosystem: Environmental > Terrestrial > Soil > Wetlands > Peat... | reverse complement strand
CGGATCCACCACGTGGCGTAAGTCGAGAACTTGAAGCCCTTCTCGTAGTCGAACTTCTCGACGGCGCGAATGAGGCCGATGTTGCCTTCCTGGATGAGGTCCAGGAATGACATGCCACGGCCGATGTACTTCTTGGCGATCGAGACGACGAGACGCAGGTTGGCGCTCGTCAGCTGCTCGCGGCCCTCGCGCCCGATGCGCACCAGCACGCCGCGCCGGTCACGTGGCTTGAGCGACGTGTCCTGCTCCGGTGTCCAGCCCATCTCGGCCAGCAGCTCGGCCTCGTGGCCGCCGACGATCCAGCGCCGGAGCGCTTCGTGTGCCACGCCAAGCGTCCAGTCGTAGACGGCACGCACCGCGGGGTTGTCGTGCGTCTCCGCATCCGACGAATGTGCGAGGCGGAACGCGAGATCGACCAGCTCGAGGAAGCTCTCCGAGTTGGGCGCCTCGTTGTACTCCGTGACGCGTCCCCTGAGCCCCTTGAGCGCCTCCTTGGCCGTGTCACCTTCGACCGTCTTGCCGGCCTTGATGAAGTGGAAGTCGATCGTCGGCTGGAGCACGCCATCCGCCTCTGCCGCGGCGAACGCGCCGCGCACGATGCGGTCGGTCTCGTCCTTGTAGGGCAGGCGATGCTGCGGGAACTTGGCGCGCGTCTTTGGCTCGGTCTCGTTCCGGGTCCACTCCCAGAGCGAGAGGATCGCCTTCTGCGGCTCGTCGATGATCTGCTCGCCGAGCTCGATCGCCTTGGCCAGGACGACCTCTTCCTCGGCGTTGAGCAGCGGCACCTTACCGATCTCCTTGAGGTACATGCGGACCGGGTCGTCGATGCCGATCATGTCGGCCGCGATCGCGTCCAGCTCTTCGGCCGTCGGCTCTTCGGCGACCTCCGGGTCCAGCTTGGCCGGGGGCTCTTCCCACGGCGTCTTGTCCGAGTCGTCGAGGGCGACCTCGACGCCGAGCTCACCGGCTACGGCAATTCCGTTGTCCGGCGCCTCGTCGAGCTCGTCTTTCGTTTCCAGCAGATCGTCGTCGTCGCGCCTGCGCTTGCCGCGCTCGAGCACGCTGGCCACGAGCTGCTTGTCACCTACATCCATTTAGGCAGTGTCTCCTGTTGCGCCGGCCACGGCCGGAGTCGGGTTGGGTCGTTTCTGGCTGAGAACTGTGGTCTGGTCACGCCGCCGGTCGAGCTCCAGGCGGCGCTGCTTGAGATCGATGACTTCATGGAGCAGGCTGTCCGCCGTCGGTCGGTCGCCCGCGGCTTCCGCCTCGCGGATGTCGAACTCCTTGGCTCCGATCTCCTCGTCGAGCCGAGCGCGACGCAGGGTGAGCAGGCTCTGGTCGAGCGCCTGGCGGAGGTCCGATTCGTCGTCCGACAACGGTTCGACGTCGGCATACATCGTGCGCACCACGCCGCCGAGCGTCGCGTCGAGCGAGTCGACGAACGCGGCACGGTCGAATCCGGCGATCGGCTGCGCTTGCAGGCGAGTCCAGATTTCGCGCGCCGGAGTGCTCACGAAGTCGAGGTACACGTCATCTGGCAGCGCCGTGCGCAGGTACGGCCGCATGAGCGCGAGGCGCAACAGGCTGACCTCGGCCCTGTGCAGCAGCCGTCCGACAGACTCGGGGTCCAGCGCGTCCGGGCTGGACAGGAGGGCTTCGAGGTTGATCTTTTGACCGACATGAGCCTCCGGCGGCCGACCGATCACCTTGGTCGCCTCCTCCGGGCGCTTCAGCTCCTCGAGCAGCACGCGTTCCTCGACCCCGGAGCGACGCGCCAACAGCTGCAGGTAGCCGTCGCGCTGGGTCGGGTTGGTCACACGCCTGATCGTCGGCATCACTGCCGCGACCAGCTTGTCGCGGCCGGCCAGAGTGCGTGGGTCGTGGCGCTTGGCGAAGTTGTCGATCAGGTACTCGACGATCGGCTGCGGGTTGCTGGCGGCGCTTCGCCACGCGTCGGGGTCGTCGCGCATGACCTCGTCCGGGTCGCGGCCGTCGGGCAGGCGCACGACGCCCACGTCGGTCAGGCGCCCCTTGTGCGCGCTGCGCTCGATCTCGCCAACCAGCGCCGACAGCTCAGTGGCGCCGAACGTGGCCGCGCCCTGACCGGCCGCGTCGACGTCATAAGCCATCGCGATGCGCGGCGCGTAACGGGTGACAAGCTCTATCTGGGCCGCCGTCAGTGCGGTGCCGAGCGTGCCGACGACGTTCTCGAAGCCCTGCTGGTGAGCCATCAGCGCATCCGTGTTGCCCTCGACGAGGACGGCGACACCGCTCTTCCTGATGGCGCCCTTGGCACGATCGATCAGGTACAGCGTGCGGCTCTTGTCGAACAGCAACGTCGCGGGCGAGTTGAGGTACTTGGGTCCCGAGTCGCGGCCGCCTTCGCGCGCCTTCTGCTCACTGCCGACGATGCGGCCGCCGAGGCCCGTTGCGTTTCCGGACGCGTCGCGGATGGGGAAGATGATCCGGCCACGGAATTTGTCGTAGGCGCCCCTGCCGCCCCGACGACGCGTGACGAGGCCGGCCGCGTCGAGGTCATCGAGCGCGAAGTTGCGCTTCTCGATCAGCGCGCGGCTGAGCGTGTCCCAGGAATCCACCGCATAGCCCAGCAGGTGGGCCGAAATCGTCTCGTCGGTGAAGCCGCGCGCGCGCAGGTAATCGAGCGCGAGCTGGCCGTGATGACTCTCGGTCAGGACTCGGTGGTAGAAGGCAATCGCGGCGTCGAGCACTTCGCGCAGCCGCTTGCGCTGCGCGTCCTCGCGGCTGGTGCGTTCGCTGAGCTCGACGCCGGCGCGCTGGGCGAGCCGCCTCAGAGCCTCCGGGAAATCGATCGAGTCGCGCTCCATCACGAAGTTGAAGACATCGCCGCCACGGCCGCAGCCGAAGCACTTCCAGCTTTCGCGCGACGGCGTGACGGTGAACGATGCCGTCTTCTCGCCATGGAACGGGCACAAGCCCTTATACGACGTGCCCGCCTTGCGCAGCTGCACGGTCTCGCCGATGAGGTCGACAAGATTGACCTTCTGTTTGATCTCTGCGGCAGCGCCGACTGACGTGGGTGTACCTCCGGACGATGACGTCGTTGCTCTTGACGACGTTTGACCACAGCCGAGTGTGTCCTGGCGCCGGACACACGTATGGCCTTGTCAAGTCTTGACAAGGCTCAGAAGCGAAGTTTACCCCCTTGACAAGGTACTTGACAAGCCTTTGGCTCAAGGTTGGGAAGGTCACATCGTCGAGCAGTGGTCACCGACGGCCGAGCAAGTTGTGCGGGCACGTCATCGCCAGGATCGCCCGCGGCCTGGGAAAGGCACGGTATCGATCTCCTTTCGCTGGCACCTCCCGCGCCCGCCATGACTTCACGGCCGGACCTAATCTGAGCCGAGCCGTGGTGAACGCCCCGAACGTCAACCAGGGACTATGCTCCTGGTCGGGTCAAGCCGGGCACCCACCACAAGCCGGGACCCACACGGGGGGACTCCTTCAATGCATGCTCACCGGTCACCGAGTGTCGATAGGATCGGGGCGGCGCTCCCTTTCAACATCGCGCCTGCCCTGGCGCCGTTGGGCACGCCAGAATGAAATTCATCGCGACGGCCGCGGCACTCCCCCGCCCCTTTCTCGTGTCCGTCCTGGCAGCCTTCGTGGTCATGACGGCGGGTACCCTGCCGGCGCTAGCGAAGTCCGGGGCGGCCACGACGGGCAACGACATCTCATGGCCACAATGCGGTGGTTCGTACCCGGCCGGGCAGGCGTTCGGGATCGTCGGGGTCAACCACGGACTGGCGAACAACCGGAACTCGTGCCTGGCGAGCGAGCTGCAGTGGGCGGCGCTATCCACAGGCAATGCCCTGCCGACAGGCTTCCCGAAGGCGGCCTTGTATGTGAACACCGCCGATCCGGGCTCGGTCATCCCGGTCGTCGCAGACTGGCCGACCAGCAATGTCGATCCCAACGGCTTCACGAACCAGGACCCGTACGGGTCGTGCTCCGGAGCCGGATCGAACACGCCGGCCTGCGCGTGGCAGTACGGCTGGAACCGCGCGATCCAGGACATGCTGTGGCTCATTGCGACCCCTACCTCGGCCGGCGTCTCGAACCTGCCGGCCGACTACTGGTGGTGGCTCGATGTGGAGACGGGGAACACCTGGGAGAGCGGCGTCAGCGGCCTCGCCAACAACGTCGCCGACCTTGCGGGCATGGTCGCTGCGTTCAGGAACAAGGTTGAGACAACGCCTTCCGGCGTCCTGCTCGGGGGCAAGGCCGTGGGGGTCTACTCCACGTCCTATCAGTGGAGCCAGATCACGAGCAGTAGCGCCACCGGCTACGGCGACTTCGTCGGACTCCCCGACTGGCTCCCGGGAGCCCGCACGCTGTCGGATGCCCAGGCCAACTGCTCGCACTACGGCTTCACCGCGACCAGGCTTACGATCGCCCAATGGTTCGGGCACCCCTACGACGGCGACTTCGTCTGCCCGTGACGCATGGGATAGTGAGCCCGTATCCCGAACGCGAGGGACGAGAAAGCTGACAAAGCTCGCCATCGGCGTGACCTTGACGTTGAGGAGAGCCGCCAAAGTCGGCCATTAGGCCGCGTCGCTGTCACGCTGTTTCGCAGCAGCTGCGGCCTCCGATTACCACGCTGCGCGAGATCGATATCCACTACATCCAGGGTTATCTGGTCGGCAGGCCTGCCACTGCCAGAGAGCTCCTCAGCGCCGCGGAGTCTCAGCCTCAGAACGTCCCGGCCAAGCGGCGGTAGAACGGCACCTTCGCGATCTCGTTCGCGATCACGTAGGCAACAGTGATCAGGGCCAGCGAGCCGAGCAACGCCATTGACGGCCCGGCCAGTCCAAGAGGGATTGCCAGTGGGCTGTACGGGATGGCCACCGCGACCAGACCGAGTAGAACGCTCGCGCCGACCAGGAGCATGCTCGGCCTGCTGCGGAAGAACGGCCGGCGCGTGCGCAGGACGAACAGCACGGCCAGCTCCGTCGCCACCGATTCGATGAACCAACCGCTGCGAAAGGCCGTCGCATCGGCGGCGGTAGCGTGGGGCAGCACGACGAACGTGATCAGGTCGAAGACCGAGCTCAGCGAGCCGAAGACGATCATGAACGTGCGCACGAAGCCGATGTTCCAGTCGTGTGGGCGCTCGAGCTGCTCCGGATCCACCTCGTCGGTCGCAATGGTCGTGGCGGGAAAGTCGGTCAGGAAGTTGATCAGCAGGATCTGTCCGGCGGTCAGTGGCAAGAACGGCAAGGCGAGCGACGCGATGGCCATCGAGAGCACGTTGCCGAAGCTCGCGCTCGTCGTCGTGAAGACGTACTTCATGGTGTTCGCGAACGTGCGCCGGCCCTGGCGGACGCCGTCGAGGAGCACCCCCAAGTCCTTGTCCAGGAGCACGATCGCGGCCGCCTGCTTGGCCACGTCGACGGCGCTGTCGACGCTGATGCCGACATCGGCGGCGTGGAGCGCCGGCGCGTCGTTGATGCCGTCGCCCATGTAGCCGACGACCTTGCCCGTCGCGCGCAGTGCGCGAATGATGCGTTCCTTGGCCACGGGGTCGATCTCGGCAAAGACCTGCGTCGTCGCGGCCTGCGCGGCGAGCGTCGCGTCGTCGAGCGCGCCGATCTGCTCGCCGCTCAGCACCACGGACCCATCCAGGCCGACGAGCTGCGCGACGTGGGCCGCGACCAGGTGGTTGTCGCCAGTGATCATGCGCACGGAGATGCCGCTCGCGCCAAGGTCCGCGATCGTCTGACGGGCGCTCAGCTTGGGCGGGTCGAGGAAGGTGAGCAGGCCGTCGAAGCACAGGTTCGACTCGTCGTTCGGCGCCAGGCTCGTCGCGCCCGGCATCTGCCTGCTGGCGACACCGAGCACCCTGAATCCCTGGGCGCTGAGGCTCGTGAAGGCGGCCTGTATCTGGGCGCGCTGGCTGTCGATGGGCACCGTTTCGCCGCTCGGCAGCTGCGCCTGCGTGCACACGCCAAGCACAGAGTCCAGCGCGCCCTTGGTGATGATCTGGATCGTGGCGCCGTCCTGGACCAGGACGCTCAGACGAGTGCGGCTGAAGTCATAGGGCAGCTCCGCGATCCGCGTCGCGCTGCCGGCCTCGCTTGCCGGGACGGCCTGCACGATCGCCTGGTCGATCGGGTTGGCAAAACCGGTCTGCAGCTTGGCGTTCTGGTAGGCCATCCGTTTGACCGCGTCGCTCGGCGCGCCATCCACGCCAAGTGCAGCCTGGAGCTCGACCGTGCCGACGGTCATCGTGCCAGTTTTGTCGGTGCACAGCACCGACATCGCGCCGAAGTCCTCGATCGCCTCCAGGCGCTTGACGATGACGCGCTTGCGCGCCATCAGCCGCGCACCCTGCGACAGGCTGATGGTCACGATTGCGGGCAGGAGCTGAGGAGTCAGCCCGACCGCGAGCGCGAGCGCGAAGAGGGCGGAGTCAAGGAAATTCCGCGCCAGGACGATGTTGGCGACGAAGATCACGGCGACGAGCACGATCATTACTCGCACCAGCAGGAAACCGAACTGGGTCATGCCGCGCTCGAAGCCGGTCGGCGACGGTCGTTGCGCGAGGCGCGCCGAAACCCGGCCGAACTGTGTCTGGAGGCCGGTCGCCACGACCAGGGCTCGGCCTGAGCCACTGACGATGTGCGTGCCAAGGAAGAGCGCGTTCGTCCGGTCGGAGACGGGTGCGCTGGCCGCGATTTGACCGCTCTTCTTCTCGACCGGATAGGTCTCGCCGGTCAGCACCGCTTCGTCGACGAGCAGCGATGTCGACTCGAGGACCAGGCAGTCGCCCGGTATGAGGTCACCGGCGTTGAGCACGGCGACATCGCCTGGCACGACACCTTCGAGCGACACTGAAGCCGTCGCCCCAGCGCGGATTACGTCCGCCTTCACCTCGACGACAGCCAGCAGGGCCTCGACCGAGCGGGCTGCACCGCGCTCCTGCCAGAAGCCGAGGAGGCCCGACAGTCCGATGATGGCGAGGATGATCACCGTGTCGGTCACGTCGCCGAGCAGGCCCGAGATGATCGTGGCCACGACGAGGATCAGGATGATCGGGCTCGCGAACTGGCGCACGAGCAGAGTCAGGGTGTCGCTGCGTTTGCGCCGCTCGATCGTGTTCGGGCCGTAGCGCGCCAATCGCGCGGCCGCTTCGGCCGCGCTCAGACCGGTGGAGCGCGAACCCAGCTCAGCCAGTGCCGCGTCAGGATCGAGGGTCCATACCGCGTCGGAGGCACCGGGTGAGGGCGATGCCGCTACTGTCACCCGCGAACGCTAACTCCAAGCGCGGTCGAGCGTGGCGCACAGACCGCACGAGGCGCCAATAAAGGTCCGTCCGGCCCTTCGCGCGTCCGAGGCCAGCGGAGCACCCTGAGCGCATGCTCGACGCCATGGATCCTGTCGCTGCCCGCTCGCTGCTCGACGAAGTCGGCTTTCTGCTCGTTCCGGGCGCGCCCCTTGCGCGCGGCCACGCTTACCTGCTGGTGGCGCTGCGCGCCGCACCCACGCTCGACCACTTCGATCCGGAGCGTATCGACTACTGGACCAACGTCGACGGGCGAGGCATGGCCGCCTCGCTCGATTGGCCGTCGCACGCAGCAGAGGCCCAGGACTTCTCGTGGGGCTCAATTCGCGTGGTCGATCGCCTGAACGTGTCGAACGAGTTCGTCGCCTTCGGCGGCCGGCTCGAAGTCGATCGGGTGGACGACGTAAAGGTCGTCGTGTTCAGCTCAGAGGCACCGATCCTGGCGCGTGGAGGCCACTCACAGGACTGGGAGCTCGGCTCGCAGGAGATCTACGCCTACCTTGGCCGGCTGCGCGCCGCGGCCGACCCGCGCGCGACTCTGGAAGGGCGGCTCGCCGCGATGTCGCCCGTCGCACGCTACGCCGCGTTCGTCGCCGAGAGCGTGGAAACAATCGCTGCCGGCGAGCGGCGCGCGGATTGGCGCTGGCCCAGCCGGCTGCTGTTGCTCGACGAAAGGCGGCGCCTCAAGGACCAGTATCCGGCGGAGTGGAGCACCGGCGACGAGCTCGCGCATGAGCTCAACTCGGCACCGGCCGCGAGATCAGATTCCGCCCTCGGCTGAAGCACGCACGCTCACGCGTCGGCCGCGGGAATTGGCGGGTTTGAGCAATTTCGATTAGAATACGCGGGCACTTTCCCGAGGCAGTCTGGTCGTCACCTCAACAGCCCAACGAGCGACGCGACCCTGGTTCTTCATTGGCCATGGGTCGCCGCCCAGAGACGTCGACAAGGGGATCACCGACTCGGGTAGAGAACTTACGAGAGGTCGATAACGCGTGACAACCTCAAGCTCTTCCGTCTGGCGTCGTTCCGTGCCCAAGGACGCGCCGCCGGAGCCGTTCAAGCACTTGATTGACCGCTATCAGCACCGTGAGCAGCTGGTCACGTGCACGTGCGGTTGGCAGGGCAGCAGCTTGGACTCGGCGCCTGAGGGCTGGAAGGCGCACCTGCTCGAGGTGCGCGGCCCGTCGCGCTAGACGAGCCAGATTCATCAGCGCTTCCAAGAGCGCCGATCCGCAGATGCGGATCGGCGCTTTTCCTGTTGCGCCGGCACCTACAATCGGCGGGCCCACGTCACGTTCGAGGGGACCGTTTGTCGGGCTGAATGGGCCATCTGGCCCTCAGAGAGAGGGGCGCAAGCAGTCACTCTCTGGCAATTCCGATCGTTCCGAGCTGCGGGCGACGACGAAGAGATGGAGGATTTCACGACCATGAACTCGCTGCGCTGGATCATCTGGGTCCTGGGCGCAGTCGCTGCGGTCAGTCTGGCCTTGCTGGTGGTCATCGGGCTGACGGGCGACTTCCGGACCTTGGTCACATTGGTCTTCTGGGTCTCATTCATCGTGCTCGTGATCGCGCTGTACGTGAACTTTCGGAACGCGCCCGGGTCGGAAACGGTCGAGGTCGAGGGACCGCCGTTTGCACGCTTCCTGTTCAGCAATCGCTCGGCTGGCTGGGTCTGGCTGCCGATCCGCATCTTGGTCGGCTATTCGTTCTTTATCGCCGGCTGGGACAAGTTCACCGGCACGGGTTGGGTTGACGGCGGTTCTTCGCTGTTGAAGTACTGGCAGGGCGCGGTCGCGATTCCTGCTACCGGCCATGCCCCGATCACCTACGACTGGTATCGCGATTTCCTCAACCTGCTCATCAACAACAATGCCCAGGGCTGGTTCGCGCTGCTGATCACGTTCGGTGAGATGGCCGTCGGGATCGGCCTCATCTTCGGCATCCTGACCGGCCTTGCCGCCTTTTTCGGGGCGCTGATGAACGTCTCCTACCTGCTCGCCGGATCGACATCCTCGAACCCCGTCCTGTTCACGTTTGCGATCGGCATCATGCTTGCCTGGCGTGTGGCCGGTTACTACGGCGTCGACCGCTACCTCCTGCCCATGCTGGGTACGCCGTGGCGCGTCGGATCGCTCTTCCACCGCGGAGATACCCCAAGCGCGCCAAGCGCGCCGGCCGCGGCGCCACCCGCGTAGCTCCAACCCTCGTCCAAAGTAGAACGGCGGAGGCCAGCAGGCCTCCGCCGTTCTTGCTATCCCGGGTGGGCTGGCCGGGAGCGCATCCAGCCGCCGCGGACCAGGCGGCCCGATCAGGCGGCCACGGAGGCCCCAGCCTCCGCGGCCGCCATGGGCGGTGCCGTGATTACGGACGGTGCTGCCTGGCGATAGGCGACGACACGCAACAGCGCCGAGCCCGAATACAGCAAAGCGAAGGCGGGATAGCCGAACGGCCCGGCCACGGCGATGACGGCCGCACTCGCAACCTGGCCGCCGGTCATCGCGCCCGATGTCCAGGCGAGGTAGCGCGCGTGCTGGCGGATGACCGCTGGGCCTGTGATCAGCCTGAACATCTTCTCGTTGGCGGCGAGCGAGCCGAAGACAAAGCCCACCGCGCCGAGCATCGACGACGAGATCAGGAACACCGGCGCCAGGGCCGGTACTGGGAACACGAATAGCGGCGTTGTCATGGCCAGGGCGCGGATGCCGAAGGACGAGCGCAGCAGGCGCGATGACGAGCCGCGTTCGAGACGCGTGCCGGCAATGACGGCCGCAAAGACCTGCGTCAGGGTGCCGATCGACGAGACCATCACGGAGAAGCCCGCGCTCATGCCGAGCACGGAGATGATGAACACCGACATCGACGGCCCAAGGCCCATGCCGGTGGCATTGATCGTGCTGACGCGCAGGAAGCGACTCAGCTCCGGACTCGTTTCGGCCGGCGAGGCGGTCGCGCGCGGCGGCACTATCACCCGGCCTGGATGACGCAGACGGCGCAGGACGTAGATCTCGACCAGGCCAAAGGTGCCAGAGATGGCGAAGGGCAACGCGTAGGCGAGCGGGCCGACGGCGTGGACGAGGCCGTCAAGGACGGCGGCGAGAGGCAGCAGCAGGAGCGCGCCGATCGACAGCGATACGGCCATCAGGCGGGGCACGACGAGGCGTCGGTCCGGCTCGGGCAGCACGGCCGAATGCCATGCCAGCAGGTTCGCGCCAACGATCGAGGTCAGGATGCTGGTCAGCGAGATGATCGCGATCAGGACGGCGAGCGCCGCGGGGCCGGTCACGGCGCCACTGGCGATGAGCGCGGCGAGGCCCGCCAGCCATAGTCCACGCGGCTCCGAGATGAGCGCGACGAACAGCGTCAGCCCGCGCAGGTTGCCGTTGGTTCGGTCGAGCAGGCGCGGGACGATCAGCTGGGCGACGCCGCCCACGAGCGGAATGGCGCCGAGGAGCACAGCGAGGAAGGGCGGGCAGCCGATCGACAGTGCGAAGGGGATGATGACGTCGAAGCTGGCGAGAACGGCGACCACACCCTGGGCGACAGCCAGGTAGTGGTAGGTGCGGAAGCGAGGGTCGCCGAAACGGCGCCAGTCGCCGATCGTTGAAGCCGCCAGCAACGCAAGGTCTCCAAGGAGCTGCAAGCCCGCGGAGTCGGCCGATTCGGCGTCCGCGCCGTCGAGCCCTCTTCTCGCCGGCCCACGCTCGTTGAAGAGGGTGCCGCAGTGGAGCGTGGCTGACGACCGCGCTCACGAGACTCCTGGTGACGGCTACAAGGATAGCCCGAGGCCGCGACCCGCGCGGGCCGCCGAAGGTACCGCAACGGAGCAGATGCGTGGCCGCTGAGCAGCGGTTCGGTGACAGCCGGCGAGGATCGCGCTGTCGAGACCGTCACATCGCGCGGTTGATGCGCGTGGCGACTCGCTCTTCGGCAATCACTGCGGGCAACTCCGTCAACAACGGCCTTTCGCGGCTGGTTTGCCCAAGGAATACGCGGGGTGTGAGCCGCCGCATGCATCAGCGACGTGGATGAGAGTGGACCGGCCGCCGTTCGCCGCGTGCGGCGCGTGATGCGCGATGAACAGACCTTGCTTATCCTGCCGGGCATGTGCCGCAGCATCGTCACCCTTCGCCGATCGGAACAGTCAGCAACGGACGAGGAGGTGCGCGCCGCCGCGCTCCAGTTCGTGCGCAAGATCAGCGGCTACCGCGTGCCCTCGAAGAAGAACGAGGAGGCCTTCAACGCCGCGGTCGATGAGGTCGCGCATGCCTCGCGCCACCTGCTCGAGGCCGTCACCAGCTGACGTCCACGCGCGCCGCGACGGCATTGAAGATGAGTGCTAATATCCCGCCTCGCGCTCACCGCGCCGAGCAATTGACAGGAGCCGTTTCAGCACAGATGAGAAGCAACCCCCTCGCCAGCACCGCAGCCAACGAGCTGCGCCTAGTCGCGCCTCTCAGCGCGACGGCTCGCGGGAGATCTGTGCCCTTTTTGACCTGACGCAGGCGCAAGCCGCAGCGAAAGGAGCCGGAGGGCCAGATCGGGCCCCCGGCTTTTTTGATGCTCTCGCATCAGGCGAAGACATCGAAGCCTCCCTCCCGCAGGCCGTGAACTCGGGGCCCTGTCCAGTTGGAAGCAGGCCAATGAAGCAGGAGCACCGATATGGCAGTCACGCTCGAACGACCGGCCGCGGGCAGGCCGGATCGTGAACAGGCTCTCGTGAATCGCCAGCCCGAGCTCGACCCGAGCCCGGTGCGTTCTGAGGCGAGCACCGACGTGCCGGCGCTGGTCATCGACCACGTGACGAAGCGGTTCGTCGTGGGCCGGAAGAAGAAGCCGGTCGTCGCCATCGACGACGTCTCGATGCGCATCAGGCGCGGCGAGATCTACGGCGTCCTGGGTGCCAACGGGAGCGGCAAGTCAACGCTCATTCGACTCGTCAGCACGCTGCTGACCATCGATACCGGGCGGGTGGAGGTCTTTGGTCTCGACATCACCCGGCGCGAGATGGAAGTCAAGCGGCTGATCAATCGCGTCAGCGTCGACGCGGCGTTCTTCAAGAAGCTCTCGCCCGCCGAGAACCTCTCGTACGCCGCGCGGCTGTACGGCGTGAATGCCAAGTGGGCAGCCCAGGAGTCGGTCCGCATCATGGCCCGACTCGGCGTAAAGAAGTCGCGCCTCAGCCGGCCCGTGGAACAGATGAGCCGGGGCATGCAGCAGAAGGTCGCCATCGCGCGAGCGCTGCTGACCAGCCCGACGCTCCTGCTGCTCGACGAGCCGACGACGGGTCTCGACCCGCGCTCGAAGCTGGACGTGCAGGCGTTCATCGAGGAAGTCATGGCCACTCATGACGCCACGATCGTGCTTACGACGCACGACATGGAAGTGGCGAACCGGCTGTGCAACCGACTCGCGATCCTGGCCGACGGCCGGGTCGTCGTTGAGGGCACACCCGAGGAGCTGCGCCGGCAGATCAGCACTGCCGACCAGCAGGCCAGCCTGCATGACGTGTTCATGCGCTTTACCGGTCGATCCCTCGACGACGACATCGAGGAAGAAGAAGACAACGAATAACGAACGAGAGGAACAAGAGATGTTGAGCTACCAGTACCACGTAGAGATGCAGCGCCAGCGTCGCCATGAGCTGCGCCGCGGCGTCCGTCGCTACAGCAACGTGCCGGTCCAGCACCCGGCGCGGCGCGGGGTCAGTCACAACGTCAGTCGCGCCGTGGGCCGGCTGATGATCGACGTTGGCAGCCGTCTGGCCGCCGACCCCCTCAGTGAGAGGGCTCGCTCCCGCTAGGGAGCGAGCCCGAACCACCACCTAACAAGTCGGAGACCCTGAAATGGCCGCCCTGACTCGCGAGCTGCGCGGCAGCTACGCGTTCGTCGAACGCAACATGAACCTCGTCAAGCGCTACTGGGGCTGGGAGTTCGGCTTCCTGATCTACGCCGTGGCCGCGTCCCTGTCCGTGACGCTGATCGGCAAGGACCAGGGCTCGCAGGAGCTGATCGTCTCGCTCGTGATCGGCGCGACCTTCTGGAACTACCTGTCGGTCGTTTTCAGCTTCATCGCCGAGACGATCACCTGGGAGCGCTGGGAGGGCACGCTCGAGTACACGATGATGGCGCCGGTCCGGCGGATCACCCATCTGCTCGGCTCGACTCTGTTCGCGCTCGTTTATGGGTTCATCCACACCGCGGTCGTGCTGACCGTGCTCGTGCTTTTCTTCGGCATCGACCTGAGCGGCGCGGACTGGGGCACGGCCGCAGTCTTCATGCTCATCGGCTCCGCCTCGATCGTGGGCATCGGCATGATGGCCGCCATCCTGCCCCTGCTCTATGTCGAGCGCGGCGACCAGATGGTGTTCGTCGTCAACTCGTTACTGCTGCTCTTCTCGGGCGTGTACTACAGCATCGCAATCCTGCCCGAGTGGATGCAGGCCGTGGCCCATTTCGTGCCCGGCACGTACATCCTCGACGGCATTCGCCAGAGCCTCATCCACGGCGTTCCGCTCAGTCAGCTACTGGGCGACGTTTGGCCTCTGCTGGTGATGGCCGTCGTTCTCATCCCCGCGGGCGCCTACGCGTTCTCGCTCGCCGAGCGGTACGCCAAGCGCACCGGCAAGCTCAAGAGGGTTGGCTAAATGGAAACTGCACTCGATCTGAAGATGCGCCCCTACTCAGGTGAGCAGGACGTGTACGCAATGGCCGAGATCCTCAACGCCGAGTTGAAGTCCGACGGCGTTCCCGGCCACGAGAGCGCGGCCGACATGCTCGCCTGGATCCGCAATCCGAGCGAGAGCTTCACCGCGGCCCGCGATCTCGATTTCGCCGAGATTGAGGGCAAGGTGGTGGCGTTCGCCGAGCGCAACTGGGTCGACACCACCGACGGCAAGCGCGAGTACCGGGTCAACGGTGCCGTGCTGCCCGAATGGCAACGGCGCGGTATCGGCCAGGCACTGCTAAGGCTCAACGAGCAGCGCGTGCGCGACCTCGCCGCGAGCCAGGAAACCGACAACGAGAGAGTCGTCGGGTCGTGGTCCAACGATCGCCAGGAAGGTCGGATTGCGCTGCTGCGCGAGAACCGCTACCAGCCAGTGCGCTGGTTCTTCGAGATGATCCGTGACCTGTCCGCGCCGATTCCGGAGGTGCCCCTGCCCGACAGCATCGAGGTACGGCCGGTGACCATGGACAGCATCCGCCAGATCTGGAAGGCGGACACCGAGGCGTTCAAGGACCACTGGGGTGGCTTCGACGACTCGGACGCGCACCTGAAGGCGTGGATGGACGGCCCCAACTTCGACCCGACCATGTGGCTAATCGCCTGGGACGGCGACGAGATTGCAGCCGGAGTCACCAACGGCATCTCGCCGGAGGAGAACGAGGCACTTGGCACCAAGCGCGGCTGGCTGCACACGGTGTTCACCCGACGGCAGTGGCGCAAGCGCGGCCTGGCCAACGCGCTCATCGCACGCTCCCTGGTCCTCATCAAGGAGCGCGGGATGGACTTCGCGGTGCTCGGCGTTGATGCCGACAACCCGAGCGGCGCACTCGGCCTGTACGAGCGCAACGGCTTCAAGGTCCTGGAGCGCTCCACGGCCTGGCGCAAGCCGCTCTAGCGGGCGGCGCTGGTAGGGCGGGCGCGGGAGACCCCGCCAAGCTCTCAGGCCACGCGCTTGATGCGGGCAGCGCATCGGAGCAGGGCAATTCCCTGGGCAAGGTCTGCCGGCGAGCCCGACGTGCGTCAGGTTTGCCCAGGGAAGTGACCGGTTCTGAACCCGTGCCCGCATCAAGCGAGTGGCCGAGTGGCTCGAGTGGCTGGAGCGGCTGAGTGGCTGGAGCGGCCGTGAGCGACCAGCCGATCAGAAGGGCAGCAACCTCGTTCGCGCAACCTGCTCGAGCCACGGCAGCTCGGCCGCGATGGTCGAACCTCGTCCGTGGCCGGGCAGGACGCGCAGGTCGGTCGGCATCGCGGAGAGTCGGGCGAGCGAATCGATCATCTGCTCGTCTGATCCTCCGGGAAGGTCGGTCCGACCCCAGGAGCCGGCGAACAGCGTGTCGCCGGTGAGCAACAGGCGCTCGCCGCTTGCCAGCAGGCATACCGAGCCTTCCGTATGCCCAGGCGTGTGCAGCACCTCGAGGTCGATCTCGCCGAAATGGATGCGTGAGCCCTCGGCCAGATCCACGGCGGGCACGCAGGGTGGAATTGGAAAGGGCGCCATCAACGCCGACGGGTGCTCCAGGCCTTCGCGGTCGAGCGCGTGGACAGCAATCTTGGCCCCCGTCGCGTCGGCGAGCACGGCGTTGTCGCCCATATGATCCCAGTGCCGATGCGTGGTGACGATGAGCTGCAGAGTCCAGCCACGCTCGGCGAGGGCGGCGGTCAGCCATTCCACGCACGGGATCGCGGTGTCGATCGCGATGGCCTCGCGAGTCTGCTCGTCGGCGAGCACGTACAGGTTCGTCGCGATCGGTCCGACCGCTCGCTGAAGGAGCCTCACGTGCTCCCCTGCTCCTGCTCGGTCAACCGAAAGAAGACACCGACGGCCCGGACCTGGCCGCGTCCCAGGCGATAGACGAGGTTGCCTGGAAAAGGATGCTGTCCGGTGGACCGAATGACCGACTCGCGTTCGCCGCCGGCCGCGAGCCGCGTCGCGCTGAACGGCCAGAGCACGCCGTTGTGGTAGTGGACGACCCCGGCTCCACAGGCTTCAAGATCGCGCGTCCAGCCGACCTCGCCATTTGGATGGCCGACGTAGATGCGGCCGTTTGCGTGCACCAGCCCGACGAGTCGTCCTCGGCCCGCGCCGCCCTTCCGCCGCGGCACCTCCAGATCGACGATGTTGCCCATGCCGAAGCGCAGCCACTCGGCACGGACGAGCGGATCGATGAGCGCGAGAATGCGGTACTGAAAGCGAAAGGCCGCGTGCCAGAAACGAGAGCCATGCTCGGACACGCATAGAGCATACGGAGACCCGACCAATGACCGATGCGACAGGCACATTCACCTGGTACGGACACTCGTGCGTCGAGCTGCGCACTCCGGGCGGCAAGGTGCTCATCTTCGATCCGTGGTTCGGCAATCCAACTTCGCCGCGCGCGGCGGCGGACGTGAAGCAGTGCGACCTGATGCTCGTCTCGCACGGCCACTTCGACCACATCGGTTCCGCGCCGCGCGACGTCGCGAATTCCGACGCACTGAAGATCGCGCGGGCGACCAAGCCTGCCTGGCCATGCATCCACGAGCTGTCGCTGTGGCTCGAGCGCCAGCTCGACGGTGCCGGTGTCGAGATCGTCGGCATGAACAAGGGCGGCACGGCCGAGGCACGCGGGCTCAAGGTAACGATGGTCCACGCCGACCATTCGGCCGGCGACTGGTTACCTGCCGGCGAACCGATGGTGGGCTGGGCCAAGACGTCCGAGGGCCCCATGTACCTGGGCGAGCCGGTCGGCTTCGTCGTCGAGCTCGAGGACGGCATGCGCGTCTACTTCGCCGGCGACACGGACGTCTTCGGCGACATGAAGATCATCGGCGAAATGCACACGCCGGACGTCGCGTTCCTGCCGATCGGCGGCCACTACACGATGGGGCCGGCAGGCGCGGCGCGCGCCGCGGCGCTGCTCGGTGCGCGCGCCGTCGTGCCCATCCATTACGGCACTTTCCCGATCCTCGCCGGCACGCCCGACCAGCTCCGCGACGAGTTGCTGGGCGTGGGCGTGGACGTCGACGTCGTCGCTCCGGAACGGGGCGTCGCCACTCCCCTGCCCTGATGCGAGTTCGGCTGGCTGACCCCGAGCGCGACGCCGAGCGCATCGCCGAGATCTACCGGCCGAACGTGGAAGCGACCGTCATCTCTTTCGAGGAGGTCGCACCCAGCGCGGCGGAGATGGCTGGGCGCATCCAGTCGGTACTCGCGTGGACTCCGTGGCTCGTCGCGCTTGATGAGAAGAGTCGCGTGATCGGTTATACGTACGCATCGCGCCATCGCGAGCGCGCGGGATATCGGTGGTCGGTCGACCCCGCCGTGTATGTCGACCCGTCGTTTCAGGGTCGAGGAGTCGGCAAAGTGCTGTACGGCGAGCTGCTACCGATCCTCCGCCGCCAGCGATTCGTGAACGCCTACGCGGGCGTCGGCCTGCCCAACGACGCCAGCGTGGAGCTACACGAGTCGATCGGCATGTCGCGCGGTGTCTACGAGAAGGTCGGCTGGAAGCTTGGGCGGTGGGTCGACGTGGCGTGGTATGGCATGCGCCTGGTTGAGCCGGTTGACGACGGCCCGCGGCCGGCGGAGCCCGTGCCGTTCAGCTCAATCGCCCGGGAAGTAGCGCGCGTTCTCGAGGCCGGAACCGTCAGTCAGGGCTGATGCGGGCAGCGGTTCGGAACCGCTTGCTTCCCTGGACAGACCGTGCGGAGATTTGCCTCTGAGCGATGCGACACGCGCATCACCCGCGTGATCGATCGGGCGATCGCTCTCTAGAGTCCCTGCGGGGTCCACGAGACGATGCCGATCTTCGTCGGCGTCCAGTCGAAGGCGAAGCGGCCCTCGCGCTCCGTGAGGACGTCGCGCGCGAGACGGGTCAGCTGTGCGTCCTTGGCACTGCCGCGACGAAGCCAGAGTTGACGGCGCGCGGTGTCCACTGCCTCATCGAATGTGGCGAACGTTGGTGGCACGCGGTCGACCAGCGTGATCTCCGGGAGCCGGCCGCGGGCGAGGAGCAGCATCACCATTTCCGGCAGTGCCGGCAGCCGAACGCGCTCCTCGCCGTGCACCGGGCGCCAGAACAATGCGCCCGTCGTCTGCATTGCCGACGCGCCCATGACCGCCACGCGCAGGCGATTCGCGCACCCTTCCATCTGGTCGAGGAACGGACCGATCTCGGCGATGTCGTAGCCCACGTGGGCCATCAGCGCGACGTCTGCACGTGGTGGTTCGGGCATCGGCCAGCGCGACTCGATCACGCGAGTGTTCTCAATCTGGTTGGCGGCCGCGTCCTCGGTCAGCGCGGAGAGCATCGCCGGCGACGGGTCGATGGCAATCAGCTCCTTGACGTGCAGGGCGATGGGCAGTGCGTAGCGGCCGCCGCCCGCGCCAATGTCGAGCCAGGTCTCATCCAGACGGGCAAGCGACAGCAGGACGTTGAGCGTCGCATCGTCCGTCCGATGCGGATCCATGCGGAAACGGCTGGCGGTCGGAGCGTAGAAGTCGGTGGGATCGGGCTCTTCACGCGAGCGCTCGACCTGCTCCTTGTCGGCCGCAACCCGTGCTCGCCAGGCGGCCTGCAGCGAATCCGCAGATGGGCTCAACGGGTCGTTCATGCGGTCAGAGTAGGCCCTGGCCCTAAACTCGGACGCAGGATGAGCAAGGAACTCCAGCTTCGCGAATTGATGCGCGAGCGCATCGTCGTGCTCGACGGTGCCATGGGGACGCTCATCCAGCGCCACGAGCTGACCGAGGAGCAGTTTCGAGGTGAGCGCTTCGCGGGCCACGCGCGCGACCTGCGCGGCGCGAACGAGGTGCTCAACCTGATTCAGCCCGGGATCATCGCCGACATCCACCGCCAATATCTCGACGCCGGCGCGGACATCATCACGACGAACACCTTCAACGCCAACGCGATCTCGCTCAGCGATTACGGCCTGCAGGAGCTGTCCGAGGAGATCAACCGCGCCGCCGCCACGCTGGCACGCCAGGCAGCCGACGAAGCGATGGTTGCCAATCCCGCCAAGCCGCGCTTCGTCGCCGGATCGCTCGGCCCCACGAACAAAACCGCCTCGATCTCGCCCGACGTCAATGACCCGGGCGCGCGCAATGTCACCTGGCAACAGCTGGTCGACGCATACCAGACCGCGGCGCGCGGCCTCGTCGCGGGTGGCGTCGACATCCTGCTCATCGAGACGATCTTCGACACGCTCAACGGCAAGGCCGCGATCTTCGCCGTCGAGTCGCTCTTCGAGGAGCTGGGCCGGCGAGTGCCAGTCATCGTCAGTGCCACGATCGTCGATCAGTCAGGGCGCAACCTGTCCGGCCAGACCGTGGGCGCGATCTGGAACAGCCTTCGCCACGCGCGGCCGCTGGCGATCGGCCTGAACTGCTCCCTCGGCGCGGAGTTGCTGCGGCCGTACGTCGCGGAGCTGGCACGGATCGCCGACGTGCCGGTCATCACTTACCCGAACGCCGGGCTGCCCAACGCCTTCGGTGGCTACGACGAGCAGCCGCCGGAGACGAGCTCACAGCTGGCGCGCATGGCCCGAGAGGGAGCGCTCAACATGGTCGGCAGCTGCTGCGGCACCACGCCCGACCACACCCGGGCGATCGTCGCGGCGGTCGCAGGCCTGCCTCCGCGCGTGATCCCGGAGGTCGAACCTGCGACGCGCCTCGCGGGCCTCGAGCCACTCGATATCCGCACCGATTCGCTGTTCGTGAACGTGGGTGAGCGGACGAACGTAACGGGCTCACGCGCCTTCGCGCGACTCATCAAGGAGGAGCGCTACGACGAGGCGGTGGCCATCGCCCGTCAGCAGGTCGACAGCGGCGCCCAGATGATCGACATCAACATGGACGAGGCGCTGCTCGACTCGCAGGCCGCCATGGCGCGCTTCCTCGACCTGATCGCGGTCGAGCCGGACATCGCCAAGGTGCCGGTGATGATCGACTCATCGCGCTGGGACGTGATTGAAGAGGGGCTCAAGCACGTCCAGGGCCGCCCAGTCGTCAACTCGGTCAGCCTCAAGGAGGGAGAGACGGAGTTCCTGCGCCAGGCGGCGCTCGCGCGGCGTTACGGTGCCGCGGTCATCGTCATGGCCTTCGACGAGCAAGGCCAGGCGGACAGCGTTGAGCGCAAGGTGGCCATCGCGCATCGCGCCTTTGACCTTCTCACGCAACAGGCCGGCTTCGACGCGACCGACGTGATCTTCGACCCGAACATCTTCGCCATCGGCACGGGCATCGAGGAGCACGCCGACTACGGCAATGCCTACATCGCGGCGGTGCGGCGTATCAAGCGCGAGCTGCCCGGCGTGCCGATCTCGGGGGGCGTGAGCAACGTCTCGTTCTCGTTCCGCGGCAATGACGTCGTGCGCGAGGCGATCCACGCCGTGTTCCTCTACCACGCCATTCGCGCCGGCATGGACATGGGCATCGTCAACGCGGGCGCGCTCCCGGTCTACGAGGCCATCGATCCCGTGCTCCGGGAGCGTGCTGAGGACCTCGTGTTGAACCGCCGAGCGGACGCGACCGAGCGCATGCTCGAGATCGCCGAGGAGGCACGCGGCGGCGAGCGCGGCGGCACCGGTTCCGGCCGCGACATGAGCTGGCGCGAGGCGCCTGTCGCCGAGCGCCTGCGCCATGCCCTGATCGAGGGCGTCAGCGACTTCATCGTCGAGGACACCGAAGAGGCACGGCTCGCCGCCGCGCGCCCGCTGGACGTGATCGAGGGTCCCCTGATGGCCGGCATGGACGCCGTCGGCGACCTGTTCGGCAGCGGGCGCATGTTCCTGCCCCAGGTCGTGAAGAGCGCGCGCGTCATGAAGCAGGCCGTCGGCCACCTCATCCCGTACATCGAGCAGGAGAAGGCGCGCATGGCGGCCGCGGGCGGCAACGGCCACGGCCACGGCAACGAGCCGCGCAACGCGGGCACGATCGTCATGGCCACGGTCAAGGGCGACGTCCACGACATCGGCAAGAACATCGTCGGCGTCGTGCTGGGCTGCAACGGCTATCGCATCGTCGACCTGGGCGTGATGGTGCCGTGGACCCAGATCCTCGAGACAGCGCGGCGCGAGAACGCGGACGCCATCGGCCTGTCGGGGCTGATCACGCCGTCGCTCGAGGAGATGCGCACCGTGGCCCAGGAGATGGAACGCGAGCACATGACCCTGCCGCTGCTGATCGGCGGCGCGACGACGTCACGCGCCCACACCGCCGTACGACTTGAGCCGGCCTACAGCGGCCCGGTCATCCACGTCCAGGACGCGTCGCGCGCGGTGGGCATCGTCAGATCGCTGCTCGACGAGAACGCGCGCGACGGCTTCGTCCGCCAGACACGCGAGAGCTACGCCGAGCTGCGCCGCCAGTTCGCGGATCGGGATGACCGGACACGGCGGCTGACGCTCGACGAGGCGCGCTCGCGACATGCACAGATCGAGTTCACGGGCGACAAGACGCCGCCGCGGCCGACCTTCCTCGGCAGCCGAGCGCTGCGCGACATCCCGATCGACGAGTTGAGCCGCTACATCGACTGGACGCCCTTCTTCGCCGCCTGGGAGCTGCCCGCTCACTACCCTGAGGTGCTCCAGCACGACCGAATGGGCGAGGCCGCGCGGTCACTCTTCGCCGACGCCCAGAAGCTCCTCGAGCGCATCGTCGACGAGCACCTGGTGCGCGCCGACGCCGTGGTCGGCTTCTGGCCCGCAAACTCCACACCCGAGGACGACATTGTGCTCTTCACCGACGACGGGCGCTCCACCGAGCTCGACCGGCTGCACGCCCTGCGCCAGCAGATCGCCAAGCCGGGCGGTCGGCCGGACATCGCTATTTCGGACTTCGTCGCCCCGCTCGCTTCGGGCGTCGGCGATTACGTCGGCGCCTTCGCAGTGACCGCGGGTGGAGGGTTGGAGGCCGCGAAATCGAAGCTGGCCGAGGCGGGTGATGACTACACGGCGATCCTGCTCAGCTCACTCGCCGATCGGCTGGCCGAGGCCGCCACGGAATGGCTGCATGCGCGCGTTCGGCGCGAGCTGTGGGGCTACGCGTCCGACGAGGCGCTCGACAACGACGCGCTGATCGCCGAGCGCTACGTCGGGATCCGGCCGGCGCCGGGCTACCCGGCCCAGCCCGACCACACCGAGAAGCGCACGATCTTCCGCCTGCTCGACGCCGAGCGGCAGATCGGGATGCACCTGACCGAGTCGATGGCAATGGTTCCCGGCGCGTCCGTCAGCGGCCTCTACCTCTGGCACCCCGACGCGCACTACTTCGGCCTTGGCCGGATCGGACGCGACCAGCTTGCCGATTACGCGCGGCGCAAGGGCTGGTCGCTGGCCGAAGCCGAGCGCTGGCTGGCGTTGAACGTCGTCGACGAGCGGGCGAACTCACCGACCGGGGCCATCTAGCCGTCGTATACTCGGCCCCGGCCGGTCGCGCCGCGCTCAACGACCCGCGCGGTCGGCCACTTCCACGCATCGCTTCGAGTCAAACCCGCGCCCTTCGGGAGACCCGGTTGACTTCCAACGTCGCCCAGAGCTATCCGTACTCGACCGAGACAGACGCCGAGCGCCGAGCAGCGATCGAGGCTGCCACGGCCAAATTCGACGGTCTGGCCAAGAAGATCGCCGACGAGAGCGAGGCGCTGCCCGATTCGGGCCCAGACGAGCCCGGCCGGCCCAACCGGAACTGGGTCTTCATCTGCCCCAGCCACGTCCCAGCACAACTCCACGTCGCCGGCTATGCGCGCGAGCGGCACGCTCTCTACGTCGTCTGCGAAGAGGGCGGCGAGACCTACCTGCGCTGATCGGAGCCGCTGTTGACCACGCCTGACGGCGCTTCCGAGACACGGGCCACGATCCGCTGCAACCAGTGCGGCAACGTCGTGCCGCGCATGGAGTACTGCATCCGCTGCGGCGATCCGCTGAGCGACGAGTACAACGTCGAGGGCCGCGCCCAGGCACGTGACCGCTTTGCCGCGGCGCCCCACGAGCCAGTGTTCACGGTTGCCTTTGTCAGCACGCTCTTTCCGCAGCTGCCCAGGGCCCACATGCGGACATTCCGCATCTCGTTCCTGGCCGGTGCGGCGATCATCGGCGTCCTGGCCCTGTTCGGCCTCTACCCGGTCGCACTCGTCGCCGCCGCAGTGCTCGTGCCGTTGCTCATGGTCATGTATGTCTACGTCGTCGACATCTACGAGGATGAGCCGCTGTCGATCGTGGGCACGACGATGCTCTGGGGCGTCGGCGCCGGCGTCCTGTATGCCCTGCTACTTCGCGCGCAGCCTTCGCCGGCGTCCTTCACGAACGACAACATCGGCGTGCTCGCCCTGAACGCAGTCGGGCTGCCGCTGCTCGAGACCGCGCTGATGCTCGCCGGGGCACTCTTCCTGCTCCCGCAGCGACGCTTCAACGACGTCCTCGACGGCGCCACGTTCGGCGCAGCTTCGGCCGTCGCGTTCACCGGCTCACACCTCATCGTCCAGGCGCTGCCCATCCTGAGTGCCGGCCTGCGCCCGGCCGGCGACCCCGGGCCGTGGATCATCCAGCTCATTTCCCTCGGCATCCTCCAGCCGATCATCGCCGCCGGCGCCATCGGCGCGGCCGCCGCTGCCTGGTGGCTGCGCTACCGCTCGCCGGTCACCGACCGCCGAGCCCTCGGCCTCGTCGGCGTTCCGCTGGTCGCCACGGCCGGCGCCGCGCTGCTGATCGTTGCTGCCGGGGTCGTCAAAACGCTTCTGCCGCTCATCCCGGCGACGGTATTGCTGGTGCCACTGGCCGGACTCGCCCTGCTGTGGCTGCGCGCGGCACTGCACCTTGGGTTGATGCAGGAGTCGCGCGAGGTCCCCGTGGGCCGCGCGATCGTCTGCCCCAACTGCGGCCACGCCACGCCCGAGCACACCTTCTGCGGCCATTGCGGCATCTCGCTCCGGGCACTGCCCAAGGGCGTGCGCGAAAGGGCCGAGGCAGCCGCTGAGTCAGGCACCGGAAGCGCACCCGCCAAGTGAGCGGACCATTCGGCGACCCGCCGCCGGGCTATGGCCGGCCCACATGGGCGCCCTCGCCGGCCCAGTCACGGACGAGCTCGGGCGCGGTCGTGGCCGTCTTCGTTGTCATCTTCATAGTCCTTGCCCTGGTCGTGGGCCTGATCGTCTTCGTCAGCCAGCCGCCACCGCCCGTGGCGCCGTGCCAGCCCGGCCAAGCGTGCGCGCCTGTGCCGTCCCTGCAGCCGGTCGCGGGCTCGCCCGTCCCCATCGCGACGCCTGTCTCCCACGCTACGCCCGCGCCCACCTCGCCGGTTGCGTCAGGCCCGGTCGGCCAGCCCACGCCCGGCGCAAGCCTGGTCCTGCCCGGGCCGACGCCCAGCGACAACACGCCGGCCGTCATCTCCGGCGAGCAGTTCACGGACGCCTCACTCGGCTTTGGCTTCGAGTACGACCCCGCCGCGTGGTCACTGTCCGACTCCGGCGCCGGTTTCGCGGTCCTGAGCAGCAACTATTTCGACTGCCAGCTGTGGGTCGACGTCATCACCGCCGATACATCACCGCAGAAGATGATGGACAGCGAGCTGGGCCAGGTCGACCGCTTCCTGGTCGGCCGGGTGGCGGACCCCGACACGTACGACGCGGTGCTTGGTCCGAGCATCGGCTACGTTCGCGGTGTCAGCAGCGTCTGGTCGGGCACGCTTACGAGCAGCGACGGCACGCCGCTCGCGCCCGGCGGAGTGACGATCGTCTCGTCGACCGACGGCCGGATCACGGCCGCAGTGGTCGTCATCGTCGGCACGCCCGACGCCCAGCAGGATGGCGACACGCAGCAATACCAGGCGCGCAAGGCGGCCGATGACATCCTCAAGACCTTCGATTGGGGCGGCCAATGAGCGCGCGCGCCCTGACCCTGCTGCTGTCCGCGATGCTGGTCGTTGCAGCGTGCGGCGCGGCGAGTCTGCCGGCTGCCACGACCGCGCCGGCCGTGCCTGGTGCGCCGGCCGTGGCTGATCCATCGGCCGCGCCGATTGACCTTGGGCCGACGCGGTCCGACGAGCAGGTCGCATTCAACGTCAGCCTGCGCCTGCCCGGCCAGGCCGACCTCGATTCTTATCTCGCCGGCCTGAGCCAGCCCGGGTCGGCGTCGTACCGGCAGTTCCTGTCACCGGCGCAGTTCGGCGCCCGTTTTGGCCTGCCCGACGCTGCGGTAGCACAGGTCGTCTCGTGGCTGAACGCGGGCGGCCTGAGCGCCCAGGCTACGCCGCAGAAGACGTCGATCGCGGTCAGCGGCACGGCCGCCCAGGTCGACAGCCTGCTCGGCGTCAATCTCGTTGATCGTGTGACCCCGAGCGGCGTTCGCTACCACGTGCCGTTGGGGACGCCGACCGTGCCCGTCGCGCTGAATGATGACGTCGCGGTGGTTGTCGGGCTGGATACGGAGCCCGTGCAGCAGTCGGCCTGGCCCGGCATCTATCTCTCCGGTGTGCCCGATCCCGGCATCACGCCGAGCGTAATCGCCAGTGCCTACGAGATCTCGCCGCTGCACGACGCCGGCTACTTCGGGGACGGGCAGACCATCGCCATCGTCTCGTTCGACACGTTCACGGCCAGCGATGTCGCCACGTTCGACAGGCAGATGGGCATCAGCGGCGCGCCAGCGGTCAAGAAGGTGACGCTCGCAGGCGGTCCCGACCAGCCCGGCGCGGGCACCGGCGAGGTGTCGCTCGACCTCGAGGTCACGCGCGGTATTGCGCCGCATGCGCAGATCATCAGCTACGAGGGAGCCAACACGGCTGACGGCCTTGTGGCGATCGTTTCGCGCATCGTCGCCGACGGCAAGGCCAAGATCATCAGCAACAGTTGGGGCACGTGCGAGATCCGCAACAGCAAAGCGGCGATGGCCGCCGAGGAACGTGAGCTTGCGGCCGCGGTCGCCGCCGGAATCACCGTCTTCGCTTCGAGCGGCGACGCCGCCGCCTACGACTGCCGCCGGGAGAAGATCTCGAGCGACCCGTTCGACCGCGACGTCTCGCCCGGCGTCGATTGGCCGGCGGCAAGTGCGAACGTCGTCGCGGTCGGCGGCACTTACCTCACGGTCCACCAGGACGGCGCATACCTCGACGAGGCCGGCTGGGAGGAGCCGCTCAGCGGCGCGGGCAGCGGTGGCGGGCTGTCGCAGTACCAGCCGCGGCCGTCGTGGCAGCAGGGCGCGGGTGTCGACAACGCCCAGAGCACCGGCATGCGCCAGGTCCCGGACGTGGCCGGCCCGGCCGATCCGAGCAGCGGTTTCTTCATCATCTACACCGACCCTGATCAGGGCCTGGTCAACGGCCGTGTCGGCGGCACGAGCGCGGCAGCACCGTTCTGGGCGTCATCGATGCTCCTCGCCGAGCAGCTCGCGGATGCCCAGGGCATCAGCAACGTTGGACCGCTCGGCCCGACGCTCTACCAGGTCGCGGCCGCGGCACCCGCCGGGACGCTCTTCCACGACGTGATCAAGGGCGGCAACCTGCTCTACGACGCGACCCCTGGCTGGGACTACGCGACGGGCCTGGGCAGTCCGCGGGTCGCGCCACTGGCGGCTGCGATAGTCGACTTCCTCAAGCGCTAGCCGCGTCGGGCTGAGCGCTCGCCGCGCTGAGCAGCAGCGCGGCGAGCAACACAACCCGCGGAGCGATTGAGTCGACCTCGGTGTACTCACCGGGAGCGTGGTCGAGACCACCGACCGGGCCAAGGCCGTCGAGCGTGGGCACGCCCATGCCGGACGTCGTGTTCGCGTCCGACGCGCCGCCCGTCGCCGCATCGTGCAGCTCGAAGCCGAGCCTCTCGGCGAGGGCAATTGCGTCGGCCGCCAGCCGCGCGGTCTGCGGCCCCTTTTCCATGGGCCACCAGCGATGGCGCCGGTTCACGGTGGTCACTACGTCGGGCACGGTCGAGCGCATGCAGATCTCGGTGATCGCGTTCTCGGCGAGCTCCATGTCGGTCCGTGCAGCGGCGCGCAGGTCGATCTCCAGCTCGCAGTGCTCGGCGATGACGTTGGGCCGCGTTCCACCGCTGACCACGCCGATGTTGACAGTGACCCCCGGCCAACGGCCGTTGAGCGCGGTCAGCTCCAATGTCTTGTGCGCCGCCTCGAGGATCGCGCTGCGTCCCTTCTCCGGCTCCACGCCGGCGTGGGCGGCGCGGCCATCGATCTGGACGATGTAATCAGCAATGCCCTTGCGCGCGCTGACGATGTCGCCGTTGGCGCGCGCCGATTCGAGCACGAAACAGACATCGGCAGCCTCCGCCGCATCCCTGATCACCGGCGTGCTGGCGGGCGAGCCGATCTCCTCGTCGGGGTTGGCGACGAAGGTGAGCCGCTCGAACGGCAGCCACTCGGCCGCGGTCACGGCCCGGCCGGCTTCGGCCGTGGCCAGGGCGCGCAACGCGCGCAGGCCGTAGATGCCACACAGCAGCCCCGCCTTCATGTCGTTGACGCCCGGGCCTGTCGCGTGGCCGTCGGCGATCGCAAACGGCCGCTCGGCGGCCGTGCCATCCGGGAAGACGGTGTCCAGGTGGCCGATGACCAGGCAGTGCCCGCCGCCGGCGCGGCCGTCGAGGGTAGCGACGATCGTGTCGCCGAGCGACTCGTTCGGCTCGGTCGCGAGCACCGCTCCGAGCTCGGTCGCCTGGTCCTGGAACCAGCGGCCGATCTCGTCGACGCCGGCCTTCGAGTACGTGCCGCAGTCAATGTTGACGAGCCGTTCGAGATCGGTCAGGAAGGCCGGCAGCGCGCCGTCGGCGAATGCGCGCAGGTGCGCCAGCTGGGTGTCGGAGACGTCGGTCATCGGTCAAACCATAGTGATGCGTGCGCGGGCTCGCCACCCCGCGATTCCCGCAAGAAAGCGTCGCCAGAAGGCCGGTTGCGAGAGGATTTGCGCAGGGAATTGACGCCGCGCGCCACCCTGTCCGCATCAAGCGCGTCTCGGCCGGCGACTCTCGCGCCGCTCATATACTCCGGCGACCGTGCGCCTGATCGAAGTCCGCCTGCTTGACGGCCCAAACATCTATCGCCTCGTGCCTGCGGTCAAGATCGAGGTCGCCGTGGGCCGGCGCCGGACCTGGTTCGGGCAGCGGCTGCCGCCTCGGCACGCGCTGGTTCGCCTGGGCCGCAACGTTCCCCGGCGCGAGGCGCCCGAGCCGGTCGCCGAGCTGGCCGCGTGGGTGCGCCGACTTCATCGCGGTGCACTCGCCACGGATGTCGCGGTCTCCATCCACCGCTCGAGCGACCCGGGCCACTGGATCGTGGCCTTTCCGTGGCAGCTGTCGCGCCAGGCAGAGACGATCGCGCGCGCCGCGCTCCGGCTCGCCGACGAGCCGAGCGAGCACGTGGCGGCGCGCGCGATCGAGCGCATCAGGGAAGCGCGCGGAGTCGCACCCGACTGGGTCACGGACGATCGACGCGCGCTCAGGGTGATCAGCGTCAGCGGCACCAACGGCAAGAGCACGACGGCGCGCATGATCACCCACATCTGCCGCACCGCGGGCATGCACGTCGGTACGACGACGACCGACGGCGTGCTCGTCGATGAGCAGCTCGTCGAGGCCGGCGACTACACGGGACCGGCCGGGGCGCGCGCCGTCTTCGCTCGGCCCGATCTCGACATCGGCGTGCTCGAGACGGCGCGTGGCGGGATCCTGCTGCGCGGCCTTGGCTACGAGTCGAACGACGCGAGCGTGCTGACCAACATCAGCGCCGACCATCTCGACCTGCAAGGCGTCCATACGCTGCCCGAGCTGGCCGAGGTGAAGTCGGTCATCTGCCGCGTGACCAGGAGCGACGGCGCGGTGGCGCTCAACGCCGACGATCCGCTCGTCGCTGGAGTCGCACGCTGGCTCAAGGCGCCCGTCTTCTACTACACGGCACGGCCGGCCGAGCGAACTCGCCGCGTGCGCGCTCATCTGGCCCGCGGTGGGACGGCGTTCTGCGTCGAGGACGGCATGATCGTCGAGCGCGTCGGTGGGCGGCGCTCGGAGATCGTCGCCCTGGACGACGTCCCGGCGACGCTCCTCGGCCTCGCCCGTCACAACGTGGCCAACGCCCTCGCGGCCGTCTGTGGCGCGCGTGCCCTGGGCATCGGTGCCACGGACGTCGCGGCCGGGCTGCGCGGCTTCCTGATCACGGCCGAGCTGATGCCCGGCCGCATGAATCTCTACGTCCGCGGCGACACGCTCGTGATGGTCGACTACGCCCATAACGAGGCCGGTCTCGAGGCGCTGCTCGACACGGCCGAAGGCCTGATCGGGAAACGCGGCAAGCGACGCGCGAGCATGATCGCGGTCGTCGGCACTGCCGGCGACAGGCCGGACGATTCGCTGCGCGCCATCGGCCGCCTCGCGGGCGAGCGTGCCGACCGCGTCACGATCAAGGAATCGCTCACCTTCCTGCGCGGGCGGTCGCGCGCGTCGGTGATCGGGGAGCTGCTGGCCGGTATCCGCTCAGCAGGCGTCGCCGCGCATGACGTGGCGGTCTACGAAACGGAGCTCGGCGCGCTCGAGAGCGAGCTCGCGACGGTCGGTGAGAACACTCGCGTGATCACGCTCATGTGCCACGAGCAGCGACCAGAGGTGCGCGACTACCTACTTGGCGCCGGCTTCGACGCGGTCGTCGATCCGCGCACCCTGCAGCGCTTCCGAAGCTAGAGACGTCGATGGACAACGGCCAGGATGCCGACGGGCTCGCCCTTGGGATCGTCACGGCGCGAGAACTGCTCACCGATCTGGTCGAGCGCCGCGCTTAGCTCGTCGATGTCGGCTGACGTCAGGCGCACGCCAAGGCGGAGCGTCGCGATCGCGGCGTCCGGGCCAGCCTCGAGCAGCTCTTCGCGCACGGCGTCCATGGTGCGCATCGATCCGGCCACGAACTCTGTCGCGGCAACCATCAACGTTGGCTTGGAGCCGCGTCACGTCGGCCTGGGATTCGGCTCTGTCTGGGTCACGAACTACGGTTCGGGGACTGTCACCCGGGTCGATCCCGTGACCAACAAGGTGATCACGACGATCAGGGCCGGCGATGGCTCAGAGGGAATCTGCTTCGCGGCCGGGTCGGTCTGGGTGGCCAACGTTGACGCTGGAACCGTGACGCGGATCGACCCGGTCACGGGCAAGGTCATCGCCACTTTCCCAGGCGGGACGCTCAACGAAGGCCTCGCCGCGGAGGGCGACCAGATCTGGCTGGCCATCACCGGAGGCGGCGTGGTCGCCCCGATCGATCCCGCTACGAACAGCGTCGGCGCGGGGATAAGCACGGGGCTATGCCCGCGTCGGATGCTCTTCCGTCAGGGTCAGCTGTGGGTCAGCAATACGGACGACGCGACGATCACGGTCGTGCCGCTGGGCTGAACGCCTCAGCGCGAGATGCGGGCAGCACGCGGCACGGTTGATGCGGGCAGCGCTGCACGAGGCTCCAATTCCCTGGGCAATCCCGATCTCGATCGCGCGTCGCGCAGGCCTTTGCTGCGGGAAGTGGCCGATTGTGAGCCCGTGCACGCATCGCGGCGTGGGGATGGCGGCGTTCAGACGACGGCGTGAGGACGCGCGCCAGGCGTCGGAGCAGCTAGCCCTCGTCTACGGCCAGCTCACCGGGGTCAGTGATGGCGGGCACGCCGTGCGCCTTGGCGTCGATCATGACCCGCCGATAGACGGCGGGGATGTCGTCGCTGCACAGCATGACCAGGTCGCCGCGCCGCGCGTCGTGCATCGCGACCACGGCCGCGTCCTGTTCGTCGGGCTGGACCTTGACCGTGGCACACCGCGCGCCCTGTTCGGCCATGCCCTTCTCGACCCCCTGCCTGACGAGCTCGGCCGATTCGCCCTGCCGGCGCCCGCGCAGGTTGCGATCCTCGCGCACGATGACCTCGTCGAACGAGTGCGCCGCGAGGCGACCGTATTCGCGGTGGTCCTCGTCGCGCCGGTCGCCTGGCATGCCGATCACGCCGATCGCGCTGCCCTGCCGGCCCTCGCCGTTCTGGTTGCTCATCATCAGGTCGACGAACTCGGTCAGGCGGCGCATGCCGTCGACGTTGTGGCAGTAGTCGAGGATCACGCGGTAGCCGTCGATCGGCACCTCGTTCAGGCGCCCGGGCGCCTGGAAGAAGCTCGTGCTGAACGTGCGCAGGCCCTGGCGGATGTCGTGCACGTGCGCGCCGGCGGCCCAGGCGGCCGCGGCCGCGGCCAGGGCGTTGGCCACGTTCATGCGCGCGCGGCCGCCGAACGTGGCCGGGATCAGGTGCGTGTACAGCAGCGGCATGGTCCGGTCGCGGTCGCGCAGGACGATCAGCTCGCCGTCGTCCGTGCGTTGGAGGACCATCGCCGCGCCGCCACGGCCGGTGTGGCCGTCGACGCGATCGTATCCCTCCTCCTCACGCGTCTGGGCCATCGAGAAGAGGACGACGCTGCCGTGGCACTGACGGTCCATGCGCGCCACGAGCGGATCGTCGGCGTTGAGCACGGCCGTGCCGGTCCGCGGAACTGCTTCGACCAGCACGGACTTGACATGCGCCAGCTGCTGGAGGGTGTCGACCCCGCGCAGGCCGAGGTGATCGCCGGTGACGTTGGTCACGACCGCTACGTCGTTGCGGTCGTAGCCAAGCCCCTCGCGCAGGATGCCGCCGCGGGCAACCTCGAAAACGGCCGTGTCCACGGATGGGTTCTGGAGCACCATCTGGGCCGACTTCGGGCCGGACATGTCGCCCTTCCTGATCATGCGGCCGTCGATGACGATGCCGTCGGTCGTGGTCATGCCCACGCGCCGGCCCATCAACTTGAGGATGTGGCCGATCATGCGCACCGTCGTCGTCTTGCCGTTGGTGCCGGTCACGCCGATGATCGGGATGCGCGCGTTCGAGCCGGGCGAGAAGAGCAGGTCGATGACCGGCTTGGCGACGAACTGCGGTTCGCCCTCGGTCGGGTTGGTGTGCATCCGAAAGCCCGGCGCGGCGTTGACCTCGACGATGGCGCCGCCCTGCTCGCGCACCGGCACCGCGATGTCCGGAGCGATGAAGTCGATGCCGGCGACGTCCAGGCCCACGACCTGGGCCGCCGTCTCGGCGATCTCGACGTTGTCCGGATGTGCCTCAAAAGTCCGGTCGATGGAAGTGCCGCCGGTCGACATGTTGCCGGTGGCGGCGAGCATGACCCGGCGGCCCTGCTCGGGCACGGCATCCAGATCGAGGTCCTGCTTGGCGAGCAGCTCGTGCGCCGCGGCCGAGATGCTGATGCGTGTGAGCACCTTCTCGTGGCCGATGCCGCGCCGCGGATCGGCGTTCTCGATCTCGACCAGCTCGTGGACTGTGTGCGTGCCATCGCCGACGACACTGGCCGGGACACGCTCGGCGACCGCCGCGAGCTTGCCGCCGACGATCAGGATCCGGTAGTCGTTGCCCGAGACGAACGACTCGACCACGACATCGCCGTTGCGGCTCTCGTCGTACGCCTGCTGGAACACCCGCCGGACGTCGTCGCCGGTGCGCAGGTCGAGGGCCACGCCACGGCCGTGGTTGCCGTCGAGCGGCTTGACGACCACCGGGTAGCCGACCTCGGCTGCCGCCTCGACGGCGCCGTCGTGGGTGTGCACGACGCGCGACCGCGGTACGGGCAGCCCCGCCGAGCTGAGCAGTGCGTTGGTCAGGCTCTTGTCCGAAGCGATATCGACCGCGATCGCACTCGTGCGCGAGGTCATCGTCGCCCGGATGCGCTGCTGGTGAATGCCCTGGCCCAGCTGGACGAGGCTGGACCGGTCGAGGCGCATGGCCGGGATGTCGCGCGATACCGCCTCGTCGACGATCGCCTGCGTCGACGGCCCGTAGGCGCGCCGCTCGGCGATGCGGATGAGGTCCTCGAGCTGCTCGGCGAAGTCGAGCGGCGCCGCGTCGGGAGAGACGAGGTGGTTGACGAGAGCCACTGCGAGCCGGCCCGCGGCACGGCCGACGTCCTCGTCACGGAACTCGTAGACGACGTTGTAACGGCCGTGCTCGCCGGGTGATGCGCGCGTCTTGCCCGCGTGCGCGTCCGTGCCGGCGAGGCTCTGCAGTTCCAGCGCCACGTGCTCGGTCACGTGGCCCAGCCACGTGCCGTCCTTCAGGCGGCTGACGAAGCCGCCGCGGCGGCCGAGCGAGCAGGCATGGTCCCCGAGCGACGGGATGAGCTCGACGAGGGCCTCGTTGAAGCCCGGGATCGTGTCGCTGGGCCAGTCCTCGAGCACGCCCAGATCGACGTAGAGCACGATCGCCGGCGTGCGCGACCAGATGTTCGGCCCGCGCAGGACGCGCGTATCGAGGATGCACAGTGTCGGCTCTGGCTGGCCGGTCGGCGGTGGCTGGTGCGATTGCTTGTCGGCTATCGGAGTGGCCCCGTGGTTGGCGGAGCGAGGTCAGCTCGAGGCGAGCGAATCCGCGTCCAGAGCGCGAAGGATAGGCGCCGCGAGGCGCTCGCGGCGATCCAGATCGAAGCGATAACCCGCCGGCAGAGAGTGCAGGATGACGTTGCTGATCATCAGCGGTCGGTGCGCCTTGACCTCCCACGCGTCGGTCTCCGATTCCGCGCCGTCGATGATCGTGATGCTCCGTCGCCCGATGACCTCGAGCACGCGGTCCGGCCCGACCACGCCCGCGGTGTCCTCGTCGACGCCGATGCCGAGCAGCGATGGGTTCTGGGCGATGATCGCGAGCAAGCGGCCCAGGCGGTTGCGCTGCTCGAAATGCTGGTCGACGATCAGACCGGGCAGGATTCCGAGGCCAGCGGCCATCTGGACCATGCGCTGCTTTGGCGTTGCCCCGCTTGCACCGAATGCGACCATGTGCGTGCTCATCGCGGAGGCGCCGGCGCTCGTGCCGGCTACTACGGCACCTTCGCGGTGGCGCCGCGTGATTGCGTGGGCCAACGGCGTGCCGCCGATCGTCGACGACAGGCGCAGCTGGTTGCCGCCCGTCAGAAAGATGCCCGTCGCCTCGCGCACCGTGCCGACCGCGATCGGATCCGAGCATTGCGCGCGGTTGATCGTGTGGATCGGGTGCACCTCGGACGCGCCGAGCTCGGTGAACACGCGCCTATACATCTCGCCGGCCAGCGGACCAAGCGATGAGGCGGTCGAAATCACCGCGATCCGTGCGTCATGGCCACCGGCAAGCTTGATGAAGCGCGCCAAGATGACGCGTTCCCGCACCTTGTCTTCCGCGCCGCCGATGACGATGACGTGCCCCTCGGTCATCCGCGGGAGTATATCGATCAATTCCGATCACCACGGTCGGTGTTGGACATGACGTGAACAGATTGTGAATTCTTCTGCCAAGCACTTGCGGACATCGCTTAGCATCTGCATCGGGCGGGGGCGCCCAACACGTTTGGTCGAGGAGGACGAACGGAGCCCCGCCCGCTACCTTCCCTGTCGTGACTGACGTAGTGCGCAGCGAGCTTGACCTTGCCCGGGCATTGCCTGGGCGTCTGCGCGAGCCGCGCCGACTGGCCGCCATCATCCTGATCGCGCTGAGTGCCGGGCTCGTCTTCGCGTTCCTGTGGGCGCGCGGCGACCTGGCCGGCTCAGATGCGCTCGCGTACTGGACCGGGGTGCGCCACTGGCTCACCGGCCAGGACATCTACCAGGTCATCCCCGGCCGCTACATCGCGCCCAGCCAGGGAGCGCTGCCGTATGCCTATGCGCCGTGGTCGCTGTACCTGTTCCTGCCCTGGGCGGCACTGCCGTGGGACATTGCCTGGTTCATCTGGCGTGCCCTGAACGTGGCGCTCTTCGCCGTGACCGTCGCGTGGGCCTACGACCGGCGGCCGCTGGGCACGGCCATCGTCGTCGCGCTGCTGGCGCCGTCGCTCGCCGCGAACCTCGACACGGGCAACGTCAACCTGCTGATGGCGCTCACGCCATTCCTGGCCTGGCTGGTCGCCAGCCGACTGGGCGGTGTCGGCTGGGCGCTGGGCACGGCGCTCAAGTTCATCCCCGCGCCGCTGCTGCTGTTCATGCCCCGCGCGTCGTGGCGCATCGGCCTCGCGCTGCTCGCGGTTCTGGCGCTGCTGACTCTGGCGACGTGGCCGCAGACGTTGCGCCAGCTCGACATCGTGCTCGACTACCCGCGCCCGTTGCGCATCGACTACCTGATCCTGCTGTGGGGAATAGTTCCATGGCTGTGGCAGCGCGACTGGCCACCACGGCTGACCCGCGAATGGCTGGCCGGCGGGCCGCGGCCGCAGGACGCCACGACGATCTGACCTCGGCCAAGGAAGCGCCGGTCAATTGCCCGCCGACTGTGCCGGCTGGCAGCTTGGGCACCAGTAGACACGGCGCGGCGGTGAGTCCGGTGTGCGCCGCGTCACCGCGCTCCGGATGGACGTCCGGCAGCGCAGGCACGGCCGGCCGGTACGGCCGTAGACGTAGACATCTGACGGAGTGCCGGCCATGGTGGTCACCCGTGCTCCGCCGCGACTGTTGAGCTTCACCAGCCGCCCGCCGCGCTCGAGCATCGCGCGCAGCTTGTCGTCGCTGACGTCCGCAAGCGGCGTGAGCGGGTTCAGCCGCTCGAGAAACGGCAGCTCGCTGCGGTACACGTTGCCCAGCCCGGCCACTGCACTCTGATCGAGCAGCGCATCGCCCACCGGCATCCATGCCAGCCGTTCCTCGCGCAGGGCCGCCAGCGCCGCGTCGATGTCGAAATTGGCCGTCGCCGTGTCCGAGCCGAGGGAGCCGAGCGAGGGATGGATCGCCAGTGCGCGCGTCTCGAGCAGCTCGACCGTCGGGGCGTCGAAGCAGGCCGCCACGCACTCGTCGGTTTCGAGCAGCGCGACGACGCGCGTGGGCGAGCGACGCCACGCCTCGCCACGGCGATATCTGTGCCACGAGCCGTGCAGCCCAAGGTGAGTGTGCAGCGTGAGGCCGTTGTCGAAACCGATGAGCAGGTGCTTGCCACGGGTATCGACGTCGACGACGGCGCGGCCGACGACGCGCTCGAGATGTGCGCCGCCCGGGCGGCCGCGCGCGGCGACGATCGTTTGGCCGACGAGCAGCGGTCGGAGAACCTGCGCAATCCGGGCGAGCGCGTCGCCCTCAGGCATCTCGCGCTCTGACTACGCGCGTAGGAGCCAGCCCCGATACGAACGCTGGAACCCGGCGGCCGCGAGCGCGGCTGCGTGCGCCGATTCATTGACGCCCACTCCGTCGACGCGCTCGATCTGGAGGGTGCGGAGCCGGCCATCCGCGAGCAGCTGACGCAGCGCGTTGAGCGCGAACGCAGCGACCTCCGGGCGGCCGAAGGCGGGCAGCGTCTCGATCTGCTTGCCACCGGAGCCCAGGTAGAGCGCGGGTTCGCCATCGACCAGGACGACATACGCTCCGGCACTGCGCGTCAGCGGCCGGCGATCCTCGTCCGACCAGCGCGGCCAGGAAAGGCTCGCCCCGTACGGGTTGGCCGGATCAGCCGCGGCCAAAATCACGGCCTCTGCCGGCGCGGCATCGCCGCTCGGGTCGCCACGCTCGGCGCGCAGCCGATCGAGCGCGGCCGGGATGCAGAACTGGGCGCCACCCAGGCCCTCGACGAAGTAGCCGCGCCGGACTCTGCCGCGTTCCTCCATCTCGCGCAGCACCGGATAGACCGCTGCGAAGCCGCCAGCCAGTGACTCCCCCGCGACCGTGTCGCGCGTGACGACGCCGTAGCCGTCGAGCAGGCGCAGCGCCTGGGCGTGGCGCCGCTCGGTGTTGGTCGGCGCCTTTCCGCCACGCAGCGCGATCGTGGTTGCGAGCGCATCACTGACCAGCGACCAGCGTCCGGCCGCCTCCGGTGGGCCCATGCGCGCTGCGCTCGCGAAGCGCGGCTTCGCTATGGCCGGCGCAGCTCCGGCGCGCCGGCCGGCGCCGCTGCGCGGCCAGCGCAGCGCGCGCAGTGGCGCAAACGTGTCGTTCGTCAGCTCAGTGGCCCAGACCAGGTCCCACAGCGCGTCGAGCAGCTCACGTTCGCGCATCGGCCGCTCACCCCGCGCAACAGCCACGGACAGCGTCGCGGCCAGGATGTCGCGATAGAACGAGGCGCCGCGCGCGGCGAGGTGACGGCGGATCGCGTCGTGCAGCCACGTCCGCTCGCTGTCCGCGGCGGGCGCGCCGGTGTCGGGCAGCAGCAGGGGCAGTCGGTCGGGGCGGTACAGCGCGACTCGCCCGTCGTCGCGGCCGAGCGTGCCGAGACCGACCCAGATCACCTCGCCGGCCGCGCCCAGCTCGTCGAGCAGGCGCGGCGAGTAGCCCGCGACACGCGCGGGCAGGACGTCGCGCTCGAGCACGCTGGCCGGCAGCGGCGTCCCTTCGAGCTGCGCGATGACCTCGGCCAAGCGGTCGACGCCGCCGCGCCGCTCGCTGATCCCCTGCCACCTCGGCAGGAAGCGGCCCAGCGCCCGTGGCTCGACCGGCTCGATCTCGCGCCGCAGCCTGGCCAGCGAGCGGCGGCGCAGCATGCGCAGCACGTCCGGGTGGCACCACTCGCGCTCGACACCGTTGGGCCGGAACTCGCCGCGCAGCAGCGCGCCGGACGCGAGCAGCGCCTCGAGCGCGGCGTCGATCTCAGCCACCGGCACGCCCCAGCGCGTGGCTGGCTCGATGGCCAGGAACGGCCCGTGATGGCGCGCCCAGCGCAGAAGCAACCCGGCGAGAGCGTCCTCCACCGGCATCAGGAATGCCTGTGGCGTGCCGACCGGCGGGACAACGCCGAGCGCATCCCGAAAACGAGCGACGTCCTCCGTCGCGATCCAGCGCTCCTCGCCAGTGATCCTGACGTGCAGCGCGCGACGATCGGCGGCCAGCGCCTCGAGCCATTCGTTGGCGGCAGCCGTTCGCGAGCGTTCATCGGTACCACGCACTCGGGCGGCGACCTCGTCCGCGCGCAGGTCACCCAGCCGGCGCAGCAGGTCGTGGACCGCGTCGGCCGAGCCCGCCTGCCGGTCTCCGGCGAGGAACTGGAGCTCCAGCTCGAGCTCGGCCAGGGCGTCGGCGTCGAGCAGCTCGCGCAGCTCCTCCGCGCCGAGCAGCTCGCGCAACAGGTCGCGGTCGAGCGCGAGCGCCTGTGCGCGGCGATCGACGAGGGGCGCATCGCCCTCGTACATGTACGACGCGATGTAGTTGAACATCAGCGAGCTCGCGAAGGGCGACGCGCGACGCGTCTCGACGCTGACGATGCGGATCTCGCGCCGCTCGATCGCGGCCAGGATGCCCTTCAGCGCGGGCAGGTCGAAGACGTCCTGAAGGCATTCGCGGTACGTCTCGAGGATGATCGGAAACGAGCCGAAGCGGCTGGCAACGCTCAGGAGCTGCGCCGAGCGCTGGCGCATCTGCCACAGCGGCGTGCGCTGCCCCGCGCGTCTTCGGGGCAACAGCAGCGCACGCGCGGCGTTCTCGCGGAAATGGCTCGAGAAGAGCGCCGACGAGCCGAGCGCGCCGATGACGAGCTCCTCGACCTCCTCCGACCCGACGCGCACTGCCTCCTCTGCCACGGCCACGGCGCCGCCGCCGACGCCACTGTCCGCGGTCAAGCCCTCGCCGCCCAGCTCGTCGGTCATCGGCAGCCGGACGACGATGCCGTCGTCGCTCCAGATGGGCTGGACGTCGAGCCCCAGCTTCTCGCGCAGACGAGCCTCGATCGCCAGCGCCCACGGCGCGTGGACTCTTGCTCCAAAGGGCGTCAGCAGGCAGATGCGCCAGTCGCCCAGCTCGTCGCGGAAGCGCTCCATGACGATCGTCTTGTCGCTCGGCAGTGTGCCGGTGACCGACTGCTCCTCGGCGAGGTAGTCGAGCAGGTTGCGCGCAGCAAGCTCGTCGAGCATGTGCTCGTCGCGCAGCTTCTTCTCGGCCGCGTCGCGGCGCTTGACGCTGCCGCTCGTCGCGTCCTCGCCGTAGGTGCGCGTGAACTCGCCCAGCGCGCGGCCGAGCTCGATCGGCCTGCCCGGCCCATCACCCTTCCAGAACGGGACCTTGCCCTGCTCGCCCGGCGCGGGCGAGACGAGCACGCGGTCGTGGGTGATCTGTTCGATGCGCCACGCGCTCGCGCCGAGCAGGATCACCTCTCCTTCGCGCGCCTCGTAGACCATCTCCTCGTCGAGCTCGCCGACGCGACGGCCGCCGGCCCGTGCCTGCCGGGCTTTCGTTCCGGGGCCGGCGGTCTGGTCGATATCTGGATCTGACAGATACACGCCGAACAGGCCGCGGTCGGGGATCGTGCCGCCGCTGATGACGGCCACGGTGCGCGCGTCGCGGCGGCTCTCCACCGTCCCTGCCGCGCGGTCCCAGACGACGCGCGGACGTAGCTCGGCGAACTCGTCACCCGGATAGTGGCCGGCGAGCATGCCCAGCGTGGCCTCGAACGAGTCGCGACCCAGGTCGGCGAAGTTCTCGGCGCGGCGAACGAGGTTGAACAGCTCGTCGGCCGGCCATCGGTGGTCTGCGGCGGTCGCGACGAGCTGCTGGGCGAGCACGTCGAGCGGATTGCGCGGGATGACCGTCGGCTCGATGTCGCCGTCGAGCATCCGGCGCGTGACGACGGCGCACTCGAGCAGGTCGCCGCGGTACTTGGGGAAGATCACGCCCTTCGACGGCTCGCCGACCTGGTGACCCGCCCGACCGATGCGCTGCAGCCCGCGCGCGACCGAACCGGGCGACTCGACCTGGATGACGAGGTCGACCGAGCCCATGTCGATGCCCAGCTCGAGGCTGGACGTCGCCACCAGCGCGGGCAGTCGGCCGTCCTTGAGCATCTCCTCGATCTGCAGGCGCTCCTCGCGCGCCAGCGAGCCATGGTGCGCGCGGACGAGCTCCTCACCGGCCAGCTCGTTGAGCCGCAGCGCGAGCCGCTCCGCAAGGCGCCGGCTGTTGACGAAAACGATCGTCGAGCGATGGGCGCGGATCAGCTCGAGGATGCGCGGGTGGACCTGTGGCCAGATCGAGCTGCGCGCGTCCGGGCCTGCGGCTGAGCCGCCCGGCTGCCGCTCGGGCGGCAGCACCTCGCCGATCGCGGCCATGTCCTCGACGGGGACGATGACCTTGATGTCCAGCTGTTTGCGCACCCCCGCGTCGACGACCTTGACCGGCCGCGGCAGGCCCGCCGTGGTGTCGTCGGCAGGAGTGGCGCGGCCGCCCAGATAGCCCGCGACGACGCTCAGCGGGCGCTGTGTCGCGGACAGGCCGATGCGCTGCGGAGGCTTTTCTGCGAGCGCTTCGAGGCGCTCGAGCGACAGTGCCAGGTGTGCGCCGCGCTTCGTCCCCGCCAGCGCATGAATCTCGTCGATGATCACCCACTCGACGCCGCGCAGCGCCTCGCGCGCCTGCGAAGTCAGGATCAGGTAAAGCGACTCGGGCGTCGTGACCAGGATGTCCGGCGGGTGCTTGCCGAACGCGCGTCGCTCGTGCGCGGGCGTGTCGCCCGTGCGCATCGCGACGCTGACCTCACGCGCCGGTGCCCCGAGCTTGCGCGCGGCCATGGCAATGCCCGCCAGCGGCGAGCGCAGGTTGCGATTGACGTCGTGCACGAGTGCCTTGAGCGGCGATACGTACAGCACACGCAGGCGGCGCTGCGGATCCAACGGGAGCGGCTCACTCATCAGCCGGTCGATGCACCACAGGAACGCCGCGAGCGTCTTGCCCGAGCCGGTCGGGGCGCAGATGAGCGTGTGTTCGCCGGCCGCGATGGCCGGCCAGCCCTGCGCCTGGGCAGGCGTCGGCTCCTCAAAAGATGATCGGAACCAACTCTGCGTGGCGTCGCTGAAGGCAGCCAGCGGGTCGGTCACGGCGGGCACGGGCGGCGAGTATAGAACAGCTGTTCGTGTCCCAGTGTCCGGCGACCAGCGATCCGCGGTCGCGATGCGTGTGGCGCATCGGCACGTCGTCAATCCACGCACAAAGTCGGCCCCGAGAGCTGGCGCGCAGCGGTTGCGCTGCGCGAATCGCCGGCCGCCGAGCGTGTCTGTGCATCACGGACGGGGTGGTGCGCGACAGCACCGCCAATGGCCGTATCTCTTGGTCATGGCCGCACCGGTACCTCGCTGTCCTGTTGCTCGGACGCGCCGATCCGTACGTTCGCCGAGATGGCAACCTTGGGCGAGACTCAGCACCCCAGGCGGCGCCGGCGCAGGGTCACGTTCCTGGCCCTGCTGCTGCTCGTGCTCGCGGCTCCAGCCGGCTACGTCGCGGCCGTGCAGCCCGTCGCGCCCTACGTAGTGATCTTCCACGACGACGCGGTGACGGTCCCCGACGACTCCGCCGTGGCGCGTGGAGGCGCCACGATTTCGTTCATCGACGCGGCACGGCCGGCAAACCAGCCTGTGCCGCAGACGCAGGCCGTGGCCGATCAGACGTCCGGGGTAGCGCGCAAGGTCGACACGGGCAAGGTCAACGCCCATGTGCGCGACATCGAGGCGCGCACCGGCGTCAGTGTCGACGACGTCTACTCCTCGGCGGTCGGTGGCTTCAGTGCTCAGCTCACGCCGCCACAGTCGGCTGCCATCGCCGCCGATCCGTCGGTCGCTGCGGTTATGCCCGACGTGCCGGTCAGCCTGCAGGATGTCGACGACCCCAACGACGCCGGTCTTGGCGGATCGGTGCGCACGACGGCCAACCCGAGCGAGCGCGTCCAGCCCGGCGTCAAACGCATCGGCGCACGCAGCCCGCAGCTCGACGCGTTGACCGCCAACGGCTTCCGCATCAACGCCGACGTGGCGATCATCGACACGGGCATCCAGCGTGATCATCCCGACCTCAACGTCGTCGGCGGCTACAACTGCACGAGCCGCGACCGAACCAAGTGGGACGACAACAACGGCCATGGCACCCACGTCGCGGGCATCGTCGGCGCGCTCGACAATCGGGTCGGCGTCACCGGCGTCGCGCCCGGAGTTCGCCTGTGGAGCGTGAAGGTGCTCGACAGCACTGGCCATGGCTTCCTGTCATGGGTCGTCTGCGGCGTCGACTGGGTCACCGCACAGCGCGACCGGAGCAATCCCAGCCGGCCGCTGATCGAGGTCGCCAACATGAGCCTGGCCTTCTCGCTGCCCGGCGGCGACGACGGCAACTGCGGCAAGAACAACAACGACACGCTGCACATGGCGATCTGCCGCTCCGTTGACCGCGGCACGGTCTACGTCGCCGCCGCCGGCAACGACTCCGAGAACGTCCGCCACACCCGGCCCGCGGCTTACGACGAAGTCATCACCGTGTCCGCCATGGCCGACTACGACGGTCGCGGCGGCGGCCACGGCTACCCGGCCGAATCGTGCCCGTACTGGAGCCCGGAGCCGGACGACGCGTTCACCAGCTTCAGCAACTACGGCGCGGACGTCGACCTGATTGCGCCGGGTAAGTGTGTCCTTTCGACATACATAGGCAGCCGCTACGCGTGGATGAGCGGCACGTCCATGGCCACGCCGCACGTGACCGGTGCGGTCGCGGTCTATCGCATGCTCTACCCGCGCGCGACGCCCGCCCAGGTGCAGATGGCGCTCGAGGCCGTCGGCACGCACGACTGGCGCTCGAACACCGATCCCGACCCGGACCACGAGCCCGCGGTGTGGATCGGCCAGTTCCGCGAGGTGCCCGACTTCTCGATGAACGCGTCACTGTCGTCGAGCACGGCCGCGCCGGGATCAACGCTGGACGTGAACGTGTCGCTGGCACGCGTTGGCGGTTTCACGGCACCGATCAAGATTGCTCTGGGCGGCACGCCACCGACCGGCATCAGTGCCCCGCCCGTCGTGACGCGCGGCAACAACTTGTCACTCGCGGTGCGAGTCAGCGCTGGAGTGGCGCCCGGCCGCTACTCGCTCACGGTCAGTGCCACGTCCGGCAGCGTCGTGCACACTTCTACCGTCACCTTCGTCGTCCACGGCAGCCCGCCGCAAGCTACGTTCGTCTCGCCACGCACGGCCTTGACCGTGACGCCTGATGGAGCCGTGAACGTCTCATGGAATGAGCGCGCCGGAGGCGCCCAGATCTCCGCGCGTCGGCTTGATCGCCAGATCGCGCAGATCCGCACGCCGGGCACGTGCGACAACGTGTCGTGGTCTGTCGACGTCACGCGCAACACCGCCTCGGACACGACCGACCACGTGCGCAGCGGCTACTGCTACCGCTGGGTGCTGACGCTGACCGACAGCGCCGGCAACAGCTCGACCGCCTACTCGGGCGCGGTGCTCATTGACGCGACCGCGCCGCGCGCGCCAAACGTCCAACTCGCGGCATCGGCCGAGTACTCGCCCGATCTCGCCGCGCTCGGCGTCGACCAGGCATACGTCGGTAGTGCCGGGACCCTCTGGGTCCGCGCCGGCGTTTCGGACAGCGTGCCCGTTCAGGTCAGCGGCAGCGACCCCGAGTCGGGCATCTATCGCAACGTCGCGTCGGTTGTCGGTGGCTCCGGCTGGCAGGTTTCCTGGATCGTAGCTCGGTCGACGGCTCGCTGCGCCTGTACTACTCGTCCAGTGGCAGTACGGCCAAGCTCAACCTGAGCAGCGTCAACAACGCTGGGCTCGAAGGTCCATCAACCGTCGGCACGCTGCTGCGCGACTCGACGGCGCCCAGCGCGGCGACCTGGACATCTGCTCCGGCGGACACGACGCGCTCGATCCGTGGCGCTTACTTCAAGCTCAACTGGACAGGTGGCTCGGATACCGGTTCCGGTCTGGCCGACCAACAGATCGTCGGCCGCTACCGCGCCGGCCTGAACAGCGACGGCACGTGCAAGATCAACGGCTTCAGCCCCGACGGCGGTTTCCGCCTGGCATCGGACGCGAGCTGGGACAGCGGCCTGCAGCCGTCGAGCTGCTACGTCTGGTCGCTGCGCACGATGGACAACGTGGGCAACACGTCCGCCGCGGTGATCTCGGGCTACATCATCACGCTGCCTGACTGGAAGAACTAGCTCGCCCCTGCCTCAACCTGGGCCAGGAAGTCCGCGAGCAGCGTGTTGAACTCGGCCGGCTTCTCGAGACTGACCATGTGCGCGACGTCCGGAAAGACGTGCGACTTGACGCCCGGAATCTCGGCGGCCATCTTTTCGCCGGCGGCATTCGTGTCGGCGGTATCGAGCCGGCCCCAGATCACCAGTGTCGGGATCTTGACCTCGCCCAGCCTGCCAACCGCGGGCGGATCAAGCTTCTGGACCTGGTCTGCCTCCTGGTCGGCTTTGTAGTTCTCGAGGTTCCAGTCGACCATCCTGCGCCGCATCTCCGGGTCAACGCGCGTGGAGGGCTGGCCGGGCCCGTCGGTCCAGATCTGCGTTTCGCGCTCGACGACCTTGTCGTACTCCTTGGCCTCCCATAGCCGCTCTATCTCCGGCCAGACATCGATCAGGCGCGGGTCATCGACATCGAAGCCGCTGATGCCACTGCCGACAAGAGTCAGCGAGCGCACCCGATCCGGGTGCGAGAGAGCGAAGTCGAGCGCGATGGATCCGCCGCGCGAGTTGCCGACGAGGTGCGTCCGATCGATCGCCAGGTGGTCGAGCAGTTGGAGCAGGTCTGTGGCGTTGGAATACGGAACGTCTTCCGTCTGCGTCTGACCGAAGCCGCGCTCGTCGTAGCGCACGACGGTGTAGCGATCCTTGAACGCCGCGACCTGCGCGTCCCACATGCGCAGGTGGGCGACGCCGGCGTGGATCAGCGTCAGCGCCGAACCGTCGCCGTCGACCTCGTAGTACAGCTTCGTGCCCGGGTAGACGACGTAGCCTGTTTCGCTCCTGGTCATTGGCTCCTCCTGAGCAGCTCGAGCGCCTGGGTCAGTGCATCGTCGGCGGTCTTGGCGTTGCGTGCCGCGATGTCGGGCGACTCGGGAGTCGCCAGGTCGGTGGGATCAAGGTAAGTCTCGGGCAGTGGTGCCTGGTCGAAGCGTTCGGCTTTGGCTGCCCAGTTGGCGCGCCACTCCTCCGATGTTGAGGGCGGCGGCTCGCGGTGCGCCTGCGCCAGCCAGATGAGCGACCACGACCTGGGCACGACCCGGTACGCGTCGTAGCCGCCGCCGCCCGTCGCCAGCCAGCGGCCATCGCAGAAGTGGTGCGCGATCTCGTCGAGCAGGGTCGTGGCGGCGCGATAGGCATTCGTCGTCAGGCGCAGGTGCGCGAGCGGGTCGTAGGCATGCGTGTCGCAGCCGTGCTGGCTGACGAGGAAAGTCGGCTTGAACGCTTCGGCGAGCGCGGGCAGGGCCGATCTCACAGCCGCGAGCCATGAGCCGTCGCCGCTGTACGGCTGGAGCGGGATGTTGACTGCCGTGCCTTCCGCGCCGGGACCGCCCCGCTCGTCGACGAAGCCCGTGCCGGGGAAGAGAGTTAGGCCGGTCTCGTGGATCGAGAACGTCAGCACCTGCGGGTCGTCCCAGAAGAGTGCCTGCGTCCCGTCGCCGTGGTGCACGTCGAGGTCGACGTACAGCACGCGATGGCCGGCGTCCCTGGCCCTGGCCACGCCAAGGGCGATGTCGTTGTATATGCAGAAGCCCGATGCTCGGCCGGCCATCGCGTGGTGCAGGCCGCCACCGGGGTTGAAGGCATGGTCGGTTTGCTCCGCGAGGATGCGATCGACAGCCTCGATGGAGCCGCCCGCGACCATCGCCGACGCCTCGTGCATGTTCTCGAACGGCGGGCAGTCGCCTGGCCCGATGCCCGCCGCCGGCACGTGGTGCCACGGGTCGATGCCGAAGTTCCTGACCGTCCTGACGTAGCCCGGCGTGTGCAGGCGCTGCAGCTCGTCGTCAGTCGCGACGCGCGGCTCGACGAAGTTGGTGGCCCCGGTCGCACGCATGAGCTCGATCGACGGACCGAAGCGGCGCGGCGTGAGCGGATGGTCGGGGCCGAAGTCGTAGTCCAGGTACGCGTCGCCGTAGACGACGAGCGGCTCGCTCAAGCCTCGTCGCCTGACTCACCCGGGTCGCCTGTGTCATCGCCGTCCGCTGCGGGCTCCCAGCCCGTCGCGGACAGCGCGTCGCGCCACGCGCCCGCGGCGTCGCTGCCGGCGTCGAGCCGGACCACGTAGCGGCCCACGAGCTCGGCGAACGCGCCGGCATCCTCGTCGGGAGCCGCGAGAACGGTCGCGTGATCAGGGAGGTCGATGGCGTCGTCGGCGATACCCGCGGTGATGACCAGGCGTGCGGAGTGGTAACGCGCACCGTCCACTGCGGCGCTCAGTGCCGCGCTGTCCAGCTCGTCGGCGACGACCAGTACCCGGCAGTCCGCGACGTAGCGCAGGCCAAGTTCGATGTCGGCCGCGTCCAGACGGGCAACCTTCCCGCCGGGCACGCGCAACAGCGCCGCATGCCCGACACGTGCCCGGCCGAGGGCGACGATCGTCTCGTCACCGGCCTCGTCATCCGCGACGCTGCCGACGATCTCGACGCGTGCCCCGTTGGTTGCCGCCGCGGCCGCGACCCTGCCCGTCAGTCGGTCGAGCACTCCGCCATCGTCGAGTCCCGGCCGGCCGACAACGACGATCACGCGGCCGCGGCGTCAAACGGCACGAGCTCGACCTCGCCCAGGCCGGCGTCGCGCAGCGGCGCCTCGACCTGCGCGGCGTCGCCGACGATGACGATCGACAGCTCTGTGGGCCGGATGTGGCGTGTCGCCGCGCTCAGGATGTCGTGCCCGCTAACCGCGGCAACCTGTGGCCGGTAGCGGTCGAGCTCGTCGTCGGGCAGGCCGAACACGATCAGGCCACCGAGCGCCGACGCGACCTGGCCCGCGCTCTCGAAGCGCAGCGGGAAGACGCCGACCAGGTAGTCGCGCGCGGCCATCAGCTCGTCGTCTTCCACCTCGGCGTTGAGGAACTGGCGCACGATTTGCATCACCTCGAGCACGGCCGGGACAGTCACCGCCGACTCGACGGCCGTCCTGATGGCGAACGGCCCGGCATGGCGGCGCATGTCGAACGACGAGTGGATGCCGTACGTGTAGCCGAGCTCCTCGCGAATGACGCGGTTAAGGCGCGAGTTGAAGGTGCCGCCGAGGATCGCGTTGAGCACTGCCAGCACGTGGAAGTCGGGCGTCTTGCGCGGCACTCCGACGTGGCCGATGCGCAGCTCGGACTGCGGCGAGCCCGGCCGATCGACGAGCACGACCTTTGGCGCCGCACTTGGCCGAGCCTGGGCCGACGCGCCGCCCGCGCCGCCTGGGTTGGACGGGATTCCGCCCAGGCTCTGTTGTGCGATCCGCTCGAGATCGATGCCGGCGAGATCGCCACACACAACCAGCGTGGCTCTACTCGCGCCGAGCAGCTGCGCATGCCGGACAGCGACAGCGTCACGATCGAGCTTCTGGACCGTTTCGCGCACCCCGCCGAGCGGCCTGCTGTACGGCGTGCCCGCGTCGTAGATCGTCTCCGGAAAGACCCGCTCCGCACGGCGGCCCGGATCGGCCAGCGCCTGCATCAAGTCGTTGAGCCGCTCGTCGCGCAGCCGTTCCACGTCAGCGGCGGGGAATGCAGGCTGAACCAGCATCTCGGCCAGCAGCGCCAGCGCCGGCTCGAAATGCGAGCGTGGCACCTCGACGCTGACGCTGAGCGTCTCCCACGTCGCCGTGGCGTGCACCTCCGCGCCGAGCCGTTCGGTCGCGTCGATGAACTCGGTCGCGTCGCGTTGACGAGTGCCCTCGGGCATCGCCCGGCCGGTGAGCACGGTGACGCCGCCAAGCTCCGCTGGCTCGCTCCAGCCACCGTCCGCGAGCAGCACCTGGGCCGCGAGGAGGGCCCGACCGGGCAGGTTGGCGTGGACCACGTTCAGCCCGTTCGGCAGCGTGAAGCGCTCGAAGCGCGGGAAGTGATACTCGCGCGGTCGACCCGGACCGGGCCGCACGTTGAGCACGGACAGGTCCGTCGAAGACGCGACGACAGTTGCCGTCGCCGGCTCGGCAGCGAGCGTGTCGGGCGTCAGATCTTCTTTTGTCCGTTCCTGGATCGTGTCGGTCGCAGCAGGCTGCTCCTCCTGGTCGGTCGTGAATCCCTTCCCGGCCTCATCCTCGAAGGTCACTGTGCCACCTCGGTTGTCACTGCCTGCCCCCCGTCCGCGCCGTTGCCCATCGACGAGCGCGGCACATACGTGAGCACGACCCGGTTGTCGTCACGGAACACGGCGCGCGCGACGGCCTGGATATCGGCGGCCGTGACGGCGAGGTAGCGTCGCAGCTGGTCGTTGATCAGCTCCGGCTGGCCGAAGAGCGCTGCCCACATAGAGAGTCTGTCGGCCACCTCTTCGACGCGGCTCAACGCGCCAAGCTCGCTCGCCTCGATCAACGCCCGGGCGCGGGCGAGCTCATCGTCGGTGACGGGTTCGTCGACCAGGCGCTGGAGCTCGTCGAGGAACGCTCGCTCGCACGTGGCCGCGTCGCTCTCCGGCCGGACCGTGACCCAGCCGCCAAAGAAGCTCGTGCCATCCACGAGCGGCAGGCCGAAGGCGGCAACATCCTGGGCGATGCGCCGATCGCGCACGAGCTGCCGGTAGAGGCGCGAGCCGCGGCCGCCGGCGAGGATCTGCGAGCAGACCTCCAGGGCGTCGAACTCTGGCGTCCCGAACGGCGGGCAGCGGAAGCCGAAATGAACGCGCACGAGCGGCACGTCGTCCGGAACGGTCTCGCGCACCTCGCGGCCAAGCGTCGGGGAGATGTGATCGATCTCCGGCTGGCGGATGGATGAATTGGCCGGGATCGGCCCGAAATAGCGTGCCGTCGCCGCATGCGCCTCCTCAACCTCGACATCGCCGACGATCGAGAGCACCGCGTTGTTGGGCGCGTACCAGGTCTTGAAGAAGGCGATGACGTCATCGACGGTCGCCGCGTTGAGGTCCTCCATCGAGCCGATCGGAGTGTGGCTATACGGATGCTCGGGCGGAAACACGGCTGCCATCAGCCGCTCGTAGAAAGAGCCGTACGGTCGGTTGTCGTAGCTCTGGCGCTTCTCGTTCTTGACCACCTCGCGCTGGTTGTCGAGGTTCTCCTGGTCGAGCGCATCGAGCAAGGTCGCCATGCGGTCGGCCTCCAGCCAGAGCGCCAGCTCGAGCTGGTGCGAAGGCAACGTCTCGAAGTAGTTCGTGCGGTCGAAGAAGGTGGTCGCGTTGTTGACGCCGCCGGCGCTCTGGATGAGCGAGAAGTGCTCGGCCTTGGTGACGTGGCGCGAGCCCTGGAACATGAAGTGCTCGAACAGGTGCGCAAAGCCGGTCCGGCCGGGCTGCTCGTGGCGCGAGCCGACGACGTACCAGAGGTTGACCGCGACCACGGGTGCCAGGTGGTCCGGGGAGACGATCACGCGCAGGCCGTTGGCCAGCGTGCGTTCGTCGAGCGCGATGGTGGGGAAGTCGCTCATGGGCGACGTGCCGGTCTGGGCGATCGGCGGCTGGGGCGTTTGGGTCACGCGCGGATTGTGACGCAGTAGCGTCGCGGCCGTGCTTGACGCCTGACCGATCATCCGGCTAGGGCAGCGACGAGGGACGGGTGAGCGAGGTGGCGCCGGGAATCGTCACACCGATTGCCGAACAGACTGCGGCGACAGTCGCGGGGAGGCCGACTAAGGCGCTGCCCTGGCCGCACCTGCTCAACATCTCTTTCTACTGGCTCGGCCTGAACGTCATCTGGGCCGGCCTGGGCTACGTCATCTTCCAGGCGCGCTTCACGGCGCTCTATGGCCGCGGCCTCGCGAGCGGCTACCAGGCGCTGCTCCAGACGCTGCCGGTGTTCATCTCGATCCTGGTCCAGCCGACCGTAGCGACGATCTCCGACTACACGATCACGCGCTGGGGTAGGCGCAAGCCCTACATCGTCATCGGCGCGCTGCTCGACATCGTCTTCCTGTGGGGTATCGCGAGCTCGAACGACTTCGTCGCCATCCTCGCTTTCTTCATGCTCCTGCAGTGCTCATCGAACTTCGCCCAGGGGCCGTTTCAGGGCTACGTCCCAGATCTCGTGCCGCAGAAGCAGGTCGGACTGGCAAGCGGGCTGATGGGCGTGATGATCGTGCTCGGCCAGGGCGTCGGCGTCGCCATCTGTTCGATTGGGCTGCTCCAGATGTCCGGTGTCGAGCCCTTCTTCGGCACTCCCCAGGGTGCCGAGATGGCGCGCCAGGCATTCTTCCTGCCGACCCTCGCCCTGGCGGTGATCGAGGTGGCGACGATGATTCCGCTCGTGTTCTTCTTGGACGAAGGGCGCCAAGCGCCCGATCGCGGCGGCAGCTCGTGGCGCCAGATCGCGCTCAGCGCATGGGGCACGGACATCCTCAGGGAACGCAGCTACGTCTGGCTGCTCGTGTCGCGCCTCTTCTTCCTAATGGCGCCTGGCACGCTGACCTTTCTCGGTCTCTACTACCTCGTCCAGACGTTCGGCTACGCCGAGGCAGAGAGCGGCGGGCTGCTGCTCCTCCTGACCGTCGTCCTTGGCGTCACCACCGGCCTGACCACTCTGCCCGCCGCGCGGCTGTCAGATCGCATCGGGCGCAAGCGGACGATCTTCATCGCCATCGCCTTCGCCATGGTCGGCATGGCCGGCGTCGCGCTCGCGCCAGGCTTCCAGCTCATGGTCGTCGCGGTCATTCCGGTGGGCATGGCGTCGGGCACCTTCCTGGCCGTCGACTGGGCACTGATGACCGACATCATTCCCAAGGCGACAACAGGCCGCTACATGGGCATCTCGAATGTCGCCACGGCGGTGTCAGGGCCGCTCGGCCAGCTGATCGCCGGGTTCCTCGTCGCCGGTCTCGTCTTCGCAGGCCTGCCGCCCGACCTTCGTGGCGTCCCGGACTCGGGACCCTCAAGTGCCTTCTATGCGCTCGCCCCACGTATCGCCATGGGTCTGACGCTCATCTTCCTGATCATCTCGGCGTTCGCCCTGCGCCACGTCGACGAGCACCGGCGCGACGACTAGACCAGAAGCCTGGAAAACGAAAAGGCCGGATAGTGCCGTGTGTCACAAATTCGAAGGTCCGGCTCGGGAGCGCTCGACCGTCGCCTCCTCGGCAGCGTCCTCGCGTATTACGTGGACGGCCAGATAGTCCTCGCCGTCGAGCTCGGCCAGCGCCTGGGGCATGCGCGCGGCCTGGTCATCGACAACGAGCTCGTCAACCTTTCGCTCCGCCCGCCGCGCGTTGCGCTCGTGGTAGGCAGGCAGCGGCAGGTCGAAGGCGATCACGACGGCAGGTACTCCGTAGCGCGCGGCGAGTCGCGTGTATTGCTTGCGGTTAGCGGCATGGAGGTTGGTCGCGTCGACGACTGTCGTCAGCCGCCGCTTCAGCCGTCCGTTGACGATCAGGGCGACGACCTGGAACGCCTCGGCCGAGGCGTCCTGGTCTCCGGCGTCGTCGGTCAGCAGCGCGCGCGCCGCGTCCGACGAAACAACCTCTGTGACAGCGAAGTGCCGCGCGGCGAAGGTCGACTTGCCCGCGCCCGAAGGTCCGACCAGGAGCACCAGCGCGGGGTCGGGAGTGGTTATGCGCACCGGGCGATTGTCGCGGGCCGGCCAAGCAGCAAACGGCACTGCGGCCGGGTCGTGAACGGACGACGATATCGACCATGATCAGACACTTCGCTCTGCCCGCCGCGCTGGCGCTGGCGACACTCGTCACGCTTGGCACTGGCGCCGCGGCGGCCGAACCCGCAACGATCGGCGGCTCCTGGGCCGCGATTGCGCCATTACCCACCGCGGCCGCGATCCTGACCGTGACCGGCGGCGCCGACGGCCGTGTCTACGCCTTCGGCTTCTGCCAGGGCACGTGCCATCAGCTGGGCGGCGACGTCGGCTACGGCCAGTCCGTCACGTATGTCTACTCACCAGGCGCAGCGAAGTGGCACAAGGGTCGGCCGGCACCGGACATCTGTTCGGACGCCAAGGCATCCGCGTTGACGCCTGGCGGCACCATCCAGCTCGGCGGCTGCTGGACCGATATCACCACCGACGCGGGCTTCCGGGTCGCCGACTACGACCCACACGCGAAAACATGGAGCGAGCCCGGCCACGGACCGTACGTCGACCCGATCGCGGCCGCCGCCGCGGCCAACGGTGACACCTACTGGTACGGCCAGACCCTGCGCCACCAGGACCAGGCCGTATTCATCAGCGGCGACCGCATCGTGACCGAGTCCGCGGCCGGATCGTTCCACAGCGGGGCCCGCCAGCCGAAGCGCGGCCCAGAGGATGGCATCGGCGTCGGAACGGATGGCGCCGTCTACGTCGCCGGAGGATCGCAGGAGTGCCACCCGGAGTTCGGCGCGTGCGACATGCCGCCCGTCGAGGCTTGGGTCCCGCAGCTCAACCAGTGGTTCAAGCCAACCGTCCTGCCGACGAGCCGAATCCGCGTCGCGGTGACCAATGACCGCCGTGGCCGGATCTTCGCCATCGGCGGCATGGCAGCCGATTCGTCGCGCCTCTTCGCCAAGGTCGAGGTCTTCCGCCCGGGCAAGGGCTGGGCGACGGCCCGGCGACTACCGTCGGCGCGCTTCGCCGCGCTGGCAACGTCAACGAGCGACGGGCGCGTCTGGGTCATCGGCGGCTACGACGAGTTCGGCAGCCCCCTCCAGGATGGCTTCGTGTATTCGCCGGCGAACTAGCTGATCGCCACCGGTCCGACTGCGAGCCACGCATCGAGAGGTCTCACGTCCGCCAGATCGTGGGCGATCTGCGGATCGAGGGCCTGAGCGGCAGCGAGCGCGGTGTCGATCGAGGTCAGGCACAGGATCCCCTCGGCCAGCGCGGCGCGCCGGATCGCGCCGGCGTCCTGGACGGGCCGCGACTCTGGCGAGGGCGTGTTGACGACGAGGCCGACCTCTCCCGAGAGGACTGCATCGATGACGCTCCGCCGCCCACCGTCCGGCTCGCCCACGCGGACCACCTCTTCGACGGCGTGACCAAGGATGCGCAGGGCGATGGCCGTGCCGCGAGTCGCGCAGAACCTGTAGCCGGCGCGCGACAGGGCGCGCGCGAGTGGCTCGAGGAGCTCCTTGTCGCGATCCGCGATGGAGAGCAGCGCGACGCTGCCTGAATCCCCGGCAACCGGCGGGCGGAGGGCTGCTGCGGCCAGGGCCTTGGCCATCGCCACGCGCGGATCGGTATGCAGGCCGATCACCTCGCCAGTCGACTGCATCGCCGGGCCGAGCGTCGGGTCAACGCCGCGCAGCTTGGCCGTGGAGAAGACCGGTGCCTTGACCGCGACCACCGAGCGCGGCGCCATCAAGCCGCCGCTCCAGCCCATCGAGCGCAGCGACTCGCCCAGCGCGACCCGCGTCGCCAGCTCGATCATCGGCACGCCGGTCACTTTCGACAGGAAGGGCACGGTGCGCGACGCGCGCGGGTTGACCTCGAGCAGGTAGACGCCGTCGTCGCGCACGATGAACTGGCCGTTGATCAGGCCACGCACACCAACTGCGAGAGCGACGCGCGTGATCGCCTCGACGACCAGCTCCTGGTCGGCGGCCCTGATGCGCTGCGGCGGGTAGACGCCGATCGAGTCGCCACTGTGCACACCGGCCCGTTCGACGTGCTCGATCAGGCCGGGGATGAGCACGTCTTCGCCGTCCGTGATCGCGTCGACGTCGAGCTCCAGGCCCTCGAGATACGCGTCGATGCGCACCGGTCGCTCGTCGTCGACCGCTACCGCGCGCTCGATGATCCGCTCGAGATCCTCGGGTCCGTAGGCGAAGTCGACGGCGAGGCCACCGATGACGAACGAAGGGCGGACGATGACCGGGTAGCCCACACGCTCGGCAACGACGAACGCCTCGTCGACGCTCGAGGCCATGCCGCCCTCCGGCTGCGGGATGCCGAGGCGGTCGACGAGGCCTGCGAAGCGCATGCGCTCCTCGGTCTGGTCGATGGCATCGAGATCCAGGCCGCGCAGGGTGATGCCGTCGGCGGCGAGTGGCCCGGCCAGCCCGAGCGGCGTCTGGCCGCCGAACTGGACGAAGGCGTCGGGCGTCGCGCCGTCGAGTGTCTCGGCGCGCAGGACTTCGAGCACTGACTCCGCGTCGAGTGATTCGAAGTACAGGCGCGACGAAGCGTCGAAGTCGGTCGACACGGTCTCCGGGTTGGAGTTGACCATCACGGCGCTTCTGCCCAGGCGGCGCAGCGCGTCGGCGGCCTGGACCGCGCAATAGTCGAACTCGATGCCCTGCCCTATCCGGACCGGCCCGGAGCCGATGACGAGCGACGCCGGCCGAGGCACGGGTGGCGCCTCGGGCGGCGAGCCCACCGCGGCATAGGTCGAATAGAAGTAGGGAGTCTCCGCGGCGAACTCAGCGGCCGACGTGTCGACCATGGCAAAGCCCGGGTGGAGGCCCATCTCATCGCGCCGCGCGCGAACGGCCGCCGCGCTCAAGCCGGTCATCGCCGCGATATCCCGGTCGCCAAAGCCGGCGCGCTTGGCACCGATCAACAGCTCGTCGCCCAGCTCCCGCCCGGCCGCCCGCATGCGACCCTCGAGGTTCATCAACCGTTCGAGCTCGGCCACGAACCACGGGGCGATGCCCGTCGCCTGCTGAAGGAGGGCTGTCGGCACCTCGCGCCGCAGCAGCGCGATCAGCCGCCACAGGCGCGAATCCGACGGCGTCAGGAACCGCCGCAGGCCCTCCTCCGCCAGGGCTGGCGTTTGAACGGTGTGACCGATCAAGGCGGCCGTCAATTCATCGAGGTCGGGTGCCCACTCGGGGTGCTCGGAAAGCCAGCCGGCGCCCGCCTGCTCCATGCCGCGCAGCGCCTTGTTCAGTGCGGCGCCGAAGTTACGCTCGATGGCCATCACCTCGCCGGTCGCCTTCATCTGCGAGCCCAGGTCGCGCTCGGCGCCCGGGAACTTGTCGAACGGGAAGCGCGGCAGCTTGACGACCACGTAGTCGAGCGCGGGCTCAAAGGCCGCGACGGTTTTGCCCGTCACCGCGTTGCGGATCTCGTCGAGGTGCCTGCCAACGGCGATCTGGGCGGCCACGCGCGCGATCGGATAGCCGGTCGCCTTGGACGCGAGTGCCGACGAGCGCGAGACGCGCGGGTTGACCTCAATCACGGCGTACTCGGCATGATCGTGCGATAGCGCGAACTGGACGTTGCAGCCGCCCTCGACCCCGAGCGCGCGGATGATGTCGAGCGCCGCGCTGCGCAGGCGCTGGTGGGTCTGGTCGGACAACGTCTGGACGGGCGCAACGACGATCGAATCGCCGGTGTGCACGCCGAGCGGGTCAACGTTCTCCATCGAGCAGACCGCGATGCACGTGTCCGCGGCGTCGCGCACGACCTCGTACTCGACCTCCTGCCAGCCCGAGAGATAGCGCTCGACGATGACCTGGCCGATGGGGCTGGCACGCAGGCCGCTGCGCACGCGCTCCAGGAACTGCTCCTCGGTCTGGACGATGCCGCCGCCGGAGCCGCCGAGCGTGAACGCCGGTCGGATGACGGCTGGGACGCCGATCTCATCAAGCGCGACGCGGGTGCGCTCTTGACGCTCGCGCGGCGAGTCGCCCTCGACGATCACCGACGGCGGGTACGGCTGGCCGATGCGATCGAGCAGCGCGCGGAACGCCTGGCGATCCTCGGCCATCTCGATCGCCTCGAGCGGCGTGCCCAGCAGGCGCGTTTCCGGGTGCCGATCGAGGACCCCTTCGCGTGCGAGCTGGACGCACAGGTTGAGCGCAGTCTGGCCGCCCAGCCCGGACAGGATGCCGTCGGGCCGCTCACGCTCGAGAATGCGCTCGACACTCGCGACCGTGAGCGGTTCGAGGTAGACCACGTCCGCGACACCCGGGTCGGTCATGATCGTGGCCGGGTTGCTGTTGAGCAGGATCGTGCGCACGCCCTCGTCGCGCAGCGCCCGACAGGCCTGCGTGCCGGCATAGTCGAACTCGGCTGCCTGGCCGATGATCACCGGCCCGCTGCCGATGATCAGCACGGATGCCGGCTTGGTCACGCCGCCTTCACGCGGGCCATGAAACGGTCGAAAACCTCGAGGGCGTCGAGCGGCCCGGGCGAGCCCTCGGGGTGGTACTGGACTGTTTCGATCGGCTTGGTCAAGTGGCGCAGACCCTCGACCGAGCCGTCGTTGAGGTTGCGCTGGCTGACCACGAAGCCTGAGTCACGCGGCAGCGACTCGCCGACGACCTCCACCTCGTGGTTCTGCGCCGTGACCTGAACCTTGCCGCTGTCCACGTCCTTGACCGGGTGGTTTGCGCCGTGGTGGCCGAAGCGCAGGCGGCGCGTGTCGGCGCCCGCGGCACGGCCGACGATCTGGTGGCCCAGGCAGATGCCAAGCAGTGGCCGGCCGTCGTCGATGGCCGCCTGCGCGAGGCGAACGGGGCCGTCCAGCCGCGCCGGATCGCCCGGCCCGGGCGAGAGGACGAGGCCGCGCAGCTCGGGCGCCAGCGCCACCCGCGCGTCGACGGTGTGCGGGAGCACGCGTACCCGCGCGCCGCGCGCAACGAGCTGGCGGACGATGTTCGTCTTGAGCCCGTAGTCCACGACACCGATCAGCGGCCCGTCGGAGGCACCCAGCTCGTGCGGCGCGTCGGCCGACACCTGGCCCACGAAGTCCTGGTCCTCCCAGCGCGCCACTCCGCGCGCCGCGGCGACCGCAGCGTCCGCGTCAACGTCGTTGGGTGCGGAGATGTACACGCGTTGCGTGCCGGTCTCGCGCAAGCGGCGCGCCAGCCGGCGCGTGTCCAGGCCGCAGATCGCGGGCACGTCCCAGCGGCGCAGCAGCTCGACCAGCTGGCGCGCCGGCTCCAGCACGGCGGCGGTGGCGTGCGCGACAACAAAACCGCGCAGCCAGGGCCGCCCAGACTGGTCGTCCCACGCGATGCGGCCGTAGTTGCCGATCAACGGGTAGGTCATGAGCACGACCTGGCCTGCGTAGGACGGGTCGGTCGCGATCTCCTGGTAGCCGCTGTAGCTCGTGTTCGCGACCAGGTCGCCGCCGCCTGAAACCGGCGCCCCGAAACAGATGCCGTCGAGGAGTGTGCCGTCTTCGAGTGCCAGCAGACCGGGCCCCAGCGCGCCGATGCGCGGGTCGACGACGCTGTCGGCTGGGATCGACAGGCGCGTAGAAAAAGAACCACCGCTCTCAATCGAGCGGTGGTCGGTGTGCAGCATGAGCGATCGTCCTCCTTCCCGGCCCTCTCAGGAGCCGCCCTCGCCGGCCTCTCTGGACCGGTGTGAAGGGACGCGTTCAGGTTAGCACGGGCGCCTCGCGATCAGGCGGCACCAGCCAGCGCGGCTAGGCGCCGCTCGACCCGGGAACAGAAGGCTGAGGCTGCTCGCCCCACGTGTCGGTTGCCGAGCCGTCGACGCCGGGCGATGTGCTCGTCTCGGCCGCGGTGCCGCCGTCGTCTGCCCAGCGCAGTGGCTCGAGCTGTGCTTCGGTCTCGGGCAGCATCTGGCCCTGGATCTGGTCGCGTTTCTCGTGCGCCGCTGCGCTCGCGCGGCGCGTCCACGCCGTGAGCTTGTCACGCAGCACCTTGCGTCGCGCCTGCCCACGTTCCGGATCCAGGAAGTACATCAGCGCCAGGCCGGCGCCAAAGCCGGCGAGGAGCGAGATGCCGGGCATGAAGTCGGCCTTGGCCTGCTTCGGCTCGGTCGTCAGGCGGACGTGACGCAGATCCTTGGCGAGCGCCAGCGCGTTGTGATTGGCGCCCTGTGCGGTTTTGCGGCCGCTGAGCGCGAGGGCAGTGCCGATCCCTGCTGCGGCCTTGACCAGCTCGGCGAGCGACCCGTTGGCGTGCCTGACGCGGGCGCCGGCCGCGTCCACGACCGGCGCCGTGGCACCTGCCGTACGAGCACTCGCTTCGCGGCTGAGCTGTGCGGCCACCGCCGACAGATGATCAGCCTCCTGGCTCAGCGCCCGGCGCATCTCATCCCATTTCGCGCTGACGCCATCGACCGAGATATCTGTCGGCGCCTTAAAGGGCATCGTCAAGTTCATAGAAGGCCTCCTGTGGAGTTCATTGTCATGGTGCGACACGCCGCGTCATAGGGTCGAGAGCCGTTCGGCATCTTGTGCTTGCAGGACAGTTGCATTGGCTAGCATCTCGACGTGCGCATAACCGACAGAGAGACGGATCGGCTGCTCGTCTTCAGCGCGGCCGAACTCGCCCGTCGCCACCGCTCGGCCGGGCTGTTACTCAGCGCGCCCGAGGCGATCGCCCTGATGTGCGACGCGATGTTCGAGGCGGCGCGCGCCGGCGCCACTTACGCCGAAGTGGAGGCGGCCGGTTACGCCACCGTCACGCCGAACGAGGTGATGGCCGGCGTCCCTGCCCTCGTCGATGAAGTGCGGCTCGAAGTGCTCATGGACGACGGCACACGGCTCGTCGTCCTACGAAATCCTCTCGGTGAGCCTCACGGCACCGACTCTGAGCGGGTCGCTCTAGTCGACTCGTCTTCGAACCGCGAGCGCCGCACGTTGTCCGTTACGAACACCGGCACGCGCGCGATTCGAGTTTCTTCGCACTTTCCCTTCGACCAGGTCAACCCGCGCCTGGCCTTCGAGCGCGAGGCCGCGGCCGGCTTTCATCTTGACGTTGAAGTCGGCTCGACCGTCCGTTGGGCTCCGGGCGAGACGCGCGAAGTGACGCTCGTACGCCGTGCATAAGCGGGCATTCGGACCCAGGGCCGGCGACCGAATTCGGGTTGCGGATAGCGATCTGGTCCTGACCGTCGAGGAGAACCGGCAAGCCGTTGGCGACGAACCGGTCCTCTCGTACGGCGGCACGATCCGGACATTCAGCCAGGGCATGGCCGGCCCAAGTGAGCTCGACGTCGTCCTCCTCGGTCCTGTCGTGGTCGACCCGGTCGTCGGGGTGGTCAAAGCGGACATCGGTATCAAGGACGGCCGCATCGTCGCCATCGGCGGTGTGGGCATCGACATCGAGATCGGCCCGAACACGGAACCGATCACCTGCTACGGCCTCGTCGCGACACCGGGCGTCGTCGACAGCCACGTCCATCTCGTCACTCCGCAGATCGTCGCGGCCGCGCTGTCGGCCGGCGTGACCACGCTGATCACGGCGGGCTTCGACGAGCCGGCCTGGACGATGGAGCGCTTCATCCGCTCGTTCGAGGCGTGGCCGATCAACATCGGCCTACAGGCCAACGCCCGCGACACGGATCCGACCGCGCTGGACGCCCTGCTGCAAGCGGGCGCGGTCGGCTTCAAGATCCACGAGGACTACGGTGCGGACGCTCGGTTGATCGATGCCGTGCTCGACTACGCCGATGCGCACGACGTCAGCGTGGCGCTGCACACCGACGGCCTCAACGAGTCGGTCGAGCTCGATGACACCGTGGCCGCGATCAACGGCCGCACGGTTCACGCCTATCACGTGGAAGGTGCCGGCGGCGGCCACGTGCCGGACGTCATCAGCCTCGTGCGCGAGGCGAACGTGATCTGCTCATCGACCACGCCGACACTGCCCTTCGGGATCAATGCGCTGGCTGAGCACCTGCCGATGACTTCCATCAGCCACGGCCTGGACCTCGCTGATCCCGTTCAGCTGGAGATGACGCGCGAGCGCATCCGACAGACAACCATGGCCGCGGAAGGTCCGCTCCACGAGCTGGGCGCGATCGCGATCACGAACAGTGACTCGCAGGGCATGGGCCGCATCGGCGAGACGCTGCGCCGAACAATTCAGCTGGCACAGGTCATGAAGACCTGGGCAGGCGACCAGGCAAGCACCGACAACGAGCGCGTCCTGCGTTATCTCGCCAAGTGCACGATCGAGCCCGCGATCACGCACGGCATTGCCCAACACGTCGGCTCGCTCCAGCCCGGCCGCCTTGCCGACATCGTGCTCTGGAAGCCGGCCTGGCTGGGTGTCAAACCGGAGCTCGTCCTCAAGTCGGGCTTCCCGGCGTGGGGCTCGTATGGCGACGGCAACGCGACGGTCGAACGGTCGGAGCCGCGCCGCTACAGCGCAGGCTGGGGAGGCTTTGGCCTGGCTCCGGCGTCAGTGTCGGTGACCTTCGTTTCCGGCGCCCTGGATGTGGCCGCGTTCGCGGCGAAGCTCGGCAGCCGGCGCGCCTTCGTGCCGGTCGTCAATACTCGCGGCCTCACGCGCGCGAACCTTCACCTGAACAGGGCGACCGCCGCCGTGGAAGTCGACCCGCGCGACGGCACGGTCACGCTCGATGGTCAGGTCCTGGCTGTCGCACCTGCGACGAGCCTGCCGCTCAACCGAGCGCACTTCCTCGCTTAGCCGTCCCGCGCTCGGCGGGCAGAAACTCGATCGTCTCGAACGCCTCGTCGCCGACGACCTCGCCCAGGTGACCCGCGCTGATGTGGTAGACGTCGCCCGGCTTGACCTGCGTCTCTGTGCCGTCCGCGTGGCGCACGCGCAGGCTGCCGGCCAGCGCATAGCCGTAGTGCTCGACGAGGCACGTCTGGGTTCCTGCCGTCGGCGCCAGGATGTCGACCCAGCGCCAGCCGGGTTCGTACCTGTAGCGGCCGACCGTCATGCCGTCGAGATCCACGATCGCCGCGTGGGTCTTGTCGTAATCGAGCTCGCGATCCGGCGCCGCGAGCGCCTTGTTCTCCAGTGTCGCCATGTCCGGAAGGCTACCCGGAAGGCGGGCCAAGTGGCTCCACGAGGGCTTCGACGACGACCGGCGCGATCAGCTCTACCCAGCGCGCGTACTGCGCGCCGCTCGGGTGCAGACCGTCGCGCGCGACGAGCGAGCGATCGGTAGCAACTTGGTCCGCGACCGAGACAATGCTCACGAAACGGATCGTGCGCTCCGCTGCGCGGGTGGCCATGAGCCCGTTGAAGCGCGCGATCTGGGCGCGCTGCTGGTTGGCATGGCCGAAGTCAGCTCCGCGCGGGGTCAGCGTGTAGTCGGGCGTCGAGACGGCCACGATCCGGTTCGGCCCCACGGCGGCGACGAGCGTGTCGAGGATGTGCACGAGATTGGCGTCATAGACGACCTCCGGCACGCGCTGGACGATGTCGTTGACGCCGATCAGCACGGTCACGAAGTCCGGATCAAGACGAGCCAGCCGCGGCAGCTCGTCCTCGATCAGGTCACCGGACGTGTAGCCATTGACGCCGAGATTGGCGACCAGCTCGAGCGCCACAGCCGGCCGCAGCGTCGACGTCAGGTGAGCGCGGCAGCCAGTGGTAGCCGGGGCCGAATCGGGCGGGGTATCCTTCCCAGACGCGGAGAATCACGCCCGCTGCGGGGACGAGCACCGCCACAAAGGAGACAACTGATGCCACGTGCGATGTGGCGCGGCGCCATCCAATTTGGCCTCGTGACCGTGCCGGTCAAGCTGTACCTGGCCACGGAAGCCCGCGCCGGCCTGTCGTTCAACCTGCTGCATCGGGAATGCCTGAACCGCATCCAGATGCGCACCTACTGCCCCATCCACGGCGAGATCCCGCGCTCCGACACGGTGCGCGGCTTCGAGTACAGCAAGGGCCAGTACATCGTCATCGACGAGGCCGACTTCGAAAACGTGCCGCTCAAGACGGTGCGTTCGATCGAGATCGGCCTCTTCGTCGAGGCTCACCGCGACTCGCAGGAACTGACCTTCGTCAAGCAGGCGTACTACCTCGAGCCCGAGCCGATCGGGCGCAAGGCGTTCTACCTGCTCAAGTCCGTGCTCGCCGAAGAGGGTCTCAGTGCGATCTGCAAGATCGTGCTCAAGGACCGCGAGGCGCTGGCGTCAATCAACCCGTACGCGAACACGATGCTCCTCTCGACGCTCTACTGGCCGGACGAGGTGCGCTCGACCGCCGAGCTCGAGCTGCCCGAGGAGGACTTCGAGTTCAAGCCGGCCGAGAAGCAGATGGCCCGCCAGCTGATCGACGCGATGAAGGGCGACTTCGAGGCCGACCAGTACAAGGACGAGTACCGCCAGGCGCTGATGGCGGTCATCGAGGCCAAGATCGCCGGCCAGCCAACCGAGCTGCCCACGGTGACCGAGACACCGACCAAGATCGCCGACCTGATGTCGGTCCTCGAGGCGAGCGTCGCGGCGGCGCGCGAGGCGCGTCAGAAGCGCGAGTCGATGGGTGTGCCGGCTGCGGCCGCGGAGTCGGCCAAGGTGGCCGACATATCCGCGGGAACGAAGCGCGGACGCGGGAAGACTGCCGCGGCCCAGGAACGGCGACGCAAGACCGCTTGAAGCCGGCGGGCGCCGGGAGCGCTCAGCTCCCGCTCGATATCCG
>Ga0209638_1000075_pt1 | contig 62820 bp, 58 predicted proteins | sample BarGraNGADG00211_FD_184490 | JGI IMG/M metagenome (GOLD analysis project Ga0209638, IMG submission 184490) | Arctic peat soil microbial communities from Barrow, Alaska - Barrow Graham LP Ref core NGADG0002-211 (SPAdes) (version 2) | ecosystem: Environmental > Terrestrial > Soil > Wetlands > Peat... | reverse complement strand
CTCGCCAACCTGAACGACGATCTTCGAACCCTCTTCGAGCTCACCAAGCTCGACACCCTCTTCCAGATATCCGACACGCGCGAACGCGCCCTGTCGAGCTTCTGATCCTGCTCTGACGTCGCCGGCGCGGTCCGTCTCGACACGGGCCGCGCCTCGTCGTCCCAGGGCACCCTGCGTTGCGCCCTCTCGCCGCTCCTGACTCCGCTATGGCTGCAACTCAGCCGCCCGCGCCCAACTTTGGGCTTTGCGTCTCCCTGCACGTCGATATTCCGAGCGACATCGCGTACATCGAGCTCGTAGTGGAACTCGTCCGTCATCCGTGCGCCGAGCTGGCATTCAACAAGCACCAGCTCGCGCTCAACGTGCCCGTCGCGCTCAGCGAAGCGCTCTCGAACGCGATCCTGCGCGCGAACAACGAGAGCCCCGACAAGCGCGTGCGCGTGCGAGCCGACGTCGACACCGAACGGCTCGTGGTCGAGATTGCCGACGAGGGCGCGCACTTCGATCTCGACGCCAGCACGTGCGACGCGACCGATCGCGCCAATGTGGAGCGCGAGGACGGACGCGGACTCTTCCTGATGCGAGAGCTGATGGACGGCGTCGAGCGCTTCGACGCCTATCCGGGCGGGAACACCGGCAACGTCGTGCGTCTCACACTCACACGCGCGTGAGCGGGCTGGGCGAGGTCCTCGCAGCCTTCCACGAGGCCACTACCTGCAATGCCGCGGTGTGGCGTCGTGAAAAAGAGGGAGCCGCGCTCGAGTTCGTCGCCGGCACGGCGCGCGGCGAAGCACCGCCAGACGAGTGGCTTCCCGCGGCCAGTACCGTCCGCGACGAACCGACGGAGCGCGGACGCGTTCTCATCGTACCCGTTGGAGGGCCGCGCCCCGCCTGGGTCGTGCTCGGCCCCTGTCCCATCGAACGGCGGGAGCTCGACAAGTATCTGAAGTTGCTTCGTCCGGTCATCGCGCAGGTTCTCCAGAGCACGCTCGAGGTCGAGCACGCCGCCAACGAGCTCGCCGAACGATACGAGGAGATCAACCTTCTCTATTCGATCAGCGAGATTCTCGGTCGCACCGTGTCGCTCGAGGAAGGCGCGTCCACGATTCTGAAGGAAGTGAGCGAGACGGTCGGCGCGCATCGCGGGTCGATTCTGATACACGACCACACGACGTCGTCGTTGCGGGTGATCGCGCGCATCGGCGGCGAAGGCGTCGCAACCGCGCCGATCGCGCTCGACGATCAATGCAGCGTGAGCGCGCACGTCTTCCGCACGCTGCGCTCCCTGATCGTCGACGCGGGCGAGATGCTCTGCGACGCCGAGCGCAGTTTTCGCAAGGGGGCGATGCTCACCGTGCCGATTCTCTGGACGGCGCAGCACGGCAGCGAGCCGCTCGGCGTTGTCAATCTGTCGGAACGGCGGTCGGGGCAGGCATTCACCGCCGGCGACCTGAAGCTCGTGACGGCGATCGCGAGTCAGATTGGCGCCGCGATTCAGAATGCCAACCTCGTGCGGCAATCGCTCGACCAGCAGCGGCTCCAGCAGGAGATGCAGCTCGCGCACGATCTGCAGATGAAGCTGCTCCCCGACGCGGCACACGTTGCGCCCGAGGCGACGGTCGCGGCCCGCGTGGTTCCCGCGGAGGACGTGGGTGGAGACTTCTACAATCTCTACCGCCTCTCGAACGATCGGATTGGCGTCATGATCGGCGACGTCTCGGGACACGGCTATCGGGCGGCGCTGATCATGGCGCTCACGATGAGCGCGTCGGCGATTCACGCGCAGGGAACGGACGATCCGGCGGAGATGCTGCGCCGGCTGTACGTGAGCCTGAAGGAAGAGCTCAGCACGACGGAGATGTTCGTCAGCGCGCTCTACGCCGTCGTCGATCGGAAGAACGGCGTGCTTCGCTACGGCAACATGGGCCACCCGCACGCCTTCATCGTCTCGCGCCACGGCGACGTGGAGCGGCTCGTCGCCGGAGGTCCCCCGCTCGGCATGCTGGACGCGGCGCCGGACTCGAAAGCACGACCATGGGATGCGGGCGGCGACGTGCTGCTGCTCTTCACCGACGGAATCACCGATGCGCGCAACCGCGAGGGCAAGCGCCTCGACGAGGAGCCGGTGATCGCATGCGTGCGTGAGTACCGCGCCGAGCCGCCGGCGCAGATCGCCGAACGTGTCTTCGCGCTGCTCGATCAGTACACGGGCGACGTGCCGCGCCTCGACGATCTCACGCTCGTGATCCTCAAGAGCTGAGCGCGCGATGCCTGACGACGCGCGCCCGCTTCGGCGCGACCGCGCCGGCTTCCCTCCAACGCGAAAGAGTCTCGGGCAGCACTTTCTCACGGATCGTCGCATCCTCGGTCGCATCGCGGACGCGCTGCATCTCACGGGCAACGAGACGGTGCTGGAGATCGGGCCAGGTCGCGGTGCGCTGACGGATATTCTCGCCGAGCGCGCGGGACGGCTCATCGCGATCGAATACGACCGCGCACTCGCCGACATGCTTCGCCAGCGATATGCCCGGCGCAACAACGTGCTGATCGCCGAGGCCGACGTACTCGAGGTGTCGCTCGGAGAGCTCGCCGCCGGTCCGTACGTCCTGGTGGGGAACGTGCCGTACTACATCACGACGCCGATCCTCTTCCACGCACTCGTGCCGCCGCGCGCCGAGCGGGCAATTTATCTGGTGCAACGGGAAGTTGCGGACCGATTGAGCGCGTCGCCGGGAACGAAGGAATACGGCGCGCTCACCGTGAACGTCGCCGCGGTGGCGAAGGCGGAAACACTGTTCGGAGTGCCCGCCGGCGCGTTCGCGCCTCCGCCGAAGGTGGAGAGCGCGGTGGTGAGAATTACGCCGCTGCCGCAGCCACTCCTGCTGCCGGAAGAGGAGCGCCCTTTTCGTCTGCTCGTGCAGGGCGCGTTCGGCATGCGCCGGAAGCAGATGCGACGAGTGCTCCGCTCGCTGCGTGCCTTGAACGTTGCAACGGCAGAGTCAATGCTGGAACAAGCGCGCATCGACCCGGAGGCGCGCCCCGAAACCCTCTCACCACAACAGTTCGCCGCACTCTTACGCGCGCTCGCCGTACCCGAGAGCGAGCGAAGCGAGCGCCCCGAGAGCGAAGGCGCGTAGCGCCGAGCGCCCCTTGGTTTTTAGCTGTTGTTGGTGAGCGCGAAGGTCAGCCCTTCCAGCTCCATCGCCATGTTGACGGTCTTCACCGTCATGTCGCCCGACGCATGAAGCTGCACCGGCGCGAAGTTGAGGACGGCCTTGATCCCGGCGCGGGAGACGCGGTCGAGGACCTGCTGTGCGTCATCAGTCGGAATCGACAGCACGGCGATCTCGGGGCGCTTCTTCTCGACATCCGCCTCGAAGTGCGTCATGTCGCGAATCTCGATGCCTTCGAGCGTCCGGCCGATCTTGTCGGGATTGGTGTCGTAGGCGGCCACGACCACGAAGCCGCGTTGGCGGAATCCCCGATACTGGGCCAGCGCAGCACCGATCTTTCCGGCACCGATGATCACGACCCTCCATTCCTTGCCCAATCCCAGGATGTCGCGCAGGACAGTGGCCAGCTCCGGCACCGAGTAGCCCAGCCCGCGCTTGCCAAAGGAGCCGAACAGGGAGAGGTCCTTTCTGACCTGCGCCGACGTGGTTCCGCCCCGGCGAGCGAGTTCCTCGCTCGAGACGGTGGCCAGGCCACGCCCCTCGAATTCCTCGAGGAAGCGTAGATAGATCGAGAGCCGGCGAACGGTCGAATCCGCGATGCGTTTCAATGCGTGGTCGGCGTGGTCAGGCTTGTGAATTGATTCACAAGCTAGCGCGTTCTTTCATCAGGCACCAGCGGGCTCGGTACCCCGGCGCGCCAACATCACACGCCGCATAAACATGCAAGAAGGCGGTAGACGCCCCGCCGGTTATCTTCGGGTCATGACTGTGCATGTTACCTCGGAGATCGGTCGCCTCCGCTCCGTCATCGTCCATACTCCCGGCGCCGAGCTGCTCGGCGTCACCCCGGCGACGCGCGAAGACTATCTGTACGACGACCTTCCGGATGCTGATCAGGCCCGAAAGGAGCACCGGCGCTTCACCGCGGTCCTGGAGCGCTTCTGCAAGGTGTACGAAGTCAGGGATCTCCTCGCCGAAGTGCTCGAGAATCGCGAGACCCGCGAGCTACTCGTGCGCGAAACAATGGACATTGTTCCCAGCGAGCCGCTCGCGCGGGAGATCGAAGCGCTACCGCCCGCTGAGCTCGTGACGATGCTCATCGAGGGACGCGTGGAGACGCCTGGTCCGTTGGCGCGCACGCTCAACGAGTTCGGCTACGAGCTTCCTCCACTGCCGAATCTGTTCTTCACGCGTGACTCGGCGATGAGCGTCGGCAGGCACGTGCTCGTCGGTTCGATGCGCTACGGAATCAGGTGGCCGGAAGAGCTCATCATGAAGGCGCTCTTCAGCTATCACCCGCTTTTGAAGAACGAAGGCATCATCTACGACGGCTCCACCGAGCGTCGCCTCAATTACACCCTCGAGGGCGGGGACGTCCATCCGCTGCGCGAAGACCTCGTGGTCATCGGCTTCAGCGAGCGGTCGAGCCCAGGCGCGATCGACCATCTCGCCTCGGTGCTCTTCGCGCAGACGAAGGTGACGGACATCATCATCGTCGTGATGCCGAAGGAGAACTCGGCGATTCATCTCGACATGATCTTCACGCAGGTCGACACGGAACTCTGCATCTGCTTTCCTCCGCACTTCGTGGGCCCTGAGCGCCTGAGTGTGCTCCATTGGCGGAAGGGCGAGAGCACGCTGCGCGAGGAGCATGACATGTTCAGCGCGCTCGAGGCGTGCGGAATGCCGATGACGCCGATCTTCGTGGGTGGGGAGCGACGCGTGGTGCAGGAGCGCGAGCAGTGGGCATCGGGCTGCAATTTCGTGGCGATGCGCCCGGGCCTCGTGCTCTCGTATGCGCGCAACGTCGGCACGCTCCGCGAGATGGAACGCGCCGGTTTCGAGATCGTCGCGGGCGCGAACTATCTGCAGGGCGACGCTCGCATCAGCGACGACCAGCGTGCCGTCATCACGTTCGACGGTGCGGAGCTTGTGCGGGGCGGAGGCGGACCACGGTGCATGACGTGCCCGGTGGAGCGGGACGATCCGTAATGGCCGTTGATCCACACTGGGACTGGGGCCTGTGCGAACCGGCGCCGCCTGCGTGGCACGCCCACGCGGTGGAGGAGGAGCCGCTGCTCTCATCGCTCTCGTTCGCCGTGGTGGACGTCGAGACGACCGGCGGCCGGCCTGGCACCGGCGACCGAATCACCGAGATCGCGATCGTGACCGTGAATGACGGCCGAGTACAGGAGGTCTATGAAACGCTCGTCAATCCGGAGCGGTCCATTCCGCCATTCATCACACGGCTGACGAACATCTCGTGGGAGATGGTGCGCGACAAGGCACCATTCCGCGACGTATGCGAACGGGTGATTCGCGCCCTGGACGGACAGGTGTTCGTGGCGCACAACGCGGCGTTCGACTGGCGATTCGTCAGCGCCGAAGTGGCGCGTGCGTCGGGTCGAGAGTTGACGGGTCGGAGGCTGTGTACCGTCCGTCTCGCTCGCCGTCTCCTGCCACAGTTGCGGTCGCGCTCACTCGATTGGGTCGCTCGGCACTACGATGTCGAGATTCCGGATGGCATGCGCCATCGTGCCGCGGGCGATGCCGTGACGACGGCCCATTGTCTGCTCCGGCTGCTCGACGACGCACGATCGCATGGGTGCGAGCGATGGTCGGAGCTCGAGCGCTTTCTCTCCACGGGAAGTGCGGTGAAGACGAAGCGTCGTGGACGGAAAGCGCTGGCGATGCCGCAGCCGGTGGAGCGGGACACGACTGCTTGACGATCATGCCCCTCCTCCCCCTTGTCGCCTCGCGTACGGTCGGAAGCATGCGCGTCCACGCCCTCCAAGCCGGCCTCCAAAAGCTCGATGGCGGCGCGATGTTCGGCGTCGTCCCCAAGACGCTCTGGGAACGAAAGATTCCCGCGGACGAGCGGAACCGAATTCCGCTTGGTATGCGGTGCCTTCTGATCGAGCATCCCGACGCGTTGGTGCTCGTCGACACAGGAGCGGGCAACAAGGAAAACGAGAAGTTCCACAGCATCTATGGCATCGAGAATGCGCCGGTCGGCGCCGTGGGCCCGACGCAGCTCGAGAGCGCGCTCGCGGAGGCCGGATTCTCCCCGAACGACGTGACGATGGTCATCAACAGCCATCTGCATTTCGATCATGCCGGCGGCAACACTCGGCGCGACGAGGATGGCTCGGTGAGTCTGTCGTTCACGAACGCGCGGTACGTCGTGCGACAGGGCGAGTGGGATTGGGCCCATCACACGAACGAACGCACGTCAGCGAGCTACTTCCCACACAACTTCGACCCGTTGCGCTCAGCAGGTCGGCTCGAGCTGGTCGACGACGATCGGGAAGTGCTTCCGGGAATCACACTGCGCCATGCGCCGGGACACACGCCGCATCATCAGGGCATCCTGTTGACGTCGGGATCCGAGCGGATGTTCTATCTCGCCGATCTCGCGCCGACGGTCTCGCATGTTCCGCTGCCCTGGATCATGGGCTACGACGTCGAGCCGCTGGTGACTTTGGAGACGAAGCGGCACCTGTGGGCGGAGGCCGCTGACGAAGCGTGGACGGTGGTCTTCGAGCATGACTCGGTAAATGCGTTCGGACGCATTGTGACGGACGGCAAGGGCTATGCATGCACGGTGCTTTAGCGAGCTTTCACGCGGGCCGAAGAGCGAGCGCAGCGAGCAGGCCGAACGTCCCCATCTTGACTTCCCCCCGAAACGACCTAACTTCCGTTCTCACAATTAGCTAAGTGGTGTCCCGACGTCTGGGTCACCCACCCTCTGGCCCTCGAGCAGTTCGCGAGGTGTGCTACAGGAGTCCTTATTCTGCTCGCGACCTCGCACATGGCGGACGTCGCGCGCTTTTTGCGGACTCTTCTCCTCCAGAAGGGTCCGATTTTTTTGGTCTTCTCTCTCTGAGGTTACGGGTATTCAGGACACCACCAAGCGCGTGCGGGTCAATCGCATGATCCGCATCAGCCCGGTCCGCGTGATCGGCGCCGATGGTTCGCAACTCGGAATTCTCGAGGTGGACGCGGCGCTCCGGATGGCGGAAGAAGCCGGGTTGGATCTCGTCGAAGTCGCCGCAACGGCTCGCCCCCCGGTCGTCCGCATCATGGACTACGGGAAGTACAAATTCGAGATGGCGAAACAGGCGCGGGTCGCGAAGAAGAAGCAGCACGTCATCGAGCTCAAGGAAGTGAAGTATCGCCCTGGGATCGACGATCACGACTTCGAAACAAAGACACGGCACGCGCGCCGTTTCCTGGAGGAGAAAAACAAGGTCAAGGTGACCATGATGTTCCGTGGCCGCCAAGTCGCCCATCCCGAGCTCGGTCAGGCCGTGCTCAATCGGGTCAGCACTACACTCGCCGACATCGGAAAGATCGAGAGCGCTGGTCGGCTCGAAGGGAAGTCCATGACGATGATCCTCACGCCCAAATAACGAGAGCGTGCCATGCCCAAAATGAAGACGCACAAGGGCGCTGCAAAGCGCTTCAAGACGACCGGCACTGGAAAGGTCAAGCGGTTCAAGGCCTTCAAGAGCCACATCCTCACCAAGAAGACCTCCAAGCGGAAGCGCAACCTGCGCCGCGCGGGGCTCATCGCCACGAACGGCGAACAGAAGCGAATCAAGCGCCTCATTCAGGCCGCTTAATAGGAGCCGACTATGCCACGCGCCGTATCGAACGTCCCGCGCCTCAAGCGGAAGAAGCAGATCCTCAAACACGCCAAGGGCGCCTTCGGCGCTCGCTCCAAGCTGTGGAAAGCAGCCAAGGAGACCGTCGAGCGCGGTTGGGTGTATGCCTACCGGGATCGCAAGAACAAGAAGCGCGATTTCCGGAAGCTCTGGATCGTCCGCATCAATGCGGGCGCACGCCAGCACGACATGAGTTACAGTGTGTTCATGAACGGGCTCAAGCTCGCTGGCATCGAGATCGACCGGAAGATCCTGGCCGACATCGCCGTCCGCGACCCGCAGGCCTTTGGTGCGATCGCTGACGCGGCTCGCGCCGCGCTGAACGCTGCGTAAGTAGTTTTTTCGCAGGCATTCGGCGGCGGTGCGACCCAACGGTCACGCCGCCGCCGAGTCATTTTCGACACTTCTGCGATGCTTCCTGACAATCCCACGCTCGAGCAGTACCTCGCCTATGCCGCCGCGCTCGCCGCGCGTGGCGCCGCCGCGTTCGCCGCGGCCGCCGCCGCCGACGCGCTGGAAGTCGCGCGCATTCAATTCCTCGGCGACAAGCGCGGTGAGCTGCTCGTGCTGCAAAAGGGGCTCGGCACGCTGGCGCCCGAGTCGCGTCGCGATGCCGGTCGTGCGTTCAACGACGCGAAGACGACGCTGGCTGCCGCGCTCGACGAACGCCGGATGACGCTGAGTCGCGGAGCGACGAAGAGTCCGCACATGGACTTGACCATGCCGGCCCGCACCCGCTGGCGCGGCGGCAAGCATCCCGTCACCCTCGTCATCGACGAGATCGTCGCGATCTTCCGCGAGATCGGCTTCACCGTCGCGCTCGGACCGGAAAGCGAATCGGAGTGGTACAACTTCGGCGCGCTGAACTTTCCGCCCGACCATCCGGCGATGGACATGCACGACACGCTCTACCTCGGCGAAGGTGCGCTACTGCGGACGCACACGTCGCCGGTGCAGGTGCGCACGCTGCAGCGCCACGCGCCGCCCATTCGCATTCTCGCGCCCGGCACGGTGTTCCGCCGCGATCCATTCGATGCGTCGCACGCGCCCGCGTTCGCGCAGATCGAAGGACTCGCCGTGGACGACGGCATCTCGTTCGTCGATCTCAAGGCGACGCTGACGCTCTTCGCGCAGAAGTTCTTCGGCAAGACGCGCACGCGCTTTCGTCCGAGCTTCTTTCCCTTCACCGAGCCCTCCGCGGAGATGGATGTCGAGTGCCGCCTCTGCGGCGGCACCGGCTGCTCCGCGTGCAAGGGAACGGGGTGGATGGAAATCCTCGGCGCCGGCATGGTGCATCCGTCCGTGCTCGAGGCTGCGGGCGTCGACAGTGAGCGCTACACAGGCTGGGCCTTCGGCATGGGGCCCGGCCGCATCGCGATGCTGCGCTATGGGCTTCCCGACATTCGTCTTCTCTATGATTCCGACGTGCGCTTCCTCGAGCAGGTGGCGGAATGAACGCCTCCGTTAGCTGGCTCAACGCCTTCGCCGATTCGGCGGCGTCCGCCACGGAACTGCGCGATCTGCTCACGGCCCACACGGTGACGGTCGAGGAGCTTGTCGCGCTGCGCGCGGATCTGGGACCAATCGTCATTGCGCGCGTCGTCGAGGAAGCGCCGCATCCCGACTCCGACCATCTCCATATCACGAAGGTGGACATGGGCACCGGCGAGCTGCTCGACGTCGTCTGCGGCGCGCCGAACGTGACCGCGGGCAAGATGTATCCCTTCGCCCCGACTGGCACCATGCTGCCGAGCGGCATCAAGATCGAAAAGAGAAAGATTCGCGGGCAGACCTCGAACGGAATGCTCTGCTCGGCGCGCGAGCTCGGGTTGGGCGAAGAGCACGACGGCATCATGGAGCTCGACGTGGACGTCGCACCGGGGACTTTTTTCCTCACTGCGATGCCCGTCGGCGACTCGCGGCTCGTGATCGACGTGCTGCCGAACCGCCCCGATCTGCTGTCGCACCTGGGCGTCGCGCGCGAAGTCGCGGCGGTGACGGGCGGCGAGCTGCACCTTCCTGACATCGGCGTCGATGGTATCGCGATCCCGGACGCAAAGCGCTTCCGCCGTGCCGGCAACGCCGGTGGCATCGTGCTGCATCTGGAAGACGCGAAGCTCGCCTCGCGCTACATGGGCGTCGTCGTTCGCGGCGTGACGGTGGGCGCCAGCCCGCAGTGGCTGGTAGACCGGCTGGCGGCGGTGGGATCGCGCTCGATCAACAACATCGTGGACGCGACGAACTACGTGCTTCACGAGCTTGGCCAGCCGACGCACGCGTTCGATCTCGCCAAGGTCGATCCCGAGCCGAAGATGCCGGAGAAGACCATCGTGGTGCGGTCGGCGAAGGACGGCGAGACGCTCGTCACACTCGACGGCGTGACGCGAACGCTCACGCCGGACATGACGGTCATCGCCGATTCGAGGGATCCGATCGCGCTCGCGGGCGTGATGGGCGGCCAGGCAACCGAAGTTGACGAAGGGACGACGGAGATCTTCGTCGAAGTTGCGACGTTCGATGCCCAGCGCACGAGACGTACGCGCCGCGCCGCGGGACTCTCGACCGACGCGAGCTACCGGTTCGAGCGCGGTGTGGATGTCGCGCTTGCGCCGCATGCGCTCGCGCGCGTCGCATCGCTGATCATTTCCGTCGCCGGAGGCGAGGTCGTCTCGGCGCCGGTGGATCTGTACTCGGGCGATGCCGCTCGCACCCCGATCGTGCTGCGCACCGCACGGGTCACGCGAGTGCTCGGTGTGGCTCTGGATCCTGAACGCATCGCGCAGCTCCTGAAGGCGATCGGATGTACGGCCGACGTGGACGACGCGGGCGCCGCGGTTCACGCCGTCGCGCCGACGTGGCGCCACGATCTCGTTGCCGAAGCGGATCTGATCGAGGAAGTCGCGCGGCTGTACGGATACGATGCACTGCCTGACGAGATTCGTCCGTACCGGCCCGGCACGACGAGCGACGCGGCGCTCTGGACCATCGCGGCGAACTTACGAGATGCGCTCAGCGGCGCGGGTCTTCTCGAGGCGCGCCCGATGCCCTTCGTCGCCGGAGGCGAAGAGCACGTCCGCGTGCTGAACCCGCTGGCCGACAACGAAGCGCATCTGCGTCGCACTGTGCTCGAGTCGCTCGCGCGCCGAGCCGAGTACAATCTCACGTACATGCAGGGCAATGTGCGGCTGTACGAGATCGGGTCGGCATTTGCGCGTGGAGCCGATGCGCTCCCAGACGAGAGCATGCGCGTCGCGCTGCTCGTGATGGGCCAGCGCGATCCGGCACATTTCACCAACGCGAAGCCCGAGCCATTCGACGCGTGGGATGCGAAAGGTCTCGCGGAGCTCGTCGCGCGGGTGGTCGCGCCGGGACAGGCGACGCTCGAGCCGAACGACGCCAATGGTGATCTGCTGTGGACGATCGTGATCGACGGGGAGGCGCGCGGACATGTCTCGCGAGTTCCGCTCGATGCGCCGGTGTGGGCTTCGCCGGCGTATGGCGTGGAGCTCGTGCTGGGGTGCGTCTCGAACGCGGATGTCGCGCCTCCGGGCGAACATGCGCACACACTCGAAACGGGTTCGGCGCACCATGCGCCGCCGAAGTTCCGCCCACTCCCGACGACGCCAGCGTCCGAGTTCGATCTCGCACTGCTGGTGCCGGAGGGAGTGCGGGCAGCGGACGTCGAGCGGGTCATCCGCGCGTCGGCAGGCGACCTGCTCGAGCGCCTCGTCGCATTCGATGTCTATGAAGGAACGGGCGTCGAGCCGGGACGTCGCTCGGTAGCCTGGCGGTTGACCTTGCGGCATCCAGAGCGCACTCTACGCGATAAGGAAATCGAGGGGCGCCGCTCCAAGATCCTGTCTGCACTCCAGAACGAACTGAATGTCCGACAGCGCTCGACCTGAGATCACCGCGTTTCGTGAGCTGGAGACGCTCGTCCGCCACCTCGCGGACGAGCTCGCCGGCTTTCGCCGCCGTGCGCTCCTCGCGGAGGCGCGCGTGCGCGAGGTCGAGAGTCAGGGCACGGCGCCGGTGGTGCAGGAAAAGCGCGAGCTGTCCGACCGTGTAACGCAGCTCGAGCACGAAAACGCCGCGCTCAAAGGCAGGGTCGACGCCGCGACGGCGCGCACGCAGCAGATGCTCGATCGCGTTCGCTTCATCAGACAACAGGCGCAGAGCGGAGGCGAGCGATGAGCGGCAAGAAGACCTCGGTCAAAGTCGAGATCCTCGGCGAGTCGTACGCCCTCCGCACCGAGGCCGCCCCGGAGCACACGAAGGCGGTCGCCGAGTATCTGGACAAGGCGATCCGGCAGATCCTGTCCGGGGGCTCGGTGATCGAAGCGAACCGGGCGGCCATCCTGGCGGCGCTGCAGATCACGTCGGAGATGCTTCAGGCGCGCGAGGCGAACGGAGCGCTCATTGGCGCGATGCAGGGGCTGTCCGCCGATGTTCGGCGATTGTTGCCGCCGGGGAAGCGGGATAACGCAGTTATCCAGTTGTGAGTCGGGGAGTCACCCGCAGTTCTTGGTTCAAGTGGACTACAGTTGTGAGTGAAGTTTGACTGCGGACGGACGCACGTTGCCGCAGTCAAACTCAACTCCAAACTGGAGTCAACTTCAACCATCAACTGCAGTTTACTGTCCGACTCCAAACTCACAACTCGGGGCGCGCCGCCTTGCCCGATCCTCTCCCCTCCCGTAAGTTCCCAAAATTCGCCCGGTTGCTTTCGTAGGTTGATGCGCCCTTTGTAGTTAGCTCGCTCCATGTTGCGCCCTACGCCGGTGCGGCCTCGAGTATTGCGCTACCCGGCGGCGCTCCGCGGATGCAGCGGTGGTATCCTTTCTTCCGCGGCCCGCCTGCGGTGGAGCATAGATGACATGAACGATATAGTATTTTTTGCCGCGCTGGGCGTGTTCGTCGTCGCCTCGCCGGCTTTTTTCTTTTTCGGCCGCAAGCTGGGTGTGCGCGCGGGGCGGCAGGCTGAAATCGAGCGTCACGCGGTCGCAAAGACGACGGCCGAGGAGACAGCGCAGCGCATCATCTCGGACGCCGAGCGCGAGGTCGAGACGTCGCGAAAGAGCGCGGTCGTATCGGGCAAGGAAGAGGTGATGAAGCTGCGCGAGACCGCCGAGCAGGAGCTGCGGTCGCGCCGAGCGGTGGTCGAGCAGGAGGAGCGCCGGGTCAGCGAGCGGGAAAGTACTCTCGACCGGAAGTTCGAGCTCGTCGAGCAGCGCGACCGTGAGGTCGGGAAACGGGCGAGCGACTTCGGGAGGCGCGAAAAGCTGTTGCAGCCGCGCGAGGAGGAGCTCGAAAAGCTGCTGGCCGAGGAGCGGCGCCGTCTGGAGCAGATGGCTGGCATGTCGGCGCAGGACGCCAAGAACGAGCTGATCCGGCGGCTCGAGGAGGAGGCGCACGCCGACGCCGCCAACATGCTGCGCGAGATTCGCGAGGGGGCTCGGCGCAACGCCGAGCGCGAGGCGAAGAAGATCGTCGCGTTGGCGATTCAGCGCATCGCGGCCGACACGACGGCGGAAACGACCGTCTCCGCGGTTTCGCTGCCGAACGACGAGATGAAGGGCCGCATCATCGGGCGCGAGGGGCGGAACATTCGCGCTTTCGAGCTCGCGACGGGCGTGGACGTCATCATCGACGACACGCCGGACACTGTCGTCGTCTCCTGCTTCGATCCCATTCGCCGCGAGGTCGCACGGCTCGCGCTCGAAAAGCTCGTGTCGGACGGACGTATCCATCCTGGCCGGATCGAGGAAGTCGTCAACAAGTCGAAGAAGGAAGTCGACGCGACGATCATCGAGACGGGCGAGCAGGCAGCCTACAACACCGGCGTGCATGGACTGCATCCGGAGCTGATCAAGCTCATCGGCCGGATGAAGTGGCGTACGAGCTACGGCCAGAACATCCTGCAGCATTCGCAGGAGGTGGCGCATCTGGCCGGCATCATGGCCGCCGAGCTCGGGCTCGATGTCGCGATGTCCAAGCGGGGTGCCTTGCTCCACGACATCGGCAAAGTGCTGACGCACGAGCACGAGGGAACGCACGTGCAGCTTGGCGTCGAGATGGCGACGAAGTACGGCGAGAATCCTCTCGTCGTGAATTGCATCGCGGCACATCACGACGACGTTCCGCATGAGACGGAGGTCTCGGTGCTGGTGCAGGCGGCCGACGCGATCTCCGGCTCTCGCCCGGGAGCTCGGAGAGAAGCGTTCGAGACGTACGTGAAGCGCCTCGAGGGGCTGGAGCGGATCGCGTCGAGTTACAAGGGTGTCGAACGCGTGTTCGCCATTCAGGCCGGACGCGAGATTCGCGTCATCGTGGTGCCGGACGACGTGGATGATCTGCGCATGACGACGCTGTCCGAAGAGATCGCTCGACGGATCGAGGCGGAACTCCAGTACCCCGGTCAGATCAAGGTTGTGCTGATTCGCGAGACGCGGGCGGTGGACTTTGCCCGCTGATACCGTGCGCGCAGCGGAATTCTCGAACTCGCCGACGAGCGCCGGAGCGCGCCTGATCGACGGCGTCGCGTTGGCGAAGCTCATCCGTGCGGAAGTCGCCGCGGAAGTCGTCGCGCTGAAGGAAGCTGGCGTGACACCCGGACTCACCGTCGTGCTCGTCGGCGACGACGCGGGCAGCGCGGTCTACGTTGGCGCGAAGGAGAAGGCGTCGCGCGAGGCGGGAATGACCGGCGAGACCATTCGGCTGCCCGCGAGCACCTCGCAGGCGGAGCTGCTCGCGCTCGTTGAGCAGCTCAACGCGGACGAATCGGTGCACGGCGTTCTCGTGCAGATGCCGCTGCCGAAGCACATCGATCCCGACACGGTGATCCGGCACATCGATCCGCTCAAGGACGTCGATGGCTTCCATCCGGTGAATGTCGGCAAGCTGCTCATAGGGCATTCGGACGGTTTCGCGCCCTGCACACCGGCAGGCGTGCAGCGCATGCTGGTGCACTACGGCGTCAAGACGCGGGGCGCGGACGTCGTCGTCGTCGGCCGGAGCACGATCGTCGGCAAGCCGATGGCGGCACTCATGGTACAGAGCGGCGATGGTGCCGACGCGACCGTCACCATCTGCCACAGCCGCACGCGTGACCTCGCCGGGCACACCCGGCGCGCCGACATCCTCATCGTCGCGGCGGGCCGCGCGCGCATGATCACCGCTGATATGGTGAAGCCCGGCGCCGTGGTGATCGACGTCGGCATGAATCGCATTCCCGACGCATCCAGGAAGAGCGGCACCCGTCTCGTCGGCGACGTGGACTTCGAGGGAGTGCGGCAGGTCGCGTCGCTGATCACGCCCGTGCCGGGCGGCGTTGGACCGATGACCATTGCCATGCTGCTGCGCAACACGGTGCGCGCGGCGCGGCGTACACTCCCGGCCTGATGCGTCGCCGCGCGTCCGGCGCGAGCGTCTCGCTGGGAGACGCACCTTCGCTCTTCGATTCGTCGTTGGCGGCGGAGTCGCTGCTCGAGGACGCCGGTGAGATCTTTCCAGGTGCGAGTCCGCGCTCGGCGATCGCGGTCTCGACGCTCACGCAGACGGCGAAAGACGTCGTCGAAGGCGCGTTCATCCCGCTCTGGGTGCGCGGCGAGATCACCGACTTCAAGTCGCATCGCAACGGTCACTGGTACTTCGGACTGCGGGATCTCACGTCGCAGCTCCGCTGTGTCGTGTGGTCACGCGACCAGAGCGGCATCCCTGCGCCACCGGATGACGGCATGCAAGTGACCGCTCTCGGTCAGCTCGGCGTCTACGCCGCGCGCGGCGAGATGCAGTTCACCATAAAGCGCATGGAAGCCGAGGGCGATGGTCTCTGGCGCAAAGCCCTCGAGGCGACGCGGGCGACGCTCGAAGCCGATGGACTCCTCGCGCCCGGCCGCAAACGCGCGCTGCCGCGTCATCCGCGGCACATTGCGATCGTCACGAGCGGGAGCGGCGCCGCCCTGCGAGACGTCATCGCCGTGCTGCGTCGTCGGGCGCCGGGTGTGGAGCTGATCGTGGCGCATGCGGCGGTGCAGGGCGAGAGCGCGCCGCGCGAGCTGTGCGCGGCGCTCGATCGCATCGCTCGCTGGGGCGGTGCCGAGCTGGTGATCATTGCCCGCGGCGGTGGGTCGCGCGAGGACCTCTGGGCGTTCAACAATGAGGGCGTTGCTCGCGCGGTCGCCGGCTGTCCCGTCCCGACGATCTCCGCCGTTGGACACGAGGTGGATATCTCGCTCTGTGATCTCGTCGCCGATCTGCGCGCCGCGACGCCCTCGGCGGCTGCGGAAGCCGCCGTCACCTCGCGCGAGGAGATCCGACTCGCGATTCAGAGCTTCCGCCGAAGACTCATACAGGCGGTGGACGACCGGCTGTACGAGCCCAAGGCACGTGCAGCCAGCGCGGCGCATAGTCTCGCCGCAGCGACTACCGATCATCTCAGGTCGCGAGGCGAGCGATTGGGCGCCCTCTCCGGGCGTCTTCACGCGCTCAGCCCTCTTGCGACGCTCGAGCGAGGCTACGCGGTGGCGCGTGACACTGAAGGGCGCACCCTCGCGTCGGCGTCTGATTTTGCACCGAACATGGCGTTCACGCTGCGGTTGCGCGATGGCGAGGTCGGCGCGGCGGCGCGCGAAGTCCATCCGATCGCGGAGCCGGGCGCATGACGCTCGAGCAGCGACTGGAACGGCTCGAGGCGATCGTTGCCGAGCTGGAGAACGAGCAGATCGACCTCGCGTCGGCGCTCGTGCTGTTTGAGGAGGGAGTGACCTGTCTACGGGAGGCTGCGGGTTCGCTGGCGGAAGCGGAGACGCGCGTGAAGCGACTCACCGAGCTCGCCGACGGCGCCTTCGTCGTCGAGGAGTTCGACGAGGATGACTGAGGTCGCGGTGCGCCACGAGCCGGCGATGCTCGCCGCACAGCGCTTGCGCGTCGGTCGCTCGCTGGTGAAGCTGTGCGACCGCTCGCTCGGCGCAGTGAGCCCGCGCGTGGCCGAGGCGATTCGCTACAGCCTGCTGGGCGAGGGCAAGCGGATGCGCGGCACTCTCCTTCTCAGCGCTTTCGAGGCGGCGGGCGGATCGGGCGAAGCGGCCGACCTCGCGGCGGCAATCGAAGTGGTACACGCCTACTCGCTCGTGCACGACGATCTGCCGTGCATGGACGACGACGACGTCCGTCGCGGCCGGCCGACGGTGCACCGCATCTATGGAGTGGCCACGGCGACGGCCGCCGGCGTGACAATGGTGCCGCTCGCCGCGCGATGCGCCGCAGAGTCCGCTCGCGCGCTCGGACTGGACGACGAAGCGGTTGGAGCGATCGTCGTCGAGCTGATGCAGGCGTCCGGCGCGGGCGGCATGATCGGCGGCCAACTGCTCGACCTGGAGGGCGAGGGGCGCCCGCTCGCGCTCGCGGAGCTCGAGCGCATCCATCGCGCGAAGACCGGCGCCCTCATCACCGCCGCCGCGACGCTGGGTGGGCGCGCCGCCTCGGCGAGCCAGGTCCGCCTCGAGGCACTCGCCCAATACGGCGCGGCGGTCGGCCTGGCCTTCCAGATCGCCGACGACGTCCTCGACGTCACGGCGACGACCGACCAACTTGGAAAGACCGCTGGACGCGATCTGGCGCTGCAGAAGAGCACCTACCCGGCGCTCCTCGGGGTAGAAGGAGCGAAAAGGCGGGCCGAGGCGTTGATCGACGAAGGCTGCCGCGCACTCGACGCGGTAGGACTGCTGACGCCATCGCTCGCCCAGATCGCACGCTTCACCGTAGAACGCACCTCTTAGATTTCACCGCTGCCCATGTCCATTCTCGATCGCATTACCTCACCGGCCGACCTTCGCACGCTGACGCGCGATGAATTGCGTACGCTCGCCGCCGATGTGCGCGAACGGATAGTGGACGTCTGCTCACGAACCGGCGGCCATATCGGCGCGGGGTTGGGTGTGGTCGAGCTCACGATCGCGCTGCACCACAGCTTCCAGACGCCGCGCGACCAGCTCGTGTGGGATGTCGGACATCAGGGCTATCCGCACAAGCTCCTCACGGGCCGCAACACGCGGATGGAGACCTTGCGGCAGGAGAGCGGGCTGTCTGGCTTCCTGAAGCGTACGGAGAGCGAGTACGACACCTTCGGCGCGGGACACGCGGGCACGGCGATCTCGGCGGCGCTCGGCATGGCCGCGGCGCGCGACATCAACGGTGAGGAAGACCTCAAGGTCGTCGCCATTCTGGGCGACGGTGCATTGACCTGTGGCCTCGCATACGAAGGTCTGAACAACGCTGGCCATTCCGATCGCGATTTCGTCGTCGTGCTGAATGACAACGAGATGTCCATCGCGCCGAACGTCGGTGCGATGCACAAGTATCTCACGTCGATTCAGCGGAACCCGCTGTACAACCGCGTTCGGTCCAGGCTCGGCGAGATCGTGGACAATGCCGGTCCCGTCGGCACCCTCGTGCGGAAGTGGGAGGAGAGCATGAAGTCCCTCCTCACACCCGGCGTCTTGTTCGAGGAGCTTGGCTTCCGCTACTTCGGCCCGATCGATGGCCACGACATCGACGCACTGATCGATACTTTCGCCGCCGTTCGCGAGATGGGTGGCCCGCGACTCGTGCACGTGATCACGCAGAAGGGAAAGGGCTTTCCCGCCGGCGAGCATGCCACCGGTGAGAAGTGGCACGCGCTTCCGCCAGGACACGATCCATCCACGGGCAAGCAGCTCAAGGCGTCGACGGCGAACCCTGCATACACGGCGGTATTCGGAAAGGGCATCACGGAGCTCGGCACCGAGAATCCGAAGATCGTGACGATCACCGCGGCCATGTCGAGTGGAACCGGCGTCGGCGCATTCGCGAAGGCACACCCGAGCCGATTCTTCGACGTCGGCATCGCCGAAGGTCATGCCGTGACGTTCGCCGCCGGCATGGCGACGCGCGGTCTGCGTCCCGTATGCGCGATTTATTCGACGTTCCTCCAGCGCGCCTACGACAACATCATCCACGACTGCGCGATTCAGTCGCTGCCGGTGGTATTCGCGATGGATCGTGCGGGCCTCGTTGGGGAAGACGGCGAGACGCATGCCGGTCTGTACGACATCGCGTACATGCTCGCCGTGCCGAACATGACGGTGACCGCGCCGAAGGATGGACGCGAGATGCTCGCGCTCCTGCGCGCCGGCATCGAACACGAGAGCGGGCCATTCTGTCTCCGCTACCCGCGCGACGTGGTGCCGGCGAACGTACCGGGCATCGCCGACATCGCGGCGACGCCGCACGCGACGTGGGAGGTGATGCGCCAAGGCAGTGAGATTGCGATTCTCGCGGTCGGCACGATGGTGAATACGTCGCTCGCCGCGGCGGAAGTCCTGGCCGCCGAGGGACTCGATGTCACCGTGGTGAACTGCCGCTATCTCAAGCCGTACGACGAAGTCACTCTCGCCGCGATTCTCTCCGAGCACCGGCAGGTTCTCGTCGTCGAGGAGGGCACCGTCGTGAATGGATTTGGCGCCTTCATGACGGTGGTGATCGAGCGACATGATCCGGGTGTTCGCGTGCACGCGCATGGCGTTCCGGACCGGATCGTCTACGCGGCGTCGCGCGCCAGGCAACTCGCGTTGCTCGGTCTCGACGCAGCGGGTATCGCGGAGCGGGTGCGCGCGCTTCACGAGAGCGAGGCATTCACCGGGTGATTCGACTCGGCGTCGTAGGCCATCCGGGATACGAGGGACTTTCCGAAGTCCTCGCGACGCTGCGGCGGCTGGCGCCTTCGCTTGGCCTCACGCTCTCGTACGAGGAAAGCCTTTGCGGCATCGCCGGCGACGCCGCTCCTGCCGTCGTGCCCGGCGAAGTGGACGCGATGCTCACCCTTGGCGGCGACGGCACGCTCCTGCGCGCCGCGCGAATCGTCGAGGGCTATCCGGTCCCGATCCTCGGAATCAATCTCGGCCGACTCGGGTTTCTCACCTGCTCCCCGGTCGAGGCACTGGAGGATGCCCTTCGGCGGCTCGCGACCGGCGCGTATGTCGTCGAGCCTCGGATGACGCTCGACGCGCGCGTGCGCGCGTCGAATGGCGCCGACAGGACAAAATGGCGCGCCTTGAACGACGTCGTGCTCCACAAGGGCGGATTCGCGCGCGTCGTGACGATGTGGGTGCAGGCCAACGGCGAGACCGTCGCGCACTACTCGGGCGACGGCATCGTGCTCGCGACGCCGACTGGCTCCACGGCGTACAACCTCTCGGCGGGAGGACCAGTCGTGTTCCCGACGCTCGAGACGATTCTCGTCACGCCCGTCAGCGCGCACACGCTCGCGCTGCGTCCGCTCGTCCTGCCGCCGACGTCGGAGATCACGGTGCGTGTGGAAGATGGTCCTGACGAGCTTTTGGTGACGGTGGACGGACAGGTGGGTGCGACCTTTGCCGCCGGAGAGACGCTCGTTGTGCGACGCTCGGCGCATCCGGTGCCGATCGTACGCTTTCCGGAATCCAGCTTCTTCGCGACAATGCGCGAAAAGCTGCATTGGGGAGGACTGCTCGAGCGGGACGAACGCACCAAATGCTGACCGAGCTCCGCATCAGGAATTTCGCGATCATCGAATCGCTCACGCTTCCGCTGGCGCGCGGGTTCAACGTCCTCTCGGGCGAGACCGGTGCGGGAAAGTCGATCATCGTCGGTGCGCTGGGGCTGCTGCTCGGCGAGCGCGCGAGCGCGGACCTCATCCGCACCGGCGCGGAGCGCGCGACGGTGGAAGGCGTGTTCGACGTCGCCGACCGGCCCGAGATCGCCGCGCTGCTCGACGAGCGCGGAATCGATGCGGAGGAGCCGCTCGTCGTCCTCAAGCGTGAGATCGTCGCGGCGGGCCGCGCGCGCGCGTGGGTCAACGGGACAACCGTCAGCGCAACCATTCTCGCCGAGATCGGGAGGCTGCTCGTCAACCTGCACGGACAGCACGAGGCGCAGACGCTGCTCGACGGCGACGCGCAGCGCCGCATTCTCGACGCCTTTGCCGGAGCGACGCAGCAGGCGGCAGGCGTGCGCGATTCCTATGCGGCGCTCGCCACGGCGCGCCGCGACATCGCGGATCTCCGGCGTCGTCGTGCGGACGCCGAGAAGCGCGCGGACTACCTGCGGCACGTCGTGAGCGAGATCGAAGGCGCGAAGCTCGTCGAGGGCGAGGATGTCCGCCTTGAAGACGAAGCCCGCCGTCTCGAGAACGCCGAAGAGTTGCGCGAGCTGGCGACGGGAATCTCCACCGCCATCGAAGGCGAGGAGGACACTCTCCTTCAGCGTCTCGCGAGCGTGGAGCGTCTGCTCGCGAGCATTCAGCGGATCGATCCCACGCTCGCGCGTCTGCAGGAGATCTACGACAATGCGTACTACAGTCTCGAGGCGCTCGCCCGAGAGCTGGTCGAGTACGAATCGTCCGTCGAGCTGGACCCCTCGCGGCTCGACGAAGTGCGCCGTCGGCGCGACCTGCTCTTCAAGCTGACGAAGAAGTACGGCAGCACGCTCGCCGAGGTGATGGAGCAGGGGCGAACGGCACGGGCCGAGCTCGATCTGGTCGATTCCGCCGATCTCGACCTGCGCCTGCTCGAGGATGGCGAGCGTGCCGCGCTCGCTGCGCTCGAGGAGCGCGCCCGCGCACTGACGTCTCTGCGCACCGCCTCGGCCGAGCGACTCGGCCGCGCGGTGGATGAGGTGTTGCCCGATCTCGGCATGAACGACGGGCGCTTTCGCGCGGCGCTTCTTCCGCTTCGCGAGATTGGCCCGGATGGCGCGGAGGCGGTGGAGTTTCGCGTGTCGCTGAACGTGGGTCACGAGGAGCGTCCGCTCGCCCGCGTTGCCTCCGGTGGTGAGCTGTCGCGCGTCATGCTCGCGCTCAAGACGATTCTCGCGCGGCTCGATCGCGTGGGGACGCTGATCTTCGACGAAGTGGACGCGGGAATCGGTGGTCGCGTCGGACTACAGGTTGGCGAGACGATGCGTCGAGTCGCGAGCTACCACCAGGTGTTCGCGATCACGCATCTGCCACAGATCGCAGCGCGCGCGCATCACCACATTCTCGTCAGCAAAGGGGCTCGCGGCGGCGTGACGACGGCCGACGTCGCGGTGTTGGAGGACGATGCGCGCGTGGCGGAGATCGCTCGCATGCTCGGCGGCGATCCGGAGAGCGAGGTCAGTCGAGCGCACGCGCGGGAACTACTCGAAAGTGCCGCGGCGCTGCCGGCGGATCACCAGGCGGCGTCAGCTCGGCAGCCGAAGCGGTCGCGTCGGGGATAGTGGGCTCCAACGTGGTTCCGCCGTTTCCTCAGCGCCCCGATCGCACAGGAAAATACAACCGTACCTGGATCTGATCCCGCTGCAGCTTCGCGACGCCCTCGTCACCGGTGATCGTCTGCAAATGCGTGAGTGACACCTCGATTGGCGTGGTGGACCGCCCACGCAGATAGGAATCGACGGTGGAGTAGTGCAGGCCAAATCCGATGCGCTGCGCATTGCGCGCCGCGGTGTTCGGGACATACGCCGCAATGGCATCGCACGCTGCGCAGCCGACGAGAGGAGTGCGCTCGTACGTCGGAGCGCCGGTGCGCTCGAAGCCGTAGTGTCCGTCCAGCGCGAACGAGTCGCCAAGCAGAAGGCGTGGTGTGAGATCGAGCCCGATGACGGCGCCGGCGGTGCGCTGTGCTGGCCCGAAGAACGGCGCGGGCCAGAACGCCTCGGGGTCGCCGACGAGTGGTGCGTCGACGGTGTGCGCGAAAGACTTCGTGTAGCGGGCCACCACGGTCCCGCCAAATATCCCCGAGATGACGTCCATCGCCGATTTGAGCTCGAGCGAGGACCCATCCGTTGGTGCGATCACACCGATGTGCCGCGCCGAGTCCGCGGGCAGCGCCACGAAACGATACGCGGCGCCCACAGCGACACGCGTCTGGAAGCCCGGCGCAGGCAGGGTATCGGCTCGAAAGTGGTCGAACACCATGAACTGCGCACCGAGCGTGACGCCGCCGAGCACGAGCTTATTCCAGGTCTGCAGCGAATCGAGTCCGCCGCCGAGAGAGCTCTGCAACAGACCGGGAACGCCGTTTCGCCCCTGTAGATCGATGTACGAGAAGCTGCTCGACTGCGTGAACACTCCCGTATTCGCACCCGCGCTCGCGCCGAGGTACTTCTGCACGCGTGCGTTGATCAGTGCGCGTTGGGCGTCGATGCTCGCCGCAAGTGTGCCACCAGCTCTTGGCGCGATCAGCGCGGTCGCCGTGTCCGTCCCCAATGCGCTCTTGATCGCATCGGCGAATTGCCGCGCGAGCAGACTGGCGGCACTCGCGTCGGATAAATTCAGATTGACGACCGCGCACCCCGAGGCCGTCGGATTGCTCGGACATTTGCTCACGAGCGTCGCCAGGCTGTCGGCGGCGCTCTTGTACGCGGCGTAGACGAGCGCGTTCTTGCTCGCTGCCTGGCTGCGAAAGAGCGGCGGAACGAACCCGACGTTGGCGAGCGAATCCTTGTTCACCGAGAGCGAGACGCTGCGGCGCGTCTGAACGATCGGAACGAGCACGCCGACGGTGAGACGCCGCGTCAGTCCATACTCGAGCACGATCGGCGTCGTCACGATGCGCGCATCGCTGAGTGCCGCGAGCCGTCCAAGCGACAGCTTCGTCTTCGTGTCGCCCGACAACGTCTGCAGTCCTTTCTCGACCGGAGCAAGCAAGGGCAGTTGCTGCGATCCGAAATCATCGGCGGAAATCTCGTCGCCGAGGGTGCGACGCCCGCTCGGCGCGAAGCGCGCGTCGAATCGCGTCCACCCGGTGGTGACGCGCACACGAAGCATTCCCTTGGGAACGGGAGCCGCGTCCTCCGTGTGCGTGAGCGAGATCTGCGCGCATAACGCTGCCGGCGCGGTGGACAGGAGTGACACGGCCGCGGCAAGACGCCAGCAGCAGCGGCGCGCGGCGGTGCCGAGCGGGAAGTGCGATGTTGGAACGAGCGGATGCATGGGGCGGAAGGTTATCATTGGTGCGCAGGACCATCAACTTCACCCGCACGACATCGTGACACACGCAGCCCTTCCAAACGTTCCCTGGCAGCTCACGGGCAATCACTGGCTCGCCCTGCCATGCATTCATCCGGCCGACGGATCGATCTACGCGGTAGGGATGCTGCATCGCGGAGCGCGCGCTGCGGTGGAGTTCGCTGGCAGCGCGGGATTCGTGAATGGAGATGGACCACCGCTGCTCAAGCCGGTGATCGAGATTGACGGCGTCGTGCAGGACCTCTCGGCGGGCACGATGGCGTGGGAGCGCGCGGCCGCGTGGCTGCCGACCTTTACCTGTACTCTCGGTGACGTCGTCATTCGGGGCAGCATCTTCGCGCCGTACGGCCGTGACGCCGACGTTGCCGGCGCGGTGTACGTCTTCGGTGTCGAGAATCGCGGCGCCGCGCCGCGTCGCGTGCTGGTGCGCATGGAGGGCACGCTCGGCCATCGCCAGCTTCGCGTTCGCACCGGCAGGCCCGCCGAGGACGCCTCGCGCGTCTCGAAGAGTGAGGCCGGGCTCGTCCTGCTCGAGGGGAGTGCGCAACCTGGTCTCGTGGCCCTGGCACTTGGCGCCGATGGCGACGCCGAGATCACGGTGCGGGGGACGAGCTTTGCCGTCGCCCGCGCGATCGACGTACCGCCGGCCGGGAGCGGGCAGGCCGCGTTCTATCTCGCTGCCGGTCCGGAGCGCGATGGCGCGGAAGCGACGGCGGCTGTGCTGCAGCGGCGCGGCTGGCGCGCCTTGCTCGCGGGGACGCGCGACGCGCTGCAGCAGCTCGAGCAGAGCACCGGTGTCGACGCGATCGACCGGTTGATCAATCGCAATCTGCTCTTCGCCTACTTCTACGGCGTCGCGCGCGCGCTCGACGACGCGCACTACTACCTCGTGCGCACGCGAGCTCCCTGGCACAGCGCGGGCGTCACGGTGCGCGACTGGGACGCGTTGATGTGGACCTTGCCTGCCGTGCAGCTCGCCGACACCGGCCTCGCGCGCGAGCTGCTGCTGCGGATGTGCGAGCTGCACGCCTACGCACCGGGTCGCGGCGTTCACTACTTCGATGGCACGCTGTTCGAGCCCGGCTTCGCGCTCGAGGGCGTCGCCGCGTATCCGATCGCTGTCGATCGATACATCCGCGACACGGGCGACGACGCCATCGTGGACGAACCCGCCATCGGCGACGCGCTGTATCTCGCGAGCGACGACCTGAAAGACCGCCGGGATTCACGCGTGCCGCTCTACTCGACCGACGTCACGACGACGGGTGACGCGGCGGTTCATCCATTCACGCTGCACGCCAATGCGGCTGTCGCGCAGGCGCTCGAGGTATTGCGTCGCACACTCGACGAAGAGAGCGCGCGAGAAGTCGAAGATCCCGCCGCGGTGCGCGCCGCGATCAAGCGACATTTTGCCAACGATCGCGATCCAAAAGGAAAGTTTGCCGCGTCGATCGACCTCGCCGGTCACCGCTCGGAGGACGACGTCGCATCGGCGAGCGCACTCTGGATTCCGCTCTATGAGACGCTCGACCGGCAGGACTCGCTCTACCGTCGAACGGTGAAAGCCATCCCAGCAGACGCGTCGTCGCTCGTGCGACAGATCGCGCGCCTGCTCGGGCCGGATGGTGAGAAGGTGCTGGAATGGCTGCGACGTGCACCGTTGGACGGTGGCCTCGCGGCGGAGATCGTCGATGAGACAGGTCTGGCGGTGGCGAATGGAGGAGATGCGGCGCTGTCGGGGCTCCTGGCGGCAACGGCGTGGCACGCGGTGCACGTGCTGGGGATGAAAGGCTGAATGCTACGCTACCCCTCACCATTCTCTCCCATTACCTTGGGAAGTCTTGCGGGAGTAGCTCAGTTGGTAGAGCACAACCTTGCCAAGGTTGGGGTCGCGGGTTCGAGTCCCGTCTCCCGCTTTGAACTGCAGTGACAGACGGGGAGCGAAAGCTCCCCGTTTGTGTCAGGATCGAGCTGTGCGCCGGGGTGGCGAAACTGGCAGACGCGCGAGACTTAAAATCTTGTGTCCGTAAGGACATCCGGGTTCGATCCCCGGTCCCGGCATTTTCTGTCTGAGCAGCGGCGTCGAGGTCGGCGAATGGGCACGGATGTGCCCGGTCCGCGTTACGTACGACCGCCCGCATGCTAACTCGCTTGACTTTCGACACTTGCACTCCTAGACTGTGCAACGGATGTCACGTTATTTCGGGTAATGTTCGGGCCGCGCAATCTAGGATAGACTGTCACGAATGGCAACAGAAGCTGCACGCGATCTGGTTCTCGACGACGAAGGAGCCGCGGAGCTCACGGTCCTCGGCAAACGCTTGGAGATCCTTCGGATCGAGCGCGGTCTCTCCAAGCAGCGGCTTGCCCGGCACGCCGACACCTCTCGCCAGCAGCTCTGGCGGGTGATGACCGGCAAGTCCGAGTTGACGAGCTCGCTGCGCGAGCGGCTCGCGTCGGCACTGGGTGTCGAGTCCGCCGTGATCGTGTCCGGCACAGCGAGCGCTTCGCAGACGTCGGCGTTCTCATTGCCTTCAACTGGCGCGTTCACACCGGCGCTCTCGACCGCCGCGATCACGGTGACCGACTACCTCACCGATCCGCAGCATCTCGCGACGACGCTTCGCACGCTGCCTGCCGGCGACGGCGGACGCCGTCTCAAGCGCGCGCTGCTCAATGCGCTCGAGGATCTCGCCGTCGAGACTGGACGCGCGCTTCCGATCGACTACTCCGAGATTCATCGCCGAGTGCTCGCCGGGGAGCTCTAGACACTCGTCCGACTGTCCGACAGTCCGACCGTCCGACTATTTTGAGCGTCATGACTGACGTCGTCGCTCTCGCCGCGGAATTGCTCGCTATCCAATCGTCCACCGGATCCGAAGGACCGACCGTCGATTTCGTCGCACGCTGGCTCATCGCGCGCGGTTGGAATGTCACGACCCAGGAGGTCACGAAGGGACGTGCGAATGTCTGGGCGTCGCATGCAGGCAATGGCGTGACGTTCTCCACGCATCTCGACACCGTGCCTCCGTACATCCCGCCGCGTCTCGAAGGCAAGCGGCTCTACGGTCGCGGTGCCTGCGACGCGAAAGGAATTGCCGCAGCGATGCTTTGCGCCGCCGAACGGCTCGCCGAAACGGGTGAGCAGCGCGTCGATCTGCTGTTCGTCGTTGGCGAAGAGAAGGGATCCGACGGTGCGCGCGCCGCCAACCAACTGCCGGCCACGAGCAAGTATCTCGTGAATGGCGAGCCGACGGAGAGCAAGCTTGCCTCGGGCGCGAAGGGCTCGCAACGCGTGATCGTCCGGACGCGCGGCCGAGCCGCGCACTCCGCCTATGCGGAGCTCGGCGTCTCCGCCATCGATCCGATGCTCGCACTCCTGCCCACGGCGAAGCTGCTCCCGCTGCCCACCGACCCCGTGCTCGGCGAGACGACGGTGAACATCGGAACGATTCACGGCGGGACGGAGGCGAACATCATTCCTGCGCTTTGCGAATCGGAGCTGATGTTCCGGCTGGTGAGTGACGTGACACCGCTGCGCGAAGCGATCGTGAAGTGGGCCGACGGAAAGGCGGAGCTGGAATGGGGCTCGCACATACCGACGCAGCGCTTTCACACCATCCCCGGCTTCGAGGTCGCGCCCGTGGCATACACGTCGGACATTCCGCTGCTCAGTCGCTGGGGCACGCCGCTGCTCTTCGGCCCCGGCTCGATTCACGTCGCGCACACTACCGAGGAGTTCATCGACGTCGATGAGCTGCGCGCGGCGGTCGATGCGTACGAGCGCATTGCTCGCGCGGTGCTTGCCACATGAGACTCGTGCCGGATCGCCGAACTCCCGTTGCGGTGCTGGGTGCCACCGGCGCCGTGGGCCAGACGTTCATTCGCCTGCTCGCCGAGCATCCCTGGTTCCGTCTCGCCGAGCTCGCGGCATCGGAGCGCTCCGCTGGGCGGACGTACGCCGAGGCGGCGAAGTGGATCGGTACCAGCGACATGCCGGATGATGTTCGCGGAATGGTCGTACGCGCTTGCGATCCGTCGGAGATCGCGTCGCCGATCGTCTTCTCCGCGCTCGACGCCTCCGTCGCGGGCGACGTGGAAGCGGCGTTCGCGCGTGCGGGCCGCATGGTCCTCAGCAATGCGAAGAACTTTCGCATGGCGGAGGACGTTCCGCTCGTCATCCCCGAAGTCAATGCCGATCACCTCGCACTGCTCGATGTGCAGCGCGCGAATCGTGGTTGGAGCGGCGGCATCGTGACGAACGCGAACTGCGCGTCGATCGTGGCCGTCATGCCACTCGCGCCGCTGCACGAAGCCTTCGGAATCCGAAAGCTGTTCGTGGCGACGATGCAGGCTGTGTCGGGCGCGGGGTATCCCGGCGTTCCTTCGCTCGACATCCTCGGTAACGTCGTTCCCTATATCAAGGACGAGGAGCCGAAGATCGAGAGCGAGATTCAGAAGATGCTCGGCCGCCGCATCGACATGCGCATCGAACCGGCGCCAATCGCGATCAGCGCGCATGCCAACCGCGTTGCGGTGGAGAACGGCCACACCGTGTGCCTCTCGATCGAGTTCGAACGGCGCGCGAATGCCGCGGACGCACTCGACGTGCTGCGCGCATGGCGCGGCGATGCGTCGTCGCACGGGTTACCGAGCGCGCCCGAGCGCGCGCTGGTGGTGACGGAACTACCCGATCGTCCGCAGCCGCGTCGTGACGTCGAGGCCGGCCGCGGCATGACCGTGACGGTGGGTCGCGTGCGAGACGACGCACTGTTCGACGTGAAGCTCGTGGCGATGGGGCACAACACCATTCGCGGTGCGGCGGGAGCGTCGCTGCTGAACGCGGAGCTCCTCGTTGCGACCGGTCGCGTGAAGAGCGCGTGATCGTCTGCAAGTTCGGCGGGACGTCCGTCGGCGATGCAGAGGCGATTGCGCGCACGGCCGCAATCATTGCGAAGCGGCGCGAGCGTCAGCCGATCGTCGTCGTGAGCGCGCTCGGTGGTGCGACGAACAAGCTGCTGCAAATCGCCGAGCAGGCGGCCAAGGGACAACTCATTGGCGCGTTGAGCGCGGTGGAAGGCCTTCGCGATCGCCACCTCGCGCAGACGGAGGCCCTGCTGCGCGCGGACCCTGCCGCATCTGCCGACATCGCTGGCGAGCTCTCGTCGATGTTCGACGAGCTCGCGGCACTCGCCGAAGCCTTGAATACGCTCGGCGATCTCACCCCTCGATCGCTCGACGCCATCGCTTCGCTCGGCGAGCAGCTCTCATCCGTCCTTCTCGTCGCCGCATTTCAGCGGCACGGCTTGCCCGCGGTGCATGTGGATGCCAGGCAGGTGATGATCACCGACTCGCAGTTCACGCGCGCCGAGCCCCAGCCGGACGCGATCGCCGAAGCCGCGCAGCGGATCGTGATGCCGATCGTGCGCGCGGGAAAAATTCCCGTGATGGGCGGCTTCATCGGATCGGCGCAGGGCACCGGCGTCACGACCACGCTTGGGCGCGGCGGCTCCGATTATAGCGCCTCGCTCGTCGGTGCCGCGCTGCAGGCCGAGGCGATCGAGATCTGGACCGACGTCGATGGCATGCTCACCGCGGATCCGCGCGTCGTACCCGAGGCGCGACTCATCGAGCGCATCGGCTTCGACGAGGCGTCGGAGTTGGCATCGTTCGGCGCGAAGGTGCTGCATCCCAACACGATCGCGCCCGCCGTCATGCGTGGCATTCCGGTGTGGGTGCTCAACTCCAGCCGGCCGCAGGGAACGGGCACGCTGATCACCTTCGACTCTCCACGTCGCGCCGTGACCGCGATCGCGGGAAAGAGCGGCGTGACGCTGGTGAAGGTGCGCAGCCCGCGCATGCTGCTCACCGAAGGGTTCATGCGCACGTTGTTCGAGGTGTTCGAGCGGCATCACACTTCCATCGACGTCGTCGCGACGTCGGAGGTGAGTGTATCGGTGACGATTGATGATGCGTCTCGCCTCGAGGCGCTCGTCGTGGACCTGCGCGCCCTTGGCGACGTGACGATAGAGCGCAACCGCGGCATCGTCTCCATCGTCGGCAATGGCCTGAGCGACGGCGGGATAGCCATGGCCAAAGCCCTGTCAGCGATCGGCGATCTGCGCGTGCACATGCTCTCGTTGAGCTCGAGCGGGATCAACCTGACGGTCGTCGTCGATGGAGAGCAGGTGAACCCCGCGATGCAGCGGCTCCACAAGGCGTTTTTCTCGACGGATGGAGTGGCATCATGACCGGGCGTCGTGTCGCCCTGATCGGGATGGGCAAGATGGGGCGCGCGATCGCCCTGCTCGCGCCAGAGCGAGGGTTCAATGTCGTCGCCGAGATCGACCCCGCGAACGCATCCGCGGGTGTGGTCACGCGTGAGACGCTCGGGGATGCAGAGGTCGCGATCGAATTCACGGTGCCCGGCGCCTCACCGGCGAACATTCGCGCGTGCGTCGCCGCCGGTTGTCCGGTCGTGGTCGGCACGACGGGGTGGTACGATCAGCTGCCCGCTGTGCGCGCCGAGGTCGAGCGGGCAAATGGTGCGCTCCTCACGGCGCCGAACTTCTCCGTCGGCGTCGCCATCTTCGATCGCGTGGTCGCCGAGGCGGCGCGACTGTTCGGTGTGGTTCCCGGATTCGACGCGCATCTCATCGAGACGCATCACAACGAGAAAAAGGATGCGCCCTCGGGAACGGCCGTCTCGCTCGCCCGTACGGCGGAAGCGGCGATGGGCCGGCCGATTCCGATCACGAGCGTTCGCCTCGGGTCGGTGCCGGGGACGCACGAGCTGGTGTTCGATGCGCCCTTCGAGCAAGTGCGGCTGGTGCACGAAGCGCGCGACCGGCGCGTGTTTGCCGAGGGTGCGCTCGTTGCCGCGCGTTGGCTCGTGGGTCGCACGGGAGTGTACGGAATGCAGGACGTTCTTTCTACGCCTCAGTCCGGAGTGAAATGATTGACACCAGGTTGGTCGGCTGCGGAACTGCGCTCATCACTCCATTCACGGCGAGCGGTGACATCGACGAGCGTGCGCTGCGCGGCTTCGTGGACTGGCAGCTCGACCAGGGGATCGATTTCGTCGTGCCCTGCGGCTCGACGGGAGAGGCGGCGACGATGTCGCTCGACGAGCACCGCCGCGTCGTGGAGATCACGGTCGAGCAGGTGAACGGTCGCGTGCCCGTCGTCGCGGGCGCCGGCTCGAATGACACGGTGAAGGCGATCGAGCTGTCGCGCGTCATGCGCGAGGTGGGTGCGACGCATCTGCTGCACGCCTCGCCCATGTACAACAAGCCGCCGCAGCGCGGCATCGTCGCGCACTTCACCGCGATCGCCGAGGCCGTCGAGCTGCCGATCGTCATCTACAACGTTCCCGGGCGCACGGGCAGCAACGTCGAAGCGGCAACGACCCTCGAGCTGGCGTGCCACCCACGCATCGTGAGCGTGAAGGAAGCGTCGGGCAATCTGGCGCAGGTCACCGACTGCATTCGTGGCAAGCCTGCGGGTTTCTCCGTTCTCTCGGGAGACGACGAGCTCACACTGCCGATTCTGGCCCTCGGCGGCGACGGGCTCATCTCCGTCGTGTCCAACGTGGTGCCACAGCTGATGACGGCGCTCGTTCGCCTCGGCCGCGCATGCAAGTTCGAGGAGGCGCAGCACATTCACATGCGGCTCCTCCCGTGGATGCGCATGGCATTCATCGAGTCGAACCCGATGCCGGTGAAGGCGGCGCTCGCAATGATGGGACTCTGCGAGAACGTACTTCGCTCTCCGCTCGTGCCGATGGCTGAAGCAAGGGAATCTGCCGTGCGCGACGCGCTTCGCGCCGCGGGGGCGATCTCGTGACGTCGGCCGCAGGGCGTGTGCTCGACGAGGAATTCATTGCCGGATTACTGCGCTGCGCCGACACGCCGGCGGGTGAGGCGCTGCCGCGCGACGCCGAGCACGTCGTCGACGCGCTGCTCGGCGCACTGGAGCGCGGTGCGGTGCGTGCTGCCGAACGCGATGGAGACGGCACGTGGCGCGCCGTGGCCTGGGTGAAACGCGGCATCCTCCTCGGATTCCGCGTTGGCCGCATCGTTGACATGTCGCTCGGCGGTCATCACGGCGAACCGCGCCTTGGGTTCTTCGACAAGCACACCTATCCGCCGCAGCGGATGACGACGGAGAACGGGGTGCGGGTCGTCCCCGGCGGATCCTCCGTGCGTCGCGGCGCGTATCTCGCGCCGGGCGTAGTGTGCATGCCGCCGATGTACGTGAACGTCGGCGCATGGGTCGGTGCGGGAACGATGGTGGACTCGCACGCACTGGTGGGATCGTGCGCGCAGATCGGTGAGCGCGTCCACCTCAGCGCGGCGGCGCAGATCGGTGGGGTGCTCGAGCCGGTGAATGCAGCGCCGGTCGTCATCGAGGATGATGTGCTCGTGGGTGGAAACTGCGGCGTCTACGAAGGCACCATCGTTCGCGCGAAGGCAGTTCTCGCCGCCGGGGTCGTGCTCACGCGCGGCACGCCGGTGTACGACCTCGTGCACGAACGCGTCTACCGCGCGAGCGCGGACAGTCCGCTGGAAATCCCCGCGGGAGCCGTCGTCGTGCCTGGGGCACGGCAGGTAAGGGGCGGATGGGGAGCGGAGCAGGGGCTCTCGCTCCAAACGCCGGTGATCGTGAAGTACCGTGATGAGCGGACGGATCTCGCAACAGCTCTCGAAGGATGGCTCCGCTGACTGAATCCCGCTTTCGCGTCTCCGGCGAGTTGTGTGTGCCGGGTGACAAATCGATTTCTCATCGGGCGCTGATTTTCAGCGCGCTGGCATCCGGCGTCTCTCGTGTACGAGGGATTCTTCCTTCGGCCGACGTGAACTCCACGGCCGGCGTGCTGCGCTCGCTCGGCGTGAGCGTATCCGATCTCGATGCATCGATGGAGATTGCGGGCGTGGGAGCAAACGGCTTCCGCACACCGGATCGAGACCTCGATTGCGGCAACAGTGGCACGTCGGCTCGGCTGCTCGCTGGCGTGGTGGCCGGCTCGGGAATCACTGGCCGCTTCATCGGCGACGAGAGTCTCAGTCGTCGTCCCATGCGTCGCGTCCAGCGCCCGCTCGAGGCGATGGGCGCGCGCGTTGAGCTCAGCCCGCACGGCGGCCTGCCGATGACGGTGCACGGCGGTCCCCTTATGCAGATCGAGTGGAGCAACGACACCTCGAGTGCGCAGGTGAAGAGTTGCGTGCTGCTCGCCGCGCTCTGCGCCGGCGTCGAGGCGACCGTTCGCGAGCCGACTCGCTCGCGTGATCACACCGAGCGGATGCTCGCGGCGCACGGAGCGGAAGTGTGGATCAACGAGGGCGCCGTGCTGCTGTTCGGCGGGCAGTCGCTTTCTCCGCTCGACCTCGACGTGCCTGGCGATCCCTCGTCTGCCGCCTTCTTCGCCGCGCTTGCCGCACTCGCGCCCAAGGGCGAGTTGCTGCTCGAGCGGGTGTGCGTGAACGAGACGCGCATGGGCTTCCTCGCCGCGCTCGCCGAGATGGGCGCGTCCGTCGAGCTCGAGGACCGCGTGATGCGCAGCGGCGAATGGACGGCGAATGTGCGCGTCACGGCCGGCGGCGAGCTGCGCGGAGTGACGATTGGCAGAGAGGCGATCCCGACGTTGATCGACGAGCTGCCGCTGCTCGCCTGCCTCGCGGCGTACGCCGAGGGTGAGACACGGGTGGACGGCGCCGAGGAGCTGCGCGTGAAGGAGAGCGATCGCATCAGCGCGGTCGTGTCGAATCTTCAGGCGCTGGGCGCCGATGCGGAGGAGCTTCCCGATGGATTCGTCGTCACCGGCACGCGTCCGCGCTTGCGGGGCACCGTGATGACGCATGGTGATCATCGGCTCGCGATGGCGTTTGGAATTCTCGCCGCATTGCCCGGCAATGAGATCGCCATCGACGATCGGGACTGTGTGGCGGTGTCCTATCCCGGGTTCTGGGAAGATCTCCGTCGAGTGACGTCGTGAGCTCGCCCGCGCACGCGCGCATGGTGATTGCCATCGACGGGCCGGCGGCGTCGGGCAAGTCCTCCACCGCGCAGTGGGTCGCCGAGCGACTCGGCTATCTGCACGTGGACTCGGGCTCGCTCTATCGCGCGCTCACCGCGGCCGCGCTCCGCGGCGGAACGCCCGTCGCCGAGTGGACGCCCGATCTCATGCTCGCGCAGGGCGATCGCGTCTCGCTCCGCCCCGGAACGAGCGCATTCGTCGCGCTGATCGACGGCGAACCTGCGGAGGAGGAGATTCGCGGCAGTGGCGTGACAGCGCACGTGTCGCACGCAGCGACGATGCCCGAGGTGCGGGCGTGGGTGAATGACCGCGTGCGCCGCGCCGCGGAGACGCAGGACGTCGTCGTCGATGGACGCGACATGGGCACGGCGGTGTTTCCGGACGCGCCGCTCAAGATCTTTCTGATCGCCGACTCGTGGGAGCGTGCGCGCCGGCGGCTGACGCAGCGCCTGAACCGGCGCCCGACGGAGGAAGAAGTCGCGGAGGAGGTGGACGCGCTCGTCCACCGCGACGCCAAGGACGCAACGCAAACGGTGCAGGCCAAGGACGCCATCCTGCTGGACACCACGTACCTCACCCAGCCGGAGCAGGTGGAGCGGATCGTGGCGCTGGCACACGCCGTAAGTCACCGTCCCAACGTCACTTAGGGTTGACGTTCGGGGCTGGCGCGCTTATTCTACTAGGTTCGTTCCAAAAATATGCAGCCGGACATCCGTCCGCGCGGCTCGTTGCGCGTCCGATTTCGCATGGATTGCGCGTCCCCTCTGACTCGTTGCGGCGAGCGAAAATATCCGCGATTTGGAGAATTCCTCTCTGTATGACTGAACTCGAAACCCCAAACGAAGCAGCCGCAGCGCTCACCGCCCGCGAGAAGCGTGACAAGCAGCGCGCCGTGCTTCGCCCGCTGGCCAATCTCCGTCCGGAACTCGTAGACGACGAGGGCTATTCGCCCGACGAGCTCGAGACGATGATGGAGATGTACAACGGGACGATGGCCTCCATCGACGAAGGAGAGATCGTCAAGGCTCGTGTGCTCGAGATTCGCGACAACATGGTCGTGCTCGACATCGGCTTCAAGTCGGAAGGCAGTGTCCCGCTCGAAGAGTTCAAGGATTTCCCCGATCTCAAGATCGGCGATGAAGTCGAAGTCCTCCTCGAGCACCTGGAGGACCAGGAGGGCTCTGTCGTCCTCTCGAAGAAGAAGGCGGATTTCATGCGCGTGTGGGAGCGCATTCGCCTCGCCTACGAGAACGATCAGCCCGTCGAAGGCACGCTCGTCAAGAAGATCAAGGGTGGCGTGGTCGTCGACCTCATGGGCGTCGATGCATTCCTCCCCGGCTCGCAGATCGCCCTGCGTCGCGTGCCGAACATCGACGAGCTCCTCGGCCAGAAGTTCGAGTTCAAGATCATCAAGCTCAACAAGCGCCGCCGCAACATCGTCGTCTCTCGCCGCGTGATTTTGGAGAACGAGCGTGCCGGCAAGCGCGAGAAGCTGATGAAGGAGCTGGAGAAGGATCAGATTCGCAAGGGCGTCGTCAAGAACATCACCGACTTCGGAGCGTTCATCGATCTCGGTGGTGTGGACGGTCTGCTGCACATCACGGACATGTCGTGGGGCCGCATCTCGCACCCCTCGGAGCTTGTCGCCATCGGCGCGGAGCTCGAGGTCAAGGTGCTGGACATCGATTGGCAGCGTGAGCGCATCAGCCTCGGTCTCAAGCAGCTCCAGAGCTACCCATGGAAGGACGTCGCCGAGAAGTATCCGGTCGGCACGCGCGTCCAGGGGAAGGTCGTCAGCATCACGAACTACGGCGCCTTCATCGAGCTCGAGCCGGGCATCGAAGGCCTCGTGCACATCTCGGAGATGAGCTGGACGCGCAACGTCAGGCACCCGTCGAAGCTCGTTTCCATTGGTGAAACCATTGAAGCGGTAGTGCTGAAAGTGGATCCGAACGAGGAGAAGATCTCGCTCGGCATGAAGCAGACGGAACAGGATCCGTGGGTCGTCCTGCCGCTTAAATACCCAGTCGGCACGCGCATCAATGGCAAGGTGCGGAACCTCACGAGCTTTGGCGCATTCGTCGAGATCGAGCCGGGCATCGACGGCCTCATTCACATCTCCGACATGAGCTGGACGAAGCGCGTTCAGCATCCGTCGGAAGTCGTGAAGAAGGGCGACGCGGTCGACGTCGTGATCCTGAACATCGACAGCGAGAACAAGCGCATCAGCCTCGGCCTCAAGCAGGCCGACGAGGATCCGTGGCTCCGCATCGGCGAGAACTATCCGGTTGGTACGGAGATGCGCTCGACGGTCGTTCGTCTCATGGACAAGGGTGTCGTCGTTGACATCGGCAACGACATCGAAGGCTTCGTGCCCATCTCGCAGCTCTCACTGAACGGCGCGCCGGTCAACAGCCCGGCGGAAGTCGTATACGAGACGATGCTGCTCGACACGCGTGTGCTCGAGGTCGATCCGATTCACCGTCGCATCGTGCTCAGCGTGGTCAATATTCCCGAGGAGCAGCCGCCACGTCCGGAGACCCCGTCGAAGATCCACACCGAGGATGGCGACGCGATCGACATCCCGATGGACATTCCGCTCGACGCGCTGGACGAATAAGCGATTCGGTCTTCGCTGCCGCGAACGAAAGAGCCCGCCATGGTCATCCAGGGCGGGCTCTTTCGTTTGTCGTCCTGAGCCGCAGGCGAAGGACCTGCACCTTGCCCACCGCTACACAGTGAACGAGGTGACCAGCGTGTTCAGCCGATGGGAACTTTCGGCGAGCTGGCTCGCGGTCGCGGCGACCTCCTCCGATGCGGCAGCCGTCTCCTCCGCGGCGGCGCGAGCGAGCTCGCTGGTGGCCGCCTGAGCATCAGCTTGCGTGGCCGTGGCCGCCACTTGCTCCGTCAGCTCCTTCACGGAATCGCGATTGGACTGTGCGGAGTCGCGGACCGCCACCGTGAGCTGATCCAATCGGGCAATCGCGCGATGAATCGTATCGAGCGCGGCCGTGACCGTGTGCGACGTCGCATCGACGTCGCCAAGGGAGTCCACGCCCTCGCGAAAGGCGAGGGACGCGATGCTCACTTCGCGGCGCATCGCGTGCACCACGTCGTTCACGTCGTCCGCCGTGCGATTGCTGTGGTCGGCGAGCTTGCGAACCTCGTCCGCGACGACGGCGAACCCGCGCCCACTCTCGCCGGCGCGCGCCGCCTCGATCGCGGCATTGAGCGCGAGCAGGTCGGTCTGCTCTGAGATCTGCTGGATGGTCTGGAGAAGGCGCTGCACGATTTCCGATGCCTTCTCCACCCGCTCGACGTTGACCATCGAGGCGCCGATCACGTCGCGCGCGCGGGCCAGCGCGATCACGGCGGAACCGATCGACGTGCGCGCTCCCTCGGTGAGTTGCCGAACCTCGCCTTCGAGAGCGCCGGCGTCGGAGGCCGTGGAGTCGAGAACGGCGGACGCCGAGCGCACGCGTGCGAGGACCTCGCGCGTGGCTTCGGATGCGCTGCGCTGTCGCTGCGCGGCGCCAGCGATCTCGAGCATCGACTCGCTGACTCGATTCGTAGATTCCGCCGCCGCGTCCGAGACAACCGTGAGCGCGTGTGCCGCGCTCGCGACGTCGCGCGCCTCGCGTTGAATCTCGCGCACGAGTTGGGATAGCCACCGCGTCGTGTCCGCGAGCGCCTGTGCGAGGACTCGATATTCCTCGTCGAGTCCCGTTGGATCGATCTCCTCCGTCAGATTTCCTTCGCCGACGCGATGCGCGGCGTTCGCGAGCATGTCGAGCGGCTTCGTCACCGCGCGCAACGTGAGAAAGCCAACGAGGAGCGCGGCGGCCAGTCCCACTCCGAGCAGCGTCTCCACCAGCCACTGCTGGCGTGTGACAAGGGTCTCCGCTCCCGTCAGCATCGCCGCCGCGCGGTCGTCTTCCGCCGAGATGATCGCGTTGGATTCCACGAAAAGCGAGTCGAGCAACACGGCGGCGGCAGACGTCTGCGCGCCTGCCGCCGGCTGATTGCCGACGTCCATCCAGGCGCGCGCGATGGCGAGGCGCGTGCCGATGCGCCCCTGCAGCGAGCCAATCTGCGCGAGCCTCGCGCGCTCGGCATCATTCATCGCGTCGCCCTGGTTCAACACGAGGCGAAGCGAATCGGCGGCATCGCTCGCGCTGTCCATCCGCGCCGCCAACGATCCGCCCCTGCGCAGCAGATCGTTCTGCGCCAGCACCACATACTGCCGAGTCGCTTCCTGGCTCGCGAAGAGCTGATTCTTCACGGTGATGACCTGCAGCGTTCGCTCCCGCAGATCGTGGTGCGCGGCGCGCAGCAGCGCCGTGCCGAACGCGCCGGTGAGAAAGAGCAGGGCAATGACGGAACCGAACCCGATCAGAATGCGACGGCGAATCGTCCATCCCCCCCACCTGCGCGGCGAACCGAGAGGATTCATCATCGGGTCACTTCCCCCACGAGCACCGTCGTGTTCACCGGATCGCGATTCTCGTCGAAGCGGATCAAGCCCGTGGCACCGGGAAATGCGGCTCGAGTGCGACCAACACCCGCGAGCCAATCACGAATCGCCTTGCGATCGGGTCCTTTCTCGTGGACTGCCGTGCCGATGAGCATCGCTGCGTCGTAGGCAAGTGCGCCCCAGTGATCCGCTGACTTTCCCGTGCGAGCGCGAAATGCCTCGGCGAAATGTGCTCCCTCTCGCGTCGTAGCGCGGTCGGGCGAGTACAGCATCGCGTAGTGCAGCCCGCGAAAATCCCCCGTGTCGGAGGAGAGCGGCGCGTTGGTGCCGATGACCGATTGCTTGCCGCCCGCCTGATGAAGTGCGCGGATGATGCTGCGTTCCTGCGGAGAGTTTCCCGCGATCACCACGCTCTGCGCATTCGTCTTCACGAGACGCAGAGCGTACGCGTCGAACTCCGAGATCTGCTCGGTGAATGGATCGCGTTCAGTCACGACTCCATTCTTCTTCTCGAACTCCTCGCGAAAGGCACGGAGGAAGTCCTTGCCGGAGGGGTCGTTTCGATAGAGCACGCCGGCACGACGGTGGCCGAGCGAGTCCGCGACGTAACGCGCGAGCGTGCGGGCCTGTTCGCCAACGGTGGGACACACGCGAAAGATCCAGGTCGATACGCGAGTGACTGCGGCCGCACTCGCTGTTGGACTCACTACTACAAGCGGATCGCGGCCATCATGAGCTCGGTCCGCGTACACGGGAGCAGCGGCGATCGTCGCGTCGCTCTCCGTATGTCCGACGACCCCGATGACTTTCGGATTGTCTCGAAACGCCGCCGCGATCGCGACGGGTGAGGTGGCGGACGACGGCGCGCGTTGAAGCGCGAGCGCCGGCGTCTTGGGCCCGCGCTTCTTATTCAGCTCATCCAGTGCGAGTTGCACCCCCTCGAAGACGTTGACGTATCGCTCGGGCGAGGTGAGTCCGACCGCGACGCCGACGTACACCGTGTCCCGTCCCGATCGGCCAAACGTCGGCGTTCCGCGTCCGCACCCGCTGAACGAGAGCGAAAGCGCGATCCCCACGGCGGCGGCCAACTCGATGCGCCTGAGAAGCCTCCGCTCTGGGCGTGGAGTCTGTTGCGCTAAATGACAAATGCCGAGCAAGGAGACAACGTCTGGACGTTGCTGAGGGGGCATGCCGCATTCTTCCCGAATTTGAAATCGGGTGATCATATGACGCTAGCGGGCGCTCCGAAAGGATGCCCTGGCGCACTCGAGTCGCCGGGCGATGAACTTGCAGGAGCGCCGTTGAGTGCGCGCGGGTGCTGGTTTGGGCCCGAGGGAGCCACTAGCTTCACCCCCTATGACGATGCGAGACAAGCTTGGTCTGCTCGAGCGCCGCGCCGCGGAAGCCGAGCTCGGCGGCGGCGTTGCCCGCCTCAAGACGCAGCACGACAAGGGAAAGCTCTCGGCTCGCGAGCGTCTCGACCTGCTGCTCGATGAAGGCAGCTTTGTGGAGCTCGACCGATTCGTCGTCCACCGGTCGCACGACTTCGGCCTCGAGGACCAGCGCATCTACGGCGACGGTGTCGTCACCGGTTACGGCCGGATCGACGGACGGCTCGTCTACGTGTTCTCGCAGGACTTCACGGTGTTCGGCGGCTCGCTCAGCGAGTCGTTCGCCGAGAAGATCTGCAAGGTGATGGATCTCGCCGTGCGGAATGGCGCACCCGTCATCGGGCTCAACGACTCGGGTGGCGCGCGCATCCAGGAAGGCGTCGTCTCGCTTGGTGGATATGCGGAGATCTTTCTCCGCAACACGATGGCGTCTGGTGTCGTGCCGCAGATCAGCGCTATTCTCGGCCCCTGTGCCGGTGGAGCGGTGTACTCGCCCGCAATCACCGACTTCACGTACATGGTGCGGAAGACGAGCTACATGTTCGTGACCGGCCCGAACGTCGTGAAGACGGTGACGCATGAGGACGTGACGATGGAGGAGCTGGGCGGCGCCGACACGCACACGGCGACGAGCGGCGTCGCGCACTTCGCGTACGACTCGGAGCCGGCCTGCCTTCAGGCGATTCGCGATCTCTTCCAGTACATCCCGTCGAACAATATCGACGAGCCGCCGCGCGGCCGAGGCACCGACCCGCGTGACCGCCGTGATGAAGCGCTGCTCGACATCGTGCCGGACAATCCGAACAAGCCGTACGACATGCACGAGGTCATCCGTCGTGTTGTCGATGACGGTGTCTTTTATGAGGTGCACAAGGAGTTCGCCGGAAACATTCTTTGCGGATATGCGCATCTTGGCGGCTACAGTGTCGGAATCGTCGCCAATCAGCCGGCAATGCTCGCCGGTGTGCTCGACATCAACGCGTCTGTGAAGGCGGCGCGCTTCATTCGCTTCTGCGACGCGTTCAACATTCCGATCGTGACGCTCGAGGACGTGCCGGGATTTCTCCCCGGCGTCGCGCAGGAGCACAACGGCATCATTCGCCACGGCGCGAAGCTGCTCTACGCGTACTGCGAGGCGACGGTGCCGAAGCTCACGGTCATCACGCGCAAGGCCTACGGTGGCGCGTACGACGTCATGAGCTCCAAGCACATTCGCGGCGACCTGAACCTCGCATGGCCGACGGCGGAGATTGCCGTGATGGGGCCCAAGGGGGCAGTGGATATCCTCTTCCGCAGGGAGATCGCCGAGAGCGACGATCCCACCGCGGCGACCGACGCGAAAATCAACGAGTACCGCGAGAAGTTCGCGCATCCCTACGTCGCCGCCGGTCGCGGCTATCTCGACGACATCATCGATCCGCGCGACACCCGTCCGCGGCTGATCGATGCGCTCGAGACACTGCGCACCAAACGCGATCGCAATCCGCCGAAGAAGCACGGGAACATCCCGCTCTGATGTTCAAGAAAGTCCTGGTCGCAAATCGCGGCGAGATCGCGCTGCGCGTCATCCGTGCGTGCCGCGAGCTCGGCGTGCGCACGGTCGCCGTCTACTCGGAGGCCGACGCTCGCGCGCCGCATGTGCGCGAGGCGGATGAGGCGGTGCTGCTCGGCCCCGCGCCGTCGAGCGAGTCGTACCTGAAGGGCGACGCGATCATCGCTGGCGCTTTGCGCACCGGCGCTGAAGCCATTCATCCGGGCTACGGATTTCTCTCCGAGCGGGAATGGTTCGCGCGCGCCGTTCGCGACGCCGGCCTCGTGTTCATCGGTCCACCCGCCGAGGCCATCGCCGCGATGGGAAGCAAGACGTCAGCGCGCGAGCTGGCGATCGCGGCCGGAACGCCGGTCGTCCCCGGAACGACGACGACACTTCGCGACGCCGACGAGGCGGCCGCGGTAGCGGAGCGCTTCGGCTATCCGGTGCTTCTGAAGGCCGCGGCCGGCGGCGGTGGGAAGGGAATGCGCGTCGTTCACACCCGCGATGAGCTCGCACCAGCGCTCGCTTCGGCGCAACGCGAGGCGAAGAACGCGTTCGGCGACGACGCGGTGTACGTCGAGAAGTACATCGTCGGGCCGCGGCATGTGGAGATCCAGGTGCTCGGCGACCAGCACGGCACGATGCTCCACCTGGGCGAGCGCGAATGCTCGGTGCAGCGCCGGCATCAGAAGATGATCGAGGAGGCGCCGAGCATCGCCGTCACGCCGGAGCTTCGCGCGCGCATGGGCGCGGCGGCCGTTGCCGCTGCGAAGGCTGCCGGCTACGTGAACGCGGGAACCTGCGAGTTTCTGCTCGATGCGAACGGTGAGTTCTTCTTCCTCGAGATGAACACGCGCATTCAGGTCGAACATCCAGTCACCGAACTCGTGACCGGCATCGACCTGGTGCAGTGGCAGCTTCGCATCGCGGCCGGCGAGCGGCTGCCCTTCAAGCAGGAGGAGATCGTTCCTCGCGGCTGGGCCATCGAGTGCCGCATCACGAGCGAGGATCCGGCGAACAACTTCCTTCCGTCAAACGGGCGCGTGCAGTATCTGCACGTGCCGAGCGGCCCAGGCGTGCGGTGGGACAGCGGCATCGAGACGGGGAGCGAGATCTCGCTCTACTACGATCCGATGCTCGCGAAGCTGATCGTGTGGGCGCCGACGCGCGCGGAGGCGGTGGAGCGAATGCATCGCGCGTTGCTGGAGCTCACGATCGAAGGCGTGGACACCTCGCGCGATTTTCATCTCCGCGTGATGGAGGACGGAGATTTCCGCAGCGGCGCGATCGAGATCCAGTGGCTCGAGCGGCGACTCGCTGACCTCACGAACCAGCAACCGCCTCCGGAAGGAGTCATACGTGCCGCGATCGCCGCCGTGCTTCTCGCGGAACGAGAGCGCTCCGCGCCGCGACGCGCATCCTCCAGCGCAACGAGCGCGTCGCCCGCGGCGGACGCGCACGGCTCCGACGCCTGGCTCCGCGCCGCGCGGCTCGAGGGTCTCCGGTGACGAGCGCGGTCGCTCGGCTCGAGATAACGGGCATTGCTGCCGGTGGCGACGGCGTAGGCCGCACGGAGGGAATGGTCGTCTTCGTTCCACGCGCCGCTCCCGGGGACGTTGCTCGCGTTCGCCTCGCGCGGTCGAAGCGCTTCGCGCGAGGGACTCTGGAGGCGCTCGAGATCGCCTCGCCCGATCGCGTCGATCCGCGCTGCCCACATTACACAGGTGATCGCTGCGGAGGATGCCAGCTTCAGCATCTTGCGTACGAGGCGCAGCTTCGCGCGAAGGGCTCCATCATCGCCGATGCGCTTCGCCGCATCGGGCGCCGCGACGTCGGCGACGTGCCAGTGGAGCCAAGCGATGCGCAGTGGAGATACCGGCGCAAGTTGACGCTGCACCTACGACGCGAAGGATCGAGCTGGATCGCTGGCCTTCATCCGTACGATGACCCGGCATCGGTGTTCGATCTCTCGGATTGCCCCATCACTGACGAGCGCGTCATCGCGAGCTGGCGCGAGCTGCGCGGCGCATTCGACTTCCTTCCTCGCGAGCGTTCACTCCGAGTCGCGGTGCGATTGCTCGCTGGCGGAGCGGCCGTGGTCGTCGAAGGAGGCGGTGCGTGGCCAGGGGCGGAGCGGCTTTTCGCGGCGGTCCCGTCGATCATCGAGCTCTGGTGGAAGCCCGATCATGGGCGGATGCGCCGACTCGCTGCGCGAACGGCGGAGTTGCATGGCGGCGCGTCATTCGTGCAGGTGAATGCGAGAGTCGCCGCCCGACTGCAGGAGCATGTGCTCGCGCGCGCGCGCGCGCACGCGCCTCGCCGCGTCGTAGACGCGTATGCCGGCGCGGGGGGCACGGCCGTGCCGCTCGCGGCGGGGGGAGCGACCGTCGTCGCAATCGAGCTCGACGCCGAAGCGGTTGCGCGATTTGCGGATCGAATGCGCCCGCCGTCTCGCGCAGTGATCGGGCGAGTCGAAGATCATCTCGCAGAGGTGTTGCCCGCTGATCTCGTTCTGCTGAATCCTCCGCGCGGCGGCGTCGACGCGCGGGTCACCGAGGCGCTGCAGCATGTCCCGTCGCCGCCGAGCGCCTTGATTTACGTGAGCTGTGATCCCGCGACGCTGGCGCGCGATCTCTCGCGCATGCCGCGCTATCGCCTGGCGGCGGTGCGTGCGTACGACATGTTCCCGCAAACAGCCCACGTCGAAACCGTCTGCGAGCTGGTTCCGGAGGCCGCATGAAGTATCTGGTGAAAGTCGGAGACGCCGACGTGGACGTGGAGCTCGATGGCGACGTCGTCACCGTCGACGGCGCGTCGAGTGTCGTTCACCTGAGCGACGTCGAAGGAACGCCGGTTCGCATGGTCACGATCGGCGACGAGGTACATCGCGTCGTCGCACGGCGCGGCGCGACGCGTGGGCGTTACACGCTCTGGTTCGACGGCTTCCGCTACGAGGTCGAAGCGCTCGATGAGCGGACGCGCGCGATTCGCGAGCTGAGTGGGGCGGGGAAGGAGGCGTCGGGACCTGCGCCCCTCATCGCGCCGATGCCGGGTATGATCGTTCGCGTCGCCGTGCAGGTCGGTGACACCGTGCAGCCCGGCCAAGGGCTGGTCGTCATGGAGGCGATGAAGATGGAGAACGAGCTGCGAGCCACGACCGCGGGCACCGTGAAGGCAGTGCTCGCACAACCCGGAACGGCGGTCGAGAAAGGTGCCGTGCTGCTGGAGCTCGAGTGATGCGCGCAATCATTCGCGGCACCGCGCTTCTGTTTCTGCTGGCCGGTCTCGCTCCGGCGCAGACGCCCGACACGGACATCTTTCTCGCGGCGATCAAACGCGTCGGCGACTCCCTCGTCATCGGCCCGGCGACGAACATCACCCACCGGCCCGGTTACGACAACCAGCCGAGTTTTCTTCCGAACAGCCGTGGCATCCTGTATACGGTGGTCGGCGCGGATGCGCAGGCGGATATCTGGCGTTACGACATCGCCGAGCGGCGCAACTCACGCGTGACCGCCACTTCAGAGAGCGAATACTCGGCAGTGGTGATGCCTGGTGGCTTGCGCATGAGCGTCATTCGCGTCGAGGCGGATTCCACGCAGCGCTTGTGGAGCTTCGCGCTCGACGGAAGCAATCCGCAGCTTCTGCTCACCGTGCTCAAGCCTGTGGGCTACCATGCCTGGCTCGGTCCGGCGAAGCTCGTGACCTTCGTCCTCGGCACGCCGGCCACGCTGCATGTCATCGACAGCGATGGCAGCCACGATGAGATCCGGGCGCGCGACATTGGCCGTGCTCTCCAGCGCATTCCTGGCAAGGACGCATTCAGCTACACGCAGCGGGACAGCAACAAGGCGCTCTGGATCATGTCGCAGCCGGTTACGGGCGAGTCTGAGACGATGCTCGTGCAAGCTCCCGCGGACAACGAGTATCACGCGTGGACTCCCGATGCGTTGTTACTCAGCGCGACCAGAAGCATGCTCGTGCGCTGGAATCGCGCGCTGGACGTCACGAGTGGGTGGCTGCCCGTGGCGGATATGTCGAAGTATGGGGTCAGGAACGTGAGCCGCCTCGCGGTGAGTCCCGACGGCAAATGGCTCGCGTTCGTCGCGGAGCCGGTCACGCACTGACGGCGCCCGACTATCGCTTTCTCCCCGGTGCGATCGCATCTCGGCCGAAGCGCTCGCGCACGGCGTCCACGGCGCGCGAAAGTTCGCGGTCCTTTGGTGTTTCCAGCGCTGCACGCTGCTGCTCGAACAGCGCGAGCTGCTTCACGGGCGGCTCGGTGAAGTTCGTGAGCCCGACTCCCAACAGGCGGGCGGGCACTCGGCGAGCCTTGCGCAGCTTGTGGAGCAGCTCACGCGCGACGACGTAGATAGCTCGGTCCGATGCGAGCGCTTCGTCCACCGTGCGGCTCGCCTGCCGCATCGTGAAGTCCCGGTCGCGAATGCGCACGGTGATCGTCCGCGTGGTGAGCCCGTCACTGCGCAGATCGGCGGCGGCGCGCCCCGCAAGCTCTGTCAGCTCTCCCTCGAGCAGAAGGTCGTCATCGATATCGACGGCAAAGGTCTCGTCACGGCTGATGCTCTTCGCGGTCTCGCGTTCCGCGACCTTGCCGGCATCGGTGCCGCGGACGCGCTCGGCCAGCCACTCCGCGTCGCGCGGACCGACGAGTCGCGCCAACGCTGCGGGATCGAGCGCGAGCACGTCTTCAACCGACCGCAACCCTCGCTCGGCGAGTCGCGCGGTGGTCTTGGGCCCGATGCCAGGAATGTCGGCGAGAGCGAGGAGCCGCATGAAATCCAGCTCGCCGCCCGGCGCGATGATGTTGACGCCATTGCCGCCCGTGCCCGGCTTCGGCTTCGCGCGCTCGACAGCCAGCTTCGCGATGAGCTTCGATGTTCCGCCGCCAATCGAGACGGTGAACCCGGTTTCGGCGTGCACCGCATCGCGGATGCGGCGCGCGATCGTGTCGAGCGACGCTCCTTCATAGAGCGCCTCCGTGCCGCCAACGTCCAGATACCACTCGTCGATGCTCGCGGCCTGCACCACCGGCGCGAATCGCTCGAGCACGACGCGAATCTTCCGGTGTATTCGGGAGCACTCTTCCTGCGGCACGGGGACGCGCATGGCGTCGGGGCAGAGCCGCAGCGCCTGCGACATCGGCATTGCCGACCGTACGCCGAACTTTCGCACCTCGTACGACGCCGAGCAGACCACGCCACGCCCCTCCGCCGACCCGCCGACGATGAGCAGCGCGGCGCGCCCGGCCCCCTCGGGGTCGATCATTCGAGCAACGGCGACGTAGAACGCGTCGGCGTCGATGAGGAGAATTCGCCGCGGTGTTTGTTCGAGCATACTGAAAACTACGCTGTTCGGCCCGCGTCGGTGGGTAGCGCCGACGCGGGCCGAACAGCCAGCCGTTGACTGCACCTAAGCCCTTGCCTAGCTTACACGTCTGCCCAAAAACGCCTTCATTGGCGGCCGAGACCCGGGTTGCATTACGCACCGGTGAGGCGTTCTATAAACGTTGTTGAAAACACGTCATGTTCAAATCGTTCAGCGCCACGCCTGACGACATCCAGCAAGACTGGTTCGTCGTCGACGCCGAGGGAATGGTCCTCGGGCGCCTCGCGACGGAAGTCGCGCGCATCATCCGCGGGAAGCACAAGCCCATGTTCACCCCGCACATGGACACCGGCGACGGTGTCATCGTCATCAACGCCTCGAAAGTTCGTGTCACCGGACGCAAGGCTGAGCAGAAGGAATACTTCCGCCACACCGGCTACATGGGTCACGAGCGCTTCACGCCTTTCGCCAGCATGCTGGCCAAGCACCCGGAGCGCATCATCGAGAAGGCTGTCTACGGCATGCTCCCCAAGACGGCCCTCGGCCGCCAGGTGCTCCGTGGCAAGCTGCGCGTCTATCCCGGTGCCGAGCACCCGCACGTTGCCCAGCAGCCCAAGACGCTGACCTTCCCGAAAGCCGAGGCGAAGTAATTCATGTCTGATTCGCAGATCACGCACACGATCGGACGCCGCAAGGAAGCCGTCTGCCGTGTGTACATCAAGCCAGGTAGCGGCAAGTGGGACATCAACGGCCGCACCCTCGGCGACTATTTTCCCCGTCCGACGCTCGTCGCGGCGATCCAGCAGCCGTTCACGGCGACCGACAAGCTCGGCCAGTATGACGTCAAGGCGAATGTGAACGGTGGTGGCCAGACCGGCCAGGCCGGCGCGCTTCGTCTCGCCGTGGCGCGTGCCCTCGTCAAGATCGACGAGACGCACCGCCGCAAGCTGCGCGACTTGGGCCTCCTCACGCGCGATGCGCGTGCGGTCGAGCGCAAGAAGCCCGGCCGTCCGAAGGCGCGCAAGCGCTTCCAGTTCAGCAAGCGGTAATCGCAGTTATCTCACACGCGCCCTGAGTCTCCGCCCGGTGCCGGTTCTCCGGTGGGCGGAGACGATGAGGGGCCGCGGACGAATCAACCAACCGTACAGGACATGTCAGACAACAAGCCCACACTCGAGGCACTCCTCGCGGCCGGCGTCCACTTCGGGCACCAGACGCGCCGTTGGAATCCCAAGATGCGCCGCTTCATCTTCGCCGAGCGCAACGGGATCCACATCATCGATCTCCAGAAGACCCTCCGCCAGCTCGACCTCGCGCAGACTCTCGTGCGCGACGTCGTCCTCCGTGGCGAGAGCGTGCTCTTCGTCTGCACCAAGGCGCAGGTCGCCGGCATCGTCAAGCAGGAAGCCGAGCGCGCCGGTGCGATGTACATCACCGAGCGCTGGCTCGGTGGACTCCTCACCAACTTCCAGACGGTCAAGAAACAGCTCAAGCGCATGAAGGAGCTCGAGGCCGGTAGCGCGGAAGGCGGTGAGTGGGCCAACTACACCAAGAAAGAGCGTCTCATGATGACGCGTGAGAAAGAGAAGCTCTCCAAGTACCTCAACGGTATCCGGAGTCTCACGCGCACGCCGGGCCTCATGTTCGTCGTCGACGCGAAGAAGGAGAATATCGCCGTGGCCGAGGCGAACAAGCTTGGCATTCCGATCATCGCGATCGTGGATACCAATGCCGATCCGGATCTCATCACCGTTCCGATCGCCGGCAATGACGACGCGATCCGCTCCGTGGAACTGATCACCAAGGCCATCGCCGACACGATCGCCGAAGCGCGTCGCGAAGCTCCGCTCCGCGCCGAGGCAGAAGAGGGCAAGGAAGGCGGCCTGACGTACAGCTCCGAGCGCGGCACCGAGTCCGCCGGCGACAAGGACGACAAGCGTCGCCGTCGCCCGCGCCGTCGTCGCGCGAAGCCTGAAGCGATCGCCGCGCACCTCAAGGGGACCGAAGGGGAGTCCGCCGACGCTGGCGATGCCGTCGCCGAGGACAGCGCCGAGTAGTACCGGGTCGCGATCGAAGGGGGTGCCTCTGGGCGCCCCCGTGCCCGACTGGTTACCATTCAGACGCCGCCGGCACGCCCGGCGGCGTTTCCACGCAACATAAGGAATTGACGAATCATGGCTGCGTTCACCGCCAAAGATGTTTCCGCCCTCCGCCAGCGCACGGGCGCCGGCATGATGGACTGCAAGAAGGCCCTCGAGGAGAATGAGGGCGATCTCGAGAAGTCCATCGAATGGCTTCGCAAGAAAGGAATCGCCAAGGCGGAAACGCGCGCTGGCCGCGCGGCGACCGAAGGAAAGATCGTTGCGCTCACGTCGCCAGACGGCAAGACGGGCGTGCTTGTCGAGCTGAACAGCGAGACCGACTTCGTTGCGCGCAACGAAGCCTTTGGGCAGACGGCATATCAGATCGCGACCGCGGTTCACGACCACAAAGAGACCGATGGCATCGTCGCCAACGCGGAAGGCTCGCCCATCATGGCAGTTGCCTTCGGTGATTCCGCGAACCTCGCCGAAGCGCTGAAGATGCTCACGGGCACGATCGGCGAAAACATCGTGCTGCGTCGGTATGCGCGGCTCGGCGGGCAGGGTGCGGTTGGCAGCTACGTGCATCACAACGGAAAGGTGGCAGCGCTGGTCGAGCTCGCGGGCGCCAGTGGCGAAGAAGCGCAGAAGGTTGCGAGCACGATCGCGGAGCATGTGGCCGCCGGCGTTCCGACCGTGCCCGTTGCCGTCACGCGCGACGACGTCCCGGCAGCACTGGTCGATCGCGAGCGCCGCATTGTCTCGGAGCAGTCGGCCGCGAGTGGCAAGCCGGCGAACATCATCCAAAAGATGGTCGAAGGCCGCATCGACAAGTTCTACAGGGAGGTCACGCTGCTCGACCAGCCCTGGGTTCGCGACGAGAGCAAGACGATTCGCGATCTCGTGAAGGCGCTGGGCCCCGACGCGTCGATCCGCCGGTTCGCACGCTTCCAGTTGGGTCAGGAATGATCTCACCCGTGGCCGAGCTCCGCTATCCTCGCGTTCTGCTCAAGATCTCCGGCGAAGCGCTCGCCGGAGATCGAGGCCTCGTATTCGATTTTCCCGCCATCAACCGCATCGCCGACGAAATCCAATTGGTGGTCCAGACTGGTGCGTCGCTCGGTCTCGTGATCGGCGGCGGCAACATCGTTCGCGGCTCACAGCTTTCCAAAATGGGAATGGATCGCGTGAGCGCCGACTACATGGGGATGCTCGGGACGGTGATCAACGCGCTCGCCGTGCAGGACATCCTCGAGCGAAAGGGGATGGAGACGCGCGTCATGACGGCCATCCGGATGGAGGAGCTCGCCGAGCCCTACATTCGGCGCCGCGCGCTGGCGCACCTGGAAAAGGGGCTCATCGTCATCTTTGCCGCCGGCACGGGCAACCCCTACTTTAGCACCGATACGGCAGCCGTCCTGCGCGCGATTCAGATCAAGGCGCAGGTGATCATCAAGGCGACCAGCGTGGACGGCGTCTACTCCGCCGATCCGAAGCAGGACCCGAACGCGAAGTTCTACGAGGAGATCAGCTACCGCGACGTGATGCTCGAAGAGCTCAAGGTGATGGATCAGACCGCCGTGACGCTTTGCAAGGAAAACGCACTTCCCCTGATCGTGCTGAACATCCATACAGCGGGCGTGATTGCCGCGGCGGTTCGCGGCGAACGCGTCGGAACCCTGGTCAAATAGGTCCGATGAGCACAACCCAGCAGATCGTGAAGGACTGCCGTACCTCGATGGAGAAGGGTCTCGAGGCGGCAAAGAGTGAGTTCTCCTCTGTACGGTCGGGCAAGGCCTCGCCCAACATGCTCGACACCGTACGCGTCGAGATGTACGGACAGCAGATGATGCTCAATCAGGTCGCGAGCATCGCTGCGCCGGAGCCGCGAACCATTCTCGTCACGCCGTTCGACAAGTCGCAGTCAAAGATCGTCGAGAAGGCGATTCGCGACTCCGACTTAGGGCTCGAGCCGTCGTCGCAGGGCGGAGTGATCCGCGTCCCGCTGCCGTCGATGAACGAGCAGCGGCGCAAGGATCTCGTGAAGATCGTCCACAAGCTCGCCGAAGATGGCAAGATCGCCGTTCGCCATGCGCGGACGCATGCGCGCGACAGCCTGAAGAAGCTCAGCGGCGTGAGCGAAGACGACGTGAAACACGCCGAGAAGGATCTGCAAAAGGTCCACGACGACTACATCGGAAAGATCGATCAGATGATCAAGGCCAAAGAGGCCGAGATCATGGAAGTCTGACGCGGGCGACGAGCAGCATCCGCCCGCGCGCATGAGCGAGCTCGCGAAGCGCTTTCTCTTCTCCATCGTCGCCGCCCCTCTCGCGCTCTGGATCGTGCTCGCGGGTGGGGCCCCGCTTGCGGCGCTCCTCGCGATCGTCTGCGCCCTCGGTGCGTGGGAATTCTTCCGCATCGCGCGCGCGACCGGTGCACGTCCGCTCGACGACGTCGGGATCGCGCTGGCCGGCATCGTTCCGCTCGCGATTCACGCACACTACCTCGGCGTCTTCACCGTGCGGCCCGCGCTCGGCGCCCTCGTTGTGCTGCTGATCATGGGCGCCACCATCTGGCTGCGCGGTATCGACGGAAGCCCGCTCGGTGCTGCCGCAACGACGATGTTCGGCGTGCTGTATACGGCCGGAATGCTCGGCTTCGGTTACGCGATTCGCTACCACGACATCGTCGCGGGCTACGACACCGTGGGAGCGAAGCATCTGTTGCTCGGCCCACTCTCCGTGCCCATCCCGCCGGGAGGCGCGCTGCTGGTCTTCCCGCTGCTCGTGACGTGGGCCTCGGACATCGGCGCGTACTTCGTTGGGCGCGCGATCGGCGGCCGCAAGCTCATGCCTTCCGTGAGCCCGGGCAAGACGATCGCCGGCGCCGTGGGCGGACTGGGCGCGAGCATGGTCGTCGCGTATGCGTACGGGCGCGGAGTGCTTGTGCCGGTCGCACATCTGGGATTCTCGCCGTGGGGCGTGATCCTGTTTGGTATCCTCATCAGCGCAGCAGCCCAGGTCGGCGATCTCTTCGAGTCGCTGCTCAAGCGCGAGGCAGGAGTGAAGGACAGCTCACACATCATTCCAGGTCACGGCGGCATTCTCGACCGGTTCGACAGTCTCATTTTCGTGCTGCCGGTCGCGTACCTGTTGCTTGGATGGCTTCCCATTCCCGTCTTTCCGTGACGCCGCGCGGTGTCGCAATCCTCGGTTCCACCGGATCGATCGGCACGACTGCGCTCAGAGTCGTCGAGCGGCAGCGCGCGCGCTTTCGCGTCGCGGCGCTGACGGCGTTCACGAACGCGAGTCTTCTCGAAGAGCAGGCGCGCGTCTTCCAGCCCGCTTACGTCGGCCTCGTGCGGTCTGGCGGCGAAGGGCCGCCCGACTGGTGTCACGGTGCGGGAGACGCCTGTCTCATCGACGCGGCGACGCGGGAGGACGTGGACATCGTCCTCAACGCCGTCGTCGGCGCCGCTGGCTTGAATGCGACGCTCGCTGCATTGGGAAAGGGAAAGCGCGTCGCGCTGGCGAACAAGGAATCGCTCGTGATGGGCGGTGCGCTCGTCACCGAGGCCGCGCTGCACGGCGGGGGAGAGCTCGTTCCTGTCGACAGCGAGCATAGCGCGATTCTCCAGTGCATTGCGGGACGTCCGCGCAGCGAAGTGCGACGTCTCGTGCTCACCGCCTCGGGTGGACCGTTCCGCGAGTGGACGCGCGAGCAGCTCGACGGGGCGACGCTCGCTGATGCGCTGCAGCATCCGACCTGGCAGATGGGTCGCAAGATCACCGTCGATAGCGCGACGCTGGCCAACAAGGCGCTCGAGGTGATCGAAGCACACTTTCTCTTCGGCGTTCCGTATGATCGCATCGACGTCGTCGTCCATCCGCAGAGCGTGGTGCATTCGTTCGTCGAGTTCGTGGACGGCAGCGTGCTGGCGCAACTCGGAGCGCCGAGCATGGAGTTGCCGATACTCTATGCGATGACGTATCCGGATCGGGTGTGTGACAGCGGGGTACCTGTCTTCGACCCCGTTGCAGTCTCGCCACTCCAGTTCGAGCCCGTTCGGCGCGCGGAGTTTCCCGCGCTGGATCTTGGCATCGCGGCCGGACTGGCAGGCGGGGCCGCACCTGCGGTGTTCAATGCGGCGAACGAGCAGGCGGTGGCGCTCTTTCTCGATGGCGCGATACATTTCAGTGACATCGCGCGCGCCATCGGCAGTGCACTCGCCAGGCTCGGCACCGCGCCCGGCGGATCGCTCGACGCCATTCTCATCGCCGACGCCGATGCGCGCCGGCACGTGCAGGAGTTGTTTCGATGCTAGCCTATATCGCGCCCATCGTCGTCTTCGGCCTGGTCATCTTCGTCCACGAACTCGGCCACTTCATCGCGGCCAAGCTCGTCGGCGTGTACGCTCCGCGCTTCTCCATCGGCTTCGGGCCGGCGCTGTTTCGCAAGCGGCATGGCGAGACCGAGTACGTGCTCGCCGCGCTGCCGCTTGGCGGCTACGTCCGCATGGCGTCGCGGCATGACGCGGAGACGGCGTTCATCGAGGGGGGCAATGAAGAGACGGGCGCCCTGAAGCCGGACGATCCGGGCTACGATCCCGAGGCGATGATTCCCTTCGGGCCGAAGCCCGTGCCCGAGTCGCGCTGGTTCGAGTCCAAGAGCCTCGCTGCCCGGTTGTTCATCATGATCGCTGGCGTGACAATGAACATCCTCCTCGCGTTCATCGTGCTGACGACGCTCGGCATGAAGTACGGCGAGGTCGTTATCGGCACCCGAGTGGTCGGTGCCGTGCATCTGCCGGCGAACGCGCCGTCGCTCGCGGCCCTTCAGCCTGGCGACACAATCGTCGCCGTGAATGGAGCCTCCGTCCGCAACTGGATTGAGGTGCGGGACCGGATCGATGCAACGCCGGCCGGTACGCTGACCATTACGACGAACCGTGGTACGGTGAACGTGCCCGTTGGTGGCAAGAATCATCCGTCTGCGTCCGGCGTCGGCGCCTCGATCGACTTCTTCATTCCGGCAGTCCTGGGCGACGTGCTGCCGGGGAGCGCCGCCGTGCGCGGAGGCCTTCGCGCAGGCGATTCCATCGTGTCGATCGATCACCTGCCTGTGCAGAGTTGGTCACAGCTCCAGGAGCGCGTCACCCCGTCGGCCGGCAAGGAATTGCCGTTCGAGATTCGCCGCGGCGGACGTCGGCTCACCTTTACCGTCAAGCCCGAGGCGACGCCGCAGAAGGATCCCGTGACGAAGGTTATGGGATCGGTGGGAAAGATCGGCGCAATGCCGGCGGACTTCACCAGCCGGCAGCCATTGGGTGTGGGCGACGCCGTGCGCGAAGGCGCCCGCCAGACCTGGCTCACCGCGACGAAGATCGTGGATGTCGTGCACGGTCTCCTCACGCGCGAAGTATCGGTCCGCCAGCTCGGCGGCCCCATCGCGATCACCCGGGCCTCAGTGGCCGCCGCGGAGAGCGGGCTGGAGAGTCTCTTTCTCCTCATCGCCATTCTAAGCGTGAATGTCGCCGTGCTGAATCTGCTGCCGATCCCGATTCTGGATGGCGGTCAGATCCTGATCAATGTTGCCGAGTCGGTGAAGGGAAGCCCGTTCAGCGCGCGGACCCGCGAGTACATCCTGCGGTTCGGCCTGGTGGCCATTCTACTGATCTTCGCGATGTCGACGTTCAACGACGTGGCGAGCGGGGTGAAGGATATTGTCGCCCGCTTATTTGGATGACGTGGAAGGCTGTCAGACTGTCAGACTGTCCGACCTCCGGCCCTTTACACCGTCGCTGCCTTGAGCTAAGTTCCACGGCTCAACCATTTTGCCTCGCTTAGGACAGTCCAGGAACATGGCTTTCGACAACACCCCGACGCTCGAGAAGTACAAGTCGCACGAGACGGACACCGGTTCAGCCCGTGTCCAGGTTGCCCTCCTCACCGAGCGCGTCAACTACCTCACCGAGCACTTTCGGGCGCACAAGAAGGACCATCACGGCCGCCGCGGGCTGCTGAAGATGGTCGGGACCCGTCGCCGCCTTCTCAACTACATGAAGCGGACCGACATCGACGGTTATCGAAAGATCGTTCAGGAACTCGGACTGCGGTACTAAGCTGGTCAATAGTGCACACGCGCGGACGCATCTCTTGCGGGCCGCGCGTTTTGCATTTCACGAAGCGCGCGCCGGCATAAGGTCGGCCGCAAAGCAGAGAAACGACAGGAAAACACATGCAACGCATTGAAAAGACGTTCGCGGGACGCAAGCTGGTCATCGAGACCGGCCGCATGGCCAAGCAGGCCGCTGGCTCATGCCTCATCACCTACGGTGATACGATGGTCCTCGCGACCGTCACGGTGAGCGACAACAAGAGTCCGCTCCCCTTCTTCCCCTTGACCGTGGAGTACAAGGAGAAGACTTACGCCGCCGGCAAGATCCCCGGTGGCTTCATCAAGCGGGAAGGCCGCCCCACCGACGGCGAGATCCTGAGCTGCCGCATTATCGACCGCTCCATCCGCCCGCTCTTCCCGGAAGGCTTCCAGAACGAAGTCCAGGTCTTCTGCTACGTCATCTCCGCGGACCAGGAGAACAAGGCCGACGTCCTCGCGCTCGTCGCGACGTCGTACGCGCTCAACGCTTCCCGGACGCCCTTCTCCGAGCTCATTGCCGGCGTGCGCGTCGGCCGCGTGCAGGGCAACTGGGTGCTCAACCCGACCTTCCAGCAGCTCGAGTACAGCGACATTGAGCTCATCGTCGCCGGCTCCGAGGAGTCCATCCTCATGGTGGAGGGCGGCGCTCTCGAGGTGAGCGAAGACGACGTCGTTGAAGCGATCACGGTCGCGCACGCCGGCATCAAGGAGCTCATCGGCTACCAGAAGGAGCTGCTCGCGCTCGCGCCCAAGACGGAAAAGCTCGCGTGGGATAAGGCTCCGGTCACCGACGGCCTCGTCGAGAAGGTGAAGGCCGCCGCCGACGCGAAGATCGCCGAGGCGCTCAACCAGAAGGACAAGCAGACGCGCGTCCAGGCGGTGGAGCGCGTCAAGAAGGCAGTGGCCGAGTCGTTTGCCGCCGAGCTGCCCGACAACGTCAAGGAGATCAAGAACATCCTCGGCGATCTCGAGTACAGCGCACTCCGCTCGCAGGTGCTGACGACGAAGAAGCGCGTCGACGGCCGAGCGACGAACGAAGTCCGTCCGATCACGATCGACGCCGGCTTGCTGCCGCGCGCGCATGGCTCGACGCTCTTCACACGTGGCCAGACGCAGGCGCTCGTCGCCGTCACGCTTGGCACCGCGAACGACGCCCAGCGCCTCGACACGATCGACAGCCCGACCGAGACGACGAAGTCGTTCATGTTGCACTACAATTTCCCGCCCTTCTGCACCGGCGAAGTGCGCCCGATGCGCGGCACGTCGCGTCGTGAGATCGGACACGGCAACCTCGCCGAGCGTGCGCTGCAGGGCGTGCTGCCGGACTTTGCCGATTTCCCGTACACCCTGCGCATCGTCTCGGAGATTCTCGAGTCCAACGGCTCCAGCTCGATGGCGACGGTCTGCGGTGGCTCGCTCGCGATGATGGACGCCGGCGTGCCGATTCGCGGCGCCGTGGCTGGTGTCGCGATGGGTCTGATCAAGGAAGGGAAGAAGTACGCGATCCTCACCGACATCCTTGGCACTGAGGATCATCTCGGCGACATGGATTTCAAGGTCGCCGGCACGGCGAATGGGATCACGTCGATCCAGATGGACATGAAGATCGAGGGCCTCGGCCTCCAGATCATGAAAGAGGCGCTGGCGCAGGCAAAGGAAGGCCGCCTGCACATCCTCGGCGAGATGAACAAGGCGCTTGCCACGGCACGTGAGGAGCTCAGCCCCTACGCGCCGCGCATCGTGACGTTGATGATCAACCCCGAGAAGATCGGCGATCTCATCGGACCGAAGGGCAAGACCATTCGCGGCATTCAGGACGAGACGGGCGCCGAGCTCACGGTCGACGACACGGGTCTCGTCACCATCGCTGCCGTCGGCGGCGAGGCGATGCAGCGCGCGCGCCAGATGGTGCAGGCGATCACGGCGGAGCCGGAGATCGGCGCGACTTACGAAGGCACCGTCAAGACGACGACGGCGTTCGGCGCTTTCGTTGAGATCATGCCGGGCACGGAAGGCCTCGTGCACATATCCGAGCTGAAGCACGGCCGCACCGACAAGACGGAAGACGTCGTCAACAAGGGCGATCGCGTGACGGTGAAGCTGCTCGACCGCGACGAGCGTGGACGTCTGCGCCTGTCGATGAAGGCGCTGGTGCCGCGTCCGGAAGGAATGCCGGAAGAGGAGCCGCGTCCGCCGCGTCCGGAGGGTGATCGCCCTCCGCGCGAGGAGGGTGACCGGCCGCGTCGTCCTGCTGGCGGTGGAGGCCGCTCGCGCCGCTAGTGGGCCGCGGTGACACGCCGGCGGACGGTTTCCGCCGCACCGTGCTTCCCAATGGACTGACCGTACTCTCGGAACACATGCCGGGAGTGCGGTCGGTCGCGTTCGGGGCATGGGTTCGCGCCGCGTCGCTCCACGAGCCACGCGAAAAGATGGGCGTGTCCCATCTGCTGGAGCACATGGTCTTCAAGGGGACCGCGAAACGCTCGGCGAAGCAGATCGCTCTCGAGCTGGAGGCGCTCGGCGGCTCGCTCGACGCGTATACCTCGCGCGAGCACACCGTGTATCAGGCGCGTGTGCTCGACGAGCATCTCGACGTCGCCGCCGATGTGATCGGCGACTTCGTCTTCCGTCCGCTGCTGCGGAAGAAGGATCTCGAGCTCGAGCGAAAGGTCGTGCTCGAGGAGATCGCGATGGTCGAAGACACGCCCGACGATCTCGTCTACGAGCTGCACAACGAAGTGCTCTGGGGCGCGCATCCCTATGGCTACTCGATTCTCGGCACGCGGGATTCGGTGTCGGCCCTGGGGGTCGATGATCTGCAGGCGCTTCACGCGAGAGCCTATCATCCCTCGCAGCTCATTGTGGCCGCGTCTGGCAATGTCGAGCACGACGCGCTGCTCGCGACGCTGGAACGCACCGGCTGGACGGCAGACCGTCCCGGCGACGTGACGCGACTGGTCGTGCCGCCTGCGATCGCGTTGCCGCCACTGCGCAAGCATGTGAAGCGCGACGGAGCGCAGACGCATATCGTCGCCGGAAGCGCGACCGTGGCGCACGGCGATCCACGTCGCCACGCGCTCGTGCTGCTCAGTGTGCTCCTCGGCGGTGGAATGAGCTCGCGCATGTTCCAGCGCGTGCGCGAGGAGCTCGGGCTGGCCTACGCCGTGTACACCTTTCAATCGTTCCACGCCGACGTCGGCATGCATGGCGTCTACGTGGGAACGGGCCCCGACACGGCGCGCGAAGCGCTGGACGCGATCGACGCCGAACTCGCATCCGTGGCAGCGCATGGTCTTCCCGCGGACGAGTTGGCCATGGGGAAGAGCCAGCTCAAGGGGCAGATCACCCTCTCCCTCGAGAGCGTGAGCGCGCGCATGTACCGCTGTGCCGGCGTTGAGCTCTACGGTGAGCCGTACCATACGCTCGACGAGATGCTGGCGCTCGTGGACGCGGTGACCGAGGAGCAGATCGCTGAAGTCGCTCGCGAATTCTTTGGCCCGGAGAAGCAGACGGTTGTGTCTTTGGGGCCAGGGGACGATTTTTAATAGCACATCAGACAGTCGGAGTGTCCGACAGTCGGACCCAAGCCCTTCATCGGGCCTTCCACTCGAAACAATGTCCACCCTATGAAAATCGGCGTTCTGAAGGAAATAAAGACGAACGAGAACCGCATCGCCCTGGTGCCCGCCGGCGCCGAGTCGCTCGTGAGTGCTGGACACACGGTGCTCATCGAGACGGGCGGAGGGCTCGGCAGCGGCTTCAGCGACGAGGACTACACGACCGCCGGCGCGACGATCGCTCCTGACGCCGCGACGGTGTGGAAGAAGAGCGACATGATCATGAAGGTGAAGGAGCCGATCAAGGTCGAATGGCCGCACATGCGGAAGGACCAGCTCATCTTCACCTACTTCCACTTCGCCGCCGATGAGGCGTTGACGAAGGCGCATCTCGCCAGTGGCGCGGTCTGCGTCGCGTACGAGACGGTCGAGCTGCCGTCGCGCGAATTACCGCTCCTTATTCCTATGTCCGAGGTCGCGGGACGCATGGCGGTGCAGGAGGGAGCGAAGTACCTCGAGAAGCTGTATGGTGGCCGTGGCGTGCTGCTCGGTGGCGTGCCGGGCGTTGCCCCCGCGAAGGTCGTCATCCTCGGAGGCGGCATCGTCGGCATCAACGCGGCGAAGATGGCGGCGGGCATGGGCGCCAAGGTCGTCATTCTCGACGTCTCGCTCGAGCGTTTGCGCTACCTGAGCGACGTGATGCCGGCGAACGTGCAGCTCATCTACTCGAATCGCCACAACATCCTCGAGCAGATCAAGACGGCGGATCTCGTTGTCGGTGGCGTGCTCATTCCAGGCACGAAGGCGCCGCGTCTGGTGCGCAGGGAAGACCTCGCGTCGATGCAGCCTGGCTCGGTGATCGTCGACGTCGCCATCGATCAGGGCGGCTGCGTGGAGACGATTCACGCGACCACGCACGAAAATCCGACGTATGTGGTCGATGGCGTGATTCACTATGGCGTGGCGAACATGCCGGGCGGCGTGCCGCGCACCTCGACCCTCGCGCTCACCAACGCCACGCTGCCGTATGCGGCTCAGCTCGCGAACAAGGGCTGGCGTCGTGCGCTCAAGGAGAATTCGGCGCTGCTCAAGGGCCTCAATGTTGCCCAGGGCAAGGTGACGTACGAGGGTGTGGCCGAGGCGTTCGGGATGGAGTACCACGCGCCGGAGCAGTTCGTGAATTGAACCGTTAGTTTGGCGAGTCCGTGTCAGAAAAGTGAGAGGCACACCGGGATGGTTTCGGTGTGCCTTTTGCGATATATCGGACGGGGGCACGTGCCGGTGCTCGGAGCCGCGGCCGAGATCGCGTAGGTTGTGAAGAGACAATGGCTTGCCCCTCATCAGGACGGGGACTAGCTTTCGACGTTTTCGCCCCCGTCACGTGTACGGCTCGTTCTCCGCAACCGGTTCGAGCGCCCCAACCCCGGATTGATGCGCTGGTCCTTTTTCAAGTCGGGAAGTCTCTTCCCCGCGAACGCGATTGGTGTCGACCTCGGCACGGCCAATACGCTCATCTACGTCAAGGGCGAAGGGATCGTCCTCAACGAGCCGTCGGTCGTTGCCATCGACCGCGCGACGAAGCAGATCAAGGGTGTCGGGCTCGAAGCGAAGCGCATGCTCGGGCGAACGCCTGAAGGCGTGATCGCGGTGCGGCCGATGAAGGACGGCGTCATTGCCGACTTCGACGTGACGGAAAAGATGCTGCGCTATTTCCTGAAGCTCATCATCGACAATCACGTCTTCAAGATGAAGCCGCGTGTGATCGTGTGTGTGCCGAGTGGCATCACCGAAGTGGAGCGCCGCGCGGTGCGCGACTCCGCGCTCGGTGCGGGCGCGAAGGAAGTGTTCATGGTCGCCGAGCCGATGGCGGCGGCGATCGGTGTCGGCCTTCCTATCGAGACACCGACGGGCAACATGGTGATCGACATCGGCGGCGGCACGACGGAGATCGCCGTCATCGCGCTGTCGGGCATCGTGAGCGACACGTCGATTCGCACTGGCGGCGACGAGCTCGACATGTCGATCGTGCAGTTCATGCGCAAGAACTACAACCTGCTCATCGGTGAGCCCACCGCGGAGCAGATCAAGATTCAGATCGGCAGTGCGGCGCCGATCGGTGACGAGCGCGAGATGGAAGTGAAGGGACGCGATCTTGTGAGCGGCATTCCAAAGACGGTGCGCGTGCATTCCACCGAGATTCGCGAAGCGGTGCAGGAGCCCATTCAACAGATCGTCGACGCCGTGCGTCGCGCGCTCGAGATTACTCCTCCCGAACTGGCGAGTGATATCGTGGATCGCGGTATCGTGATGACCGGTGGTGGTGCGCTCATCCGCGGGCTCGATCTCCTGCTCAGTCAGGAGACCGGCCTGCCGATCCACGTTGACGAGGATCCGCTGACGTGCGTCGTGCGCGGCACGGGCCGAATCCTTGATGACGAGGAGAAGTACTGGTCGGTCCTGAGCACCTGAGGCGCGCGTGGCGCGACCGTCTCGATTCACAGCCCGGGTGGACGTCGTCATCTTCGTCGCGTGCACCCTGTTGTCGCTCGTCGCGATGGGGCTTCCCGCGAACCTGCGGGAGCCCGTTGCAGGCACGTTGCGCCGCACACTCGTCGCCCCGCTGATTCGCCTGCAACTCGGCGCCGAGCGATGGCGTGCCGCGTACCTCGCCTCCGAGCGCGTCGAGCTTCGGCGCGATACGCTGGCGCTCGCCGCCGCGCGCGTCCCGACGCTCGAGACCGAGAATGACCGGCTGCGCAAGCTGCTCGGCCTCGGCGCGAAGATTCAATGGGGATTCATTCCGGCCGAGGCGCTGCAGGGGCGCGGTCGCGCGGAAGATTTCACCGTCACGCTGAGCGCGGGCTCGAAGGCGGGAGTGGCCGACCGCAGTCTCGTCGTCGCTCCGGAGGGCGTCGTCGGCGTCGTGCAGACGGTGGATCCGACGATGAGTCTCGCCATTCTCTTCGCGCACCCTGATTTCCGCGTGAGCGCGATGTCGGCGGACGGCAGCGCGTTCGGCATCGTGCAGCCGCACGTCACGACGTCGAGCACGACGCAGGAGCCGGCATTTCTGCGCTCCGAGCGCTATCTGCTCGAGATGCGCGGCGTGCCCTTTCGCGCCACGATGAAGCCCGGCGCCATCGTGTACAGCTCGGGGCTCGGGGGCATCTATCCCAAAGGAATCCCGGTGGGAGTCGTGCTCGCGGAGATCCGGACGGCGGAAGCGTGGGCGCGCACCTATCTGCTGCGCCCCGCGGTGAATCCCTCCGAGCTGACGTCGGTGATGATCCTCACCCCGCAACGCGCGGCCGCGGGGCTGATCAATGTGTGGGCCGACGTGGGTGCAATCGATTCAGCGACGAAGAGCATCGTCGCCGCTGGTGATTCGCTCGCGCGGCAGTCGGCAACGAGGGAGGCCGCGGCGCGCCGCGCCGCAATCGATTCCGCCGCGCGTCTGTATGCTGACTCGCTCCACCGAGACAGCCTCTCGCGGGGCGACAGCGTCGCGCGCGCGGCGGGCACACTGCCGCCTGATTCCGTGGCGCGCGCGCGCGCACGACGCGACAGCATCGCTGCGGCTCGCATTCGTCGCCAGCGCCGCGACAGCATTGCCGCGGCACGGGCCGATACACTGAGACGGGATACGACGCCAGGAGTGCGGCCATGAACTGGGGCGCCACGGTTCGCACGATCCTTCTCTGTGCGATTCTGATTCTGCTGCACTACACGCTGCGTCCACTGCTCGCTTGGCGCGCGTCGCCGGACTTCCTGATCATCGCGCTGCTGGTCGCCTCGGTTCGCGTACGGCCGGGGATCGCCGCGATGTTCGGCTTCATCATCGGCCTCGCGTCGGACTCGCTCGCACTCGGCGCATTCGGCGCGGGCGCACTCGCGATGACGCTCATTGGCTTCGGGTGGTCGCGACTCAAGGCCGTCTTCTTCGCCGACCACGTCCTGCTGAATGGATTCTTCCTCTTCCTCGGGAAGTGGGCGTATGAAGTCGTGATGCACCTCGTGGTGCGCCGGATGCACGGAGCTGAGCTGCTGATGCAGATCCTCGTCTGGTCTTCGCTCTCCGCAGCGGTGACGGCAGTCGCCGGCGTGCTGGCGCTCATGGCGTTACGGCCGGTGCTGGAGACGCGCGGTACATGAGCTTTCACCCCAACGACATCGTCAAGCGCGGACGCGTCGCGAGTATGATCGTCGCGGGGGTGCTGCTGTTCCTGCTGGGCGGGTTTTTTCGCAGTCAGGTACTGAATCATCAGAAGTACGATCTGCAGTCGAAGACGAACCGGTTGCGCGAGCTGCCCCTGCCGGCGCCGCGCGGCGTGATCTTCGATCGCAACAACAAGGTGATTGCGGACAACGTCATCGG